>JAAUYE010008868.1_pt1 | contig 17906 bp, 20 predicted proteins | sample 7278081 | NCBI WGS metagenome assembly JAAUYE01 (sample SAMN14350131, study PRJNA611818) | marine sediment metagenome | isolation source: surface marine sediment (0.6m) | place: French Polynesia: Moorea | collected 2018-08
CCGCCGATGGGGATGCCGGGAATGGGGATGCCCGGAATGCCGACAATGCCGGGAATGCCGCCGATGGGGATGCCGGGAATGGGGATGCCCGGAATGCCGGCGATGCCGGGAATGCCGCCGATGGGGATGCCCGGAACGGGCATGCCCGGGATGCCGGCGATGCCGGGCATGGCAGCGCCGGGGATGCCGCCGATCGGGGCGCCCGGGATGCCGATGATGCCCGGTACGGGAATGCCGGGAGCCGCCGCGCCGGGCGCCATGCCTTCGCCGCAGGGCATCATGAATCCCGAGCAGTATGAAGAGTTCTACCAGCAGTGGACCGACATGATGTCGAAGATGATGCCGCAGCAGGCCCCGGCTGACGAAAGCGGCGCGGCCCAGTAGCGAGGCCAGTCGTGATTAAAAAAACCATCCTGTTGAGCCTGCTGGCAGTATTGCTGAGCGCCTGCACGGCGAGCCCGCCCAGGGACGCGGAGATCGAAAGCTTCGTGCGCGACAGTTTATTGACCGATGGTCTCGGTGACCTGTTCACGCTGGAAAATTTCGCCAAGACCAACGGTTTCAGGCAGAGCGATAACGTCTACATCGTTGACGTCGAGTACGAGCTGGTGTTTCAGAAGAGTTTTATCGACGTGGTGCGGGAAATCCGCGCCAATCCCACCGGGCCGCAGTACGGCGTATTCGGTTCGAAGTTCATACTGACCGCGATTCAGTCAAATTTCGGCCAGTTCGAAGCCGGTGACCGGATCAGGAAAACCGACAAGATTACGCTGCACAACACCGAAAACGGCTGGCAGCTCGCCGAATAATCTCGCCGCAAGGCAGAAAAAAAGCCGAATGACTTTGCGTCATCCGGCTTTTTTGTTGCGCGTCTGATTGGCGAACAATCAGATATGCAGGTTGTCGCTGGTCTGCGCGGTAGACTGCATGTAACCCAGCATGCCCTGGGCTTCGGCCTCGCGAGCCAGCGCGTCGGCCTGCTCGAGTTTGCCTTCGCTCAGCAGCTTTTCGGCTTTCTTGATCATTTTGCCGGTGTCGCGCCATTCGCCGCCAACGCTGTTGGCCTGCTTTTGCGCGTCCTTGGCCGCGGCAATCGACTTTTCGACATCGAGTTTGTCGAGGGCGAATGCACCGGTCGAAAATACCGCGAAAATCGCGGCGATGAAGATGGTTTTCAAGTTACGTATCATGGATTACTCCTCCTGTTTAGACGTATTTAATCATGAAATGACTCGTAGCCCCAGATGTCGGTATCGAATCCGGCTTCACGAATGTGTTCGGCGCGCGCCGATATGTATCGCTGGAATTCGGGTTCCTCGAGGTAGGCCTTTTCCAGCACGTAGGCGTACACCGACTGAAAATGAAAGGTTTTCAGGAAAGCGCCGATGCGCATGACCTCGATGCCCTCCGAGTCGAAAAAGACCACGGAAGGGGTGTAGTTGATGCCGAGTTCGCGCGCCCAGTCGCGGACGCTGATTCTGTCGCCGGCCGGGGTCGTGATCATTTGCGCCGAACCGACGTTAAGCTGAACATTATTGGCCTGCAGCACCAGCTTGCGCGTGGCCTCGTCGGCGAGGATGCGGCGATGCATCGTCTCGCACTCCGCGCAATCGCCCGCTTCGAAATACACCGCCAGCGGCCTTTCGGAAGCGGCGATGACCTGTTTCAGATCGTTCGCGCCGAGAAAGAAATCCTCGTCGATCAGCGCGCCTCCGGCGGCGGCCAGCCTGGCCAGGCGGTACTCGGCAAAACTGGTTCTGGTTTCCAGTTTCTGCGCGACGTAATCGAGCGCGGCACGGAGATCCTGCGGCGGGTAATAGCCGTTCAGGCGCAGCGCGACCTTGCCGTTTTCATCGAGAAAAATCAGCGTCGGCGTGTATTGCACCTTGAGCGCGGTGGCAAAGGTTTTTTCGGTAAAATCCTGGCCGCCGACGCTGACGACCTCGCGGTCGCCCCACATGTTCAGAGAAATGCCGTCGAAGTTATCGATGATGAACGCCTTCAGCTCGGGGTCGGTGAAATTCTCGTCGACCAGTCGCGCGCAGTAGGGGCAGCCGTCCTGGTGAAAGTACAGCATGACGCGGCGGCCCTCGGCCGCGGCTTCGGCCACGTCTTCCTCGAATTCGAGAAAGCTCTCCTTGAACCAGTCCGGCTTTTCGGACAGGATCGCGCCGCGATATTCGCCCATCGTGGTTTCGCTGGCGAATGCATCCACGGCGAGCGCGAGCAGCGGCACCACGGCCAGCGTCGACAGCCGGCGCAAAACGCCTGCTATGCCCGGGCGAACCCGTGTAAGACCGTCGTCACCGATGGCGCAAGCCATTGCTGTCGTGGCGGCGATTGCTGTCTCGCCGATTCTGCTATTCACTGTTTTTAGCCGGCGCCGCAGCCCCGGGCTCTCCTCGTTGTTTATTCTGATCAATCATTATCGTCGACCGCCCGCTGGTAACCGGAACGACCGCCGTTCGAATAATAATATAGGGTAGAACGGGGCCCGGTCGAGTGTTAATCGATGATTTTGCATTTCCGGGACCGCAGCCGTAAATACCGATTTCTGGATAGTCTCGAAAATCCCGTTGCGTCATACGATTGGATTATTGTATTTTCCAATAACCACTATGTGGATAGGCGAAAACCTGAAGCTACCCAATGATAGATATAGGCTATCAGGGACTTTTTTGATTTCCTAGCTGGGCCAACAATCGTATGGAGAGGAACGCGTAATGAAACGGTTAATCGTGATATTTTTTATTGCCTTGCAAACGATATTTTCCTCCGCTGCGCTTGCGTGGTCGCCACTGGATGGTTTCAATTCAGCAATTGACGAGGTCAGGCAGTTTCAGCATTGTTACCTGTCTGCCGTAACCAGTGACGAAGGCGAGGGCGCCAAAAAAGAAGAAGAGGAAGAAGAACCTGATTGTGAATAGGGTAAGAGTCACGAATAACCTCAAGCTAACCAATCTCTCGACAGGAGGAGCAAATATGAATTCGAAGTTAATCAAATCGCTGGCGCTGGCCTCGGTTCTGGTCTGGGCCGGCGGTGCCGTCGCCGCGGACAAGCCGGTGGGCATCACGCCCAACATGATGGACGCGACGGTCAAGCACGGCGGTAAGTCGGTCAAGATCATGCGCGACCAGAACAACAAGGCGGTGGTGATTCCCGCTTTTGCCAAGACTTCGCGCCCGTGCCCGCCGTTCTGCATTCAGCCGATGGTGCTCGCGCCCGGCGTGGAAACCCTCGGCGAGCGTGAAATCATCGATTACCTCGTGCGCATGAGCAACGGTGACGATTCGATCCTGGTGGTCGATTCGCGCACTCCCGACTGGGTACAAAAGGGCACGATTCCCGGCGCGGTCAATATTCCGTGGACCGCGCTCAATCCGGCCAAGGGCGCTGATCCGATCTCGATCGGCGAAATCATGGAAGACCAGTTCGGCGCCAAATCGCTCGAAGGGCTGTGGGATTACTCCAATGCCAAGACCCTGGTTATGTTCTGCAACGGTATGTGGTGCGGCCAGTCGCCCAACAATATCAAAAACCTGCTCAAGTTCGGCTATCCGGCGGACAAGATCAAGTGGTACCGCGGCGGCATGCAGAACTGGACCAACCTCGGTTTGAGCACCGCCAAGCCCGCGGGTTAGGCAGACTAACTCCGAAGGGGTTCGGGTACAGGGACGTACTCGCTGCCCCGGGATTTCGGCTTGAACATGCGTAAAAGCCTCTTTGGCGCGATTGCTTTAATCCTCGCGATCGCCGGTCCGGTGACCGGCGACTCCGTGGTGATGGTACCTGCTTCCGACCTGCGCGAGGAAGCGCGCCAGGCCAGGGAACAAAACCTGGTGCTGGTGATCGAGTTTTCCAGCGAGTACTGCGGCTTTTGCCGCCGGCTCGAGGAATTGTTTCTGCTGCCGATGCAGCGCAACGCCGAGTACGACAGCAAGATCCTGATCCGGACGGTTTCTCTCGACATGTATGAAACTCTGGTCGATTTCGACGGTCAATCCATGAGCACGACGGAATTCGCCTCCCGCTACAACGTGTCGCTGACGCCGACACTGCTGTTTCTCAACAGCGAGGGAGTCGAAATGAGTGAAAAACTGGTTGGCATCTGGTCGGAGGATTATTATGGCGGGTTTATCGATAACCGGATCGACGAGGCGCGCGAGCGATTGTAGCGCCGCGGTCAGCAGGCGATGGTTCACCGGCGCGGTCTGGCTCGTGTTGCTGCTGGGCCTGGCGCTACAGAGAGTCGAAGCCTCGACGGATGTCGATGAATTGCTGGCCCGGACGGAGGCACCGGCCGGCGTGGTATTCGAAATCGTCGAGGGCTACGAAAGCGCGCTCGACGAATTATTGCCGCAGATACGGGACGCGATTCGAAAACTGCGCGCGCGCTTTCCCGAAGCCGGATTTGCCGTCGTTTCGCACGGCCGCGAAGAGTTTGCGCTGCAGTCGCAGTACCGCTCGGAATACGCCGAGATCCACGACCAGGTGCAATCGCTGGTGGCCGACGATGTACCGGTCCACGTCTGCGAAACGCATGCGGGCTGGTACGGTGTTACCGCCGAGGATTTTCCGGAGTACGTCAACGTGGCGCCGACCGGACCGGGGCAGGTCAATTTATACCGGGAACTGGGATACGAACTGATTATCGTCGACTGAATACGAACCGATGCCTTATTACCTCTACAAGATCAAATCCGCGGATGAACTCGGGCTGGTCAAGCACCTCGAGCTGCTGGAAACCTTCGAAAAATTCCGTGAAGCCAAGCTGGCCGCGAAAAAGCTGCGCGCCGAGCAAACCGAAGCCGACCTGTTATACAAGGTCATGTTCGCCGAGAACCAGCTGTCCGCCGAGGAGCAGTTGCTCGAAAAACGCGAGCAGCCCGTGTTGATGGAACATGAGCGCTAGGCGTTTCTTTTGCGCGGCGCTGGCGCTGCTGTGGGCGCCGCTGGCGCTGGCGGCTGAACCTGATTTCGCGCGCGAACAGCGCCTCGCCGATGAAATCGTCGATGTCATTCTGGACGGCGATCCGGAGTGGCTGGAGGCCAACGGCCGCGAGTTTCTGAGTATTTACTACGAAGCCGATGAATCGAAGGCCGCGGTAATTATCCTGCACGGACGCGGTTTTCACCCGGACTGGGCCGATGCGGTCGGTCCGCTTCGCGTCGGCCTTGTCGATCAGGGTTATACGACGCTGTCGCTGCAGATGCCGGTGCTCGCCAAGGACGCCAGGTATTACGATTACATCCCGATCTTCCATTACGCGCACGAGCGTATCGATGCCGGTGTCCGCTTCCTGCGCGAGCAGGGTCATGACAGGGTGGTTCTGCTGGCGCACAGCTGCGGCGCGCACATGGCGATGGACTGGGTACGTTCAAAGCCCGATACCAGGATCGATGCCTACATCGGTCTCGGCATGGGCGCCACGGATTACGGCCAACCGATGCATCAGCCGTTTCCGCTGGACTGGATGTCGGTGCCGATACTCGATTTATACGCCGGCAACGACTACCCCGCGGTCAAGCGGCTGGCGCCGTCGCGCAAGCAAATGATGGAAAAAGCCGGCAACGCGCTCTCGCGCCAGATCGAGCTGCCCGGGTCCGATCATTATTACACCGACCAGGGCGACCCGCTGGTGGCCGCCGTTGCCGACTGGCTCGACCAGCTCGATTAAAAGCATGTCCTGCCCCGCCGCGGGTCTGCGGCATCTCTGCCTGATACTGTTGCTGCTGAGTCTCGTCGGCCCGGCGCGTGCGGCCGTGGAGCGATTGCCGCTGGCCCTGCCGTCCGCGCCTGATTTCGCACTGGAGCGCTTCGGGCAGGGTGGGGATCTGCTGCTGTGGCTGCCGTCCCAGCGCGGTTTCGGCAAGGCGCATCGAACCCATGCGCAAAAACTGGCCGCGACGGGATACGAAGTCTGGCTAGCCGACCTGCACGATGCCTATTTCGTCGAACCCGGGCGCCGCAGTATCGAGTCCTTTCCTCTCGAAGACGTTGTTGCCCTGGTCGATGCGGCAACCCGGGCGGCCCGGGGGCAAGTGGTCTTGATCAGCAGTTCGCGCGGCGCGCAACTGGCGTTGATCGCGGCGCGTGAATGGCAGTTACGCAATCCGTCGCGCCCGCGCATCGCCGGTCTCGTGCTGATGCATGCCTATCTTTACGCAGAGCGGCCGGCGATCGGCACGCCTGCAACCTACCTGCCGATCGTCAACGCAACCAATTTGCCGGTTTTTCTGCTCGACGCGCAGTATTCGACCAAGTCGGCGCGCCTGCTCGAACTCGCGCGTGAAATCGAAAGCGGCGGCAGCCAGGTTTTTACCCAGATTATTCGCGACGTGGAGGGCGGGTTCTACGTGCGTGACGAGCGCGATCTGGGGGGGACTGACCTCGCCGCGAGAAAAGTATTCGCGCAAACGCTCGGACGGGCGGTGCAAGTGCTGAAACTGGCATCGACGCCGGCCGTTGCCGCCCCCAGTGCGGCCGACACGCGCCTGTTTTCCCGCTTCGGCGAACGCGTGACGAACCTGACCCGGCTGCAGCAACCGCTGCCGGCGCCGCGGCTCGAACTCGAGGATTTCGCCGGGCCTGACTACCGGCTGCAGCGGCAGCGGGGCAGGGTAGTGCTGGTGAACTTCTGGGCCAGCTGGTGCAAACCCTGCGTCGAGGAGATTCCATCGCTGCATCGGTTAAAACAAAGTCTCGACAACGACGCTTTCGATATCGTCACCGTCAATGTCGGCGAAAGCCGCGAGCGTATCGGCATTTTTCTCGAACGGGTGCCGGTCGAACTGCCGCTGCTGCTGGACAGCGACAGCCGCGCCGCCCGCGACTGGCGCGTCTATGTCTACCCGTCGAGCTACCTGGTCGATCGCGACGGGCAAATCCGTTACGCTTATCTCGGAGCATTAGAATGGGACTCGGCGGAGAACATAACGATTATTCGGAAGCTGCTGCAGCAGCGCTAGAGCACCCCTATACCCGGCTCGCTCCCGACGATGTCATCGCCGCGGTCGAATCGACAGGGCGTCTGAGCGACGCCCGCATGCTCGCGCTCAACAGTTACGAAAACCGCGTTTACCAGGTCGGGCTCGAACAGGGCGAGCCGGTGATCGCCAAGTTTTACCGTCCCGAACGCTGGAGTCTCGAACAGATCGACGAGGAGCACCGGTTCACCCTGTACCTGCAGCAGCACGAAATTCCGGTGGTGGCGCCGCTCAGCATCGACGCCGACAGCGAATTTCCGACCATCGGACGCTACCAGGATTTCGCCTTTGCGCTGTATCCGCGCCAGGGCGGGCGCGCACCCGAACTCGATAATCTCGAGCATTTGCATCAACTCGGGCGATATCTCGGCCGTATCCATGCGCTCGGCCGCGGTTTCCAGTTTCGACATCGTCTGCGCCTGTCGGTCGCGCGCACCCGGGATAACGTCGACTACCTGCTTGCCAGCGGGTTTGTTCCGCAGGACCTCGAACAGGCCTGTGTCGCGATCAGCACCGACGTGCTCGCGGCGATTGACGCCTGTCCACCCGATGCGGACGACTATGCGCAGATCACGCTGCATGGAGATTGTCACAGTGGCAACGTGCTGTGGCGCGACGACTGCCCGCATTTCGTCGATTTCGACGACTGTATCAGCGGACCCGCGATGCAGGATTTATGGATGCTCTTGTCCGGCGACAAACCCATGCGGCAGCGCCAGCTGCTGGAAATTATCGAGGGTTACGAAATGTTTTACGATTTCGACCCGGCCGAACTCAGGCTGATCGAGCCGCTGCGCGCGATGCGCGTGCTGAACTTCAACGCCTGGCTGGCGCGCCGCTGGCACGATCCGGCATTTCCGCAGGCCTTCCCGTGGTTCAACAGCGCGCGCTACTGGTCGGATTACATCCTCGAGCTGAAGGAGCTGTTGAGCGGCCTGCAGGAAGCGCCGCTGGCGCTGCCGGATTTTTAGAACGGGCAAAAAAAGAAGGCCCCCGAAGAGGCCCGCAAACATTGCGCGATTAATCTTGAGTTACGTGAGTTGCCCTAATTCGTTAGCGCAATCTTGACCGGTTCAGGAATGGTTGTGCCCTTGCCGGTCCTTAACCAAATGCACATCTCGATTATTTTCATGAGTGTGTGAACTACTTCATAAAAATAATGAGATTTTGTTACATAACGGTGCCCAGTATCCTCTCAAGCCGGGGTTAAAACATCCCCCAAATGGGTTAAATTTGCCGCTTTATTTCGAACATTTCGACGCTGCATGACCGAAACACTCCAATTTCGCTTCGATTTGACCCTGCGTGAACGCGTCGAGTCCAACTTGCGCCGCTTCGACCTGCGCGCGCAACGCCGCGCCGGTCACGTGCGCGCGGCGGTCGCGTTTACCCTGGTCGATGGCATCGAGGCCGCCGGAATCGGCAATATCCCGCATCGCGCCGAGGACCGCGAAAACGCCGCCTATATCCTCACCACGCGCGCCGCGCGCCTGTCGAGCCACGCCGGTCAGCGCGCCTACCCGGGCGGGCGTATCGATCCGGGCGAGAGTGCCGAGCAGGCGGCCTTGCGCGAACTCGACGAAGAAGTGGGACTGGCGCTGGGTGAAGACGCGGTGCTCGGCCGGCTCGACGACTACGTCACGCGCTCGGGGTACGTGATTACCCCGGTGGTGGTCTGGGGCGCCGGGGCTGTCGACCTGGTGCCGAATCCGGGCGAGGTCGAGCGCATTCACCGGGTGCCGCTGCGAGAACTGCTGCGCGCGGAGGCGCCGATTCTCGAATCGATTCCCGAAAGCCGTCACCCGGTGCTGAAAATGCCGCTCGGCGACGAATGGTTTGCCGCGCCGAGCGCTGCCATTGCCTACCAGTTCCGCGAGGTAGCGTTACTCGGGCGCGATACGCGGGTGGCGCATTTCGAGCAGCCTTATTTCGCCTGGCGCTGAGCCTGGCAGGATTTCGATCGGGGGAACTTCTTCGTTACAATCGGCAGCCCTGGACTAACCGAAAATTCCTCGCAATATGCAGCTCAACCAGTTAATCGAACGGCACCGAAGCCGATTTACCCCGCTGTTCGCTCCCGCGCTGACCGCGGACAATACGATCTACATGGCGCTTTCCGGCGAGGCTGAAGGTCAAGCGACGGGCGGCGATGAATCGGATGCCGCGATTTTCCGTCGTATCGAAGCCGCCGGTGCGATCGCCGGGGTGGGCGGCTATCTCGAAAATCGTTCGATTTACCGGGATACCGAGCTGTTTCAGGGCGACGCCGAGCGCTGCATCCATATCGGTGTCGACGTATTTATGCCGGCTGGCACACCGATTTACGCGCCGCTCGCGGGACGGGTGCAGAGTTTCGCCAACCGCAACGTCGGTGGCGACTATGGCCCCGTGATTATTCTGCGCCACGAGCTCGACGGATTCGAATTCCATACGCTGTACGGCCATTTGAGCGAGGCTTCGCTCGAGGGTCTCGACGGCGGCAGGGCGGTCGCCGCCGGAGACAGGATAGCCGAAATCGGGACGCGGCCGATTAACGGCGACTGGACGCCGCATCTGCATTTTCAGCTGATTCGCGACATGCAGGGAAACTACGGCGACTATCCCGGCGTGGTGCGCCCGCGGGACCTCGAGTTTTACCGCGTCAACTGCCCCGATCCGATGCCGCTGCTGCTGGGTTAGGCGGCCGGCAGCAGACGCTCGACGAGCTGCAGCCACAGCGCGCCGACCAGCAGCATCGAGACCGCGTAAGGCCAGTTCCAGAACGCGAGCTTCCAGCTCGGCAAGCTGTAACGTCCCTGAAAAACGAGATTGGTGCCCGACAGCGGATTCGAGCAGGTGCCGATATGCCAGCCGAACAGAAAGGTGATCGCAAGTAAATGCGGGTTGGGATTCAGCGCCAGAATCATCGAGGCGAAACTGGAAATCATCACGATCGGGTGAATGCCGCACATCGCGCATAAAAGGATAATGCCGAGCACTTCGGCCGCGGTGACGGCGTCGAAACGGTTAAACGGATTTTGCACCACGCCGTGCAGGATCAACGCCGAAATGCCGGCCGCGAGCACGCCGGCGGCGAGGAACAGGCAAAGTTCGTTGACGATTCGCGGCAGGCCTTGAACCACGTAATGGCGCAGACCGTCCCAGGCCGCGGCCGGGCCGCCGCGCAAAATCAGCGTGAGACCGGTGACGAGCAGCGCGCACAGCGCGATCAGGATCAGGATCGGGGCGTTGCCGATCAGCTGCACCGCGACGATCACGCTGACGATCAGAAGCGCCGGAATCTTCAGCGCATCGAGATGGGTGGGGTAACCGACAAAATCCTCGACCTCACCGGCGAAGCGGATGCGCGCCTCGGCGTAAACGCCGAGCAGGCCGAGCAGCATGAACGGGAAGCCGGCGACGAAAATCCACCACAGGCTGGCGTCGCTGACGTAGGTTAACACCACCGCCATCGCGCCGAAAAAAGGTGACCAGCTGGAAACGCCGCAAAAAACGCGCACGAAGGTCTGAGCGGTAAAACGCTGCAGCGGCCTTTGCTGGTGGATCCGGTCCGAGATCAGGATCGGCGCCGATATATTGATCACCGAACTCGCGATGTTAAGCCCGAGTATGGTCCGCAGAAACGCGGCCTTTCCGGTCGGCAGCGGCTCGGATTCGCGGCCCTGCGGTATCACCACCAGGCGCAGGAAGCCAACCGCGGCGATCATCGTCATCAACCCCGTGCTCGAGCTGATGACGATATCGAGATCGATCGGGGCGGAACGGCTGCGCGCGTAGACGATCAGCCCGATACCGGCCAGCAGAATCAGCGAAACCTGAAACTTGAGCACCCGCGACGTATCGGTGAACAGCAGTAACGCCGCCAGCCAGGCGCCGGCGCCGGCGATCCACAGCGGATTGAAGGCGAAGTCGAGAAGCCCGAGGCCGTGCAGAATGGTTATGCCGATCATCGACAGGATCAACAGACCCGCGATTGTGTGGCGTTGCGATGCGCTCGAGGTTTCGATTTCGGTTTCCGCCCGGGTTGCAAACAGGGTCAATAGTACTCGAAATCGATTGACGGTTGACCCCGCGCGGCGGCCTGTTTACGGTTACGCCAAAACGCGGAGGAAACCATGCACAAGAGCAGGCTGGGCGCGCTCATCGTCGACTGCCAGACGGACGATCTGGAGCGGGAAGCCGAATTCTGGGCCGAGGCGCTCGGCGGCAGTATTGGGCGCCGCGATGAGCGTTACATCGAAATTCTCGGGGATCGGGCCGAGCCGCACGTTATCCTGCAAAAGGTCGAACATCCCAGCCGGATTCATATCGATATCGAATCCGACGATATCGAAGCCGAGGTGATCCGGCTGCGGAAACTCGGCGCCGAAGTGGTCGAGAAGCTGGAGCGCTGGACCGTGATGCAGGCGCCGAGCGGACACCGCTTTTGCATCATCGGGGCGCGCCGCGACGGTTTCGACGAAAAAGCCAACAGCTGGGAAGAGTAAACGTTGCGGCGGGACTTATTCTTCTTCGCCGCTGCCGCGGTGCATTTCGATCTGGTGGTTGATGCCTTCTTCCTGCAGCAGCTTCTGCATCGAGTTGATGAAACTTGCTGACTGCTGGTAAGAGGTGTCGCGGAAGCGAATCGTGATCGCGAGTTCGTCCGGGTCCAGCATCAGGTTGAACTGCGCGGCCGGTTTCAGAATTCTGCGAATTTCGTCCCAGTTGGATATGCGGTCGTCCGGCTCCTTCGACAAAGCGCTTTCGACGAACTCGGCAAAGGGTTCGTCGATATCGGGCACGTAGCTGCGAATATCGGGCGGTTTCTGCTCGACCTGCATTTTAAGCAGCTTGCGCAGCGTCGATGCGCTGAACGGCAGGCTGTTGGTCAGCATGTGGAAGGCCATCACGCCGAGCGCGTAAATGTCGGCGCGGCCGTCGAGCAGGTCGCCGCGGATGATTTCCGGGGCCAGGTAGGACGGCGTGCCCTCGATGTTGACCTCCTGGTCCTGCGGCGGGCTGGCGATGCCGAAATCGGTGAGTTTGATATTGCCCTGGGCATCGACGACGATATTCGACGGCTTGATATCGCGGTGCACGATGCCGGTTTTGCCGTGATTGTGCGCGTACTGCAGCGCGCTCGCGACCTGCGACAGGATTTCGCGCGTCGTCGCCAGGTCGAAGGCGCCATTTTCGCTGAGCAGATCCGACAGGTCCTGGCCGTGCAGTTTCTCCATGACGATGAAACGCGTGGAAAATTCGTCGATGACTTCGAACACGTTGACGATGTTGGGGTGGGCGAGGCTGGCAATGGTCTTGGCCTCGCGCTCGAAACGGTCGAGAAATTTTTCGTCGTAGGCCAGCTTGTACTTCAGCATCTTGATCGCGACTTCGCGCTCGAGCTCGGGGTCCCAGGCGTTGAATACGGTCGCCATGTTGCCTTCGCCGAGCTTGCCGCGCAGCTCGTACTTGCCGACGCGGTTGATGCCGCCGTTTTGCGCCATGCGGCTGGTCATCAGCTGGGTCATGACCTCGGCGAAATCGGGGTGCTTTTCGATCAGCTCGCGAAAACGTTCGTGATCGAGATAAAACGCGGTGGTGTCGGTCAGCGCGACGATATCCGCGGAATAGGTCGAATTGATCAGCAGCGAAATTTCACCGACGACCTCGCCTTTTTTGAGCATGATGCGGCTCTTGATCTCGCCCTGGAGGTCGGGAATCTGCACCTCGACCCTGCCTTCGAAGATGAAGTAGATGCGGTTGCCCATCTGGCCTTTTTCGACAACCTGTTCACCGGCCCCGAACTCGGCAATATTGATGTGCTGGGCGATATCCTCGATTACCTCGACATCGAGATCCTGCAGGATCTTGACCCCCGAAAGGATTAAAACGATCTCGTCGGTATCGATAGTCATCGGATAAGCTGAACCGGTTTGTTGTTATAACTGTGAACCGAGCATAGAAGCTGCGCGGGCCGCGTTTCGCGCGCCAGTTCACATCCAGATTATTATTTTAGAACAATCCGGGATTAAGTGGTGATGCCGCGGTCAGGCCGCCGTCGAGGGTATAACACTGGCCGCTGGCGAAGGCGGATTCGTCGCTGGCGAGCCAGAGCGCGAGGCTCGCAATATCGGCAGGCTGGCCGAAGCGCCCGGCCGGATGGCGCGCCAGCGCGTCCGCCTGCGCCGCGGCCGGATCGTCGGCCACCGCGAAGGCCGCGTCGGCCATGCCGGTCATGATCCAGCCGGGGCTGATTGCGTTGCAGCGGATCGCCGGTCCGTGATCGACCGCGATCGAGCGCGTCAGTCCCTGCACGAAAGCTTTCGAAGCGTTATACAGCGCGAGGCCCGGGTCAGCGGTAGACGCCGAAATCGAACCGATGTTGATGATCGAGCCGCCATCGCGCATGATCGGGATGCAGTCGCGGCACAGCATGAATACACCCCTGGCATTGACCCCCATGAGTAAATCCCAGTCGGCGTCGCTGGTTTCGACGATGGTTTTTTCGATTTGCACCCCGGCGTTGTTGACCAGGATATCGAGTTCGCCGAACTCGGCGACGACGCGGTCGGTCAGGACGTCGACGTCGGCCCCGTTGGCGATGTCGGCGCTGTGCCAGAGGATGTCGTCGGGCAGGCCGTCGGGGCGGCCGCCGCGCCCGCAGGTCATGACGCTTGCGCCCTCGGCAATGAAACGGTCGACGATACCGCGGCCGATACCCTGGCGGCCGCCGGTGACCAGCGCTGTTTTACCGGTTAGTCTGCTCATGCGCGGGCGATCATAGCATGTCAACCTGTGCTGCAGGTATCGAGCGGTTTAGAAATTGACGTTGCCGGCACCTTTCAGCGCGAGGCGTTCGCGCGCCTCGGCCGGGGTCGCCACGCTGTGGCCGAGCGCTTCGATAATGCCGCGGATCTTCGATACCTGCTCGGCGTTGGATCTGGCGAGCTCGCCCTTGCCGATGTAGAGACTGTCCTCGAGCCCGACGCGCAGATTGCCGCCCATCGACGCGGCCTGGGTCGCGAACGGCATTTGATGCCTGCCCGCGGCGAGCACCGACCATTCGAAATCGTTGCCGAAAAGTTTGGTGGCGATGCCGTGCATGTGCATCAGGTTGTCCGGGTCGGCGCCGGCGCCGCCGAGAATGCCGTAAATCATCTGGATGAAAAACGGCGGCTTGATCAATCCCTGGTCGACGAAGTAAGCCAGGTTGTACAGGTGACCGAGGTCGTAACATTCGAATTCGAAGCGGGTACCGTGGGTCTCGCCCAGGTTCTTCAGCGCGTATTCGATGGTCTTGAAGGTATTCGGGAAAATGAAATCGCGCGTCATTTCGAGAAATTCCTTTTCCCAGTCGTATTTCCACTCGGCGTACTTTTGCGCCATCGGGAATATACCGAAATTCAGCGAGCCCATGTTCAGCGATGCCATTTCGGGGCTCGCTTCGAGCGCCGCGGCGAGGCGTTCATCGATGCTCATGCCGAGGCCGCCGCCGGTGGAAACGTTGATCACCGCATCGCATTGCTCCCTGATCACCGGCAGAAACTGCATGAAGGTTTCGGGCCGGTAGTCGGGGCGTCCGTTTTCGGGACGACGCGCGTGCAGGTGGATAATCGATGCGCCGACCTCGGCCGCAGCGACCGCCTCCCTGGCGATTTCGTCGGGTGTAATCGGCAGGTAGGGCGACATCGTCGGGGTATGGATGCCGCCGGTAACGGCGCAGGTGATAATGACAGACTTGGGCATGTTTTTACTCTCGTGGTTGCGGTTATAACCGCATTTGCTGGACCTGGGCGCTGAGACCGCCGTCGATGATCCAAAGCTGACCCGACGCGTAACGCGCCTCGTCCGAGGCGAGCCAGTTGACCAGGTTGGCGATATCCCCGGGCTCGCCGTAGGTGCGCATCGGGTGCACGTCGCGCACCGCCTGCCTGAGCGATTCGATGTCGCCGCTTTCGCCGAAAAAACTCTGCAGCATCGGCGTATTGACGTAACCCGGGCAAATCGCGTTGACGCGGATGCCTTCCGGGCCGTGATCGCAGGCCATTGCCCGCGTCAGCGCGTGCACCGCGCCCTTGGTTGCGCAGTAGGCGGCGAGCCCGGGATCGGCGATGTAACCGTCGTAGGAACCGAAGTTGATCACGCTGGCGCCGTCCGACTTGCGCAGCAGCGGCAGCGCGTATTTCGAGGTCAGGAAGGTGCCGGTAACGTTGATCGCGAAGATGCGATTCCACTGCTCGAGCGTGGTGTTCTCGATGGTTTCCTCGATTTCGATGCCGGCCGCGTTGACCAGGATGTCGAGCCTGTCCCAGCGGGTTGCGAGCTTTTCGAAGGTCGATACCACCCGGTTTTCGCTGGTGACGTCGAACTCGACGAACTCGACGCCCTTGGCCAGCGCGCCAGGGTTTTGCAGATCGGCGGCAATGACCCGGGCGCCCTCGGCGGCAAAGCGCGCGCAGATCGCCGCGCCGATGCCGCCGGTGCCGCCGGTTACGAATGCGGTTTTGCCGGATAACTGGTCAGTCATGATTCACTTGCCTGGCCTGCGGTAACTTCGCGGCGCCCGCGCAGAAACTCGACGATCAGGGCGTCACGACGGGCCGCGGCGCTCTCCAACGGCATGCCCTCGGCTTCGTCGAGCACGCCGGCGAACAGCGTCCGTGCGGTATCTTCATCCAGTCGCACCCGCTCGAGATCGTCCCACCAGCGGTGGAAGCTGTCGCGGTAGCGGTTGCAGAACTCCTGCAGTCCGCCTTCGCCGGCGCCGAGATGAAACAACATGTGCGGGCCCATCGCCGCCCAGCGCAGGCCCGGCCCGGCCCAGATCGCCTTGTCGACGTCCTCGACCGAGGCGACGCCGTTTTGCACCAGGCTGATGGCTTCCTGCCACAGCGCCGCCTGCAGGCGGTTGGCGACGTGCGCCGGCACTTCCTTGTTGACCCGGATCGTGGTCTTGCCGACGCCCTGGTAGAAGGACTCGGCCAGCTCGAGCACGCCGTCCGCGGTATTTTCGTTGGCCAGCAGCTCGACCAGCGGTATCAGGTGCGGCGGGTTGAACGGATGACCGAGAATAAAACGCGATGGATCGCGCCAGCCCTGCTGCATTTCTTTCACCAGCAGACCCGACGCCGACGAAGCGACGACCGCGTCGGGCAGCAGCGCCGGTTCGATTTCGGCATAGAGGGCGTGTTTGAGTTCGAGTTTTTCCGGCACACTCTCCTGCACGAAGCCGGCGCCGTCGACCGCCTCGGCGGCAGCGGCGTGCAGGGTAAAGTTTTCGGGATCGCCGTTCGAGGTTAGCCCGAGTGCTTCCAGCGCCGGCCAGGCGCGCTGGATGCAGGCGCGCAGCTTTAGTCCGTCGGGGTCGGCAGGATCGTATGCCCTGACCCGCAGCCCCGCTGCCAGGAACAGCGAAGCCCAGCTGGCGCCGATGACGCCCGTGCCGAGGACGGCAACCGGGTCCCGCCGGCTCATGCCCCGGCCTCGCTGGCGCGGCGGTAAGCGTCGAGCAACAGCCCGTGAAAGTGGTGCACGGCGTGCTCGCTCATGCCGCTGCCCTCGATGTCGACCATGTAGCGGCCCGAATTGAACGCCGGGGTTTGCATGCCGCGCTGCACGCTCTCGACCAGGCCGATATCCTCGGGCTGCAGGACTTCATCGATAAACTTTAGCGCTTCCTTTTCGGTTTCGTTCGGTTCGGCGGTTTCGAAAAAGAAATCGAACTCTTCGTATGTTTCTTCCGCGTCGACCGGGTAAAAGCGCCACACCATGAAGTTGCCGCGGCCGGGGTAACGCATCAGCGTCATGTTGGGCCACAGGAACCAGACCGCGTGATCGGTAACCGTGGCGTCGGCAATGTCGTAGGCCTGGTTGTCGCCGGCCCTCGCCTTGGCCATGTGGCTCGAGTAAATGCCGTGGGTTTCGACATGGTAGGTATCCATGTCGATCATCGAACTGAAACCCTTGTGCGCGACCGGACAGTGGTAACACTCGAGGAAATTGTCCACCACCGACTTCCAGTTGGCCTGGATGCGGTAGGTCAGGCGGGTCGAAAACGTCAGCCGGCCGAGGTCGGGCGCGTATTGCATGATTTCGTCGGCGAGATCCCCGGCCTGTTCCGCCAGCGGCGCCGCGTCCGGGTCGAGATTGACGAAAACGAAATGACAAAAGACTTCGATCTGCACCGTATCGAGACAAACGTCTCCGGTCGAAAAATTTTCGATATGCTCGGAGCGGGGCGCCACCACCAGCGCGCCGTCGAGATCGTAGGTCCAGGCGTGGTAGGGACAGGTGATGCGCTTGGTTTTGCCTTCGCCGAACAGCAGTTCGTGCCCGCGGTGCTTGCAGACGTTATAAAAAGCCTTGAGCTCTCCATTGCCGCTGCGCATCGCGACCACGCTTTGGCCCTCGACGCTGAGCGCCACGTAACTGCCAGGTTCGCGCAGTTTTTCCTCGTGGCAAACGAATTGCCAGCTGCGGTGGAAGACCTGCTCACGCTCTATTTGCAGGAACTTCGGATCGAGATAGCTGCGCGTGTTGATCGAAAAGGAACGTATCGCCGAAGCGTCGTATTTGCCCTGAATCTCGGAAAATTCGGTTTTGGTCAGCTTGTCATCGGGCATGGTTTTCTCCTCACGGCGGCAGTCGAAATGAGTCGTGTCATGACGGTTTTGCAGTGACCACAACATATCAGCAGTTGTGGTTAGTAAATTGACTTTTTACGACATATAACTTTCAAATATTACCAATCTGGGCCAAACTGTTCGCCATGTCCGAAGTCGATTCGCGCGATAATCCGACCTACCGGATCGGTATGCTGCTGTTACCCGGGTTCAACAGTTTCGCCGCGCAGGCGTTCATCGATCCGTTTCGTGCCGCCAACTATCTGCGCGGCGGCAAAATCTACGGCTGGTCGTTCTTGTCGCGGCGCGGCGGC
>JAAUYE010063046.1_pt1 | contig 17888 bp, 17 predicted proteins | sample 7278081 | NCBI WGS metagenome assembly JAAUYE01 (sample SAMN14350131, study PRJNA611818) | marine sediment metagenome | isolation source: surface marine sediment (0.6m) | place: French Polynesia: Moorea | collected 2018-08
AACTGGCTCGAGAACAACATCGACTGGGCGCTGTCGCGCGAGCGCTTCTGGGGCACGCCGTTGCCGGTATGGACCGATGGCGAGGGCGCGTTCGAATGTATCGGCAGCGTCGCCGAACTCGAAGAACTGACCGGTCAGTCGCTGACAGAGCTGGATCTGCACCGGCCAGCCGTGGACGACATCACGTTCGAGAAAGACGGCAAGACCTGGACGCGTGTCCCGGAGGTTATCGATTGCTGGTTCGATTCGGGCGCCATGTCGTATGCGCAGTGGCACTACCCATTCGAAAACCAGGACAAGTTCGACAAGCACTTCCCGGCGGACTTCATCTGCGAGGCCATCGACCAGACGCGCGGCTGGTTCTACACGCTGCACGCGATTGCGACGCTGGTCTCCGACAGCGTGGCCTACAAGAACTGCATTTGCCTGAGCCACATTGTCGACAAGGACGGCAAGAAGATGTCCAAGTCGCTCGGCAACATCGTCGATCCCTACGACGTCTTCGATACGGTCGGCGCCGATGCGCTGCGCTGGTATTTCCTGGCGCGCCTGTCGCCGGACGTGCAGAAGCGGATCTCGGTCGACATCGTTGCCGACGTCGCGAGTTCCTTCATCAATACGTTCTGGAACACCTACGGCTTCTTCGTGCTGTATGCGCGGCTCGATGATGTGGACTTCAGACGCCACGTGCCCGTCGAAGACCGGCCCGAGATCGACCGCTGGGCGCTGGCGCTGCTGCACCAGACGATCACGGCCGTCACCGAGGCCATGGAGGACTTCGACGCCAAGGGGGCCGGGGACGCGATCGAGTCGTTCGTCGACCAGCTCAGCAACTGGTACGTGCGCCGCAATCGCCGCCGCTTCTGGAAGTCGACCGATCCCGAGGACAAGCACGTTGCCTACCTGACGCTCTACGAGTGCCTGACCGGCGTCACCGAGCTGATGGCTCCGTTCGTGCCGTTCCTGGCCGAGAACGTCTACCAGAATCTCGTGCGCAGCGTGAATCCCGATGCGGCCGAGAGCGTACACATGTCGACCTGGCCCGAGGCCGATTCGGCGTGGCGCGACGACGAGCTGCTGTTCAAGATCGGCGTCGTGCAGAAGGCCGTCGGGCTGGGGCGTGCGGCCCGTGGCCAGTCGGGCGTGCGGACGCGCCAGCCGCTGTCGCGTTTGCTGGTGCGCGCGCCCTCGGAGGAGGCGCGCGCGGCGCTCGAACAGAACCAGGAGCAGGTGCTCGAGGAGCTCAACGTCAAGGCGATCGAGTTCATCGCCCGTGATGCAAGCCACGTCAGCTATCGCATCAAGGTCAACACGCCGTCGCTGGGCAAGAAGGGGTTGGGGCCCAGGATTCCCGAAATACGCAAGTGGCTCGAGGCGGAGGCGGATGGCGCCGACATCGCGCGCGCCGTGGCCCAGGGCGAGCCCTACGCCCTGCCGATGCTCGACGAGCCGCTGCCGGCCGACGATTTTCTCGTGGAGACCGAGGCGAGCGAAGGTTTCGCCTGTGCCGAGGAGGCGGGTTACCTCGTGGAGCTCGATACGGCGCTCAATGACGAGCTGATCGACGAAGGCGTGGCGCGCGAGCTCGTCCGCTCGGTCCAGGATGCCCGCAAGCAGGCGGGTCTCGAGGTGTCCGACCGCATCGTGCTGGGCATTTCAGGGTCGTCGGGGGTCGAGAAGGCGCTCGCGGCACATCGGGATTATGTCATGTCCGAGACCCTGGCCACGAGCTGGGAGACCGGCCAGTCGGACGCCATCTTCACGATCGACCGCGAATTGGGCGAGGAAAAATGGGCTGTGGAATTTCGGAAGGCATAGGGGTAATGCACTACTTGCGTGCACTTTACGATCTCTGTTATAAAAAACAGGCGCAGGTATCTGAAAGATCACGAGTCCATTAAGGATGAAGCGGTTTGAGAGGACCGCGGGCTACAGGAGGTAGTCGCTCACTAGCGTAAGCGCTGCTCGGCAAAGAAGCAGCCCCAAAAATAATGAAAAACGCTGGAGTGGAAATGTCGTACCACGTCGACCGCTTTTACGCCGCAGTCTCGGTGCTGGCTGGCCATGGCCATATAAAACAAAGACTTATTAGAGCCTACGAAGACAATCTTGGTGAGATCAGCGAAGACGAGCTACCCAGATCGCTCAAGAAGACATTTTCCGATCTCAAACACCAGATGCACCGCGTCTCCCCGCTGAACGGCGAAGGGCCCATCTGCGCCTCGGTACGCAAGATGTCGGTCGACGAGGCCTCCGAGTGCGCCATTTCCATGGTATCGATCTACGGCGAGCTGTCCCGGCTCGACGACGGCAGCGATACGGTCGTGGCGCTCGATGGCCAGGAGGCCGAGGTCGTGCCGCCGTTCCTGGTCAAGTCGAACTGATCGGGTAGTAAACGTAGGTCACCAGCTCGGCTTCCGGCACCTTGGTCGGATCACTCACATAGGATTCCCAGGCGGCTCCAGCGCGCCTTATGCCCAACGCCCCGAGGTAAGCGCCTATCTTGTAGTGCGTGGCGCCTAGCGTGCGGTACGAGCCAACATGGCGCACACGGATCACATTACCCGCATAAGTCGACCCGATTTTCACCCGAGGGCCTTCGCGCGGAGTGTCCTCGGTGACGCCCCGCACCGGGATTGCGGCATCAAACAGCAGCTCTGAGCCGCTGAAAGACCGGGTAATCGACAGGGGCGCTCCGGCCTCCGAAAGCCCTTGTGCGTCAATAAAGCTCAGGATTTCGAAGTACGCATCGCCCATCGCCTCGGAAATCGCCGCGGGCTCCGGGATCGAGGTTGTTGGCAGGTAGGCGATCTCGGTCGCTTCGACGACGAGCTGCTCGATTTGCAGATCGCTGAAGTCGGCGCCGGGCAGGCTCTCGGCATAGTCCCGAAGACCGGCAAGGCCCGATTCGTAGTCCCTGCGCACGATGCCGGCAAAAGCCAGGCCGAAGAACCGACCCAGCACGTTGAAGCCGTAGTCCGTTTCGAATCGCCAGGTCACCTGCGTCGACCCGCCGTCTCCTTCCAGGTCAAACCATGTCCTGGCCTCTCCGGACTCGCCCGGGTTGATCGTGGTTGCCACATGCGTGAACGGGCGGCTATCGGTAATGATCTGCGTGCCGGTGCCGATAATCGTACCGTCCCAGGTCATGGTCGCACCGACGCCGCGCGCCGGGCCCGAATGGACGATTCGGGCGTTGGGGTCGGCTTCCAGCCACGGCGACCACAGGGCGACTCGATGAAAGTCGTTGACCAGGGCGAACACCGTGGCCGGATACGCATCAATACGGGTTTCTACTTCGACGCGGGCGTGCCGCGGCAAGGCCAGCCCGATAATGAGCAGCAGGATGATGAAGGCGAGGATGCCGTAAAGAAGCTTTTGCATGGCGGCATTGTATTCAATGTTGCGGCGAGTCCACAGTACAATGCGCCGATGAATACACCGGACGCAACGCGCTCAATCGGGGTTTTCGATTCGGGCGTCGGCGGGCTCACGGTGCTCAAGGCCCTGCAGGTCGAAATGCCGCACGAACGTCTCGTGTACCTGGGCGACACGGCGCGGCTGCCCTACGGAACCAAGAGCCCGGCTTCGATCGCCCGCTACGCGTGCCAGGCGGCCGCGTTGCTGCAACAACGCGACATCAAATTGCTGGTCGTGGCCTGTAACACGGCTTCGGCCGTGGCGCTCGATGCGCTGCGCGAGCAGATGCAGCCGCTACCCGTGATCGGTGTCGTCGAACCCGGCGCTGCCGCAGCCGTCAGCGCAAAGCCGGGCGGCCGCCATCTCGTTCTGGCGACCGAGGCGACGGTGCAGCTGGGTGCTTACCGCGAAGCCATACTCGGCCAGGACGCGGGGGCCACCGTGGATGAGCTGGCCTGCGAACTGCTCGTGTCACTGGCCGAAGAGGGCTGGAACGACGGGGCCATTGCCGAGGCGATCGTGCATCGCTACCTGGAGGAGTTGCCGCAGGCCGCGCGCCATCCGGACAGCGTCATCCTCGGCTGCACGCACTTTCCGCTGCTGCGGGATACCTTTCGGGCGGTATTCGATGCCGACGTCGCGATCGTCGACTCCGCCAACACGACGGCCAGGGCAGCACGGGAGCTGCTGGCGGGCCTCGGTCTCGCCCGAGGGGAGGGTGAGGCGGGTGGCCTGACGCTGCTGGCCACCGACGGCGCCACCCGATTCGCCAGGGTCGGCGGGCAGTTCCTGGGGCGCGACCTGACGTGGAAAGACATCGAAGTCGTCGACCTTTAGATGCGATAATTCTTCTTTCAGCCAGCCAGGCTTCCGATCATGTTCCGATTAGCTACTGTTCTCATCGCCGGTCTCTTCCTCGTCGCCTGCGCCGAGGAGCCCATGCCCGAAACCACGGTCGAGCCGCTCGTAGAGGGCAAGGCGCGACCCGAGATTTACGCCGACTTCACTCTCACGGCCGACCTGAGCTATCTCACGGACAACCAGCTGGAGATGATCGGGGTCCTGATCGAGGCTGCCGAGATCATGGACGGCCTGTTCTGGCGCCAGGCCTATGGCGACAACTACCGCAGCTTCCTGGATTCGCTCGGCGTCGGCGACGAAGGGCGTTTTGCCGAGATCAACTACGGGCCATGGGACCGCCTGGACGGCAACCGCCCGTTCATCAAGGGTGTCGGGCCAAAGCCGCCCGGCGCCAACTTCTACCCGGCCGACATGACCGTCGAGGAGTTCGAGGCGGCCTACCTGCCGGGCAAGAACGGGCTCTATTCGCTGGTGCGGCGCGACGAGAATGGCGCGCTTACCCTGGTGCCTTACCACGTGGCCTATGCGGATGAACTCAAGGCGGCAGCCGACCTGCTGCGGCAAGCAGCCGACCTTGCGGAAAGCCAGGACTTCGCCAACTATCTGAAGCTGCGCGCGGCAGCCCTGATCAGCGACGAGTTCCAGATGAGCGACCTGTACTGGATGGACGTCAAGGACAACGAGATCGACGTCGTCATCGGTCCCATCGAGACCTACGAGGACCAGCTGTTCGGTTATCGTGCCGCGTATTCCGCCTACGTGCTGATCAAGGACATGGAGTGGAGCGGCAACCTGGCGCGGTTCGCGACCTTCCTGCCGGAACTGCAGGAAGGACTGCCCGTGCCTGACGCTTACAAGATGGGAACGCCGGGGTCGGATGCCGACCTCAACGCCTACGACGTCGTCTACTACGCCGGGGACAGTAACGCCGGTTCCAAGACCATAGCGATTAACCTGCCCAACGACGAACAAGTGCAGCTCGACAAGGGCACGCGGCGGCTGCAGCTCAAGAACGCGATGCAGGCGAAGTTCGACAAGATTCTCGAGCCCATCGCCGACGAACTTGTCGACGAGTCGCAGCGGCAGCACATCACGTTCGATGCGTTCTTCGCCAACACCATGTTCCACGAGGTAGCGCACGGGCTTGGGATCAAGTACACGATAGATGGCAACAGCACGGTCGGCGAGGCGCTGCGCGACGTCGCATCGAGCATTGAGGAAGGCAAGGCGGACGTCCTCGGCCTGTACATGGTGACATCGCTGTACGATGCGGGAGAACTCGGCGACGTCGACCTGCGTGATTACTACGTGACGTTCATGACCAGCGTCTTCCGTTCCATCCGGTTCGGCGCGAGCAGTGCCCACGGCAAGGCCAACATGGTGCGCTTCAATTTCTTCGTGGAGAACGGCGCATTCGTGCGCGATGCCGAGACGGGTCGTTACCGCGTTGACTTCGAACGCATGCGTGAAGCCATGGCGGACCTGTCACGGCTGTTGCTGACATTGCAGGGCGATGGCGACTACGAAGGCGCTGCCGAATTGACGAATACCAAGGGGGTAATCGGCGACCAGCTGCAAGCGGACCTCGATCGCCTGACCCGCGCGAACATCCCCGTGGACATTGTCTTTAACCAGGGTATGGCGGAACTCGGGCTCGAATAGCCGCCAATTCCGCTCGCAATAACGTTAACGGTTGCTGCCGATCATGCGCAGGAATTCTGCGCGTGTGCGGGCGTCTTTCCGAAAGGAACCGAGCATCTGGCTGGTAACCATCGACACGCCGCCCTTGTGAATGCCGCGCGTGGTCATGCACTGGTGGACAGCCTCGATGACCACGCCGACGCCTTTAGGCCTGAGCACGTCTTCGATACAGTTCGCAATCTGCGCCGTCATTTTTTCCTGTACCTGGAAGCGTCGCGCGAACGCCTCGACGACGCGGGCGAGCTTGCTGATGCCAACGACCTTGTTGCGCGGCAGGTAGCCGACATGTGCCTTGCCGATGATCGGCGCCATGTGATGTTCACAGTGCGACTCGAACTCGATATCGCGCAGCACGATCATCTCGTCATAGCCCTCGACTTCCTCGAACGTCCGCCGGAGGAACTGGACCGGGTTCTCCTTGTAGCCGCTAAACCAGTCGTTATAGGCCTCGGCAACGCGCTTCGGCGTGTCGATGAGTCCCTCGCGGCGCGGGTCCTCGCCCGCCCACAACAGCAACGTCTCGATCGCCTGCTCGGCCTGCTTGCGGCTGGGTTTACGCGGCTTGCGCGATTTGGTGGTCTTCTTGCCCATGGTGATTTCCTGGTCAGGCGGACCGGCGGTCCGTTACGAGCCCGACCGGGCAGCTGACGCCGGTTCCGCCGACGCCGCAATAGCCGTCGGGGTTCTTGGCGAGATACTGCTGGTGGTAGTCCTCGGCGTACCAGAACTTGTCGAGCGCTTTGATCTCGGTCGTGATGTCGCCGTACCCGGCCTTGTGCAGTTCGGCCTGGTAGTCGGGCAGGGACCGACGCGCAGCGGCCTCCTGGTCCTCGTTGAGCGTGTAGATGGCCGAGCGGTATTGCGTACCGATGTCGTTGCCCTGGCGCATGCCCTGCGTGGGATCGTGGTTCTCCCAGAAAACGGCCAGCAGCTGTTCGTAGGAAATGACGGCGGGATCAAAGACGACGAGCACGACTTCTGCATGCCCCGTCGATCCCGCGCAGACCAGCTTGTAGTCCGGGTCCGACGTTGTGCCGCCGGCATAACCGACCGCCGTCGTGTAGACACCGTCAAGCTGCCAGAAGCGACGCTCGACGCCCCAGAAACAGCCCATGGCGAACACGGCCTGTTGCAGGTGATCGTCGAAAGGGCCCTCAATGGGCCGACCATGGACAAAGTGCGTATTCATTGAGCCAGGTACCTCGCTCCGCGGCGTGGGCGATTGATAATACCGTCTGCCGCCTGAAAGCGCACAGGGATAGACTGCGTGTTTCCCCAGTCGGTCGCGCGATACACGGCAAAGTGCAGGTGCGGCATGGTCGTATGGCCGGTATTGCCGGAATACCCGATCAGCTGTCCCTGCGACACACTGTCGCCAACTTCGGCGACCGCACCTTCCTGCATCAGGTGATAGTACTCGCCCGTCGTGCCGTCGCTGTGCAGCACAACGATGTAGTTCGCGTAGCGCCCGCAGCCGTCCTCCCAGCAGCCCTTGTCGTGCGATTCCTCGACCCGCGCCACCACGCCGGCGCGCGCCGCGTGCACGGGGGTCCCCACCGGCATGTCGAAGTCGATCGCGAATTCTTCGAGACCCGTGTGGCTGAACCTGGAACCGTAGCCCTGGAGGACCCGGTACGACCGCCCCGGCTCATAGGGGAGGGAATAATAGTGATCGTCGTCGTGAACGGCGTCCTTGTCGCCGACCGTCCAGTCGATCGAGTAGCGGAAGTCCGGTCCCTTGCGGCTGTCGCCGCCGCTGAGTACCAGGACCTGCTCGGATTCCCGGGGGTCGAGCGTGCTCGTCACGGTCCGCTTGCCCTGCACGATCGTGTCACGCGTGCGCACGCGCAACGTGTACGTCACTGGATAGTCGCGGAGGTTGCGGGCGCGCAGCTCGACGCCGCCGCCCTGGTCCACGGCATCGATACAGATCCAGTCATCCTCGCAATCCGCGGCGACAGCCGGCATTGCGAGGCAGATGGCTAGACCGGTAGCTACACGTTCCCAGCCGCGTTCAGGAATGAGCGTCCTCCCGTCGAAGGTTGTCAGCGCTGTTGCTTGGCAGCCTGCTCGGCGCGTAACGCGTCGAGGTCTGACTGGCGGTAGAAGAACCGATGAGCCAGCGTAATGTCCGGCGTATCGACGACCTTGCCTTCCTCGAGGCGTGGCCGGAAGATGCGGCGCCGCAGTTCTCGCTGCACGGTGTTGAGCATGCGCTCGAACTCGGGCGGCTGCAATTCCACGAGTTGCAGATCGGTTGCGCGTCCGCGCGTCGACACGGTGTAGTTGATCGTCACACTACCCTGCAGCATGGGATTGCTGTCGTCGGTTCCCGAGCTTCCGCTGTCGGTGGCCGCGTACATTGGCAAATCGTCCTGCCGCAGTGGGAGCACATGTTCAAGCTGCTCCCGACGAACCTCGTGTCTTTCCTCGCCCTGGCTGAGCAATTCCCACACGTCGCGATACACCCGGCCCGCACGTTGCGAGTTGGTGCTGTAAATATAGAAATCGGCCAATGCGAGGCTGGCCTGCGCTACGACCTGCCAGTTGCTGTTGGGGCTTTCTGTCGCAATGCGAGTGGCCCGCCGGAAGTAGATCTCCCCGGAGGCCATCGACGAGTCGTGGAACGACACCGCGCCGGTGGTGTCGAGGTAGAAGTACGAGCGGCCCAGCATGATCAGCGGCTCGACGAGATTCACGGAATCCTTGCCGTCATGATCTTCGATGATGCGAATCACCCGGCGGTAGGTGGCGCGCTCGTCGAAAACGAAACCGGCGCGATGCTGCCACTCGGCGCGACGCATGAGCGATGGCACCAGGGCCGGCGAGTCCAGCCGATGTTCGCGAATGTTAATTGCGTAAATCGTGTCCTGGGCTTCCTTGGCGGCGTCGAGGTCGCCCATGCGAACGTACGTCTCGGCCACCGACTCCAGCAGTTCCAGCTGGTCGAGGTTGTGCGGTCCTTCATTGACGTGGGTCACGTGCACGGCGCGCTGAAAGGTCTTGGACGCCAGGTCGGGCCTGCCACTTTCGAGCTGCGCCGCGCCGAGGCCCTTGAGCGGGTTGATCAGCTGCGCATTCAGGCGGTCCTCGTTGTCCTCGATGATCTCGATCGCGGACTCGAAGTTCTGCACCGCCGCGTCGTACTGCTCCGTGCGGAACTGCACGATGGCGAGATTGGTCAGCGCCTTGGCGAACTGGTTGGACTGCGGGCCGTGCGTCTTGATGGACAGTTCGACAACGCGTTTGGCGACCGTATCCGCTTCGTCGAAGACGTTCTCGCTCATTAGTTCCTTGAACAGCAGGAACTCGGCTTCCAGGAGGTCGTCGTCGTCGGGTTCGGGCACCGTGAAATCATCAATGCCCTCGTCGATGCCTTCTTCCGCAACGGGCACTATCTGGCCCTTCTGGATGAAGTCGGCGGGTGCCGCGGTCTCGTCGTTCGCGGCGGTGTCCAGGTCCTGCGCGCCGGCGACGCCCACGCTCAGAAAGAGCAGTGCGGCGACCGGAAATCTCGAAGCTTGAAACATTGCCATGGCAGGTTTTTAGGACTTCTCCGGAGCAGAATAGTTCTCGATTCCGCGCTCGACCGCGGCCATTGCACTATACCGAATTACAGGTCCAGTCCAAGTTGCTGCTGGCCCGGTTTGACGAACCGGGTGCAGTCGAGTCCGCGGTGATATCGCTCCGGAAGCAGTCCCAGCCGCTGGCAGGCGATACGGAAGCGCTTGCCGAGCATGTCGGCATAGGCGCCACGGCCGCGCTGGCGCACCCCGAATCGGTTGTCATAATCCCGGCCTCCGCTGGCCTGGCGCACCAGGCTCATGACATGGGCAGCGCGATCAGGGAAATGCGCTTCGAGCCACTCGCTGAACAATCCGGCTACCTCATAGGGAAGCCGCAGGAAAATGTAATGGGCCTGGGATGCGCCCGCGGCGGCCACGGCTTCGAGCACCGACTCGATTTCCGTGTCGTTGATGGCCGGAATCAGGGGCGCCATCAGGGCGCTCGTTGGTATCCCGTGGTCGGCGAGCCGGCGTATCGTCTTCAGGCGGGCTTCGGCCGACGGCACGCGCGGCTCCATGATGCGCTTGAGCCCGGAATCCAGCGTCGGCACGCTGACGGCGACCGCGCACAGCCGCCGGCTGGCGAGGCTTGCCAGCAGGTCGATGTCGCGCTCGATGAGCGTGCCCTTGGTAATCAGGTTGACGGGGTGTTGGTGTTTCTCGAAAAGCTCCAGGAGCGAGCGCGTGACCTTCGTGGACTTCTCAGCGGGCTGATACGGGTCGGTGTTGGCGCCAATCGTTATTGGCTGGCACTCGTAGCCGGGTTTCTCCCAGGCTTCGAGCAGCCGGCTGGCGGCGTTGGGCTTGTAGAAGATCTGTGTTTCGAAATCGAGGCCCGGCGACAGATCGAGGTAACTATGGCTGGGTCGGGCGTAGCAGTAAACACAGCCGTGCTCGCAGCCCTGGTAGGGGTTTATCGACCGATCGAACGGGATGTCCGGGGAATCGTTGTGGCTGATGATGGACACAGCCTGCATCGCCCGCAGGACCGTATCCGGCGCTACGGCGGACCGGCGAGCGGCTTCTTCATCATCGAATTCGACAGGGCGCGTGGCGAACCGGCCCTCCCTGTCAGAGACGGCGCCGCGGCCTTTGTGTGGGCGCAGGGGCATGCACAACCTCAATTACTGTATAAAAAAACAGTAATCGAGTGCGGCCCGGCCGTCAACCGCAGGAGCCCGCCTCCCCTCAACGGGGACCTGGCCGGCGGGCGATGAGTCAATCAGTTCAGCACCCGGTACCCACGGCCACGCATGCAGCGCTTGAACACGTCTTGCTGCATCTCGTCGGCGTCAAGTCCTGAGCGGGTGCCGCCGTACAGGGCGCCGATGCCGGCGCCCTCGGCAACATCCGTCGAATTGCCGCCGATGGCGCCCGCTGCCGCGCCGATAACCGCACCCGTCGCGGCGCCCTTGGCGACGCCACGGGCCACGACTACTTCCTCGGTATAGGCCTCGCATTCTTCCCAGTCCTCTTCGTACTGGTCGAGATCCACGCCCTTCATGTCGATGATCGGCTCAGGGTTTGCTGCACAGCCGGCGAGGGCCGCGACGAGGGCCAGGAACAAACATCGGTTGATTGCGGTCATGTCGACTCCTACCTCACCGGGTATCAACACTATATCAACGCGCCCGGTGCCATAGCGTTGACACATAGACACCGGGCGGCCCAAAGCCCTTGTCGGGTCAGTCGTGCTTGTAGAGATGCACGTCCTGCTGCGGGAACGGGAACGAGATGCCGTCCTGGTCGAAGCGTTTCTTGATGGCTTCGGTGAGGTCGAACATGACGCCCCAGTAGTCCGCCGTCTTGACCCACGGCCGCACGACGAAGTTGACGCTGCTATCGGCGAGTTCCGAAACGGCGATCGTCGGAGCTGGGTCGTCGAGTATGCGATCCTCCGCGGCGATCAGTTCCTCGATCGTGCTGCGCACCTTGTCGAGATCGTCCTCGTAGCTGACGCCGACCACCATATCCACGCGGCGCGTGTCGTTCGCCGAGTAGTTGGTGATGATGCCGCCCATGATCTGGCTGTTGGGCACGATGATCTGCTTGTTATCGCCCGTCTTCAGGACCGTGGTCAGGATCTGAACATCGACGACGACGCCGGCGATCCCTGCGCCTTCGATAAAGTCACCCACCTTGTAGGGCCGGAAGATGATGATCAGTACGCCCGACGCAAAATTCGACAGCGAGCCCTGCAGGGCCAGGCCGACGGCGAGGCCGGCGGCACCGAGAATGGCGATGAAGGACGTGGTCTGGACGCCAAGCGCGCCGACGGCGGCGATTACGACGATCACCAGCAGGATCATGCTGATCAGGTTTGTGACGAACGAGACCAGGGTCTTGTCCACCTCCTGCGAGGTCATGACCTTGCGAATGCCCTTGGTGATGATGCGCACCGCCAAGCGGCCAACATAGAAGATAACGATCGCGGTAACGAGATTGATTCCGAAATCGAGTGCGGAAGTCTTGAGGAAGATCATGACTTCGTCCCACGAGAACCCGAGGTCCGGCAGAGCCAATTCATCCATTTTTTTCTCCTTGTGCGGTTCTGATTGTGCTTATTGTCCGGGCGTCCCTGCTGCATCCAGCTGAACGCGGAAGATCTTGTACGGCCCTTTGCTTTTTATGTGTTCTTTCGACTGCAACACGACGTCGCTCAGCGCGCTGTCGGAGACGTACAACCAGCCGTCAGGCCCGAAGGACAGCGCGTCGGGCCAGCGTACACGATTCGAACGAATCAATGTGTGCAACTGGGAATTCTGGTCCAGCCGGAAAATTGCATTGTGTTCCACGTCGGTAACGTAGACACGGCCTTCGTTGTCGATGCTGAAGCCGTCGCTCAGCGGCTTTTGTGCGACGCGCTCCACGCGTGCCGCGATCTGGGAATTGGGGATCGAGGGGTCGCGAACGTCGCTGAGCCTGACGCGGTACAGCGATGACCCGGTCAGAGCGCCGAAATAGAGCCACTCCTCTCCCAACGCAATCCCGTCGACGCCGCCGCGGAGCGACACGATGCCGGCCATGAACGACATGACCCGGTTGCGATTCCGAATCACGTAGTCTTCAGCCGATACGGACGGGTGCAATTCCAGGATGCGTTTCGCCGTTGCGGTCTCGATGTCGTAGACAATCAGGGCCGGCGTCTTGCGCCAGAAGCTGGCGTCGGCAATGACGACCGTGCGGCCGTCCGCGCTGATCTGCACGTCCTGCAGAAAGGAACCTCGCGGCGCGACGTCCTTGTCGAATTTCTGGTCGAGCAGCAATTCGCCGGTGTTGATATCGAAGGCCAGCAAGCGCGCTGTACGCAACCCATGATTGCCGTGGTCAATCGTCCAGAGTCGATCGAAGCGGTCGATGGCCACACCGAGTATCGTGTCGAACAGCCTGGTCTGCGCGGCGCCATCGGGGAAGGGCACGGAGGCGCCGTCAACAAATTCGAGCAACTTGTTGCCCTTCGGTCTGGCCTCCGGGTGAACCGTGAAGAACACCCGGCCCGTGCGGCTCACCGCAACGTTGCCGATCGGTAGTCGGTACGACAGGACTTCCTCGAGCGCGCTCTCGGCAAGCACCGGTGATGTCGTGAGATCGTCGTATGGCTGGCCGCCGCCGTAACGCAGCCATGCGACGACGGTCGTGACCAAAGTCATGATGATCAAGAACAGCAGGATTTTCTTCATACTTGGCTGCTGCGCGAGTGACGCTCTCCCCGGCGCAAATTCTACATCATTGCCGGTGGCTGTCAGCCACCAAATGCCGTTATCCAGGCAAGCACGAGCGCCGCGAACGCCGCGATGCCCGCGTATTTCTGCAGCTTCGGATCGCCGAGACGGTCGCGGTACCGTGTCAGCAGGATGCCGCCCGCGAAGCCACACACAAAGCCCATCAGGTGGGCGCCGATGTCTGTATTCTCGTCGCCGGTACCCGTGTACATGAGCAGGGCGAGACCGCCGACGATCGGACCAAGGCGGTACGCCCATCGATCCTGGGCCATGAGCTTCGCCGCCCAGACGAAACCGACGGTCAAGCCGAGCGCCGCAAACACGGCCGTCGATGCGCCGATCGACCGGTGGGCGGAATCGAGCAGCAGTGTGTTCAGCAGGTTGGCGCCAGCCGCCGTGGCGATGACGGTCGCCCAGGCGACACCAGAACCCAGTAACCGCCCCGCGAGCCAACCGAAGAATGCGCCGAACACGAGGTTGCCGACGAGATGCCGCAGTCCGGAGTGCATGGTTAGTGCGGTGATCGACCGCCACCATTCACCGGCCCGCACCAGGGCGCCGTCGATACGTCCGGCCGCCAGCCAGTCCTGGCTGAAGGCCGACGTCCAGGACAGCCAGGCAAATACGACCACGGCAACGATGTAGGCGGCGATGCCGGGTACCGCGTCCAGGTACTGGTACGGCTGCACCTTGCGGGGCTTTTGCGGCGGATTTTCTTCGTCGTAGAGGCGCAGCTCGTTGGCCGCTTCCGCCGAAAACTCGGCCGGGACGACCAGGGCGCAGCTGACAGGGTCCTCGACAATGCGGTGCGGAATGTTTGCCGCCGCCAGCACCAGCGACCGGTCGGCACATGCCCGCCGGTTGCGGCTCTCGAACACTACGCGCATGTCGTCAATCATGGATTCGGGTAAGCTTAGCAGCCGTTTTGAGGTGGAGACAGGAACTGGAGATGAAGCGCGTTTTTTCAATGATGCTCGTTTCGCTGCTTGTCTGTACGTCTGCCCTCGCCGAGGTCATCGACGCCGCGCCCGGTGGCTTTTCGCTGGTGCACGAAGTCACGATCGACGCGTCCCGCGAAGAAGCCTGGCGGGCCGCGGTCCATGAGGTCGGGCAGTGGTGGAGCTCCAATCACACCATTTCGGGTGATGCGACGCGCATGAGCATCGATGCGCGTCCGCAGGGCTGTTTCTGTGAGGCCATCGGCGATCACGCGGGCGTGGTCCACCTGACCGTTACCTTCGTCAATCCGAACGTTCTATTGCGACTCACGGGTGGCCTGGGCCCGCTTGGGCTCCTCGGCGTGGATGGCAACATGACCTGGGAGTTTCTCGACGCGCAGGAGGGCACGATAGTGCGGTTTTCCTATGTCGTCGGCGGCTACCGTCCGGGTGGTCTAGACGAGATGGCCGGCCCTGTCGACTACGTGATCGGCGAGGCGCTGCAGCGTCTGAAGGTTTACGTCGAAACGGGCAACCCGGCCAGCGCGGGCTAGTGCCGGACTTTGGACCATCCATGCAGCCGTTCGCGGAACTCGCGGACGGCGTCCGGCGGATCGTGGCGCCTAACCCGTCGATGATGACGGGGCCGGGTACCAATACCTATCTGATTGGGGATGCGGCGGTCGCGGTCATCGATCCCGGGCCGGCGATTCCCCAACACCTTGATAATATTGTAAAAAAATCAAAGGGTTCGATTAAATGGATCCTGGCCACGCACACGCACCCCGATCATTCGCCGGGTGTTGCATCGCTGGCTGCGAATACCGGCGCAGAGGTGCTGGGCATCCCGGCGCCGGACGGGCCAAGCCAGGACAAGACGTTTGCGCCGACGCGCGTGCTGGCTGACGGCGACGTCCTCGAGACCGACGGGTTCCGGCTCGAGGTTGTGCACACACCCGGCCACGCGTCCAACCATCTCTGCTTCCTGCACACGGGGCTCAACTGGTTATTCACGGGCGATCACGTCATCGATGGTTCGACCGTGGTGATCAATCCGCCTGACGGCGACATGAAGCACTACATCGAATCCCTGCATAAATGCCGCGACCTCGACTGCGCCGCTCTCGCGCCCGGCCATGGGGAAGTTATCGAGGACCCGATTCGCGCGATCGACTGGATCATCGACCATCGCCTCGAGCGTGAGGCGAAAGTGCTGGCGGCGGTCAGGGCGAACCCGGGGCTGACCATTCGCAAGCTTGTACCGCATGTTTACCAGGATGTCGCGCAGCATTTGTATCGCCTGGCCGAGCGCTCGCTGCTGGCGCACATTCTGAAGCTCGAAGCCGACGGTGCGGCGGAACGATCGGATGAGCGATGGCGCGCTACCTGACCATCGGCGCCGTCCTGGTGGCCATTGGCCTGAGCGCCGCGCTTCTGCTGTTCCCGCAGCCCGCGCCGGAAGACGTCTCTGAGCCTGTCAAAGAGTCACAGGTACAGGATCCAGACCTGGAGACAGCCGGCCTTGATGAGATTGGTGTCCGGTCTGCGCGGCGCTCAGCGGTCCTGAATGCCTGCGAGCGTCCTGAAGAAAAGTCGGCCGACGAGCTCATGGCCGAATATGAAGCGCAGGCCGAGTCGATGCTGCGGGTACTGGGACCTTCGTCCGATGCGGAGCACCTGCTCGTTGCGGGGCTGATCAGATGGCGCAAGTCGCCCCAGGAAGCCCTGGCGCTGCTAGGTCGGGCCCAGGCTGCCGATCCGCGGAATGCCCTCATTGCGTCTCAGATACTCGAGCTCTGCCTCGAGACTGATTCCTGCAATCATGCGCGGCCGAAAATGGAACGCAACCTGATCGAGGCCGACAAGGCCAACGGTATGGCGTGGGTAACGGTCGCGAGAAGCCGACTGGGGCGCGCGGACGAGGCGGGCGCCCTTGCCGCTTTGCGAGAGGCTGCGGCCGCGCCTTCGATGGACGATCACTTTATCGACTACCTGCTGTTGTTTGAAAGGGCGCTAGCCGCCGCGTCCGATTTGGCGCCTTTCGAACGAATGGTTGCCGCTCACGGGCACGGTGCAGCGGTCTTCACCGCCGGTCTGTTGATCATGCAGGACTGTAACGAGAGGGCGCCGAATTCAGCGGAATGGCGTTCCGTGTGCCTGCGACTCGGCGAACGCTTCGAGCACAGCGGCCGTACCATAATGGCCCAGGGGGTCGGTTTGGGCCTGCAGTCGAAGATGTACGAATTCGGCGGCGACACTCGGGCACATCAGCTTGCGGAGGAGCGCTACCGGAAATTCGAAGAGAAATGGAGAGCTCTCGAGTCCAGGAACAGTCGGGCCCTGGAGCTGCAGGACGCGACGGTCATACGCCAGTACCTCGACGTATTTGCAGCGGCCGACGAATTCGCGGCCGCGGAGTACCTGGCGGACGAAATCGAAGCGCGATTGCCGGAACTGAATGAGAGGAATTCGGCCTGTCCGACCCCTTGAACTGAACGCGGTCTTGGCATAGCGTACGCCCTCGGATTTTGAGGAACATCACATGACATTCGTCGTCACCGAATCCTGCATCAAGTGCAAACTCACCGACTGCGTCGAGGTTTGCCCGGTGGACTGTTTTCACGAGGGGCCGAACTTCCTGGTGATTGACCCGGAGGAGTGCATCGACTGCACGCTTTGTGAGCCGGAGTGCCCGGTTGAGGCAATCTACTCCGAGGACGAACTGCCCGAGGGGCAGGAGCACTTCCTGGAGCTCAACGCCGAACTGTCGCAGTCGTGGCCCGTGATCACCGAGATGAAGGATCCGCCCGCCGACGCCGATGACTGGCGGGAAGTGAAAGACAAGCTCAAGTATCTCGAGCGATAAACTCGATCATCACCTGGGCGATTTCTTCGCCCTTGTCTTCCTGCAGGAAGTGACCGCCGTCCTTGATGATGACGTGCGGCTGACCGGCCGCGCCCGGTACGAGTTTCTTGAACACCTTTTCGCCGCCGCCGAGGATCGGGTCCTTGTCGCTGAAGGTGGTCAGGAACGGTTTCTGCCAGTTCATGAACACGGCCCAGGCGCGACGGTTGGCTTCTGAAGCGGGATCGTCGGGTGAGATGGGCACGAGCGCCGGAAACACCCGGGCGCCGGCCTTGTACGAGTCATCGGGGAACGGCGCGTCATAGGCGGCCACGACCTCGTCCGGTAACTCCAGGACGGTCGCCCGCTGGATAATACGGCCGATGTCGAATTTCGGGCTCGTCGTCGCGAACTCCCGCCACTCCATGAACGCCTCGGAGACTTCATGGTCACCGGTCGGCAACGCACCGTTGCCAATGACGATCCGGGCGAATCGCTCTTCGTTCTCGGCGGCGACCCGCAGGCCGATCAGCGAGCCCCAGTCCTGGCCGAACAGCGTGATGTCCTGCAGCCCCAGGTCTTCGACGAACTGCCGCATCCAGTCGACGTGGCGCTGGTAGCTGTAATCGCTGATCTCCCCCGGTTTATCAGACTTGCCGAAACCGATCAGGTCGGGCGCGATCACCCGGTGGCCGGCAGCGACCAGCGGCGGGATCATCTTGCGGTACAGGTACGACCAGCTCGGTTCGCCGTGCAACAGCAGTACGGGAGCCGCATCGGCCGGACCCTCGTCGACGTAGTGCATGCGCAGCCCGCCAATATCGACGTAGTGCGG
>JAAUYE010161149.1_pt1 | contig 17880 bp, 21 predicted proteins | sample 7278081 | NCBI WGS metagenome assembly JAAUYE01 (sample SAMN14350131, study PRJNA611818) | marine sediment metagenome | isolation source: surface marine sediment (0.6m) | place: French Polynesia: Moorea | collected 2018-08
CTCGACGCGCCTCAGGCGACATCCATGTCGCCTGACCCCTGAAAAAATGGCCCTTTTCGGCACACCGCCCTGATTGTCGCGGCGGATGGCCCCGGTTGCCTCACGGATGTCGTGCCAGATTCTTTGCGATCCAGATCACTGTTGTTGGCTGGTCTGGAAGGCCGTATTTTTCGCACTATAAAAAACGCGCCGGAGCCGACTCTGGGTAAAAAGATAACCACGCTAATTTTTTGTTCCGACTCGTCCCACGGAGAGTTATTTCGCGAGGTTTCAAAAAAGCACTTCAGGCTTTTCGAGGAACCCCGAGGCTCCGAGGTTATAGTGAGGCAACCGTTAGCGCGGTTCGCTGCATAAAGAGCGGGTGCCGAAAATGACGGATTTTTTAAGGGTCAGGCGACATGGATGTCGCCTGACCCTTAAAAAATCCGTCATTTTCGGGAAGCCGAAGGCCACCCGCTCAGCAGCGAACCGCGCTAACGGTTGCCGCCTTGTATGCACCAACAGCTTTAGAGCTGCCTGGGCTGAAACTTGTCGAAGAGTAGATTTCGGCCAGATCGGCGGTTCAGGCGTCGAGGGCCTGTTTGATTTCCTTGTAGAGGAGGCGGGCGTTCTGGGTGCGTTTGGCGTCGCTGTTGGCGTGGGCGTGGTTGCGCCACAGCTGGCGCAGCTTTTGCCGATCGGCCGACGGCAGTTCGAGCAGCAGGGCGTCGATCACGTCGGCGCCCTGTTCGAGGATGCGGTCACGCCAGTTTTCGGCGCGGTGATGGCGCTGAATCGACTGCTGGCTTTGCTGGTCGATTTCGGCCAGCGCGGCCCTGATAGGGTCGGGATCGCGCGCGCGCAGCAGCTTGCCGATGAACTGGTAGTGGCGTTTCAGCGCGCTGCGCTTGTTCTGGATACGCCGCGCGAGCTCGATTGCCTCGCGCAGCTCGTCGTCCAGCGGAATGCGCGCCAGGTGATCGTCGGGCAGGGCGGCCAGGCGTTTGCCGAGGTCCTGCAGCGCATGGCTGTCGCGCTTGAGCTGGCTCTTGCTAACGTACTCGATTTGGTCAAACTCTGCTTCGTTTTCCATTACAGTCTGGGATAAAATGCGCCGATGGAACTCGAGAAAAAAGACAGTTTAGCATTTCCCGATGCCGAGACGTTCAAAAACGTCGTCGACGATGCCGTCAAACTCGCGCTGCAGCTCGGCGCGACCCAGGCCGAGGCGGGCTTATCCGTTTCCAGCGGGCTTTCGGTAGCGGTGCGCATGGGCTCGGTGGAAACCATCGAGCATCAGCAGGACAACGGGCTCGGCATCAGCGTATACTTCGGCCAGCACAAGGCCAGCGCGAGCACGTCGAATCTCGATCCCGAGGCGATCCGTAAAACGGTCGAGGCGGCCTGCGATATTTCACGCTATACCTCGGAGGACAAGTGCGCCGGGCTCGCCGATGCGGAGCTGATGGCGCGGGAGTTTCACGACCTCGACCTTTATCACCCATGGTCGCTGGAGCCGCAGGCGGTGATCGATCTGGCGCTGGAGTGCGAAGCCGCCGCGCTCGAGTACGACCAGCGGATCGTCAATTCCGAGGGGGCCTCGGTCGACATGAACGCCGGGGTGACCGTATACGGTAATTCGCACGGATTTTTGCAGTCCCAGGACAAAACCCGGCACAGCATCAGCTGCTCGGTGGTCGGCGAGTCGAAGGGCAACATGCAGCGTGATTACTGGTATGACATCAGCCGTCACCCCGACCAGTTGCAGAGCGCCCGCGACGTCGGACGCACCGCGGCCGAGCGCACGATCCGCCGGCTCGACGCGAGCAAGATCAAGACCCAGCAGGCGCCGGTGATGTATGTGCCCGAGCTGGCGCGCGGGCTGATCGGCAGCTTCAATGCCGCCATCGGCGGCGCGGCGCAGTACCGCAAGGCCAGTTTCCTGCTCGATGCGGTCGGGGAAAAGGTTTTCCCCGATTTCTTTCAGCTGAACGAACAACCGTTTATTCCGCAGGCGCTGGCGTCGGCCAATTTCGACTCCGAGGGTGTGGCCACGACGGAAAACGCGCTGGTTGCCGACGGCATTGTCCAGCATTATCTGCTCGACAGTTATTCGGCGCGCAAACTCGGCCTGACCACCACCGGGCACGGCAGCGGCGTACATAACCTGATTCTCGACGATACCGGCAAATCCTTCGAGGAATGCCTCGCGGCGATGCATCGCGGCTTTCTCGTGACCGAACTGATGGGGCACGGGGTCAATACCGTAACCGGTGATTACTCCCGCGGCGCGGCCGGATTCTGGGTCGAAAACGGCCAGATCGGGCATGCGGTCGAGGAAGTCACGATCGCGGCCAACCTGCGCGACATGTTTCGCGGAATCGTCGAGATCGGTAACGACGTGGATGTGCGCGGCAGCGTCCGTTGCGGTTCGATCCTGGTCGAAAACATGACGATTGCGGGTATCGATTAAGATGCTTCGGGCAGCGCTGAAACCGCTGTTACTGACTTTCGTTCTGCTGTCAGCGCCGGTCGGCGCGCAGGATCCCGCCAATCCGCCGGGTTATGTTTTCAGCGTTACCGTGAGCTCGCCGCAGCAGCTCGATGTGGTACTCAACCGAGCCGAGGACCTGCGCGAATTGTTCAATCCCGACGAACACGGCAAGATCGCAATCGTTTTGCACGGCGAGGAATTACAGCTGTTTCAGAAGGACAATTATTCGAGCAACCAGTCCGTGGTCGAGCGCGCGCGCCTGCTCGACCAGGATAAAATCATCGATATCAAGGCCTGCCAGACGATGATGCGGGCGCTCGAGATCGAACAAACCGATTTGCCGAGTTTCATCGAACAGGTGCCGTTCGCACCGGCCGAAATCGAACGCCTGCAGAAAGAACGGGGATTTACCCGGTTATAACGCCCATTCGACCTTGCGCAGGGTCATGATCTGCGGACTTTCGCCCGATTCGAGTTTTTCCAGCCGCAGCAGCAGTAGCGGATTTTCGGCATCGTAGTAATACTTGATTTTCGAACTCGATTTGTCGGTGGTCAGCACGTAAACCCTGGCGGTCTTGCTCTCGTCGCTGACGGTTATGCTGTGTTCGCCGGCGTAGGCCAGGTGCGACTTCCGCAGCCTGCCCTTGCGGTAGAAATCGAACGTGGCGTAATCGCTCTGCTGGCGGCCCATGCTCGCCGCCAGTAAATGAATACTCTGGTAGTCGTACACGTCGCCCTCGAGTTCGAGCTGTTTGCGCTTGCCCTTGCGCATGACGTCGAGTTTGCCGTCGCCCCAATCGAAACGCGCAGCTTCCTGGTTCTCTTCGGTGCCGGCATCGCCAATCACGATTTCGCGTAACCTGAGTTTATCGTCGTCGCTGATCGAAAACGCGGTTTCGGCAAAGGGCTTTTTTCTGGTAAACATCGAGTAAATACCGCGCGCCCGGGTCAGCATTCGAAACCGCCATTCGCTGCCGGAGCGCTCGAGTTCGAGCTCGGAGATAGCCAGGTGCATGCCGCCCTGGTAGAGGTTGTAACTGGCGCTGAACGGCCGCAGGGTCAGCTCGCCGGACAGGACCGGCAGCGGCAGCAGCGCCAGCGCGAGCAGTCTAAGGCTGAAAACGAATCGGGCTTTCAAGCGGGGCTTCGGCATAAAAAATTCGGCCTCCCTCGATGGTAAGTTCCTGGTCCGCGAGCCAGCGCAGCACCTGCGGATACATCTTGTGCTCGAGGCGGTGACCGCGCTGCTGCAGGTCCTCGGCGCTGTCGCCGGCCTTGACCGCGAAGCTCGCCTGCGCGATGACCGGACCGTCGTCGAGCTCGGCCGTGACCAGGTGCACGCTGATGCCGTGCTCGGATTCCTTATTGTCCAGTACGCGCTGGTGCGTATCCAGCCCCTTGTAGGCGGGCAGCAGCGACGGGTGAATATTGAGGATACGATCGGCGAAGGCTTCGATGAATCCCGGCCCGAGAATTCGCATGAAGCCGGCGAGCACGATAAAGTCGGGATTCACGTTTTCGAGGTAGTGCCGCAGCGCCTGGTCGAAGCGCTCGCGCTCGGTAAAATCGCGGTGATCGATTACCCAGGTGTGCAGGCCGTGACGGGTGGCGCGTACCAGGCCATAGGCGTCGCTATTGTTGGATATAACCGCCTTGATTTCGGCATTGAGCTGACCCGCCTCGATTGCGTCGATGATCGCCTGCAGATTACTGCCGTTGCCCGAAATCAGGACCGCGAGTCGGAGCGGTGCGTTCATGTAAAGACGATCGCGTCCCGGTCGCCGCGTTCGACCACCTCGCCGATGATCCACGCGCTCTCGCCAAGCGCCTCGAGCCGCCGCAGGCAGGCCTCGGCCCGCTCCTGCTCGAGCGCGAGCACCATGCCGACGCCGCAGTTGAAGGTGCGCCGCATTTCGCTGTCGGCTATGTTCCCCGACTGCTGCAGCCAGTCGAAAACCGCCGGCTGTTGCCAGCTCGCGCAATCGATGCGCGCGCTCAAATGCGCGGGTATCACTCGCGGAATATTGTCGGTCAGACCGCCGCCGGTTACATGCGCGATCGCGTTGGGCCGCAACTCGGCGCCAAGCTCGAGCAGGGTCTTGACGTAAATCCGCGTCGGCTGCATCAACGCCTCGGCCAGGCTTTGTCCGGCGCAGTCCTGCTGCAGGTCGGCCGAGGTGGTTTCGATCAGCTTGCGAATCAGCGAATAACCGTTGGAATGCGGTCCCGACGACGCCAGCGCGAGCAGGCGGTTGCCGGCCTCGACCCGGCTGCCGTCGATGACGCTGCCGCGGTCGACGATGCCGACGCAAAACCCGGCGAGGTCGAAATCGTCGCTCTGGTAAAGCCCGGGCATTTCCGCGGTTTCACCGCCGATCAGCGCGCAGCCGGCCTCGCGGCATCCGGCGGCGATGCCGTTGATGACGCGCTCGGCCTGACCGATGTCGAGCCTGCCGGTGGCGTAGTAGTCGAGGAAAAACAGCGCCTCGGCGCCGAGTACCGCGATATCGTTGGCGCACATCGCGACCAGGTCGATACCGATGCCGTCGAGCGCATCGAGCTCGATCGCGAGTTTCAGCTTGGTGCCGACGCCGTCGGTGCCCGAGACCAGCAGCGGATCGGGATAACGATCCAGCGGCAATTCGAACAGCCCGCCGAAGCCGCCGATGCTGCCGATACAGCCGCTGCGGCGGGTCGACTTGATCGCGGGTTTGATGCGCTCCACCAGTTCGTTGCCGGCATCGATATCGACGCCCGCGTCGCGGTAGCTCAGGGAAGACTCGGGATTCATCTTTGTCGGTTCAGGAAATAATACTGGTGTGCTATTTTACACGCCTTGAATTTAAATGTCCGGGCGGCTACCCAGGGAAATGATGAAGTTGAGTAAAAATTTGTGCTCGCTGTTGGCGCTTTTATGCCTGTGGAGCGCCCCCGCGCGAGCGGTGGTCGTGGAAGACCTGTTCACGGTGGAGCTGCCGGTGGCGGACCAGACCACCAGCCTGCGCCTCGAAACCTTCAGCGAGGCGTTCAAACAGGTCGTGGTCAAGGTCAGCGGCTCCGACGACGCGCTGAAAAACCCGGCCTTCAAGCGACCGATCGAGAGCAGCGCGCGTTACGTCAAACAGTTTCGCTACGTCAACCGCAGCCAGGGCGAGGAAGAGGAATTCGACGCCGGCCGCCTGTATCTGCGCATCGATTTCGATCAGCAGCTCATCGAGGGTTTGCTGCGCGAGCACAACTTCCCGGTCTGGGGACGCGAACGTCCGAGCAGCCTGCTGGTCATTTCCTACGACGTGAACGAAAACATCAAGCTGGTATCGGACGACGCAACGCCGGACCTGGTCGAACTGCTCGACGAGGCCGCATCGAGGCACGCGGTTCCGGTGCTGTTTCCGTTGATGGACCTGCAGGACATCGCGCTGGTGAAAATCGGCGATATCGTGTCGCGCCAGTACGAAAACATCGATACCATGGCCCGGCGCTACGCTCCCGATGCGCTGCTCGTCGGGCAGATCGTCGGCCGCAGCGGCCAGGGCTGGCAGGGTGACTGGGAGGTGCGCTTCGCCGACCAGATTTTCAAGTGGAAACACCAGGCGCCATCGAGGAACGGCGTAATCAACCAGGTGATCAGGCATCTCGCGCGTATCCTCGCGCTGGAGTATGCGCTCGAGGATCATCGCCTGCGCGAGCAATCCTTGCTGCTCAGCGTTTCCGCCCTCGACGGCATCGATAATCTGATCGCCGTGCAAAATTACCTGAAGTCGTTGAACGTCGTCGACAGCGTGCGCGTGGCGGTGGTCAACCAGGACGTCGTCACCTATCGCCTCAAGCTGCGCAACGACCCGGAGGATTTGCAGCGCCTGATCGAATTCGGCGAAGTGCTGGAGCAGGAAGATTTTCCGCAGGTGAATACGCAGGGCGAGGAAAGCATCATTCTGAACTACAGCTACATCGACCGCGGGGTGGGCAATTAAACAGATCGCGTTACCGCTTTCCCTGGATCGGCAGTTCAGCTTTGACAATTTCGTAACCGATGAAGCGGGGCTGGTCGTCGCCAGCCTGAAAGCCCTGGTTCTGGGCCAGGGCGAGACGCAAATCGGCCTCTGGGGCGCCGCCGACAGCGGCAAAACCCATTTAATCAACGCGAGCGCGGACTTCGCCAGGAAAAACTCGATCAGCCTGCAGCTCTACGACGCGCGCCAGTTGCGCGAATGCGATGCCGGCGAGTTCGGCGACTTCGGGCAATGTGACGTGCTCGCCCTGGACAACCTCGACGCAATTGCCGGCGATAGCGGCTGGGAAACGCAGATTTACCAGATCGTCAATCGTTGCCGCGCCGGCGAATTCCGCCTGCTGTTTACGCTGCGCGAACGGCCAGAGCATCTGCCCGCATCGCTGGACGATTTTCGCACGCGCCTGCAGTGGGGACTGCTGCTGCAGCTTCCCGCACACGACGATGCCGCGCTGCAGCGGATTATGCGGCGCCGCGCCAGCCTGCTCGGTTTCGATTTGCCGGAAGACGTGATCGTCTACCTGATGCGCCACTACGCGCGAGACCTGTCGGCGCAAATGGCCATCCTGCAGCAGCTCGACGGCGCGTCGTTGACGCAGCAGCGCCGGGTGACGATTCCGCTGGTGAAAAAAACCCTCGCCGGCGACTAGTCGTTCTGCTGCAGCCGCAGGTAGCGCGCGTAGTAAATACTGGCGAGGAATAATCCGAGGCTTGCCAGCGTTGTGGCGAAGCCGTATAGCCTGAGCGCCGGATTGACGGACAGTTCGCTAACCCCGATACAAAAATACAGCAGGGTCAGAAAACCGACCCATTTATAGGTGTAGCGCCGTGCGCGCAGCAGCCCCCTGAGCGGAATCAGCAGCAGCACGATCAGCGGCAGCGACCAGTAAAGGCTTATCTCCAGCGCGGGCCACAGCAGCGCGAGCTGGGCCAGCAGCAGGCAGGCCCAGGCGATCAGACTGATCAGTTTCAATGGATGCATCGACGGGCTCAGGCCAGGCGGCAGGCGAGCCCGGCAATGCGTTTGCCCAGCGCCTTGCAGGCCGCCTGCTCGTGTTCGCTAAGCGCCTGTCCCTGCGGTCCTGCGACGTGGCTTGCGCCGTAGGGCGTGGCCCCGCTGCGGGTCTGGTTCAGCGCCGGCTCGGAGTAGGGGATGCCGCTGATCAGCATGCCATGGTGCAGCAGCGGCAGCATCATGCTGGTCAGCACGGTTTCCTGGCCGCCGTGCATGCTCGAGGTAGCGGTGAACACCCCGGCGGGTTTGCCGATCATGCCGCCGGCGAGCCACAGCGCGCTGGTCTGGTCGAAAAAATACTTGAGCGGGGCGGCCATGTTGCCGAAGTAGCCCGGGCTGCCGACGATCAGGCCGGCGCAGTTTTCGAGATCCGCAAGCCGTGCATAAGGCACGCCCTCGTCGGCGATGGCGGCCTCGGTTTGCTCGGTGGTCGCCGATACCTCGGGCAGGCGGCGTAACACCGCTTCGCAGGCGCTGTTGGAATCGACTCCCTGGCTGATGATTTCCGCCATACGCGCAACGCTGCCATGGCGGCTGTAATAAACGACCAGGATGTTATGCAATGATTTCGAGTACCTTCACCGGCGGGCGTCCGATTACCGCGCGATCTCCGGCCACCACGATCGGGCGCTGCAGCAGTGCCGGGTACTCGCAGATGGCCTCGATGATTTCGTCTTCGCTCAGGCTGTCGTCGTCGAGGTCGGCGTCCTTGTAGACGGGTTCGGTGGTGCGCAGCAGGTCGCGCGCGGAAATCCCGAGCATGCCGATGATGTCCTTCAGTTGGCCAGGCGAAGGCGGTTCCTCGAGATACTCGACAATTTGCGGCTGGCATTTGTTTTCTTCCAGAATTTGCAGCGTTTCACGCGACTTGCTGCATCTGGGATTATGGTAAATGACGAGCTTGTCCTGACTCATTCCAGTCCCCCTGGCGAGCGAATTTTGCGCAGTTGTACCCTAAGCCCGGGCCTTTATCAATAGGAGGTATGCGGCGCCCGCGAGGGAGTGTCGAAAAGGCTATTTTCGAGCAAACGGGCAAAGCTCGAAAACTGGGCTATAATCTCGCCTAAATGAGTAATATTTACGTTAAAAACTTGCTCTAAAGGGTTGATCAATGTAGTCTTCTGGGCAAAATGGGCTCACATAAATATTACCCAATTAAATTACGACCCAATTAAATTCGACTAGTTCTCGGAGAAAACAATAGATGAAACCTACAGAACTCCTCAGGGTAGCGGCTATTGCCGTTTTGACCTCCGGCATAATGGTTGGCTGTCAGCAGACCGCGACCGAAGAAATGGCTGCCGGACCGGAAGCGGAAGAAGAATGTCAGGGCGCAACCCCTGAGGTTCGCAACGCCATTTACGCGGCCAAGCTGAAAAATGCCCGTGCCAGGAATCTCGGCGCGGAATGGGAAGAAAACGCAAAGATTATCGAGGAAGCGGAGCAGGCGGCCGCCGACTGCCAGAACGTGCGCGCCAAGATTCTCGCCAACAAGGCCGAGGACGCTGCCGCCGAGGCGATCGCAGCGCTGCAGACCGATACCACTACCTCTGCGGTCAGTGAGGCCCCGGCAGCCGAGGATGAGTCTCCGTACATCGGCGGTTACCTCGTCGTCAGCGGCGACAGCCTGTGGTCGATCGCCGGTCAGGACACTATCTACGGTAACCCGTACATGTGGCCGCTGATCTACAAGACCAATTCCGGCCAGATCAAGGACGCCGACCTGATTTACCCGGGTCAGTACTTCTACATCCCGAAAGCCAAGGGACCGGAGCGTGCGGCTGCGATCGAGCATGCCAGGAACCGCGGTGCCTGGACGCTGGGCGAAACCGAGGCCAGCGACCTGGACTACCTCGCACAATAGGGTAGACCTTCATCGAAAAAAGCCCGCGTAAGCGGGCTTTTTTTTGTTGCCGGCATCGATGCCTGCTCGACTTTCGCCGCATTGTCGCCACGAGGATCGAGTTTAATTTGAACTTATTTCACGAAAATATTCCTAAACAGGGAATGCGGGTTATTTTATGAAATCCATGTTGAACCGAGCTTCAGTCTTATTGCTGCTGTTGTTGCTGGCATCGCCCATGGCCACGGCCATCGACATGCCGCTCAGCGATGTTCACGGTAACCGGGCCAACCTCGACAGTTTCAGGGGCAAGTGGGTGGTCGTGAACTACTGGGCGACCTGGTGCCCGCCCTGTATCGTCGAAATGCCCGAGCTGCAGTCCTTTCACGATGCCCATGCGGACAAGGATGCGCTCGTCATCGGCATCAATACCGAGCACATCGGTAAACAAAGGCTGCTGGCTTTTCTCGAGGATTATTTCATAACCTATCCCGTTTTTACCTCGAAGCCGACGCAGAAATCGGAGCTGGGCCTGATCCCGGGATTGCCTACGACATTTCTCGTCAGTCCCGAGGGCGAGGTGGTAGCGCGCCAGGTCGGCCCGGTAACGCGCGATATGATCGAACAATTCATCGCCAAGTGGCCGGCGCAGTAAACCGCCGCACCGCAAACGGCAGTGCATAACGGCTAATTCCTGCTAATATGCAATAGAGATTTACGCCAAATTTACACCGTGACTGAATTCGCCTGTACCCTCGAAGGGGTACTCGATCAACTGGTAGCGCAGGACATAGTCGAGCAGGATAAAGCCAGCATGATTTCATCGCTGGTATCCGCAAAAGACCGCAAGTCGATGCATCCGCTGGAAATCGTCGCCAACCGCCATTGGAACCATAAATCGAATCCCGAGCAGTTGATTACGCTCGATTTTCTGACCGACTGGCTGGCGCAGCAATCCGGATACAAGCGTTATCATTTCGATCCGCTGAAAATGGATGTCGGCGCCTGTACGTCGATCGTCTCCTATGCCTACGCGTCGCGTTTCAAAATCCTGCCGGTAGAGGTAAAGGACGATGAAGTCGTGGTCGCGGTAGCGGATCCGTTCAACCTCGAATGGCGCGACGAAATCGATCGCATCGTCGACAAGCCGATCAAGATCGTCATCGCCAATCCAGCCGATCTGAAGAATTACCTGATCGAGTTTTACAGCGTCAGCAGGGCGATGGAGGGCGCCGGCAACAAAGCCGCGGGCGACATGCCCGGCAACATCCAGAACCTCGAGCAGCTCATCGAACTCGGCAAGGGCGGCAAGGTCGACGCCGAGGATCAGCACATCATCAGTATCGTCGACTGGCTGCTGCAGTACGCGTTCAACCAGCGCGCCAGCGACATTCATATCGAGCCGCGCCGCGAGCAGGGTAACGTGCGTTTCCGTATCGATGGCGTCATGCACCAGGTTTACGAAATCCCGGCCAATATCACCTCCGCGGTTATCAGCCGGATCAAGATCATGGGCCGGCTCGACGTCGCCGAGAAGCGCAAACCGCAGGACGGCCGGATCAAGACGCTGACGCCGGGCGGGGCGGAAATCGAACTGCGCCTGTCGAGCATGCCGACCGCTTTCGGCGAGAAACTGGTGCTGCGTATTTTCGATCCCGAAGTGCTGGTGAAAAATTTCGCGGCGCTCGGGCTCGAGAAAAAAGAGTCGGAAATCTGGAACAGCATGATTAGTCGGCCCTACGGCATCATCCTCGTTACCGGGCCGACCGGCTCGGGTAAAACCACGACGCTGTATACCAGTCTCAAACACCTGGCGAAGCCGGAGGTTAACGTCTGCACGATCGAGGACCCGATCGAACAGGTCGAGCCGAGTTTCAACCAGATGCAGGTGCAGCACAATATCGACCTGGACTTTGCTACCGGGGTTAAGACCCTGCTGCGCCAGGACCCGGATATCATCATGGTCGGCGAGATCCGCGACCGCGAGACCGCCGAAATGGCGGTGCAGGCCGCGCTCACCGGCCACCTCGTACTGTCGACGCTGCATACCAACGACGCGCCGTCGGCAATCGCGCGTTTAAGCGAGATCGGCGTACCGTCTTACCTGATTACCGCAACCCTCATCGGTGTCGTCGCCCAGCGGCTCGTGCGCACCCTGTGCCCGCATTGCAAACACGAAACGACCTTCGATCTCGCCGACTGGAAGGCATTGATCAAACCCTGGACCACGTCGCCGCCGGATCACATCGCGGCTGCCGAGGGTTGTCTCGAATGCCGCCAGACCGGCTTTCTCGGCCGCATCGGCATTTATGAAATGATGCCGCTCTCCGACGAGCTCAAGCAGGAGGTGCGCGAGGATTTCGATTTGCTCAAGTTCCGCAAGGCGGCGATTCGGCAGGGCATGAAACCGCTCAACCTGGCGGGCGCGCAAAAAGTCGCGCGCGGCCTGACCACGATCGAGGAAGTACTCAAGGTTGCGCCGCCGCGCTACGATGTCTGACCGCATGCCGATGCGCGCTTTTGCCCGGGGCCTGCTGTTGCTGTCGCTGGCCCTGCTCGTCTTGTCCTGCAGCCGCGAAGACGATTCCCCCGAGGCGCAGATTCGCCGCTTCGTCGCCGCCGGCATCGAGGCCGCGGAAAGCCGCGACAGCAGTGCCCTGCAGGATATGCTGCACATCGCTTACCGCGACGACCGCGGTTACGACCGCAAGCAGCTGGCCGGGTTGCTGCGGGTATATTTTCTGCGCCACAAAAACATTCATTTATTCAGCAAGATCGATCGGATCGAATTGATCAACGACAGCCAGGCCAGGGTTAACCTGCACGTTGCCATGGCCGGCAGCGTGATCGCCGATGTCGATGCGCTGGCTTCGTTGCGCGCGCAGATTTACCGCTTCGAACTCGATCTGATCAGGCAATCCGAATGGCAGCTGCAGCACGCCAGGTGGGCGCCGGCAAGCGTGGCCGACCTGCGCTAGGCGACGGATTCGTGTGCTGCGGCAGAGGCGGTTCGATCAATGCGACAACATCGTAACAGACTGATTATTGCCGCCGTGCTGATTTCGGTCGGGCTCGGCATGGAGTTCGCCGGCCTGTTCGAGCCGCGGCAGTGGCTCGAGCTTGCGCGGGGATACACCCAGCACTGGTGGTTGATCCCGGTCCTGATTCTGGCACAGGCGGTGCTGTTTACCTTTGCCCTCGCGGGTTCGGTGTTCCTGTGGATTGCGGCGCCGCTGTATCCACCGCCCGTGGCCGCGTTCATCCTGGCCAGCGGCGGTACTCTCGGCGGCGTTGGCGCTTATTTTTTTTCGCGCTACCTGACCGTGGACTGGAAGCGGCGTATCGAAAATTCGCGCAGTTACCGATTGCTGCACCGGAGTGAAAACTTTTTCACCCTGTTTGCGATGCGGGTGTTTCCGGCGTTTCCACATTCGCTGGTGAACTACAGCGCCGGCATCCTGAACGCGCGCCTGGATCATTTCATCGTCGCCGCGATGCTCGGTATCTCGATCAAATCATTCGTTTATGCCCGCGTGATCTACGCGGCCGGCAGCTCGTTTTCGCTCGAGATACTGCTCGACGTCTGGATCCTCGGGCCGCTGGTGCTGCTGTCGGCGCTGGGGCTGCTCGGCATGTACCTGCAATCGCGTTCAGAATCGAGCTGATCGCCCTTTTCAAAACTCAAAGCGGCAATCGAGTCTGCAGTCGCGAGCGCCAGCTCCTTGGCGACGTCTCGGTCAGCTGAATCCGCGCGCAATCGTTGAACGCGGCGAAGTTTTGCAGCGCCTCGCCCAGCGCATCGGTGAATGCGTCGTCGACCCTGGTTTCGACGTGCAGGCGTTTGACTTCGAATACACCCTGCTCACGATGCGCCTTGCAGTCGATGCGGCCGACGAATCCGTCGCGGTACAGCAGCGGCAGGCAAAAGTAGCCGAATTTGCGTTTTGCCGCCGGCAGGTAACATTCGATCTGGTAGTCGAAGCCGAACAGATCGCGGCCCCGTTCGCGCTGAATCAGGCTATTGTCGAACGGCGACAGTATGCGCAGTTTTGCGCTCGAGCGCGGCGCGCGCGATTCCAGCAGCTCGGGGTCGATGTAGAGTTCGGCGCCGGCGCCCGGAGCGACCGCGACCAGCAGCCGCTCGGCGATACGCGCCTCGATTTCGTCCCGGATCGCCGCGCGCAAGGCCTTGCCCTTGCGCAGGTAGGCCATCGATTTGAGGCTGGCAAAGCCGTGCGCGCGCAGCGATGTATCGACCAGGTGCCGGGCGTATTCCCGCCGTTCCGGCATGCGCGTGTCGACCCAGTCGGGCAATACGCGCTCGGGCAGGTCGTAAACTTTCTGGAAGCCGTCGCGTCCGCTGACCATTAGCTCGCCCTGCATGAATAACTGTTCCAGCGCCTGTTTTGCCGGTTTCCATTCCCACCAGCCGTCGCTGCTGTGAGCGGGATCCTCGAAGTCGCGCGCGCGCAGCGGTCCCTCGGTCCTAATCCGTTGCAGAATTTCGCGCTGCAGTTTTTTGTTCGCTTCCGGAAACCAGTTGCGCTCGCCGTTTAACCGATGCATGCGTGGCAGCGCGTAGCGGTAATCGCGCATCGGCAGCCAGGCGGCCGCGTGAAACCAGTATTCGAACAACTTGCGCTCCCTGACCAGGCGCTGCAGATATACGGGCTGGTAGCTGGCGATGCGCGACCACAGCACGTGGTGATGCGCGCGCGCAACCACCGAAATGGTATCGATTTGCACGTAACCGAGCTGCTCGACCGCACGTAAGGCCGCGGCCTTGCCGCGGCCGAAGTGATCTTTTTTCAGCAATCCCTGCCGGTCCAGCGTGATGCGTTTGAGTTTGTCGAGCAGCGACATTCGAGACGGCCTGCGAATACGCGGTTGATATCGATTCGGCTATTGCTTGAACCAGTTCTTGCGCAGCGCGGTAATTACCTTGTTCGGGTAAACGGTTCTGCCGAGGCTGCCGTTGTAGCGCGCCAGCGCGCGGCCGAGATCGTTGGGCTCCATGTCGATATAGTAACGCAGGATGGTGCAGCCCATGCGCAGATTGGTGCGAATCTTGAACAGGTTACGGTCGGAGATGCCGATTTCGTCGAGCCAGAACGGCATGACCTGCATCAGGCCGCGCGCGCCCGCAACCGAGATCGCGAATTCGTCGAAACGGCTCTCGACCTCGATCACGGCCAGCACCAGCTCGGGCTCGAGGCCGACGCGGCGGGCTTCGTAATGCACCTGCTTCAGCAGCGAGATACGCGACGCCGGGTCCTTGACGAATTTTTCCAGCCGCCGGGACATATCGAGCAGCCACACCTGCGCATCGAAACGGTCTTCGAAGCCGGCATCGGATTCGATGGCTTCCTTGAGCAGCCGGCTCAGTTCCGGGTCGGGCGAGGTCGAGGCATGAGCCGACGGCATCGCCCAGAGCAGCGTGATCAGCGCCGCTGCGGATTTGCTCAGGCGGTTTCGCATCGGCCCGTCTGGAGGCGTTCGAGGAAGGCGCCGAGATCCGCCAGCGGCATGTCGCTGGCGCTTTCGTCGCGGCGGCCCTTGTACTCGAACTGCTCCTGCTTGAGGCCGCGTTCGCTGAACACGACGCGGTGCGGGATACCGATCAACTCCATGTCCGAAAACATGACGCCGGGACGCAGCGCGCGGTCGTCGAGCAATACCTCGATACCCCGATCCTGGCATTGCCGGTAAAAATCGTCGGCGGCCTGCCTGACCTGTTCCGATTTGTGATAGTTGATCGGACAAATCGCGAGCTGATAAGGCGCCAGCGGTTCGGGCCAGATGATGCCGTTTTCATCGTGGTTTTGCTCGATCGCGGCGGCGACCACGCGGGTTACGCCGATGCCGTAACAGCCCATGTAGGGCACGATTGCCTTGCCCTGTTCGTCGAGAACGCTGGCCTGCATCGACTCGGAATATTTCTGGCCGAGCTGGAAAATATGCCCGACCTCGATACCGCGCAGGATTTTTATCCCGCCCTTGCCGTCGGGTGACGGATCGCCCTCGACCACGTTGCGTATATCGGCCGACTCGGGCATGTCGCAATCGCGTCCCCAGTTGGCATTGATCAAATGTTTGTCGTTTTCATTGGCGCCGCAGACGAAGTCGGCCAGTGCCGCCGCGCTGTGATCGACCCAGGTTTTGATACCGAGGCCGATCGGGCCGATCGAACCGATATCGCTGCCGAGCACTTCGTTGATGCGCTCGCGCTGGGCCAGCCTCAGCGGGCTGGCGACGCCGTCGAGCCGCTCGGCCTTGAGCAGGTTGAGCTCGTGGTCGCCGCGCAGCACCAGCGCGACCAGGCCGCCGTCGTCGGCCTCCGCGATCAGCGTCTTCAGGCACCGGTCCGCGCCGACGCCGAGGCCCGCTGCCAGAGCCTCGATCGTATACATGCCCGGCGTATCGACGGTTTCCATTGCCGCTCCGGGTTGCGGCGGCTCGCCGGAAGGGGGTAGCGCTTCGACGGTTTCGATATTGGCGGCGTAATCACTGCTGTCGGAAAATGCGATTGCGTCTTCGCCGGAGTCCGCGAGCACGTGAAACTCCTGCGAGGTACTGCCGCCGATCGCGCCCGAGTCGGCGCTGACCGCGCGGTAGTCGAGACCGAAGCGGTCGAAAATGGCGACATAGGCCCCATCCATCACGTCGTAGGAAGCCTGCATCGCCTGCTCATCGAGGTCGAATGAGTAAGCGTCTTTCATGATGAATTCACGCGAGCGCATGACCCCGAAGCGCGGACGGATTTCGTCGCGGAACTTGGTCTGGATCTGGTAAAAATTGATCGGCAGCTGGCGATAACTGCTGACCTCGCGGCGGAAGATATCGGTGACGATTTCCTCGTGGGTCGGGCCGATGCAGGCGTCGCGCTCGTGACGATCCCTGAGCCGCAGCAGCTCCGGTCCGAACTGGTCCCAGCGCCCGGATTCCTGCCACAGCTCGGCCGGTTGAAATGACGGCATCAGCAGCTCGAGCGCGCCGGCGCGGTCCATTTCCTCGCGAATGATATTTTCGACCTTGCGTAAAACGCGCAGGCCCAGCGGCAGCCAACTGTAAATTCCGGCCGCGTGGCGGCGTATCATGCCGGCGCGCAGCATCAGCTGATGGCTGACGACTTCGGCGTCGACCGGCGTTTCCTTGAGGGTGGTGAAGTGAAAACGGGAAGCTCTCATGGGTTTCTCTACACGGCGACTGCGCCGAAAATCACTGGATTCGGCGCATTATAGAGGTTCCACGATCGGTGAAAAGGGGCGGCGATTTATTCGCAGAATCTTTCGACGTCGGCCTCGGCCTGCGCCTTGCGCTCCTCGATTTCCTCGGTGGTCATGTAGCGCGTGCTGCCATCGGCCATGCGCAGTTTGACGCGGCTGCTGCTGTTGATGATTCTGAGATCTTCCTGCGCGGCGTCACAGGCCGCCCTGGCCTGGTCTTCGGGTACGTCGTCACTGCCTGCGCTGGCGGTGTCCTGGCCGCCCTCAGAAGCACCGGATGCTTCACCCGATCCCGGCGACGACAGCCGCGGCAGGGCCTTGCCGGGATTGCTCGGTGCCCCCTGGACGCGGATATCCTGGGTTTTCGCGGTAACCGGCGGTGCGTCGCCATAGTGCACGTTGCCTTCCTCGTCGACCCATTTTTTAATCGCGCCGGCGTGAACGGGCATGGTCGCCAGCAACGCAAGGAAAATCAGATAGCGCATGGTTATCCCTGTTTTCACCGTTTTGTTAGTTTACGAATCAAAAGAATAGTTGTCATGCAAATATTTACCATGTTTATTTAAAGTTATCTCTCGATAAAATGCATAAATTAACCTTTTCACCATCAATCTAATTTATATCTTCTGTAGGTATAAATAAATTTCATATATAATAATGGACCGACAACAGGGCCCATACCGCCAATGAGCGACCGCAGACTCAAGGTTTTCCACACCGTAGCGAAGCTGCTGAGCTTTACCAAGGCGGCCGAAGCCCTGCACATGACCCAGCCCGCGGTCACCTTTCAGGTCAGGCAACTCGAGGAATATTTCAATACCCGGCTGTTCGATCGGACCCATAACAAGGTCAATCTGACCCCCGCGGGCGAGCGGGTCGCCGAGTTTGCCGAGCGTATTTTCGATCTGTACTCGGAGATGGAAAACTCGGTGCGCGACCTGACCGGGGAAATCAGCGGCGCGCTGACCATCGGCGCGAGCACTACCATTGCCGAGTACATGCTGCCGGCGCTGCTGGGCGAATTCAAAAACCGCTATCCCGATATCAACCTGCGGCTAAAGGTGTCGAACTCCGAAGGCATCGTAACGATGGTCGAGCACAACGTTATCGACCTGGGCGTGGTCGAATCGCCGGTTAGCAATAAAAATTTGATCGTCGAGGTATGCCACGACGACCAGCTGGTGGTGGTGGCGTCGCCGGACCATGAACTGGTCAAACGCGGCACCAAGGTCAAGGCATCCGAGCTCGTCGATTACCCCTTCGTTAGCCGCGAGGAAGGCTCCGGAACCCGCGATGTCATTTCACAGTACC
>JAAUYE010036965.1_pt1 | contig 17866 bp, 15 predicted proteins | sample 7278081 | NCBI WGS metagenome assembly JAAUYE01 (sample SAMN14350131, study PRJNA611818) | marine sediment metagenome | isolation source: surface marine sediment (0.6m) | place: French Polynesia: Moorea | collected 2018-08
ACCAATGCGTAACTGAGCGGCACGTTGATGACCATGCCAAAAACGTCGCAGATCATGACGACATGCGTCCTGCCGATGCCAGCGAAGTATGACGCGAGGCATGTTTTGGCGAGGGCGATGAGCACGCCCGACATCAGGATCAGGTAATAAAGGCGCTCGAGCTCGACGAGCTCAGGCTCATGTCCCATTCCCTCGAAGATCCCGGCGACCAGGAAAGTAATCAGAGTCAGGAACGGCGCGCTCATGGCCGTCATGATCAGTCCCTGCGTGACAACCCTGGGGCATTTCTCCAGCTCACCGGCGCCGAGGTACTGGGCCGCCATTGCGTTGGCATAGCCCAGTAGTCCGACGAAGAAACAGAACGAGAAAAACGACGCGACGCCGCCACCCATTGCCGCCGCCATGTGCATGGGATCAATCTGCGACATGAAGTAGCGATCGGTAAAGATCATGACCGAAAACGTGCCCTGGGATACGACCATGGGCAGGGCAAGCCGCAGCAGCTCGGCCAGGGCCTTTTGACTGAGATTACGTCTTACCAGCTGCATCGCATCGCTCGCGCAGGCAATGAGAGGCCGGCAAGTCTACGCACTGGATGCAGCAAACAAAAGCCGCGGTTCGCGCCGATTTCAGGATGTGGGTCACCGAATACGCTAATAATCTGTGTCAAACTCGCCCGCAATGACTTCTCCAGGGTGAAGATCATGAACTTAAGAAGCTTGTTGCTCCTGTTTGCGGCAGCCGCCTTAACGGCTGCGTGCGAAAATACGAACACGCAAATTGTCGAAATCCAGCTGCCGCCGCCACCGCCACCGGTAAGCGTGCCGGTCGTGGTTGAAGTCAACGCCAGCCAGGTCGATGGCAGTTTTCTACTGGCCGGCGGGGTGTTTCCGAGCACGGTCTACCAGAGTGGCGACCTGTTCCTGCGCGATCAGGGGACCGGTGCGATGGTCGAGCTGGGCCGCACCAATGATCCCGGCTACGACAAGATGCTGGTAAACAGCACCTACGACAGCGTCTACCGGCATTTCAACGGCAGCCAGGTTCCCGCTAACAGCGAAGGCGTGGTTGCGGCAGATGTCCTGATCGATACCGCGGGCACCATCGATATCGACGTTCCGCGTGCCAGTGTCAGGGCGACGTTTACGCTCAACGGCGGCGCATTCCCGGCATCGGTTTACAACCATGGCACGTTCTACCTGCAGCCGGCGGGCAGCGACGAGCTGATCTTTCTTGGCGACAGCCACGTCGCCAACGACATCGTCAATGTCATGCCGGGCGATTACCACGTTATCTACAGCCACCAGCAGGGTGAACAGGTGCCGGCGAACGCCAACGCGCGCGTCATGAGCGATGTCGCCATCAGTGGCAACGCGGCGCTCAATGTCGACGTCGCATCTGTTGATGCGCGCACACTGTTCTCGCTCGATGGCGGGGCGTTCCCGCAATCACAGTACGAGAGCGCGCGTTTCTTCCTGGTCGACGGCGAGGGCGGCGAGGTGTTCGTCGGCAACAGTTTCGATCCGCCGGGTTCGATCTCGGTGATTGCGGACACCTATGATGTGGAGTACAGGCACCAGGAGGGCAGCTCGATTCCCGTCAACAAGGGCACGGTCGTCGTCAGCGGTCTCGACCTGACGACCGGCGGCGCGATCAATGTGGACGTAACGAGCCTCACGCTGGATATCAATGCCACGCTGAACGGACAGGCGTTCCCGGATTCCGAATTTCAGGATGGCATCCTTGAGCTGTACGATGCTGCCAGCGGCAGCTTCACGCTGCTCGGCAATACATACAACTCGTTAACCGGTCTCGTGCTCCTGCCCGGGACTTACGATGTTGTCTACAGCCACGATTCCGGAAACGCCGTGCCGCAGAACACACGAGGCACGGTCTTGTCAGGCTACGTTCTGGCGGCCAACCAGCAGCTCGATCTCGACGTTGTTGCGCATGTGCTCACTGGCGCTATAACGCTCGACAATGCAGCGTTTCCGCAGAGTCAGTACAACAGCGCCGATTTCATACTGCGCGGCGATGCGACCAGCGAGGACATTCACCTGTTCGCAAGTTACGCGCAGGGCGAGGCGGCGCTCGTCCTCCCGGGTACTTACGATGTTGTCTATGCGTGCAACAATTGCATCGAAATACCGTTCAACAATGGGGCGACGATTATTGAAGGCTATGACATCAATGCTGATGGTGTTATTGCGGCCAACCTGACCAGCGTTCGCGTCGAAGTGTCGGCGCTGCTCAACGGCAACCCGTTCGACTCGTCCATTTACCAGAGCGGATTGATCTGGGGAGGTATCGGGCCGACAGACCAGGTAGAACTCACGCGGACAAATGTGTCCACACCTGACATCATCCTGCTGGCTGGCGACTACAATTTCTACTATGAGCACCAAAACGGAGACCAGGTACCTGCCAACACGTGGGCGCTGGTCGATGCGCAGACGCTGTCGCCGCTGGCGCAGTAACCTGGAGATGCAGAGCCGATGAAACTACCGCGCTTGCGCACGATTCTTCTCGTGCCGGTACTTCTGTTTGCGCTCGTGTACATCGCGGGAGCCATCATGCTGGCAACTGACGATCGCGAAGTCGCCACGCTGGAAGGAGCTCCGGCCGCGCATGCAACCGTGGCCATATTTGGCGCGAGCGGCACCGCCGGAGACGGCATCCTGAAGGCCGCGCTCGCCGATCCCGGCATCGATACCATTCACGTCATAACCCGCAGGGCGACACCGCGCATCGAAGAAGGCGTCGCATCCGGCAAGGTGCAGATGACGCTGCACATGGACTATCTCGATTATTCGGCCATTCGCGAGCAGATCGCCGCTGCAGATGCCGTCTACTGGGCGATCGGCCTGAGTTCGATTGGCGTGGACGAGAAAACCTACGGCATGATTCACGTGGATTTCCCTATGCGCTTTGTCGAGGAGTGGCTGGACGCCAGCGAGAAGCCGGACATCTCTTTCCATTACATCAGTTCGAGCGACATCTCCGAGGATTCAAGCGCGATGTGGGCTCGGGAAAAAGTTCGAGCCGAGAAGTCGCTGTTCGGCTTCGCCGACGGAACCAGGATGCGGGTCATCGCCTACCGGCCCGACTATATCGGCCCAACCAGCGAGGAAGCGCACCTCGGGCAGGACGCGTTGTTCTGGTTCTTCAGGCCCGTGGGCGCAGCAGTGCGAGCGACCGAGATTGGTCGCGCCATGCTGGAAGTCACGGCGCGCGGCAGCGATTTTGAGAACGGGGACAGGCTGGGCACGCGCGGCATCGTGCGCCACAGCGACGCCTACGATCGCCGGTCCGCCAGTGCGAACGGCAGGTAAAGCAACGTAAACAGGAACACCGCCAGCACTTCGGCCGTGAGCAGGTACCACGGCCACGGTCCCATGACATCGAACAGACTGGCTGTGCGCGGTTTCTGCTAAGTGAACATGTAGTTGCTGCCGATTGCGTAGTTGATGGCGTTGACGGCGACGAGATAGAAGTTGAGAATCAGCATGGTCTTCCAGAGCGACATCCACGTTGGCCGCCGGCCCTCGATGGCGACAAGGAAAATGATCGCGACCACGAGCATGCCGTGCGAGATCAGCGTCTGGAATGCGCGAAAATGCGGCAAGCCGTACTCACCGGCGCTCGGCGTAATAACTGCTTGCGCCGCACCGCCAAGGCCGACGAAGAAGATGATCGGGAACAGCCGGTAGTCGCGCGAGAACAGCATATAAATGGTGCTCCAGATGCTGATGCCGCATAGATGCAACGGCAGGTTTTCCTGAACGCTCCAGGCGCCAGTTCCGACGTTCCAGGCATGCCAGGCTATTTCGTTGGCGAGCATGATGCTGGCGATCAACAGGCGAGTCCTGTTTCTCGCCTTCTCGCTGGGGTTCCGCCAGCCCCAGAACAGGAAGGCGATCGTGGTCGCCATAATTACGAGGTAGGCGACGTGCCCGGTGCCGAACAGCTCGAACGCCGGGCCGCTGTAGTCGTAAGCAAAGTACTGCTGCATTCGGGCTTGCTACGCGCCCCGCCGGTTACGCGCTCTTATCGGACGGCGGCACGTTTACGTTGAGCCGAAACAGGTTGCCCGGGTCGTAACGATCCTTGAGCTTGACGAGACGTTCGTGGTTGCCACGGTAGTTGCTCCTGACTTTCGCATCGGACTCGAAGTCGCCGGTGTTGGTGTAGAAGCCATCCGTGAACGGTTCGACCGTGGACCAGTAGCTGCGGATGTAGTCGATATGCAGCTCCGGGTCGGCGTCCTGGTTCCAGGAAACGATCACGGCCGGGCCGTTAGCCGCATTGCGATTCGGGAACGCCGTCGCGTCTTCGGCGACCCGGTTTATAGCGCCGCCGGACTGCTGATAGAAGAAGTTCGTATTGCGATCCGGGTGGCTCTCGAATCCGTCAGCGATGGCGTCCATCTGCTCAGGAGTGATGTCGCTGACAAAGCCCGACTTCAGGTACATGCCACCGTGCCGCGGATCCGAGTCATCCCACTGCTTCTGTAATGCAACGTAGTCCTGCGGGCCGAGCGTATTGGCCAGCGGATCACCCAGTTTGTTGAGCGGTTCCAGAGCCTTCTCGGCGGCCGCGTGATCGCCTGACCAGACCGCATGGATGATGATGGCCGGCGGCTGTTCGCCGGGCGGGGCCACGGCGATGAAGTCCAGGGATAGCTCATCCGGCGCCGCAAGGCTGTAGTCGGCGTAAAAACTGAGCAGCTCCCTGAGCCGATCGATCGGAAATACGACGTCGCCGCCGATAACGGTTCGGTCCATTTCGTGCAGCCCGAACTCGAAATTGGTTACGACGCCGAAGTTGCCGCCGCCACCGCGGACAGCCCAGAAAAGGTCCGGATTCTGTTCCGAGCTTGCGTGTCGCAACTTGCCGTCTGCCGTCACGATATCGACGCTCTTGATGTTATCCAGCGTGAGACCGTATTTGCGGGCCAGGCGACCGAAGCCCCCGCCGAGCGACAGGCCGCCAACGCCCGTATGGGAAACCGTGCCTGCCGTGGTCACGAGGCCATGGGTCATACTCTCGTGGTCGAGATCGCCAAGCAGGCTGCCGCCCTCGACATAGGCGCGCTTGCCGGTGCGATCGATTCTCGCGCCGCGCATCAGCGACAGGTCGATCTGCATGCCGCCATCGCAGGTCGACTTGCCCGAGAAGCTGTAACCGCCGCATTTGACCGCAACGAGCAGGTCGTGATCGCGGGCGAAATCGACGGCGGAAGCGACATCCGCCGCCCCGGTCGGCTGCACGATCAGGGCAGGGTGCTTGTCGATTTGCGGATTGAGCACACGGCGAGCGACGTCATAGCCCTCGCTATCGGCCAGCAGCAGGTTGCCGCGCAGCGCCCCCTTGAGTTCCTTGAGAGCAGCCTCTTCGATCGTGACTTCCTCGCCGCCGCTGGTCGCGGCAACCAGGCTCGAGGAAATAGTGGTTAGCGCTTTCAGCACCGAGCTTGCGCTGGCGCCGGCAGGAAGGGCAGCTGCCACCGCAGCCGTTAGTGTCGTACCCAGGAAATGGCGTCGATTCATCGTAACCCCCAGCAAGTTGTTGTTCTTGTTGCGGCCCCGTATGAAAAAGCCGCTTGTTATCCGTTCAATTTAGCCCACGGACAGGCACTCTGCCACTCGGCGCGCGTTCAAATGGCTACTCGTCGTCGTCATCGACTTCGCCGTCCCAGTAGTCGACACCGTCTTCCCTGCGTGCGAACACGAAGAAGTTTCCTTTCGCCTTCATGTCCTTCCAGTCGCCATGCCAGACACCGTACTTGCCGGAGTCCGGGTACAGCATCACATCGGTATTGTCCTGCGTGCTGAGCGCGATGTAGGTAAGTTCCTCGTCCGACGTATTGACGATCTGATGGGGCTGGGCAGGGTCGGCCGGTGAGCAGATGAAATCGCCAGCGCGGACAGGGTACTCCTCGTCCGCATGCCGCAGCGTACCGGTACCCGAGATGATGTAGAACATCTCCTCAATCACATGGTGCGAATGATACGGCCAGGCGCGCATGCCGGGCTGCAACCGGATTACGGCGTAGCCGAGCTTGCCGGCGCCGATATGCGGCGCGACCGGCGCGCGCTCGGCATGGAACTTGTCGCCCTTGCCGAATGCCGTGAACTCGAGGTCGTCAATATTGATGATGGGCTTCGGCATGACGGCTCCTTCTTGTTGTCGTCAGCGGCGAACGCAGGTCGCCGAGCTGTAGTCGAGCGGTCCCGGTTTCTCGAGCGGGCGACTTCGCATGGACATGTAACCGCCCCGGTCCTCGCATTGTTCCGCCCTGATCTGGTATTCCTCGAACGCCAGGGTGCGGCGTTCGTGCCACTCGTACCGTTCCTGCTCGGTCAGAGGCGCACAGGCACCCAGCGTGCATGCTCCGAGCACACAACTCCCCAATCGCACGATAGCGTTATGCATATCGCACCTCCCTAGTCTCTTGTTACCCGTCTTGATGCGGGCTTGTTTGTTCTCGTGACTGCTTATTTATACGCCTGCAGGACAAGCCGGCGCAATTCTCATTGCTGCGCGAGGCGCCGTTCGTTGACGAGGAGCAGCAGTTCGGCGGCAGCTTCGGCATCGCACAGCGCGCGATGGTGTTGTTCGAGCGAAATGCCGAAATGCCGGGTTAAAGCCGCCAGGCTGTATGAACGGAGGCCGGGATACAGCTTGCGCATCGATGCGCAGGTGCAGAGCTTGGCGTGACGGAACGGCCGCCCGAGTCTTGCGAACTCACGGCTAATAAAGCCATAGTCGAAGTCCACGTTGTGCGCGACAAAAATCGCGTCACTCATGAACTCCTCGAATCGGTCGGCGATATCCGCAAAGTAGGGCGCGTCCTGCACCATGGCGGGCGTGATACCGGTGAGCTTCGAGATGCCCGCAGGAATCGAACGTTGCGGATTCAACAGGGTCTGGAACCGATCGACGATCTCTCCGTTGCGCATCTTGACGGCGCCGATCTCGGTGACGCGATGATTGTCACCCTTGCCGCCTGTAGTCTCGACATCGACGACGACGTAGGGCTGATTCGGGTCGAGAATCCAACGCACGCGAACAACGTCGGCGCGAAACCCGGCCTCCCGGAGCTGGTTGATGCGCAGCACCTGGTTGCGCCGTAGCTGGTCGCCCTCGGTCTTGACCTCGACGAAGCGGGGACCTTCCTCGTCGATGACCAGCAGGTCCGGGTAGCCGTAGCGGTGATTCTCGTAGTCCCGGGCCATGCGCTCGAGTATGCGCGCGATCGAAGCAGGAGCGGAGTGATCGAGCAACGCCATGACGGCGTCGTTCATCGATTCGCGCCAGCGAAACACGCCGTTCGCCTTGCCGTAGTGACGTGTGCTCGCCATCAGGATCTTTTGCTTGGCGCGCGCCGGCTCCGCGAGCAGGGCCAGCGTGGCGGCGATGGTCTCAGTGTGCTGCTCGTAAAATTTGCCACTGGTCAGCGATGCGGGCAGGAAGTCGAAGGGCGACGCCATCGCTGCGTCGTCGTTGCCGAACAGCTCGTCCCAGAACAACAGGCCGAACAGCGTCCGCCACAACAGGTTTTCGCTGCGAAACGCCGCGTGGCCGAGCGCGTTGAAATAGTCCACCACGGCGCGCTCGGGCGCCCCGCTGCGAGACTCGTCGATATCGACAACTTCACCCGCGCGAAGCAGGTCGGTCGAGTCTGAGGTGCGCTTTTTGCAGAACTTCCGTTCATAGAGGTCCCTTGCGACCAGCCACTCCTCATCGCTGCGCGGGCTGTCGAGGCATCTCTCGAGAAACCGCTGCGCCTCGTCCCGGCGATTGCCACTCAGCAGGAGCCGGACAACCCGCTCGCTGCATCGTGCGGACTCGCCGGCCTCATACAATCGTAATGCTGCGTCCGCACTGCCACTTTTCTCCAGTTGCCGGCCCGCTTCATAAGCCAGCTCGTCACGCAGGCGCGAACTGCTCGAAAAGTTGGGTTCGGGCCATTCAGCAACGTCTTCGATAGTCGATCGGCGCAGCTGGTGCAGCCGCGATGCGTAAAAGAAATTCTCCAGCGCCTCGGCGCGATCGTCGAATCGAGGTTCGTAAGCGCCGCCGAGGCTCTGCGTCCGAACGAGGCCGAGATCGCGCATCGTGAATTGGGACAGGCTGTTGCGAATGCGCCCGAAATACAGGAACAGCAGGTAGCTGACCTCGTTGGCGCGTCCCTGCACGAGCACACGGTCGGTATCAAGTGCGCTCATGAACTCGGCAGCGGCCAGGTTCTCCTTTGCGAACTCAACAAGCTGGGTCTTTTTCATCGAGCGAGGAAGTCCCGCGATACGAGGTAACAATACGCGGTAAAGGTCATCGCGGGTCAGAAAATCGAGCATCTCCCCGAAGTGCTCTGCGGCGGGTATGCGCACCCAGCGCTGGTCGGCGAGACGGTCGAGCACGGGCTGCAGGTCGCCGAGTTCCGGGTAGCGCAGGCGGTTGCGTGCGAACACGCGGCCTTTGCGGTTGACGAGGCGCACGTACAGGCACTGCGCCTCTTTCGGCAATTGGCGAAAATCCTCTACAAAGTCCGCGTGCGGCCGGAGGAAGGCATGCGCATAGTGCTCCGCGACGAAATCGAGCATCTCGATGAAATGCTCGTGGTAATAAAAAGTCGGCAGAGGACCTCGGCGCTGCACGGGGACCCAATGGGTCTGGTCGTAGGTCACCCGGACAATGTAGCAAACTCAGCGGTGTCGAATCGCCTCGGCGACGAGGCGGGCCCACTCTGCGTAGATTCTCGGGCCGGGATGAAAGCCGTCGCTGGCCATCAGCGTCATGTCGTCTGAGAAGCGCAGGTCGATGAAGTGCGCATCCGTCTCGCCGGCAACATCATCAGCCAGGGCCTCGTGCAGTTGCGTTGCCCGGGAACCGACGTGCCAGCGCAGCGGCTGCGGCAGGGCCGGGAAACCGTGCACGGGTGGCAGTCCCGAGACGATGAGTGTCCGAACGCCGAACTTCTGACGCAGCAACTCGCGCAACGCGGCCTGCCGGCTGCGCCAGATGGGCAGGCTCACCATCGAGATCGCGTCGTTGACGCCCAGCGATGTGACCGCGACGTCGAAGTTGACGGGCGGCATACTGCGCAGCCGCCCGAGTGTCTGTGCAGTGGTATGGCCGCTGGCGGCCTGCAGATTCCAGGACACCGAATAATCGGCCGAGAGATTGGCAACAAGCTGGCCCAGCAACGCTTCGTCCTGGCTTGCGGCACCGACACCGGCGGCGCCGGAGTCGCCCGCGATCAGGACGCGCAGCGGCTGCCCGTTACCGGCAGTGCCTTCCCGATCCCCGGGCGGTTCGGGCAACACGGGGACAACACGGCGGGTGCGCTTGCCCTGCGCGAACAGCACGGGCGCGAGAACGGCGGAACGCAGGTAGAAGATCATGGGCGCGAACTATACGCGTGAGCGGCGCGCGGATCAGCGCTGCTGCCAGTCCAGTTCGATCAGCACCTCGTTGCGGCGCAGAAACCACGGTTTGAATGGGCTGTCGTAACGCGCGAGAAACGGCTCGCTGCGCATTGAGTGCCCGTCGATCGTGAGAGCGCTCATGAGCGAGACTTCGTGTTGCAGGTAATTCTCCTGGGTCCACCGTCCCGAATAGGAGCGCGCTGCGACGATCTGCGCGGGTTTCTCCACGATGCGTATGCGAGGGTCAACGGGGGCCGGGAGCGTCTCCATCGAGTAACGCGATTCCATGACGAAAGCGTACGTGTAGAGCTCTCGGCCGGCGCTTGGTGCGTTCGAAACGACCGGGGCAGTCATCTGCATCTTCTCGCCGGGCGCATTGGTGCCAAAGATGTAGTTGGCAAGGATACGAAACGCCCGATTGCCCGCGTCGCCGATGTTACCGGCTACGTCTACTTCGGCGACGATGTAAGGCGCATAGCGCCGGATTTCGTAATCGTCGGTGACGTGAATGACTTCGAACCGGGGTTCCTCGATGGCCATGGCGGCCGAACTGACGCAGGTCAGTAGTATTGAGACGAAAAGAATGACTGGTAGCCTGCTCACAGGAAACTCCTTGGTCGGTTATTCAGAACTCAATGGGCTGGCCGTCCCAGGCAAAAACACGGCCGCTGTCGCCTGCGTTCAGTTTGTCCAGCACAGCGAGCATCCGCTCAACCGCAAACGCGGGCGTGAACAGCTTTCCTTCGGGCACGCGGCCCTGGAACGGTGACGAGAGCCGGGTGTCCACGGTGCCCGGATGCAAGCCGACGATGACGGACAATGGCCAGCGCCGCTTGTGTTCGATTGCGGCTGTGCGCAACAACATGTTGAGCGCGGCCTTCGATGCACGATACGACGCCCAGCCGCCCAGCCGGTTGTCGCTGATGCTGCCCACCCGTGCCGATAGCGCGGCAAACAAGGTTTTTGCGTCGCGGCGCAGCAGGGGAAGCAGATGTTTGGCAAGAAGAACAGGCCCGACCGAGTTAACGCGAAAAACGTCGAGCATCGCTTCGGCTTCAATCCTGGCGAGGCTTTTTTCGGGCTGGATCGGCCCATCGTGGAGCAGTCCGGTTGCAGCGATCACTGCGTCAACGGGACCGTGCTCTGCTATCGAGATTGCGGCTCGGCGAATGCTTTCTTCGTCGGTCAGGTCACACGTCAGGGCCTCGGTACCGGGTGCAGCAATCTCGGGGAGCTGACGGTACAACGCAAAAACCCGGCCGATCCGGGGACTGGCCGAGAGCTGGCGGACGAATTCCGACCCTATGCCGCCACTGGCGCCGGCAATAACGACAGTCGCATCCGGGTTGAGCGTGTCGAGAGACATGGAGAATCTGGCGGCACTTCCATGTACCGCCAGCTTTTTCGATTACGAGCTCGGCAGGATGACCGTGTCGATGACGTGGATCACGCCATTGCTCGCTTCGATGTCCGTAGCGACGACATTGGCGTTGTCTACCCGTACGCCGTTGTCAGCAACCTGGATTGCAACCGACTGGCCGTTGACCGTCTTGGCCGCGTCCAGCTTGACGACGTCTGCAGCGCGAACGGCGCCCGGTACGACGTGGTAGGTCAGGATTGCGATCAGCTGGTCACGATTCTCCGGCTTCAGCAGGTTCTCGACCGTGCCTTCCGGCAGCTTGGCGAAAGCCTCGTCGGTCGGTGCGAAGACCGTGAACGGGCCGTCACCCTTGAGCGTGTCGACAAGGTCGGCAGCGCCAAGTGCGGCGGCGAGCGTCTCGAACTGACCGGCAGCAACCGCCGTGTCAACGATGTCCTTCTTGGCCTTCTTCTTGTAATCGCCGGCATCTGCCTGCGATGCAGCGAAAGCGAATACGGCAATCAGGAAGATGCCGACAAATTTGGAAAGATTCAGGTTCATTACTTTTCTCCTGGGGGTAGGGGGATTTGTTTCGCAGGAGAAAGTAGCAACGCGGCCTTAAAGATGGGTTTCGAAAGTATGTAGGTTTGTATCGGGTTGTATCGAACCGTACGGCTTACCAGGCAATGCCGTAGTCGTCGCCGTGGGTGCTGGAGCCGCCCTGCATGACGCCGGTCTCCTGGTCAAAAAAGATCGCGTTGATCGGGCCGGACGTATTCTCGAAATTGCCCCAGAACCCTACTTCGACCCAGTAACCCATTTCGCGCAGCTTGCCGCGCGTGTACTTGTCCACGGACTCGTTGACTCCGAGCCGCCCCGGCTCCTTCTTGTGCTGCCCAAACGACTGGTGCATCTGGTAGCTTAGGAACTTGTCGGCCTCGGCCGCCTGCTGCACGCTCATGCCGAACTCGACGATGTTCAGTATGAACTGCAACAACATCTGGTCCTGCGCATCGCCACCCTGAACCGCAAATGACAGGAAGGGTTTGCCATCACGCAGCGCCATGCCCGGGGTCAGCGTCACCCGCGGGCGCTTGCCCGGCTCCACAACGTTGAACGGGTTCTCGTTGGGGTCGAGCACGAAACTCTGCATGCCCTGGCTCAGGCCAACGCCCGTGTCACCGGCGATCACGGCCGGAACCCAGCCACCGCTCGGTGTTACGGACACCACCCAGCCGTCTTTGTCGGCAGCCTGGATCGACGTGGTGCCACGGAAAAATGCCTCGTCACCATTCGCCGGTGGCGCATTGTCGCCGACGATGCTGTCGAGCAGCCTGTCGAGCAAAGGTCGTTCGTCCTCGAAGCCGGGCGGTTGCCCGGGCCCGATGAGCGGATTGTTGCGCTCGGGGTCGATCAACTGCGCCCGCTGGCGGGCGTACTCTTTCGACAGCAGCCCCTCTATGGGCTCTTCGGGCGGGAAGTACGGGTCGCCGTAGTAGTAGTCGCGATCGGCATAAGCCAGGTTCATTGCCTGGTAGACGGTGTGGATATACCGCACCGTGTTATAGCCCATTCCTGCCAGGTCGAAGTTCTCGAGAATGTTCAGCGCCTGCAACAGTACCGGCCCCTGGGTCCAGGTGGTCAGCTTGTAGACGTCGATGCCGCGATAGTTCGTCGTGACCGGCTCCTCGATGTACACCTGCCACTCGTCGAGGTCCCGCATCGTGAAGAGGCCGCCCTGTTCGCGAGTTGAGCGAACGATCTCCTCAGCGATATCGCCGCGGTAGAAGCGGTCGTATGCGGCGTAGATGGCAGCCTTGCGGTCCTTGCCCGAATCGAGCGCCGCACGTTCGGCTGCGACAAGTTTCTCGAGCGTGGCCTTGAGCTGCGGCTGGCGGAAAATGCTGCCAACCTCGGGTCCGCTCATCCGGCCGTTACCGGCCGTCAGGAACAGCGCCTTGGAATACGGCCACTTGATAATCTCGTGGGCATTGTCATTGATACGTTGGACGGTGCCGGCTTCGATCGGGTAACCGCCGGCCATCTCGATCGCGGGCTCAAGCACTTCGGCAAGACTCATCGTGCCGTATTCGGCCAGCATTACCATGAGGCCGCCGGGCGTGCCCGGCGTGGTTGCCGCCAGCGGACCGTATTCGGGCGGGTAGGCGAGTCCCATGTTGCTGAAGAATTCCGCCGTGGCTCCCGTCGGCGCCACACCCATGGCGTTGATGCCGATGACCTCGCCGGTTTCGGGGTTGTGGATCAGCGCCTGGGTTTCGCCGCCCCAGTGCAGCGTATCCCACATAGTGGCGGCTGCGGCAAGCATTGCGCAGGTAGCGTCGACAGCATTGCCGCCGTTCATGAACATCTTAGCCCCGGCCGTCGCCGCAAGGGGCTTGCCGGTGATGGCCACCCAGTTCTTGCCGTACAGGATGGGTTTGTCGGTAAGTACCTGCGCACCGGTCAATACCGGCAGCAGCAGGGCGAGAATTGTGATCAGTCGAGCTCGATGAGGCGTCTTCATAGGCTTCGATGATAACGAATCTCCGCTGTTACTTTTCGTTACATCGCTGCAAGCGCCATGCCAGTAAGATTACTGACAACACGGAATCTGGGAACCAGCGCACACTTTATTGTCCAATGTCGGCACTTAGCGACGGTTATTTCCTTGTTGTCAAAAGGCGTATTTGATTAGCTAGGACAGACTCCCGGATAAGGCAGAGGACCTCCGGATGAACACTTCGAAATGGGCATTGGGCGTCGTTGCGACGGCGATTTTCTGTAGCGCTGACGCGGCGGACCGCAGTCGCGTTGATATTGTGCATTTTGAGCCCCTGCAGCGTCTCGAGCTGAGCACGATCGGCGCCAGCGCGGTCAACGGCCTGCGGCAGGCGCCGTCGGCCGAGACGGTGGTGATGAGCTTTGACGCCCTCGGGCGCAGCTTCGAACTCGAACTCGAGCACAACCCCCGGCTCATGAGCGCCGCAATGCAAAACCCGTCGCTGCATGGCGTTGACATATACCGTGGCGAGCTCCCCGGTGTTGAGAACTCCTGGGTACGCATCGTGACGGCGAACGGTGTCCCGAGCGGCATGTTTTTTGACGGCGAAGAGCTCTATGCGATCGAGGCGCCCGGCGACAGCGCCGTCGCTACCAGCGAGCCGGTCATCTTCCGCATGGCCGACGTCTACGTCGCTGCCGGATCGATGAGTTGCGGCAACGCGGACCCGGCCATGTCGGCGGCGTCGGCGGTAGATGCGCTTCTCGGTGAACTGCACTCGGTCGCAGAAGCGCAGGGCGCGATTTCGGAAATCGAGATCGGGGCCATCGGCGATTTCGAGTTCACGAGTGCCAGAGGTGGCGATGCCGGCGCCGCGCAGGCCATCACGACGCGCCTCAACAATGTCGACGGGATTTTCAGTTCACAGGTCGGCGTACAGATCAGTGTTCCGGTCATCGAGACATTCAGCACCGATACCGATCCGTTTACGACCAGCGAGCCCGTCGACCTGCTCAATCAGCTGTCCAGTTACAGGGCGTCGAACTCTACGCAGTTTGAAAACGGACTGACTCACCTCTATACAGGCAGGGATCTCAACGACACGACCGTAGGCATCGCCTGGACGGGGGCTCTCTGCAGCACGAACTTCGGCGCCGGCCTCAGCGAAGGCAATGGCGGACCGGGCTTCGACAGCCTGGTCGCTGCCCACGAGATAGGGCATAACTTCGGAGCGCCACACGATGGCGAGGCCGAGTCGGAGTGCGAATCGCAGGCTGGTGACTGGCTGATGTCGCCGCAGCTCAACGGTATAGACCAGTTTTCGTCCTGCAGCCTTACCCAGATGGCCGACGACATTGCGCGCGCATCCGATAACAGCCGCGGCAGCGCGTGCATTGCGCCGCTCCCCTCGATCGACATGGCGGTGGGGTTGCAGAGTTCGGCGACCGTCCTGTTTGGCGCCGATGCAGACCTCACCTACCAGCTCGTCAACAACGGCACGCTCGATGCGACCAATGTGATTGTTGACTTCACGTTGCCGGCGAACCTGACGCTCGGCACCGTCCTGCCGTCTGCCGGCGGCTGCACGATCGGCACTGGCACCGCGAGTTGCGAACTCGGCGATATTCCGGGCCTCGAAACGCGCACGGTCGATATCAGGGTCTCACCCAATGCGCTGGGGGCCGGCACCATCAGCGCCAGCGTTTCGGCGGACACCGACGACCGGCCGGCCAATAACCAGGAATCGCTGCAGCTCATGGTCGATCCGGCTGTCGACCTCACGGTCGGTGCCCCTGCTGGTTCGGCTGTCAGGGTCGGCAGATCGGGCACGTTCACGTTCGCCCTCGAGAACAGGGCAACAATTGCTGCCACGGGGGTTACGCTGACGGCTGATCTCGGCAGCTCGCTGGAAGCATCGTCGGCCAGCTGGTCGCTCGGCACTTGCTCCGTGGCGGCGCAGCGGGTGACATGCCAGGCATCCACATTCGCGGCAGAGTCCGGCTCGACGTTCAGCGTTACGGCACGAGGATTAACAGAGGGAAGCCCGAGAATTACGGTGTCTCTGTCTTCTAACGAGGCGGACCTTGTTCCGGGCGACAACACCAGCGCTGGCAGGTTCGAGGTCAGGGAACCCAGCGACAGTGGCGGATCCACGGGGCCGCTGTTCCTGCTACTGCTGGGACTGGTCGCTGCCTTACGCCGGCGTGTCTAGCGGCGGCCGATACAGTCTTTTTCGAACCGCTTCAGCAGATACTCGCGCTCATTGATCGCTTCTTCAAAGAAGCGATCAATGTATTGTGCCCGTGCTTCAGGGGGTTCCTTGCCGACAACCCCTGCGCTCCTGGCTTCTAAGACGATGGGTTCACGTAGCGCCACGATAGCGTCCAGCGCTTCGGCGACATCGTTTATCGAAGAGCGGCAATATCCTCGGTACAGTCGTGACGTGACGCTGCGTATTCGCGCTCCCTGGGCGGGCTTGGCGTACTTTGCATTCACCAGCCCGGACAGGTCGAAGTCGTAGGGCACCGGGTAAAGCGTCTCGTCTTTCTCGAACATGTCCACATTGTGACAACAGTATTCGTCGTCCAGGTTCGACACGAAAGACCAGTCTGTGTTGCCCAGCAGGTACTCGAAAACGCTCATGCGGGTTGTTTGCTCGACGTCGAGGCGCGAGTACTGTACGCCGGGCGACTTCGTGACAACGGCCCCGATTCGCCGCGCCAGCGCGTCATCGGATTCGAGGAGCATGGCGTAATAGGGCCGGTCCAGGTTTTTGAGCTTGTTGTCCGTGTCAGCGTACGTCACGCGCAGCAACCGCACCCGGTAACTTTTGTCCGAGATCCGGTTGAATATCCGGTAGGCCGTGTACTCGTCGAGGAGGTTGTTCTCGTAATGGTCCCGGCCACTGCGGCAGTGTGTGACCAGCTTGAGTTTGTTCTGGCCGGAAAATACCGTCTCTGTGATGTATTGCGACTCGAAGCGCAGCCGTAACGGCGGAAACTCGCAATGAATAGTGCGGCTCTTACCCCGGACCCGAACGCGGACCGGCAAGTCGCGACCGCCGATGCTGAGCACGAAGTCATACTCCTCGCGCTCGGCATTCTTGCGGTTCTTGCTGATTGTGGCCAGTGGGCCACTCAGCCGAACCTCGAGCACCTCGTCGCTATCGAACAGGGGTCCGGTGGCAGCGGCGGAGGCCGGGAGCAGGCCAACGAGCAGCAGCGCCAGAAAACGCCTCGCTAATAGGCCGGTCTCATGTAAAATTCCGCTCTCCACAGCCATCCCCCCATTAAACAGACAGGTAGCATCGTGAGCAAGAACGACCAACTCGACAAGATTAAGAACGCCCCTGGTTTCATCGCCGCACTCGACCAGAGTGGTGGCAGCACGCCCAAGGCACTGGGCCTCTACGGCGTGACGCCGGATGCCTGGTCGAACGACGAAGAGATGTACACCGTGGTGCATGAGATGCGCACCCGCATCATGACGAGCCCCGCTTTCGGCGGCGACCGCATTCTCGGCGCGATCCTGTTCGAGAATACGATGGACCGCGAGGTCGAGGGCCAGTCGACAGCGTCCTACCTTTGGAACGTCAAGAATGTCGTACCGTTCCTGAAGGTCGACAAGGGCCTGGCCGACGAAGTGGACGGCGCCCAGGTCATGAATCCGATGCCGGGCCTGGACGCGTTGCTGGAGAAAGCCAACGCCGCCGGAATCTTCGGCACCAAAATGCGGTCCGTCATCAAACAGGCCAACGAGGCCGGCATCAAGGCCGTCGTGGACCAGCAGTTCGAGATCGGCCGTCGGATCGTAGCCGCCGGGCTGGTGCCGATCATCGAGCCGGAAGTCGACATCCACTGCCCGGACAAGGCAGGCGCCGAAGACATGCTCAAGGCTGCGATCATGGAGCACCTGAACAGCCTCGGCGCCGACGAGATCGTGATGCTCAAGCTGACGCTGCCGGAGCAGGACAATCTCTATGCCGATTGCATCGCGCACCCGAACGTGGCGCGCGTTGTCGCTCTGTCGGGCGGCTACTCCCGCGAGGAAGCCAACGACAGGCTATCGCGGCAAAACGGCATGGTTGCCAGTTTCTCGCGCGCGCTGGCCGAAGGGCTCAACGCCAATCAGACGGATGACGAATTCAACTCGACCCTGGACGCGTCGATCGCCAGCATCGCGGCGGCGTCAGCGACCTAGTCGGCAACCGCTATTCGCGCACGAAGCTGCTCGAGGGCCTGCTTCGTGCGCGCGGCGTTGTCCGCACCCATCCGGAGCAAAAATTTCTGACCGCTCGACAGCGCTTCGAGTTCGGGATTCTCGAACTCGAAGAGCACGTGCGGGCGTGATAGCCGTGGCGGCTCGTCCAGCTCGGGCGTCTCGAGAAGGTGGTCGATGACCGCGACGACACGGTCGTTGAAATAGCCGTTCGGATAGCCTAGCGCCTCGTAGGATTTCTGCAGCAACGGGTAAGAGCGCCGGTACAGGTCGGTAACGGCATCCGGGTCGGCCAGCGTAAACAGGTCCACGAGTACGCGGTAACGCTCGTAATTCAATGGGTCGAGCGTCGCGGTG
>JAAUYE010131914.1_pt1 | contig 17826 bp, 15 predicted proteins | sample 7278081 | NCBI WGS metagenome assembly JAAUYE01 (sample SAMN14350131, study PRJNA611818) | marine sediment metagenome | isolation source: surface marine sediment (0.6m) | place: French Polynesia: Moorea | collected 2018-08
CTCCAGGCGATCAAGGGCCTCCGGCTTGGAGTCGATTTCCATGCGGATGCGGGAGGCCGCCTCGTCCATCAGGTCGATGGCCTTGTCCGGCAACTGCCGGTCGCTGATGTAGCGATGGGACAGCGTCGCGGCGGCGACCAGGGCCGGATCGGTGATGTCCACGCCGTGGTGCACCTCGTAACGCTCCTGCAGCCCACGCAGGATGGCGATAGTGTCCTCCACCGACGGTTCGCCGACGAACACTTTCTGGAAACGGCGCTCCAGGGCGGCGTCTTTTTCCACATACTGGCGATACTCGTCCAGCGTGGTCGCGCCGATACAGTGCAGTTCGCCGCGCGCCAGCGCCGGCTTGAGCATGTTGCCGGCGTCCATCGCGCCCTCGGCCTTACCGGCACCGACCATGGTGTGGATCTCGTCGATGAACAGGATGATCTGGCCTTCCTGCTTGGCGAGGTCATTGAGCACGCCCTTGAGGCGCTCCTCGAACTCGCCGCGGAACTTGGCGCCCGCGATCAGCGCGCCCATGTCGAGCGACAGGATGCGCTTGCCGCGCAGGCCCTCGGGCACCTCGTTGTTCACGATGCGCTGTGCCAGGCCTTCGATAATCGCCGTCTTGCCCACGCCGGGTTCGCCGATGAGCACCGGGTTGTTCTTGGTGCGCCGCTGCAGGATCTGGATCGTGCGACGAATCTCGTCGTCGCGGCCGACGATGGGATCGAGCTTGCCCTGCTCGGCGCGCTCGGTCAGGTCGATCGTGAATTTCTCCAGCGCCTGGCGCGAGTCTTCGGCATTAGGATCGTCGACTTGCTGCCCGCCGCGTAGATCATCGATCGCCTTCTCGACGGCGCCGGCCACCGCGCCGGCCTGCTCCAGGATCTGCTTCAGCGGCGAGTTGGCATTCATGGCGGCCAGTACGAAAAGCTCGCTGGAGATGTACTGGTCGCCCCGGTCCTGCGCCAGCTTGTCGGTGATGTTGAACAGCCTGGACAGTTCGTTGCCAACGTGGACGTCGCCGCCGGCGCCTTCCACGCGGGGCAGGCGGTCGACCGCGTCACCGAGCTGCGAGCGCAGCAGGTTGACGTTGACGCCGGCCTTGGTCAGCAGACCGCGAACCGTGCCGCCCTGCTGGTCGAGCAGCGCAACCATGACATGGGCCGGCTCGATGAACTGGTGGTCCTGGCCCACGGCCAGGGACTGCGCCTCGGCGAGCGCCAGCTGGAATTTACTGGTCAGTTTGTCTGGACGCATTGGAAAACCTCGCAACCGTATACGGTGGCAGAAACTGGTCCAGACATAGGCGCTTGGCGCCGGTTTTCAAGGGCTTCCGGGGTCAGAGCCCTTGGGGTCAGACCCCAAGGGCTCTGACCCCATGTAGACGAAGCTCAGCATGCGCCCGGTCGCGCCGTCGCGCCGGTAGGAATAGAACTTGCCGGGGTCGGAATGGGTGCACAGGCCGCCGCCATAGACCCTCTCGACGCCGCGCGCCGCCAGCCGCTGCCGCCCGAGCAGGTAAAGGTCGGCCTGCCAGCGGCCGCGGGCGTTCGGGGCGAATGCGGCTGCCGCATCTGGTGACACAGCGACAAACGCCTCGCGCACCTCGCCACCAACCTCGAACGCGGGTTGTGAGATGGCCGGCCCGAACCAGGCGAGCAGGTCCGACGGAGGCGTTTGCAGCGCGTCGAGGGTGGCCTCGATAGCGCCGGCGGCCAGGCCTCGCCAGCCGGCGTGAATCGCCGCAATCTCCGCGCCGTCCCCGGCGCACAGCAGAACGGGAAGACAGTCCGCGGTACGAACGACGCACAGGCCGCCCGGCTGGTCTGAAATGATCGCATCGGCGTCCGGAGCGGGCGCACCAGGCTCGACGTCCTGCCAGCGCGCCACGGCCGCGCCGTGCACCTGGTTGAGAAACCGCGGCTCGGCGGGGAGTTCGAAATCGCTGTCACGCAGCGTATATCCGGCGACGATACCGGGCGGTGCGGGCCAATCGGCTTTGATCCAGCCGCTAGTCATTGGCGGGCTCGCGCAGGGCATCCAACAGGGCAGAAAAATCCGCAGGCGGCGGCGCCTCGAAAGCCATGGACTCGCCGGATTCGGGGTGCTCGAAGCCCAGTTGCGCCGCGTGCAGCGCCTGGCGCCGGAATCCCCGCAAAGTGGCAACGAGTGCGTCGCTCGCACCCTTTGGCAACGCCAGGCGGCCACCGTAGACGGGATCACCGAGCAGCGCATGACGCCGGTATGCAAAATGCACGCGAATCTGGTGCGTACGTCCGGTCTCGAGACGGACATCTATCAGGGTATGTGCCGCAAACCGCTCGATGACCGTGTAGTGGGTGACGGCCGGCCGGCCGTCGTCGCGCACGCACATGCGCGTGCGATCCGTTCGGTGCCGGCCGATCGGCTCGTCGATCGTGCCGCCGCCCGTCAACACGCCACTGCAGACGGCGAGGTAATGCCGGGAAATCTCCCGGTCCGCGAGCATGCGCGTCAGGGCCGTGTGCGCCGGCAGGGTACGCGCAACGAGCAACAGTCCGCTGGTGTCCTTGTCCAGTCGATGCACGATGCCGGCCCGCGGCAAACCCTCGAGTTCGGGCGCGTGGTGCAGCAGCCCGTTGAGCAGCGTGCCTGTGAGATTGCCGGCTCCGGGGTGCACGACGAGCCCGGCAGGCTTGTTGATCACCAGCAGCGCTGAATCCTCGTATACCACGTCGAGCTTCATGGGCTCAGGCGCCGCCAACACGGCCGCCTCGGGCTGCACTTTCAGGGTCACGGTTTCCCCGCCGATGACCGGGTCGCGCGGCCGCGGACTCCCGCCGTCAACCACCAGGGCGCCGTCGAGCAGCCAGGATTTGAGCCGACTCCGCGAATATTCGGGAAACAAGCGCGCCAGCGCCTGGTCCAAACGTTGACCGGCGAGCTCCTCGGGAACGGTCCGGATTAATGTTTCCGCATTCATCGCGGGGCCTAGTCTACGGTATACTCGCCGGCTTGGCCGACTCGGGCCGGCCGCAAATAACGACAGTTGCACTATGAAGAACGCCCTCGACACGCAAATTTCCAGGCTTCCTGCGCTGCTGCGCGCAGGTCTGCTGGCGGCCATGCTCATGGTCGGCGCTGGCTGTGCCAGCAATGACGAGCAGGACGCCGTTCTCAATGACATCAGGGACGCCTACTCGACGGCGAAATATTCCGTTGCGCGCGGAAACTACACGCGTGGCATCGAAATCTTCGAAGCCATCCAGGCGCGCTACCCGTTCAGCGAGCTCAGCCGGCAGCTGCAACTGGACCTGATGTACGCCTATTACAAAGCCGGAAGAACCGAAGAGGCAGTCGAGACCGCCGATACCTTTATGCGCGAGAACCCGATCCACGAAAGTGTCGACTACGCCCTCTACATCAAGGGCCTGGCGAATTTCGAAGACGAAGCGGGCTTTCTCGAGCAGCGTTTCAGGAAAGACGTCACCGAGAGGCCGCCGCAGGGGGTCGAAGAATCCTATTCATCGTTCCGCCGCCTGGTCGAACGCTACCCGGCCAGCCAGTACGCGCCGGACGCCGAGCAGCGCATGGTGTTTCTCAAGAACCGGCTTGCGGATTACGAGAATCACGTCGCCGACTATTACCTGCGCCGCGGCGCGTACATTGCGTCGCTGAACCGGGCCAAGAACGCGCTCGAGGAATACAACGGCACGCCGGCAAACGCCGAGTCGTTGCGAATCATGGAAAAAGCCTACGAGAAGCTCGGCATGTATGACCTTGCCGCAGACGCGCGGCGCGTGCTCGAACTCAATTTCCCCGATCAGGGTTCCTAGCAGCCCGCCCTGGCGGGCGATGTCTCAACCGGGGAAGCGGTATCCCGACGTGATTGGATAACGCCAGTCGCGACCGAAAGCGCGACTGCTGATGCGAATCCCGGGTGGCGCCTGGCGGCGCTTGTACTCGTTTCGTCTCACCATCTCCAGGACCCGGATCACCGTCTCGCGATCGAAGCCGCGTTCCTCGATTTCGTCGACGGACAGGTCTTTCTCGATAAATGCCGCGAGGATCGGGTCGAGGACATCGTAGTCCGGCAGTGAATCAGAGTCCTTTTGCTCGGCGCGCAGTTCGGCCGAGGGCTCGCGGGTAATGACGCGTTCGGGAATGACTTCGCTAATCGTGTTGCGATAGCGCGCCAGCTGGTAGACGAGCGTCTTCGGACAGTCCTTGATCGGCGCGAAGCCGCCCGCCATGTCGCCATACAGCGTGGCATAGCCGACAGCCATTTCGCTTTTGTTACCGGTCGTCAGCAACATCCGGCCGGTCTTGTTGGATATTGCCATGAGCAGCAGACCGCGGCTGCGCGCCTGGATATTCTCCTCGGTGACGTCTTCCTCGCGGCCCTCGAAAATCGGCGCCAGTTGCTGCACCGTCGCCTCGTAGATCGGTTCGATCGGAATCACGTCGTACTGCACACCCAGTGAGGCCGCCTGCTTCGCTGCATCTTCCTGGCTCATTGTGGACGTGTAGCGAAACGGCATCATGACCGCCCGCACGCGTTCCGCTCCCAGGGCGTCGCAGGCCACGGCCAGGACCAGTGCCGAGTCGATACCTCCCGACAGGCCGATGACCACGCCGGAAAATCCGTGCTTGTCCACGTAGTCCCGTGTGCCGGTGACGAGCGCCTGGTAAACGCTCTGCTCGAGCGACAGGTAGTCGGCAACTTCCGATTTCGCGATATCGATGCCGCTGGCGGTAGCCTCCAGTTCGACCCGATGCAGCCCTTCCTCGAACGCCGGCGCGCGGAAACAGATGTCCCCGGCCGCATCCAGCACCATCGACCCACCATCGAATACGAGTTCATCCTGGCCGCCAACCGTATTGAGGTAGATGAGCGGGACGCCCGATTCGTCCACGCGGGCCTTGAGCCGCGCCTCCCGGCGCCGCTGCGCGGCGGTGTCATAGGGCGACCCGTTGATCGAAATGACGCATTCCGCACCGGCGCTGCGCGCCGCTGCAATCGGCCCTGGTTGCCAGGCGTCCTCGCAAATGACCAGGCCGATGCGCACGTCGTTGAGGCGAAATACCGCCGCCTCGCTGCCCGCCATGAAATAGCGTTCCTCATCGAACACACGGTAGTTGGGGAGCAGCTGCTTGCGGTATCCGCATAGCAGCTCACCGCCCGCGAACACACCGCAGCTGTTGTAGATCTTATCGTCGACATACTCGGGAAAGCCGATCAGGACCGCGATACCGCGGACGGTATCGCGAATCTCGGCGACGGCCCGCTCGGTGCGGTGCCGCAGGCCGGCGTGGAACAGGAGGTCTTCCGGCGGATAACCGCAGACGCTGAGCTCGGGAAAGACAACGAGATCGGCCTGCAATTCGTCGCGGGCCCGATGCGCGTAGTCGATGATCTTGCGGGTGTTCGCGCCGACGGCGCCGACCGCGAGATCGACCTGGGCAAGCGCGACTCTGACAGTGCTGTTCATGGCTGCACCGGTCCTCTACCCGCCGAGTACCTCCTGCATCTTGCTGCCGAGCTCGGCGGGTGAGCGCACGGTTGCGACACCTGCGGCATCGAGTGCCTTGTACTTGTCCGCCGCGGTTCCTTTGCCGCCAGCCACAATGGCGCCGGCGTGGCCCATGCGTTTGCCCGGTGGCGCCGTGACGCCGGCGATGTAGGCGACGACAGGCTTGGACACGTGCGACTGGATGTACTCGGCGGCGGCCTCCTCGTCGGTGCCGCCGATTTCACCAACCATGATCACGCCTTCCGTTTCGGGGTCGCTCTCGAACAGCTCGAGGCAATCGATGAAGTCCATGCCGCGGACGGGATCGCCGCCGATACCGATGCAGGTCGTCTGGCCGAGCCCGTTTACCGTGGTCTGGTACACGGCTTCGTAGGTCAGCGTGCCCGAGCGTGACACGACGCCGATCTTGCCGGGCTTGTGAATGAAACCGGGCATGATGCCGATCTTGCACTGCTCGGGCGTGATGATGCCGGGGCAGTTCGGCCCGATCAGCCGGCAGTCGTAATCGCGCAGGGCGGACTTGACGCGCACCATGTCGAGCACCGGGATGCCTTCGGTAATGCACACCACGAGCTTGACGCCGGCATCGGCCGCCTCGAGGATCGCGTCGGCGGCAAAAGGTGGCGGCACGAGAACCATACTGACGTCCGCGCCGGTCTCACCGACCGCGTCCCGCATCGTGTCGAACACGGGCACGCCGAGGTGTTCCTGGCCGCCGCGGCCGGGCGTCACGCCACCAACGACCTGGGTGCCGTAGTCGATGCACTGCTGGGTGTGAAACGTGCCCTGGCTGCCGGTGATGCCCTGGCAAACGATCTTGCTGTTCTTGTCTACGAGAATACTCATGATGTCACTCTTCAGCCTGCGGCGGCGACGGCTTTCTTGGCCGCGTCGGTCAGGTCGTCTGCGGCGATGATGTCCAGGCCGCTCGATGCCAGCAGTTCCCTGCCCTTGTCCACGTTCGTGCCTTCCAGTCGAACGACCACGGGCACGCTGACGCCAACATCCTTGACGGCGGCGATGATGCCCTCAGCGATCAGGTCGCAGCGCACGATGCCGCCGAAGATATTGACCAGGATGGCCTTCACGTTGTCATTCGACAGGATGAGCTTGAACGCCTCCTCGACGCGCTCCTTGGTGGCGCCGCCACCGACGTCGAGGAAGTTGGCGGGATCGCCGCCGTGCAGCTTGATCAGGTCCATCGTCGCCATTGCGAGACCTGCACCGTTCACCATGCAGGCGATGTCGCCGTCGAGCGAGACGTAGTTAAGGTCATGCGCCGCGGCCTCGCGCTCCTTGTCGTCCTCTTGCGTGATGTCCCGCAGCTCGACGAGTTTGGGCTGCCGGTACAGCGCATTGCTGTCGATGTTGATTTTCGCATCGAGTGCGATCACGTCACCCGCCTTCGTCGTAATCAGCGGGTTGACCTCGACCAGCGTCGCATCGGTTTCCTGGTAGAGGCGGTACATGTTTCGAATCAGCTTGCCGAACTGGCGCATCTGGTTCTTGTCGAGGCCGAGGCCGAACGCGAGCTGCCGCGCCTGGTAGTCCTGCAGTCCCGCATCGGGCGCGACCGCGATCGTGAAGATTTTCTCCGGCGTCTCCGCCGCGACCTGCTCGATGTCCATGCCGCCGGCCGCCGACGCGATGAAGGCGACTCGGCTTACTTCGCGATCAACCAGCATCGACAGGTAGAGCTCGCGATCGATGTCCGATCCGGCCTCCACGTAGACGACGTTGACCGGCAGTCCCTCGGGGCCCGACTGGTGCGTCACGAGCCGCGTACCGAGCAACTGCTCGGCGAACTGGCGAACTTCCTCGCGGGTACGCGCCAGTTTGACGCCGCCGGCCTTGCCGCGCCCGCCAGCGTGTACCTGCGCCTTGATGACCCAGAGGTCGCCGCCGAGTTCCTTGGTGGCATCGACGGCCTCGTTGGGGCTCTTGGCAGGCACGCCTTTGGGTACGGGGATGCCGTAATCGGCGAACAATCGCTTCGACTGGTATTCGTGCAAATTCATGGAGGGTTCTTTTCGTTGCGTGCGGCCGACCGCACAAAATCGGGCGTATTTTGAGGGAAAGCCCGGTGTGGTGCAAAGCCGAAATACACTACAATCAGTTGCAATCCACTTCGCGTGGCGGCTATCGGGCGGAAAATCTTTGGTCAGACGGGCAGCGATCGATATCAGCAGCCGGCAGACGTTGCGTGGAAGTCGCGACGCGCTGCTGCAGCGCGCCGCCGAGGAGCCGGATCTCACCTGGCGCGTCCTGGGCACGCTCAATGCCTTTCGCGCTTTAATCGCGTTCGCATTGCTGACCCTGTTTATCGCCGGTGGCCAGCCCCGGGTGTTCGGCGACCAGCACCCGACGCTGTTCTGGGTGACAGCCGCCGCGTACCTCGTGTTTGCCATCAGCGCCGCGTACACGATCCGGCAGCGCTGGATTGGCGCCGACATACAGGCAATCGGGCAGTCGCTGGTCGACATTGCCGCCATTGTTGCACTGACGCATGCCAGCGGCGGCATTTCGAGCGGGCTGGGCGGCCTGCTGATTGTCTTCGTGGGAGCGGCCAGTCTCGTCCTGCCGCGGCAGTTTCCGACCATCCTGGCCGCGATAGCGACGTTCGCCATCCTGGGCCAGCAGGCGCTGGCGCAGTTCACTGGCGGCCCCGCGGATGCCAACTACCCGGCCGCCGGCATCCTGAGCGCCGTGATCTTCGCGATGGCGCTTGCGACGCGGCCGCTCGGACGGCGCATCCAGGCAAGTGAGGCGCTGGCGCGTCAGCGCGGGGTGGATCTGCAGAATCTCTCCGAGCTGAACGAATACATCGTCCAGCACCTGCGCGAGAGCATCATCGTCATCGACGATGACAACAGGATCCGGCTGAGCAACGCGTCGGCCACGCAGCTGCTCGGCGCGACGGGCGGCGTTCGGGGCTTGCCACTCAAGGACATTTTCGAGCCGCTCGCGGACTACATTCAGCAATGGCGCGCCGACGGTTCGCGGTCCTCGCACCCGGAATTCACGGTGATCACGTCGGGGAGCAACCTGCGCGTCACCGCTCACCTCGCGCCGCTTGGCAAGGAAGCGGCTCGCGGCGGGCCGATACTCGTGTTTCTCGAAGACGCCAGCCTGATCAATGAGCGCGTGCAGCAGTCAAAGCTCGCCTCCCTTGGACGCCTGAGCGCGAGCATCGCGCACGAGATTCGCAACCCGGTCGGCGCCATGAGCCACGCCGCCCAGCTGCTGGGCGAGTCACCCGTACTTACTGAAGACGACAAGCGTCTCACCGAAATCATCGAAACGCACTCGAGCCGTGTCAGCCACATCATCGACAACGTTTTGCAGCTCTCGCGCCGCGAATCCAGCCAGCCCGAGCGCCTGTCCCTGGGGCCCTGGCTCGAGGACTTCGCGCAGGAATTCTCGAACACGCTCGAACTGCAGGAGGGCGAACTCACGATCGCAGAGGTGGATCCGAACCTGGAGGTGCGCATGGACCGGTCGCACTTGCGGCAGGTCATGTGGAACCTGTGCGACAACGCCGTGAAGTACGCCAGCGAAACCGGCGGCATTCTAGTGGAGCTGCATGCGGATCGCGTGCAGGGCCAGAGTCGTCCCTACGTGGAAGTCCGCGACCACGGGCTCGGCGTTGACTCGGCCACGGCGGACAAGATGTTTGAACCCTTTTATACCGAGCGCTCGGGGGGCACCGGCCTGGGGCTTTATATTTCGCGCGAACTCTGCGAATTGAACCGCGCAACGCTGCTGTACCTTGACCGGCCCGGAGGAGGCAGTATCTTCCGTATCGTATTCGCCGATCCGGACCGCTGGGAATCCACGACCAAATGACCCGACCACGCGCACTTGTCATTGATGACGAACCGGATATCTGCGAGCTGCTGACGCTGACGCTCGGTCGCATGGACATCGAGACCGATACTGCAGAGGACGTATCCGGCGCCAAGTCACTGCTCGAGAAAGGACCTTACGACCTCTGCCTGACCGATATGCGGTTGCCCGACGGGGACGGACTGGAGCTGGTCGAATGGATGCAGACGCACGCTGCCGGGATACCGGTTGCCGTCATCACCGCCCACGGCAATGTGGAGACCGCCGTGCAGGCGCTGAAACTCGGCGCCTTCGACTTCATCTCCAAACCCCTGGACCTCAACAACCTGCGCAATATCGTGGGCAATGCCCTCAGGCTGGACAAAGGTAGCGACGGCCAGTCGCGCCTGCTGGGCGAATCCAGGCCCATGCGCGAGTTGCGCGACATGGTCGACAAGGTGGCGCGCTCGCAGGCGCCGGTGCATATCTCCGGAGAATCGGGCACCGGCAAGGAGCTCGTCGCCCGCCTGATTCACGAGCGAGGTCCGCGTGCCGAGGGCCCGTTCGTGCCCGTCAACTGCGGTGCGATCCCGGCGGAACTCATGGAGAGCGAGTTCTTCGGTCATCTCAAGGGCAGCTTTACGGGGGCTGTGGGCGACAAGGCCGGGCTCGTGCAGAGCGCCGACGGCGGCACGCTGTTCCTCGACGAGATTGCCGATCTGCCCCTGGCCATGCAGGTCAAGCTGCTGCGCGTCATCCAGGAAAAGACCGTGCGCCCCGTCGGCGCGTCTCAGGAAGTCGCTACCGACGTCCGCATTCTGTCGGCAACGCACAAGAATCTCGGCGAAATGGTGGCCGAAAGCGAATTCCGCGAAGACCTTTACTATCGAATCAACGTCATTGAACTGCACGTGCCGGCGCTGCGGGATCGCGGCGATGACGTCATCCAGCTGACCGAGCACATACTGCGTAAACTGGGCGCCGCAGCCAGACTCGACGACGACGCGCGCAAGGCGCTGCTGAACCACCCGTTTCCGGGCAATGTCCGCGAGCTGGAGAATGTCCTGGAACGCGCGGTGACCCTGTGCACGAGCGGCACCATCAGTGACAGCGACCTCAACCTGCGGCAGGGACACGCAACGGAAGACAGCCCGGCTGACTTTACGGCGACCGACCTCGGCAACCAGGTTGAAGACGTGCAGCGCCAGGCCATCATGGATGCTCTCGAGAAGACGCGCTTCAACAAGACGGCCGCGGCCAAACTGCTCGGCCTGTCGTTCCGGCAGCTCCGCTACCGCATCAAGAAGCTTGGAATAGAGTAAGCGGTGATGGGTCAGAGCCCAGGGGCTCTGACCCTGCCCGATATTCCATAAGCAACGTCAGCTTCCGCCGACGCCGTCTGACAATTTTTGTCACCTTGTGACAATTCGTGACCGGAACCGACCCGATTGCGAGCGGGCGCGCCGATTTCCGAAACCTCGAACTGCGTCACAACTTTATCCTAATCAATCACTTACATTGATGCGGTCCGACTTGGCACGGCCCTTGCTTTACTACTGGTACGGGCTTTTTGCCGTTTAGTGATATTTACTCATTTTCATGGAGACAGAGTAATGAAGAAGCAGCAAGGTTTTACGCTTATCGAACTCATGATCGTAGTTGCGATCATCGGCATCCTGGCAGCCATCGCAATTCCGGCTTACCAGGACTACACGATCCGCGCTCAGGTTTCTGAAGGCCTGAACCTGTCGGGTGGTGCCAAGGCAGCCGTTACTGAGTACTTCCAGGACCGTGGTTCGATGCCGGCCAGCAACACCGAGGCAGGTCTCGAGGCAGCCACGAACATCGTTGGTAAGTACGTTGAAAGCATCGACGCAGCTGGCGGCACGATTGTCGTTACGTACGGCATCGACGCTCACCAGGTCATCAGCGGCAACTCGATTGAGCTGACGCCGGATACCTCGCAGGCCGGTAGCGTACAGTGGGTTTGCGCCAGCGCTGGTAACGCGATCGAGAACAAGCACCTTCCGGCTGCTTGCCGCTCGTAAGATTTCCCATCGAGCCTGATGGCTCGATACAGAAATCAGAAAAAGCCCCGGATTCGTCCGGGGCTTTTTTTATGGCTCACGCCTGAGAATGTGAACTGCGTCACACTGTTCGCAAGGTGGCAAACGGGCTGCACAGCTCATCGTCCAAATGTCGTATCATTCCGCGGGTATGGCGCATGGGGGAGCCATCGGAGTCAAAGAATGAGAAAGCAACAGGGTTTCACGCTGATCGAGTTGATGATCGTTATTGCGATCATCGGCATTCTCGCCTCGATGGCCGTTACGGCATACCAGACCTACACGGTTCGCGCCCAGGTGGCCGAAGCGCTGAACATGGCGATAGGCGCCAAGGCGCCGATCATCGACGCCTACAACATGACAGGGCAGCCTGCCGCCGACAGGGCGGCTGCGGGCATGACACCGGCGCCCACCGATACCCAGGGCAAATTCGTCGGCCAGGTCAACGTGGTCAATGGCCGCGTGGACATCCAGTTCGGCAACGACGCCCACCAGGATATTTTCGGCGAAACCGTATCGGTCACGCCCTACATGATGAACGGCGGTACCATCGTCTGGCGCTGCGGTTCGGCACCAGCCCCGGCAGGCGGAGCGGAGCTCTCCGGCGGCGGTGTCACAGCGGCTCATCAGGCCCCGACAATCGATACGCGCTACCTGCCATCGAGCTGTCGTAACTAGCCTGAAAAACAGGCTTTTTCGCCCATTTCCGGGCATTTTCGGAGGTTTGACTTAATCAAATTCTCTAACTGTGAATGAGCTCACAAAATCCAGTTGATCCGGGGACTTGGATCAGTGAGACTGTGATGCTCCTATGGATGGCTTGGGCTAGCGTGATCGCATGGCAGTGACGGCACCACAAACAACCCTGGCTGGCCTGCCACGGCGGCTGGTTCAGGACGGATTGATCTCCGAGGAAAAGCTTGTCGAGGCGACGGAAACCGCCAAGAAAGAGAAGCTGCCGCTCGTTGCCTATCTCGTTAACGAAGAACTTGCCGCGGCCCGTGCGATCGCCGTGGCCGCCTCCCACGAATTCGGCGTGCCCCTGCTCGACCTCGACGCCATCGACATCGATATCGACGTCATCCGCGCCGTCGACCAGAAACTGATCAACAAGCACCGTGTTCTGCCGCTGGTACAGCGCGGCCAGCGCCTCTTCCTGGGTATTTCGGACCCGACCAACCTGGCGGCGATCGACGACATCAAGTTCCAGACGAGCCTGCGCATCGATCCGGTCGTCGTCGAGCAGGACAAGCTCGAGGAGCGGATCGTCAAGGCCATCGAGGCCGTCGATACGACCATGGGCGACCTCGCCGACGATGATTTCGATCTCGAGAACCTGGACGTCACGGGCGAGGACGATGATGACGAGGACATCCACAAGGACGACATCGAAGATGCGCCGGTCGTTCGCTTCGTCAACAAGATTCTGCTCGATGCGATCAAGCGCGGCGCATCGGATATTCACTTCGAACCGTACGAAAAGTATTTCCGGGTCAGGACCCGTCTCGACGGCGTGTTGTCGGAAGTCGCGCAGCCGCCGGTCGTGCTGGCCAACAAAGTCTGCGCGCGCCTGAAAGTCATGTCGCGCATGGACATCGCCGAACGGCGTGTCCCGCAGGACGGCCGCATCAAGATGCGGCTCTCGAAGAACCGCGCCATCGACTTTCGTGTCAATACCTGCCCGACGCTGTTCGGCGAGAAGATCGTACTGCGTATCCTCGATCCGTCCAGCGCCAAGCTCGGCATCGAGATGCTCGGCTACGAGGACCACCAGCGCACCATGTACGAGAAGCACCTGGCCAAGCCGTACGGCATGATCCTCGTCACGGGCCCGACGGGTTCGGGTAAAACGGTTTCGCTCTACACGGGCCTGAACATCCTGAATACCGACGACCGCAATATCTCGACGGCGGAAGACCCGGCTGAAATCAACCTCCCGGGCATCAACCAGGTCAACGTCAACCCGAAAGTCGGCCTGACGTTCGCATCGTCGCTGAAAGCGTTCCTGCGCCAGGATCCCGACATCATCATGGTGGGTGAGATTCGTGACCTCGAGACGGCCGAGATCGCGATCAAGGCCGCCCAGACCGGTCACCTGGTGCTCTCGACCCTGCATACCAACGACGCGCCACGCACGCTGACGCGCATGGTCGACATGGGCGTCAAACCCTACGCTATCGCCACGTCGGTGAGCCTGATCATCGCCCAGCGCCTTGCACGGCGCCTGTGCGACAACTGCAAGGAAGTCAGGGATATCCCGCGTGAGGCGCTGGAGAAAGAAGGCTTTACGTCCGAGGACCTCGACGAGGGGCTGACGATTTTCGGGCCGAAGGGCTGCAAGAGCTGTAACGACGGCTACAAGGGCCGTGTCGGCATCTTCCAGGTCATGGAAGTGTCCGAGGCCATGGGCCGAATCATAATGGAAGGCGGCAACGCCATGCAGATCGCCGATCAGGCGGCATCCGAGGGGGTCATTGATTTACGACAGGCCGGATTGAACAAAGTCAAGGACGGGGTTACCAGCCTTGAGGAAGTCAACCGGGTTACAATCGAATAGGTTAACACCTCGCTATATGGGCATTAAACATGGCTGAAACAGCAGTTGCGGGCAACGTCCCTTTCATCTGGGAAGGAACTGACCGAAAAGGCAAAAAGGTCAAAGGCAAGAGCATGGCTGCCAACGAGGCGGCTGTACGCGCTGACCTGCGCCGCCAGGGCGTCGTTCCTTCCCGAATCAGGAAACAGAAGAAAGGCCTGTTCAGCGGTGGTGGATCGATCACCACGGCCGATATTGCGATCTTCAGCCGCCAGCTCGCCACCATGCTTGCTGCCGGTATTCCGCTCGTCCAGGCGTTCGAAATCGTCGGCACCGGCCATGAAAACGCGGCGATGCAGAAGCTCATCCTTTCGATCAAGGCTGACGTCGAAGGCGGTAGCGCGCTGGCCGAGGCGCTCGCCAAGCATCCGCTGTACTTCGACGACCTGTTTATCAACCTCGTAGAGGCCGGTGAGCAGGCCGGTGCTCTCGAGACGCTGCTCGACAAGATTGCGACCTACAAGGAAAAGACCGAGGCCCTCAAGAAAAAGATCAAGAAGGCGCTGACGTATCCGGCCGCCGTTCTCGTCGTCGCCTTTGTCGTCACGACGATCCTGCTGATCTTCGTGATCCCGGCCTTCGAAGACCTGTTCAAGGGCTTCGGCGCCGACCTGCCGACGTTCACGCGCATGGTCATCGACCTGTCGGTCTTCGTGCGCGAGAAGGGCTGGTATATCGCCATCCTGATGGGTGCGGGTGTCGGTACATTCTTCTACTTCAAGAAGCGCTCGCGGGCCATGCGCCACTGGCTCGACCGCATGACGCTCAAGATTCCGGTCATCGGCTCGATTTTGCAGAAGGCGTCGATCGCTCGCTATGCCCGTACGCTGTCGACAATGTTCGCCGCTGGCGTACCGCTGGTCGAGGCCCTCGACTCCGTCGCCGGCGCAACCGGCAACATCGTCTACGAAGTCGGCGTGCTGCAGATGCGTGATGAAGTTGCCACGGGTCAGCGCCTGCAGCAGGCGATGGAAAACACGGACCTGTTCCCGAACATGGTCATCCAGATGATCGCGGTCGGTGAAGAATCCGGTTCTCTCGACGAAATGTCCGCCAAGGTCGCCGACTTCTTCGAAGAAGACGTCGACAATGCCGTCGACAACCTGTCGAGCCTCCTCGAGCCGATGATCATGGCGATTCTCGGCGTGCTGGTTGGTGGCCTGGTTGTCGCCATGTACCTGCCGATCTTCAAGATGGGTTCGGTTATCTAGGCAAGCCGCTCATCGTTTACAATAAAACGGCGTCGGGAGGACACTCCTGACGCCGTTTTTCCTTGTGCGCCGCCGAACGGAGAGATTGCATGATCGAGCTTTTTAACGAAGCGCCGCTGGCTTTTGTGGCTATCGCGTTTGCCTTCGCGCTGATGATCGGCAGCTTTCTGAACGTCGTCATCTACCGATTGCCGATCATGATGCAGCGCGACTGGCGCGACCAGTGCAAGGAACTCGAGGAGACTCTGTCCGAGGACCTGCCAGAAGGCCGTTTCAACCTCGTCGTGCCGCGCTCTCGCTGCCCGGCCTGCGGCAACACGATCAAGGCCTGGCAAAACATACCGGTGTTGAGCTACCTGTTCCTTGGCGCGCGGTGCGCCAAATGCCGCAAATCGATCTCGGTGCGTTATCCGATTGTCGAAATGCTGACCGCGGTGCTGGCCGCATGGTGCGCATGGCGCTTCGGCTTCGGCTGGGAAGCGGTGATGGCGATCGCCCTGACCTGCGCGCTGGTCGCCGTCAGCCTGATCGATATCGATACTCAGTACATTCCCGATTCGATCGTGCTGCCGTTCATGTGGATCGGACTGGTCATGAGCCTGTTTCACCCGCTGCCGGGGGCGGAAACCCTGTTTGTCAGCCCGCGAGACGCGATCATCGGCGCGTTGGCCGGCTACCTGAGCCTCTGGAGCGTCTACCAGCTGTTCAGGCTGATCACGGGCAAGGAAGGCATGGGATACGGTGATTTCAAGCTGCTGGCGGCCCTGGGGGCGTGGCTCGGGCCCTGGCCCGCTCTGCCCATGATTATCCTGCTGTCGGCCGTCGTCGGCGCCGTCGCCGGCATCGCCATGATTGTTTTCCGCGGCCGCGACCGGCAGTTGCCGATTCCGTTCGGGCCGTATCTTGCCGCCGCCGGCTGGATCACGATGCTCTACGGCGAGACGATCTGGAACTCCTACCTGGGCATGTTTCAGTAGGTGAACGTTCCACCTCGCATTGGCCTGACAGGCGGCATTGCGAGCGGCAAGACCACGGTCGCCAACCTGTTTGCCGAACTCGGCGCGGCCATTATCGACACTGACGTCATCGCCCGCGAAGTCGTCGCGCCGGGGCAGCCGGCGCTGGAGGAGATCGCCACCGCCTTCGGAGACGAGGTGCTGCAGGCCGATGGCAGCCTGGATCGCGGTGCCCTGCGGGCCCGCATATTCGCCAGCGTCGAGGATCGCCGGCGGCTCGAGGCCATTACCCATCCGCGTATCCGTGCCGAAACGCTGCGCCAGGCAAGCGAGGCTGGCGGCCCGTACCAGCTGATTGTCGTGCCACTGCTGGTCGAGTCGCCGCTGCGCGACTCCGTTGACCGGATCCTGGTCGTCGATTGCCCCGAGGAGACGCAGATCGAACGGCTGATGGCGCGTGACGCGGACTCCGAGGCGCAGGCACGGCGCATTCTCGCCGCGCAGGCGAGCCGCAGCGAGCGGCTGGCGATCGCCGATGATGTGGTCCGAAACGATGGCAGCCGCGAGGACACGCGCCGCCAGGTCGCCGCTCTTCATGAAATCTACCGGTCGCTCGCGTAAACTGGGTCAATGTCGAAGCCTGCCGGAAAAGTGGCTCCCAGCGCGGCCCAGGCCCACTACGAGCAGCCTGTTTCGGAACGCATGCGTACCTTCATGCGGCTCGAGTTCCTGTATCGCCAGACGCTCTATAACAGCGAGCTGGAGACCAACTGGGCCAGCCGCGCCACCGTCGACGGCCTGCTTGAGATCCTGGCCATCCTGTCGCGCGGTGACGTACGCAGCGAGGTTCACAAGGAACTCGATCACCAGCTGGACCAGTTGCAGCGCTTTCAGAGCCAGCCGGGCGTCGATTCCCGGCGCCTCGACACGCTGGTCAAGAACCTGATCGAAAGCCGGGCCGCCGTCGACGGCATCGGCACCTCCTACCTGCAGCCGCTCAAGGAATCCGATTTTCTCAATGCGATCAAGAATCGCAGTGCGATCCCCGGCGGCACCTGCGAGTTCGATTTGCCCGAGTACAGCCACTGGCTGCGGCAGCCGTTTGCCCGCCGGCAGCAGGATCTGGATCTGTGGATCGGGTCAATTCGCCCGCTGTGCGATGCCGTGCTCGAGTCGCTGTGGCTCATACGCGAGAGTGGCCAGCCCGCTGACAAGGTGGCCATTAACGGCATGTATCAGCACAGTATGCAGAAAGACGCCCAGTGCCGGCTGCTGCGCGTCAACCTGCCCGGGGACAGCACGCTATACCCGGAAATCAGCGGCAGCCAGCACCGTTTCACGGTGCGCTTCCTCGAGTGGTCGAACATAGAGAGCCGCGCCGTGCAAACCGGGCACGACGTGCCGTTTCAGCTCAGTATTTGTTGACTCAAGCCAATGTCATTGCGAGGAGGCGCAGCCGACGAAGCAACCTCGTGATGGCTTGGCAGAATCAGGAGATTGCTTCGCTTCGCTCGCAATGACGTAGCAAAGCCTCCACCACGGGCGCATCCGCCGGCAGTAACTCAGCCTCATCCAGTTCGTCGATCGATACCCAGCGAAGTCCCTGGCCTTCGAGACCCGCGGGCTCGCCGTTCCATCCGCTAACGAGGAAGAACTCGAGATCGACGA
>JAAUYE010091753.1_pt1 | contig 17822 bp, 15 predicted proteins | sample 7278081 | NCBI WGS metagenome assembly JAAUYE01 (sample SAMN14350131, study PRJNA611818) | marine sediment metagenome | isolation source: surface marine sediment (0.6m) | place: French Polynesia: Moorea | collected 2018-08
CCGGATCAGAAGCATGGAGGAAAGCTGGTCGATCGTCAATCCGGAGCGCTTCTCCAGCTCGTCGATACTGACCGGGTCGTGTCCCAGGTATTGACGCAGCTCGGTGTAGTCGTCTCCGGCCACCTGGCTCATGTGGCCGGTCAGCGGCCCGAGCTCGGTTACGATGTCGTCGGCCGTTTCGACGAGCTTGGCGCCCTCGCGTATGAGCCGGTGGCAGCCGCGCGCCAGCGGATTGTGAATCGATCCGGGCAGGGCGAAAACTTCGCGCCCCTGTTCGGCGGCAAGGCGGGCCGTGATCAGCGAGCCGCTGCGGCGAGCTGCCTCGATGACCAGCGTGCCCAGGCACAGGCCGCTGATCAGCCGGTTGCGCTCCGGGAAGTGCCAGCGTTCGGGCGCAGAGCCGAGCGGGTATTCGCTGACCAGCGCGCCGCTCGTGGCAATGGTGTGTGCAAGATCGCGGTTGCGCGCAGGGTACACGCGATCGATGCCCGTTCCGAGGAACGCGACCGTCGTGCCGCCGGCCTCGAGCGCGCCTTCGTGCGCCGCCGTGTCGATGCCCTGTGCCAGGCCGCTGACGATCGAGAACCCCTGGCCCGCGAGATGCCGGGCGAAATCCCGTGCGTTGCGGATCCCGCCCTGGGTCGGGTTGCGGCTGCCAATGATTGCGAGCCCCGGAAGGTGCAGTGCGTCGATCTCGCCGTTGACGTACAGCACGAGCGGGGGGCCGGGTATCTGCGTATACACTTCCGGGTAGTCGTCTTCACCCCATGCGACGAGATGGTGCCGCTCATCGTCGAGCCAGCGCAGGGCCGCGTCGATCGCCTTGTCGTCGGGGGAAACGATCGCGTCGCACTTTTCCTCGGCAAGCCCCGACTCGGTGAGGCGCGATCGCGGCAGGTCGACGATTTCGTCAGCCGAGCCGTGCAGCGCGATCAGCGTCTCGAGCTCCGCGACGCGCAGGTAAGCATGGGCAAGGATCAGCCAGGAGCGGTGCGAGGATGGCATCCACGAATGATAACGCCCGCAGCACGTGTGCGCTGCGGGCGTTTTTGTTCATTGACGCCGGATTGTAGGAGCGGCTTTAGCCGCGATCGGGCCTGAAGGCCCTCCTACTACGTCGGGTTACGGACCGAGTCGTGGATGTGGATGGCCTGGGTGGCTTCCATGACCAGCCCGTAGCTGATGCGGTCATAGGTCTTGAAGACCATGATCGTGCCGGCCTGCTCGTCGGGCAGCTGCACCTTGCCGCCGCCGAAACGATCGCGCACGACCTCGCCCTTCTGCCAGACATCCAGCACGTCGCCGACCGCCACACCGTTGTTCGTACCGCGGTTCAACACGACGACCTGGTACTGGCCAATTTGCGTGACCCCGCCGACGACCGTGATGATGCGCCCCTCAATCGGCGCGCTGGGAGAGCGCGGGAAGAAGTTGAGCGGAATGTCGACGGATTCGGGCAGCAGGCGATCGCCCGGTATCGCTTCCCGGGTCGTGTCCGTCAGGGCAACGGTTGCCGGGTCGCCGCCACGACGCAGGCTGCCGTCACCGACGGGGATGCCCACGTAGCCGATCAGGCGATTGTCGTCCGGGTCGTACAGCGGGTCGCTGATATGCACGACGGAATAGCGTGCGCCAGGCGCGGTCTCCGCGATACCGCGTACGTAGATCTCGTTGCCGGCGGAGGCCATCAGGTGGTCGCCCCGCGTCTCGAGCAGGTAAGGCAGCGAGTCAGCCTGCCCTTTCTCGAGGACCACGCCCGAGCTCAGGAACGCCTGGACATCCTCGTACGGGATGCTCGAAACCGACTCGGTTAGCGGCGTGACGCGCGCCTGTGGCGACAGGCGGTACGTCGAAGCGCGAACGTTGGTGATGCGCGGCTGTCCGTCGATGTACACGAGGCCGAGGACATCGCCGGGATATATAAGGTGTGGGTTGACGATATCCGGGTTGACGTACCAGATTTCGGGCCAATACCAGGGGTCCTTGAGGAAGGTTCCCGCGATGTCCCACAAAGTGTCGCCTACCTGGACGACATACTGTTCCGGGGCGCCGTCTGCGAGCGGCACCGGTTCGCTGACCTTTTCAAGCATCGGCTGGTACGGCTGCGGCTCAGATTGCGCGGCGGACTCGAACGACGAGTCGCTCGACGATGCGACAGGCGCCGGGGCCGAGTAGGCTGGTTCGTCTTTGGCGAACGGGTTCATCCCGCATCCGGCCAGCGTCAGGGCCAGTGTGGCAGCAGTCAGCCGAAGGCTGGGTTTCAGGCTTGTCTTGCTGAGTGACATGTCGCGAGGGCTCCTTTCAAGGCGTTGCTATACTATGTCGTCCCGGTACTGCCGAGGCTGCTAATTACGTCACATTTCCGGCCCCGAAAACGGTCCCGGAAGGGCGATTTAACGCGGCCTAGTCTGACATATTATTCAATTAAGTCAAACATTTAGCTCGCATTTGTAGGAACTTACACTAAAATCGCGGTCCACGGCCCGCACGAAATTATGGCAAAACTGAAGATTCTGGAGTTTCCCGATCCTCGACTGAGGAAGAAAGCGGCCCCGGTCGAGGTCGTTGACGATGCGCTGCGCCAGCTGATCGGGGACATGTTCGAGACGATGTATGCGGCCCCGGGCATCGGCCTGGCGGCGACGCAGGTCGACGTGCACAAGCGGTTGCTCGTGGCCGATGTATCGCCCGACAAATCGGAGCCTCACGCACTCATCAACCCGGAGATCCTCGAAAAGGACGGCGTGACCGTCACTGACGAGGGCTGCCTGTCGGTGCCCGGCTACTACGAGGAAGTCGAGCGGGCCGAACATATTCGCGTGCGCTTCCTGGACCGTGACGGCGAGCCCCGCGAGATGGAGGCCGAGGGCTTGCTGGCCGTCTGCATCCAGCATGAAATGGACCACCTCGAGGGCAAGTTGTTTGTCGACTACCTCTCGGAAACCAAGCGGCAGCGCATCCGCAAGAAACTCGAGAAGGACCGGCGGCACGCGGCGATTGCGATGTGAACAGACTGCTTTTTGCCGGCACGCCGGATTTCGCGCTCGCTTCGCTAAAGAGGCTGGTCGAGTCGGGACGCACGCCCGTCGCCGTGCTGACACAACCGGACCGTCCCGCCGGTCGCGGCAGGAAACTGACCGCCAGCCCCGTCAAGCGTTATGCGCAGGAACACGGCATCCCGGTGCTGCAGCCGACGACACTGCGCGACGATGCGATCGTTGTCCGGCTGCAGGCGCTCGAGCCTGACCTTCTCATTGTCGCCGCCTACGGGCTGATCCTGCCGCAGGCCGTTCTCGACATCCCGACACACGGATGCCTGAACGTCCATGCATCTGCGCTGCCGCGCTGGCGTGGTGCGGCGCCGATCCAGGCGGCGATCCTTGCGGGCGATGAAACGACCGGCATCAGCCTGATGTCGATGACGGCGGGCCTCGACTGCGGCCCCGTCTTTCACATTGAAGAAGTCGACATCGGTCCCGACGAGACGGCCGGCGAACTTCATGACCGGCTCGCCGAACTCGGCGGCAACACACTCGTCGAGCATCTCGACCGGATCGTGGCGGGCGCAATTCGCGCGACGGAACAGGACGAGACGCAGGCAACGTATGCGCCGAAGATCGACAAGCAGGACGCGGCCATTGACTGGTCGCTGCCTGCGGCGGAGATCGCGCGCCGCGTGCGAGCGTATAACCCGTTCCCGGGGGCTTTTTTCCACGCGGGCGAGGAGCGCATCAAGGTGTGGCAGGCAGCCGAGACAAATGGCGATGGTGAGCCGGGCACGGTCCTGCAGTGCGGTCCCGACGGCATCGTCGTGGCTTGCGGCGACGGCGCGTTACGGCTTCTCGAGCTGCAGCTGCCAGGCAAACGCCGCGCGCCTGTGCAGCAGTTCCTGCAGCAATTCGATCTCGACGGCATGCGGCTGGGCTGACGATGTCGAGTGCGGGGGCATGGACGCGGGCTGTGGCCGCAGAAGTCGTCGACGACGTGGTTTCGGGCGGTCGTTCACTCGATGCGGCGATCGTCGCGCGCGAATCGCGGCTCGCGCCCGGCGAGCGGCCGCTCATGCGCCTGCTCGCGTTCGGAGCGCTGCGCAATCACTGGCGCCTGCAGGAATGGATCGGCCGGCTCGTAAGCCGCCCGTTCAGGAAACGCGACAGCGTCATCAATGCGCTCCTTGCGGTCGGCCTCTACCAACTGACCGATACGCGGGTGCCGGATCACGCGGCGGTGTCGTTAACCGTCGATGCCGCCCGCGCGCTCCGCAAACCGAAACTCGCCGGCGTGATGAACGCCTGCATGCGCCGCTTCCAGCGCGAAGACCTCGCCGCGCAGGAGCCGGCCGATGAACCGGCGCGATGGAACCACCCGCAGTGGCTGATCGATCGTCTGCGCGACGATTGGCCCGACGATCACGAGGCCATCCTGCAGGCAAACAACCAGCGCGCGCCCATGTGGCTGCGCGCAAATGCATCGCGCTTGTCCGCTGCGGATTACCGCAATCGCCTGAGAAACGCCGGCATCGGCGCCGAGACAACCGACGCCGTGCCCGACGCGGTGTGCCTGGAGGCGCCTCATGCGGTCGATGAGCTCCCGGGCTTTGCGCAGGGCGACGTCTCGGTCCAGGACGCCGCGGCGCAGATTGCGGCGCGCTGGCTCATGGAGTCGGAGCCACGCCGCGTACTCGACGCGTGTGCCGCGCCCGGCGGCAAGAGCGGCCACCTGGCCGAACTCGGTGGCGCGGATTTCGACCTGACCGCGATCGACGCCGATGAAACCCGCCTCGCCCGCGTGCGCGAGAACCACGACCGGCTCGGACTGGATGCAACCATCCGGGCCGGCGACGCATCGAAACCCAGAGAGTGGTGGGATGGCCGGCCGTTCGACGCGATCCTGCTCGATGCGCCCTGTTCGGCAACCGGTGTGATCCGGCGCCATCCCGACATCAAGTTGCTGCGGCGCGCCGACGATATTGACGAATTGCAGGCTTTGCAGGCGACGATACTGGGCGCGCTGTGGGGATTGCTGGCTCCCGGCGGGCGGCTCCTGTACGTCACCTGTTCGGTACTCGCAGCCGAGAACGACAACGTGGTGAACAGCTTCCTCGAGACGAGGGACGACGCAGCCGAGGATACGGTGTTGCCAAATTACAACAAGCGCGATCTAATGCGCAGAAAGGCCTTCGGCTACCAGGTCCTGCCCGGTACGGCCGACATGGACGGTTTCTACTATGCATGCCTGGTCAAGAAGGTCTCCTGAGAACAAGACGATGACCGCGAGACGAGCACAACCAGCCACCAGGAAGCAGGCGTTGCTCGTGCTGCTGGCGGCGTTCGTCCTGGGTACGGGCATCGCGCAGGACGACGTCAGCCGCGAGGGCTACTTCGAAGTGCGTTCGGCGTCGACGAACGTCGTCGACGGCGTCCACATGCTCGATTCGCGCCTGCAGCTCGTGCTTCCGAGGGAGGCGCTGGCTGCGCTCGAGAGCGGTGTCACGCTGACGATCGAATTGCAGCTGCAGGTCATCCGGGTCCGGCGCTTCCTGCCCGACGAAGTCGACGCCGAGCTGGCCGTGCGCTTCGAACTCGAGTTCCTGCCGGTCAGCCAGCGTTACATCGTCCGCAACCTGAACAGCGGCGACCAGGATTCCTTCGCAACACTGTATTCCGCGCTGAACAGCCTGGGCCGCGTACAGGGCCTGCCGGTCGTCGACGATGCCGTGCTGGTGGACGACCGGCCGTACCGTGTCAGGCTGCGCGCGATGCTCAACATGGCGCAGTACCCGGTGGCGCTGCGCGTGTTGTTCTTCTGGCGCGGTGAGTGGCAATTGCAGAGTGAATGGTACGAATGGTCGCTCGACAGATAAAACGCGCGTTTTATTTCCTGATGGGCGCCTCCGGCGTTGCGCTCGCGGTTGCCGCGTTGTTCCTGCTCACTCGCACGGTGCAGAAGTCTGACGATTTCGATCGCCTCCAGGACCTCATCCTCGCCATCAACATCGCGGGCGGCGTGCTGCTGCTCGCACTCCTGATCGGCAACCTCGCCAGACTCGCTCGCGACTACCGGCAAAACGTGCCCGGCGCGAAGCTCAAGGCCCGCATGGTCGGCATGTTCGTCGGTCTCGCCGTGCTGCCGCTGCTCGTCGTGTTCTATTTCTCGATGCAGTTCATCAATCGCGGGATCGACAGCTGGTTCGACGTGCAGGTCGAAGAGGGGCTGGATAATGCGTTGATGCTCAGTCGGGCCGCGCTCGAACTGCAGAAACGCCGTAACCTGCGGTCGACGCAGGCAGTCGCGCAACGACTGTCGCTCGTGAACGATCGCCAGACCGTGTTCGAACTCAGTATGCTGCGCCGCGAAAACGGTGCGCGCGAAATGACGCTCTACGGCGACAACAACACGATCCTCGCGACGAGCACCGATAGTGCGACCGCCAGCCTGCCGAAATCGCTGACCGAGGAAGTGACGCTGCAGATGCAACAGGGGCGGCCCTTCGTATCGCTCGAGACGCTGGCGAACGGCGGAGTCGAGATTCGCACGGCAGTTGTATTCACGCATCGCGCGGGACGCGTGCAACAGGCGCGCGTCGTCCAGGCGCACTACCCGGTTACGGATCGCCTCGCCGAAATGGTCAACAGCGTCGAGCGTTCCTACCAGGAGTACCAGCAACTCGTCTTCTTCCGTGAAGACCTCAAGGCGTTGCTGACCCTGACCCTTGCGTTCGTCCTGCTGCTCAGCCTGCTCGCCGCGATCTACGGCGCCTTCGTGCTGTCGCGGCGTCTCGTCGCGCCGATCCAGAATCTGGTCGCCGGTACGCGCGCGGTTGCCATGGGCGATTTTGATACGAAGCTGCCGACGCCGAGCCGTGACGAGATCGGCTTCCTGATCAGTTCGTTCAACGACATGACGCAGAGGCTGGCGACAGCGCGCCGCGAAGCCTCGCTGAGCCAGGCGCTCGTCGAGGCGGAACGCGCCAACCTCGAGGTCATCCTCGCGCGTCTGTCGACCGGAGTCCTTGCGCTGGAGTCCGACCTGACGATTCGCAATGCGAACCAGGCGGCCGGTTCGATCCTCGGCGCCGATCTCGAGCATCGCAAGGGCGAACCGCTGGCCAATGTTGCGACCGAGAATGCGCTGATAGAACAGTTCGTCGACGTCGCGCGCATGCACCTCGAATCCGGCGACACGGAGTGGCGCGAGCAGATCGTCCTGCGCGGCGAGGTCGGCAAGCGTGTGCTGACCTGCGCCTGTACGACGCTACCGGGTGACGAGGATCATGCCGCCGGGTACGTGGTCGTTTTTGACGACATCACGGCATTGTTGCAGGCGCAGCGTGACGCGGCCTGGGGCGAAGTCGCCAGGCGACTCGCGCACGAGATCAAGAACCCGCTGACGCCTATTCAGCTTTCCGCCGAGCGCATGCGCCACAAGTACCTGCACACAATGCCGGAGGAAGAGGCACAGATTCTCGATCGCGCGACGCACACGATCGTCCAGCAGGTCGAGGCGATGAAGGAGATGGTGAACGCGTTCAGCGATTACGCGCGGGCACCCGACATGGAAATCAGCCGTTTCGATCTCGACAAGCTCGTTCACGAAGTGGTCGACCTGTATCGCGCGCAGTCGAGCGATGTCGAGATCGTCCTGACATCCGATCCGACGATGCCGATGATCGAAGCGGACATGGGCCGTATTCGCCAGATACTTCACAACCTGATTCGCAATGCCGTAGAGGCGCTCGAAAACACGCCGGACGGCCAGGTCGACGTCCACGTCAGTGCGGCGGAGATCGACGGCGTCGATATCGTGCAGATCAAGGTTGGAGACAACGGGCCAGGATTCCAGAGCGGGTCGGTCAGCCAGATCTTCGATCCGTATGTCACGAGCAAGTCGAAGGGCACGGGCCTGGGGCTCGCGATCGTCAAGAAGCTGGTCGAAGAACACATCGGCTCGATCCGGGCCCGGAATCGCGACGACGGGGGGGCAATGATCAGCATCCGGCTGCCGCTCGACGAGGCGGCGCGTGAGCTGATGATAGCCAAGGCGCCGGGACGCGCCGAGCAGAGGAGGGAACACGCATGAGCATTCCTCATGTACTGGTTGTCGACGACGAGGCCGACATTCGGGCCCTGATAAAAGACATCCTTACCGATGAGAACTACGGCGTAACGGGCGCCGCCAATGCGGCCGAAGCCCGTGCTGCGCGTGCGAGTCGCAGGTTCGACCTTATATTGCTCGATATCTGGATGCCGGATACGGACGGCATCACGTTGCTCAGGGAATGGTCTGACAGCGGCGAGCTGAATTGCCCGGTCGTGATCATGTCCGGGCACGGCACGGTCGACACCGCCGTTGAAGCGACCCGCCTGGGCGCATTCGATTTCGTCGAGAAACCCCTGTCGCTCGCCAAGCTCGTACGGACAGTCGAATCGGCTCTCGAATCGGCGGGCAAGCCGTCGGGCGCGGTACGAAGCCTGTTGCCCTCACTGATGGCGCCCGTCGGACGCAGCGCACTGATGAAAGGACTGAGGGAGCGCGTCCAGCAGTATGCGGGGCACGATAGTTCGGTGCTGATAAGCGGCGAGCCCGGTACCGGCCGAGGCGCGTTCGCCCGTTACATGCACGGGCTGAGCCGACGCGCCGACGAGCCGCTCACGACGTTGACGGCGGCATCGGTCACGGCCGCAAACTGCGAAGAGCAGCTGCTCGGTAGTGAAAGCGACGGTGAAGTCGTCGCCGGAGCATTCGAGCGCGCATCGGGCGGCACTCTCGTCATCGATGAGCTGGCCGATCTCGGCGAAAGGGCGCAGAAAGTTCTCTTCGGCGTGTTTGAGAGCGGGAGCTTCACGCGCATTGGTGGCCGCTCGCCGATCAAGCTCGATGCCCGCGTGGTCGCCACGATTGCTGCAGACTACGAGGGGAAGGTCGAAGCGGGCGAGTTGCGCCGTGACCTGATCTCACATCTCGGCGAGCTCACGCTCAGGGTGCCGCCGCTCAGGGAATACGCCGAGGACGTCCCTGAATTGCTGACGTACTACGTCGACAAGCTCGTGGACGCTGAAGGACTGACGTTCCGGCGCTTCAGCGTCGCCGCGCAGAACAGGCTGCGCAACTATCCCTGGCCCGACAATGTCAGGGAGCTGAAAAACCTGGTCCGGCGGCTGCTCCTGTCGGAGAGCGATGAAGACATCTCGCTCGATGAGGTAGAGACCGAGATCAGCACGGCAGGCCCGGCGGACGAGCCGCTCGTCAAGCAGGATTTGCTGGCGCTGCCGTTGCGCGAAGCCCGCGAGCAATTCGAACGCGCGTACCTGCAGCAACAACTCGTCCTGTGTGGCGGAAAGGTCGGAAAGCTCGCGCAGCGCGTCGGCATGGAACGCACGCACCTCTATCGCAAGCTGCGCTCGCTCGGCGTGGATTTCAAATCAGTCGGGGCTGACGACTAGGAGGTGCGGGTCAACCTCGCCGCGCTCCGCCGGCAGCACGGTACCATCGGGCCGGAACTCGAGTCCCGGGTTGCCGAAGTCCTCGATCGACAGTCTGCGCATCAGCGTCAGCGCACGATCCTGCGGGTCGATGCTCGGCCCCGCCGGGCGCAGCTGGATCGTCGACACGACGCGACCTTCCACGAGCCGCCCGGTGCCGTCCAGCGTCGCATTGAGGATCGGCGCGATGCCCTTGATGCCGGCAACGCTGATCCCGTAGTAGGTTGCGAAATTGCCGAGGCTGTACGCGATTAGCCGGCCCCGGTATCGCTCCATGCCGCGCACGACGTGCGGGCCGTGACCGATGACGAGGTCGGCCCCCGCCTCGACGGCGCCGCGCGCAAACCAGACGACGTCGCCGCGCGGTTCGCCGTAGTACTCCTCTTCCGCGAATGGCACGTGCGTGGCACCGGCACCCTCGGCGCCGCCGTGGAAAGTGACGACGACGATATCGTGCGTTGCGGCCGCCTGCGCTACGGTCGTGAACGCAGATTCGTAGTCGAGCAGCATGTTGGAGTTCTTCGTGACGGCGAAGTTGATGAAGACAACGGTGAGCTCGCCGACCGTCAGGACCGACCGGGTGCCGTCGCGGCCTGAAGCTTCGACACCGACCGCGGCGAGCGCCGCTGCGCTCGAATCACGGCCCTCCTCGCCAAAGTCGCGCGCGTGGTTGTTGGCAAGACTCATCACGTCGAAGCCCGCGTCGCGGTAGTGCGCCGCATAACGCGTCGGTGAGCGGAACAGGTAACAGGCGTTCGGATTCTTGCACTTCTTGGCGGGTTCGCCGCCCTTCATCAGGACGCCTTCGAGATTGCCGAAGGCGATGTCCGCGTCGGCGAGGATCGGCGTCACGTCCGCGAGGAAGCTCACGCCGTCGTCATCGGGCAGGTGGTTCAGCGGGTAGTCGGTGCCGATCATCATGTCGCCGACGGACGCGATGCTGATTCTCAATGCCGACTTGTCGGGTTTCGGCGGCGGTGGTGGAGGCGCGGGCGCCGCGGCCGGCGGTTCGACGACGACGGGTTCGGGGGGATGTTCCGGCTCTGGTTCTGGCGGTGTAGCACACGCCGCCAGCAACAATAGCGCCAGGGCCAGCGCAATGGGGCGGAGTTCAGTCACCGAGCCGGATGCGCAGGACATCGATCTGCGCGGCGCGCAGGCGACTGCGCAGCATGTTGAGCTCGTCGAGGTCGGACGTCGGGCCGATGTAGACACGGTGGTAATTACGGTCGTTGACCTTGACGCGCTGGATGTGCGATTCGATGCCGTGCAAGGCGAGTTCGGCGCGGCGGCGGTCGGCATCGTTGTGCGTCGAGAACGACCCGGCCTGCAATACGTAGACGCCCGGCTCGATAACCGCCTGCGGCGTCGTATCGGCCGCCGTCACCGGCTCATCGTCCGGCGTAACGACCTCGAAGTTCGGCAGGATGTCGTAGAAGGTGAAGCGCTTTTGCGAATTTGAGGAATTCGGGCCTGAAGGCCCTCCTACAGTAGGAGCGGCTTCAGCCGCGACCGATTCGCCATTGTCGTCGATGGCGCTTTGCATGCTGGCCGGCTCCGGTTGCGCATCGGTCGCAGGAGCAGGCCTGCGATCCTTGACGTATACGGCAACCGCGACCGACAGGCCGACGGCGAGTCCGAACAGCATCGAGACGACGGGCGAGATGCCCGAGTTTGTCTTCCTGCGGCGCCGCTTTGCCACTACATCTTCTCCGGCGCGGACACGCCGAGAATGCCGAGGCCGTTCGCGATGACGTTGCGTGCCGCGCTGATCAGGTAGAGGCGCGCATCGCGCAGGTCGGCATCATCGGCGATGAACGCGTGCGCGTTGTAATAGGTGTGGAAGTCGTTGGCCAGGTCGCGCAGGAAATGAACAAGGTGTTGAGGCGCCCTGTTGTTCGCTGCCAGTTCGATGACCTCGGGGTAGCGACTCAGGGACGTCATCAGCGTCTTTTCCTGCGGCTCGACGAGCAAGCCGAGCTTGTCACGGCCATTGGCCTGGTCCCACGCCAGGGATTTCTCGCCGAGCTGGCGGAAGACGCTCGCAACGCGTGCGTGGGCGTACTGTATGTAATAGACGGGATTATCGTTCGACTGTGACTTGGCGACGTCAAGGTCGAAGTCGAGGTGCTGGTCGATCGAGCGCATCACGTAGTAGAAGCGTGCGGCATCGTTACCGACCTCGTCACGCAACTGGCGCAATGTATCGAACTGGCCGCTGCGCGTTCCCATCTGGACGCGTTCGCCGCTGCGATAGAGCGTCACGAACTGCACGAACTGGACCTCGAGGTCATCCCTTTCGTAGCCCATTGCCTCGAGGCCGCCGCGCACGCGGGTTACGTAACCGTGGTGATCGGCGCCGAGAATATCGATCAGGAGGTCGTAGCCACGCTCGCGCTTGTCGAAGTGATAGGCAATGTCGGAGGCGAAATAGGTCTTCACGCCGTTGTCGCGCACGACGACGCGGTCCTTGTCGTCGCCATAACGCGTCGACGGGAACCAGGTCGCGCCGTCTTTCTTGTAGAGCATGCCGCGTTCCTCGAGCACGGCCAGCGCATCGTCGACACGATTGGTCTTCGTGAGGCTTTGCTCCGAGAACCACTCGTCGAAATGGACGCCGAACGCCTCGAGGTCCTCGCGGATCTCGTCGCGGATCGACTCCAGCGCCTGCTGGCGAAACCGGTCGAAGCCGTCCTCACCATGCAGCTCCCTGCAGCGAGCGACGAGCGCATCGACGTAGGCATCGGCGTTCTCGTGGGAGTCCTCGGGAAGGCCTTCCGTCACCGCGTCGAGAGTCACCGGTTCGATGCCGCTCGTGTCGATTTCACTGGCGATGTCGCGGATGTAGTCACCGCGATAGCCGCCTTGTGGAAACGGCACCTCGACGCCGTTTGCCTCGAGCCAGCGCAGCCAGACACTGGCACCGAGGATGTCCATCTGGCGACCGGCGTCGTTGACGTAGTACTCCCGGTGCACGGGGTAGCCGGCTGCCTCGAGCACGTTGCCCAGCGTCGCGCCATAGGAAGCGCCGCGGCCGTGACCAACGTGCAGCGGCCCTGTCGGGTTGGCCGATACGAATTCGAGATTGATCTTCGGCCCGTCCTTCGCCGGCTGACGGCCGTAGTCATGCCCCTCGGAGAGCACGGATTCGAGTTCGGCATGGTACGCCGCCGGGCTCAGGTGGAAATTGATGAACCCCGGACCTGCGATTTCGACTTTATCTATCTCGTCGCTGTGGCCGAGCGCGTCGACGATGCTTGTTGCGATGTCCCGCGGGCTCTTACGCGCCGGCTTTGCAAGCCGCATGGCGATATTGCTGGCAAAGTCGCCGTGGCTCGCGTCGCGCGTGCGCTCGATCGTGCCGTCGACCGGAATGTCGGCGGCAGCGTCGCGGAGCTCCGGCAGTTGGGCCAGCGCTTTGTTCAGGAATTCGGAGACGATGTGTTTCATGGCGCGCAATTGAATCAGAACAGCTCGACCGGGTCTACGTCGATGGACCAGCGCACTTTACGAGCCACGGGCGCCTCCTCGAGCACGGGCCGCAGCGCGCGCAACGCATCGTGCAGCGTGCGGCGGTCGCTCGACTGCAGCAGCAGCTGGGCCCGGTAACGGCCTGCTCGCCGGGCCATCGGCGCGTCGACGGGGCCGAGCACGCGCATCATGTCACCGCACTGCGCCTCGAGCGACTGTCGGGCAAGGTCGAGAAAGGCATGTGCGTCGGCCTGCCGGTGGGCGGCGGACCTTATCAGCGCGAGCCGCGTGAATGGCGGCCAGCGCGTAACTTCGCGCTCGGCAAGCGCTTCGGCTGCGACCTGGTTGTAGCCGCCCGCGATCAGCGTGCTCCAGAACGGATGATCGGGAAAACCGGTCTGGATCAGCACCTCGCCCGAGGCGCTGACGCGCCCGGCGCGGCCTGCCACCTGCACGATCGACTGCGCCATCCGCTCGGCGCTGCGGAAGTCGGTGCTGAACAGTCCCTGGTCCGCGTTGACGATCCCGACGAGCGAGAGCTTGGGAAAGTGGTGACCCTTGGACAGCATCTGTGTGCCCACGAGTATCTCGGCCTCGCCCTCGCGCGCCTGGTCCAGCACATCGATCATCGCACCCTTGCGCTGTGTGCTGTCGCTGTCCACGCGCGTAATCCGGCGTTCCGGAAAATGCTGCCGCAAGGCATCCTCGAGGCGCTGCGTGCCCTCGCCGAGAGGTCTCACGGCTTCGCCGCATTCCTCGCAGCGGCTATCGAGCGGGCGAACGGCTCCGCAGTGATGGCAGCGCAACTCGCGCTTGCCCGCGTGGACGGTCAGGCGGGCGTCGCAGCGCCGGCATTCGGCGACGTGGCCGCAGCCCGAGCAGATCAGTGTCGGGGCAAAGCCGCGGCGGTTGAGAAAGACCAGAACCTGACCGTCGGCGTCGAGGTGCTCTCGAATTGCCGCAAGGAGCGGTTCGCTCAGGCCGTCAGTCGCCGGTGTCCGCGCCGTATCGACGATCCTGAAGACAGGCGGTCGGGCGCCGCCTGCCCGGTTGGGCAGCTCGATGTGCGTGTACCGCCCGTCGCGGCAGTGCTGCAGCATCTCGAGCGTCGGCGTGGCGGTGCCGAGCACGACCGGGATGTCGAGGTGCTTCGCGCGCGCGATCGCCAGATCGCGTGCCGAGTAGCGCAGCCCTTCCTGCTGCTTGAACGAATGGTCATGCTCCTCGTCGACGATGATCAGCCCGGGACGCTTCAGCGGCGTGAATATCGCGGACCGCGTCCCGACGACGAGTCGGGCGGCGCCGGAGCGGGCGGCCCGCCACGCGGCGAGCCTCTGGTTGTCGGTCAGCCCCGAGTGCAGCAGGGCGGGCTCGATGCCGAGACGGCGGCGCAGGCGGGTGACGAGTTGGGGCGTCAGGCCGATCTCGGGTACCAGCACGAGTACCTGTTTTCCCTGCGCGATGACGTCGCGCATGCGGTGCAGGTAGACCTCGGTCTTGCCGCTGCCCGTGACGCCCTCGATAAGGAACGCGCCGAAGCTGTCGCTCACTCGTAGCGTATCGATCGCGGCTTGCTGCTCGTCATTGAGGTCCGGGCCGGGCTCGGCGTCGGGTGCCAGCGTCTCGTCGAACGCCGGCGCGCGTGCCTCGTGCCGGGTTATCAGGCCTTTTTCGAACAGGCTCTTTGCCGCGCGGCGCCAGTTGGGCAGCGACTCGGTCAGCTCATCGGCCTCGACTCCGTCGCCGCCGGCATCGAGCAGCATCTCGAGCAGCTCGGCCTGTTTCGGCGCGCGTCTGGCGAGAGCCTCGATATCCGTTGCGCCTGCGAGAGCGGTGGTCGTTACAGTCTCGACGACAGGATGCAGTGCCTTGCCCTGGCGGAGGATTGCCGGAAGCGCCGCCGCCACGACTTCGCCGATCGGGTGGTGGTAGTAGTCGCTCGTGAAGCGGATCAGCCACAGCTCGTTCCCGGACAACAGCGGTTCGTCGTCGAGCACCTCGAGCGAGCGTCGGATCTTGTCGGGCGGGAGCGACGACTCCGTCGCGTGCCCGATCACGACTCCGACGCGGCGCCGCGAGCCGAACGGCACACGGACCCGGGATCCTGGGTCCGGGACCGGGGTGTCGGCGGGTGGCAGGTAGTCGAACTCCCGGCTCAGGGGGACGCTGATGGCCACCTTGAGCACCGGCTTTTTACATAATCCTGTCAACGGGACGTCCGCTCGGGCGTTACTAGAGGAGTAAGAAGTTAGATGACCTCGTGACGGAGTCAAGGGATATGAGCGTCGAAACCGCCAGTTTTGCGGTATCGTGGGTCAGCGAGCAATCGACAGGGACGCGGGCACTGCAACGAGAACAGCAACTCAACCGGTTTCTGGCCGAGGTCGAGCGACGTGCGCTGCGCATCGCCGAAATTGCCGTGCGTGATCGGGATGAGGCGCTGGACCTCGTGCAGGACGCGATGATCAAGCTGGCGCGCAAGTACGGAGACCGGGATAGCTCGGAGTGGCCCCCGCTGTTCTACCGTATCCTGCAGAACGGCGTGCGGGACTGGCATCGGCGGCAGGCCGTCCGTAACCGCGTCGTCGTGTGGTTCGGGCGCGGTCGCGAGGACGACGAATACGATGCCGTCGCCGCGGCGCCGGACCCGGCGGGAAGGACGCCCGACGAATTGCTGGCGAACGACGAAGCCATGGCCGTCCTGGAGCGAGCCGTGGCCGGGTTACCGACGCGGCAACGCGAGGCGTTCCTGCTGAGAACGTTCGAAGGCCTCGACGTTGCGGGGACCGCGGTGGCGATGGGCTGCTCGCAGGGCAGCGTGAAGACACACTATTCCCGTGCGATACACTCGCTACGGGATGCACTCGGAGAACACAATGAGTAGGTCGGACGAGAAATTTGTGCAGGACGCGAAGGCCCTGTTCGATGAATCGGTCGACAAGCTGGACGCGGCGACGCTGTCGAAGTTGAACCAGGGCAGGCATCGCGCGCTCGACGAATTGCAGTCGACGCGCGGCGCATGGCTGCGATGGGCTCCGGCGGCCGGCATTGCGGCCGCGGTGGTTCTGGCGGTGATGGTGACGTTGCCGCGACCGGACGCTGTCGACGTGATACCGACGAACGTGACCGACATGGAGATCCTGCTCGGCGAAGACAGCATCGAGATGTTCGAGGAACTCGAGTTCTACACGTTCATCGATATGCTCGAAATGGAAAACGATGTCGGCTGAACGAGCGACAGCGTTGCTGGTCGGCGCACTGTGCCTCGGTACGGCGGCGCTGGCCGACGAGGAAGAGCCGGCACCTGATGCCGAATTCCTCGAGTATCTCGGCATCTGGGAAGAGACGGACGAGGACTGGTTGATACTGGATGAGGCACAGGCGGCAGAGATAGACAGACGGAGCGATCCCGTACCGGAAGGTGAAGAATCGGCGGAGACGACGGATGAAAGCTAGACTGATTGTTGCAATGACCGCCCTGCTGCTGCTCGGCACGGCCGTTGCCGACAGCCACGGTGTACCCTGGGACGAACTGAGCCCCGAACAGCAGGTGCTCCTCGGCCAGTTCGCGGATGGCTGGGACACGATGCCTGCGGAACGCCAGATGCACCTCTCCCGCGGCGCCCATCGCTGGGCCGCGATGACGCCCGCACAACGCGAGAAGGCGCGGACGCGCTTCACGGCGTGGCGCGAGCTCTCCGACGAGCGCCGGGCCCTGATTCGGGAGCGCGCCGAGGCCTTCCGCAACCTGTCGCCCGAGGAGCAGCGCCGGATTCGCGACAACTATCGCCGCTTCCGCGAGATGAGCCGTGACCGCCGCGAAATGCTGCGGGACCGTTATCGAACGATGACGCCCGAGCAGCGCCAGCGCATGCGAGACCGCCTCCAGAAGCGCCCGCGCCCGAGGCCTCGAGACTAGCGTTCGACACTGCGGAAAATCCCTATGAAATAGCCGCTTAATAGCGGCTATTTGCCTTTGTACCTGCACCGGCCCTTCGATACACTCCCGCAGTCCGAAAAGGAGTGATCTATGCTAATCGGTGTACCGAAAGAGGTCTTTGAAGGCGAGCGGCGCGTAGCGACGACGCCGGACGTGGCGACCCAATTGATCAAGCTCGGTTTCGACGTTGCCGTGGAATCCGGTGCCGGAATCGAGTCGAGTTTTTCCGACGACGCATACCGGGACGCGGGCTGCGACATCATTGCGACGGCTGACGAGCTCTGGTCGAAGGCAGACCTGGTTCTGAAGGTCCGGGCACCAGACGCCGCCGAGGCGGCGCGGCTGCGCAAGGGCCAGGCGCTCATCAGCTTCATCTGGCCGGCCCAGAACCCGGAGCTCCTGCAGAAGCTGACGGACAGCGGCGCGACCGTAATGGCCATGGACAGCGTGCCGCGTATCTCCAGGGCGCAGAAAGTCGACGCCCTTAGCTCGATGGCCAACATCGCGGGGTACCGCGCGGTTGTCGAGGCAGCGCAGCATTTTGGCCGCTTCTTCACTGGCCAGATCACGGCCGCGGGCAAGGTTCCGCCAGCCAAGATCCTCGTCATCGGCGCCGGCGTCGCCGGCCTGGCCGCTATCGGTGCGGCGAAGAGCATGGGCGCTATCGTCCGCTCGTTCGACACGCGGCCCGAGGTCAAGGAGCAGGTCGAGTCGATGGATGCCGAATTCCTGATGCTCGACTTCGAGGATGGCGAAGACGGCTCGACCGCCGGCGGTTACGCCAAGGTGATGAGCGACGAGTTCATCAAGGCGGAAATGGAGCTGTTCGCGGAGCAGGCGAAAGACGTCGATATCATCATCACGACAGCGCTGATTCCGGGCAAGCCCGCGCCGCGCCTGATCACGGCCGAGACGGCCCGCTCGATGAA
>JAAUYE010202060.1_pt1 | contig 17822 bp, 17 predicted proteins | sample 7278081 | NCBI WGS metagenome assembly JAAUYE01 (sample SAMN14350131, study PRJNA611818) | marine sediment metagenome | isolation source: surface marine sediment (0.6m) | place: French Polynesia: Moorea | collected 2018-08
CCGAAAATGCGAATCTGATTCGGTGCCGGCAAACTGCCGTCCTCGATAATCTCAATCAACCCGCGACCGTTTGCAGATGCGCTGTTGTCAACGTGAATGCCTTGGATTGCGACCTTAGCATGGTCTGTGATCGAGACCGCTTCACTGGCGCCGGCCTCGTCATGCATCACCCCACAGTCCCCGTGAACATCTTGGATGATATTCCAGCCGTGCTCGCTGCTGCCATCCTTGGATTTGTAGAAGTCGACCATCTGACCGCCGACGTTGGTTCCGCCGCTACGCCGCACGAAGTTCCCGCCCCCGCAGGTGTGAAACTCATAACCATCCTCGCCGCCACCTTCTATCCAGCATTCCTCAACACCGCAGTTGTCGGCGCCGAAAAACTCTACGACCTCATTTCCAGGAGCTGTTTGTGTAGAATCTTTGACAAAGCGGGACCTTCTGAACACCACGCCGTTTGGCGTCTGATCACCGGGCGTTAAAGAGCCGATGGTGATCATGCGAACGTTTCCGCCGGCATGATTTTGAGTGAACCTGCAGTCATCGATATCGCCGGCGCGGATGGTGTGGTAATTCTGGCCTGAACTGTGACACTGAATGGCCTGGTAAAGCGCATCGGCGCAAATCCAGTCGCAGTCATTCATCCCGAGATATTCGATATCTTTGGCGGTCGGGCCGAGAAGGATCATCTGCGCCCCGTTCGGCGCCTTGATCTGTCTAACGCGAATCGTTCCGACCGCACCGATCGCGCTGATCAGGTTTGCCGTAGGTTCTAGGGTAAAGCGGCGAATGTCGACGATAAATCCATCGTTCGTGTCCGCGCCGATGAGGGGCGCCGCTGTTCCTGATGGCGATGCCCATAGACTGTCCTCAATCAATAGCCTGCTATTGACGCCGCCCTGCAAAAAACAGATACCGGAAGCCGCCGAGTTGCTTTGGTTGTAGTCGAATTTATGCCTTCGGCATTCGACCAGGCCTTGCTCTATGTTGAGCTGCCGAACGCCGGTTGTGGTATTCCGGGTTCGACTGTTGTTCAGGTACAAAGCGGCAATCTGTTCGGACTGCGGGGATATGTTGACGTTGATGTTCTTGCCGCTGCCATTCGCGTTGATCAATGCGCAGTTTCTGAGTTCGATGTAATAATCGGCATTCGGATCGTTCCAGTTGAACGTCGTGGCGCCCGCGATCACATTCCAACGCACCTGTTGAATCACATACGGGTCGTCTTTTGTGCCGATGCCGGAGAGCGCAGGCGCTCCTATCGGTGGCGTGTATGTGCTGATGTGCGATTCTTGCGTGATATTGAGCACACTGGTCTCATCATACATCGTCCCTGATTCACCAGGCGTTACATTGGGGGCATAGCCGGGGCGCGCCTTGAAACCCGCGGTATCGCGGATGAGCATGGCGCGATACGCCGCCTCTGCGATGGCGGCGTAACCGCGTTGCAGGTTCGCAAATGACCCCAATGCGGTACGTTCGATCGCGTATGCGCCCAGACCCATGGATCTACTCTTCTGTGGCGTCGGCCGCGGCCCGGCGCAGATGTTCCTCCTGAAGCGCGGCGAGCAGCGTGGAGCGCGGCTTCTCGGCGACCTCCTCCATGCCGGCCAGCGCCTCGAGCTGGGCATCCTTCAGCGTCGGCAGCGCTGCCTTGATGGTGTTCACGGATTCGCCCTGCAGCATCTGCAGGGGGTCGTACGGCGGGGGCTCGGGTGCCGGGGGCTCGGCTTCGCCGGGCGTCGGCATCAGCGCGGTCGGGACCAGGGACGCATCGAAATGGCGCGTCTCGCCCGCTGGGATGATGCGCCCGGCCACGACCATGTCGGTGTCGGTGTCGTTGCTGACCGGCATCGGCGCCGGTGGCGGTTCCTGATCGAGGAACCCCCGCCGCACGGCCGCGTCTTTGGCGATAGGCGTGCTTGCCATGTTTCGTCTCCCAGTCGGGCCCGACACAAAGCCGGGCCCGACTTTTGTGAAATCGAACCTTGCCTAACGCGCCACCCGGGCCGTGGCCGAGTACGCCAGGATGCTGGTGTAGGCCGCCTTGAGCTGGGTCGGCGTGTGCAGCACCATGAACTGGTCGCCGTAGGCCTCTTTCTTGCCGGTGAATCGGCCGTTGCTGTCCTTCTGATTCTCGAGCTCGCCCATCATCCAGGATTTCATCATGCGCATCCGGGTCTGGCTGCGCTCGCCCACGATGGCGCGCACGTCGCCCATGTTCAGGCCAGGCGCGGAGGTCTTGAAGTTGGGCACGTCCTTGATGCGGCCGAGATTCCCGTCGGCCATGAGGTCGGTACCGGGACGGCGGCTGTTGGCGCCGAACTGCTTGGCCCGCTCTACTTGAGTCATGAGGGTGCCGCTCATGAGGCCGAAGTTCGCCATGTAGTAGCGATCGTCCTCGATCACCGCCTTGCGCAGCCCATAGCGGTAGAGGAACCCGTCCCAATGCACGTCGGCATCCGTCGAGCCGAGATCGGTGTCGAACTTGTAGACGTTGGTGGTGTAACTGTAGGAGATGGTGTAGGCGACGGTGTCGGCCGGTATCTGTACCACGCCGGTCTCGTTGACCAGGTAGATCTCGCCCAGGTTGTAATCGAGCACATAATAGATGCCCGCGGACTGGGTGCCGGTGCCGTCGTATTCCGCCCGCACCACCGAATTGTAGGTGACGGTGATGGGGTTCACCGTGCTGCCTACCTGATTGCCTTGCAGATCATAGACCTTGCGTGGGCGCACCACCGGGAACTGGGCCAGGATGAAGATGGTCTTGGCGCCGTCGGCCTGCAGTTCCAGGTTCTCGTTGGTGACGGCGGTTATCGCATACTCGTCCGATGCGTTCAGGACCTCGTTGAAGATGAGCTGTTCGGTGTCTTCGCGGATGATGCGCGATGCGTTGGCCTGGTTCTCGGTCACCGCATCCCAGTTCAGGATGCCGGCGCCGGTGAGGTAGCGCAGCTCGTCGGAGACTTCGAAGGCGATCTTTTGCGGGATGGGGTAGGCCGTGTCGCTGGCCTGCTTGACGCCCGCCCGCGGGATCGACCCGCCTTCATAGACCCGGGTGCTGTTGCGCCCGGCTGCGGTGGTGTCGCGGTAGCTGTAGGGGATGAGCGCGGAACTGGCGAACGGCAGGGTGCCCACGTTGACGAAGTTGAGCCCCACCAGGCCGTACAGGGCCTCGCGGATCACGGTGCGTTCGAAGATGGACGGCACGGCCACGTCGGAGACGATGCCGTCGCCGGCGGCCAGCAGTTTGTGCTCATGATGCAACTGGGCGGCACGATCCCGGTCGAACTCGGCCAACACCTTCTCGGCGAAGGCCTTATTCTCCGGCTGCAGTTCGCCGCCGGTGGTGCCAAAGCGCTTGTGAGCCGGCATGTCGGCGATGCCGAGGCGCTTGTCCACCTCCTCCTGCAGCGCCTTGATGGCGTTGCCGTCCTGCATCTGAATGTGCACGCTGCCGGCGGGGCTCTGGAAGCCCATGCCCGCGAGCCTGGCTTGTGCGGCGATCTTGTTGCCCAGCGCGATCTGGTTGTCGGCCAGGGCCTTGATCTGATCAGACGACATCTCCGCCGTGATGAGATCGTGCGTGCCCTCGCTGAGCTCCTTCTTCAGGGCGTCGGAGAATCCTTTTTGGGCCTCGATGGCATCGGAAAACAATTTTACGTTCGCCTCGCGCCTGGCCGCCAACTCATCGACGGCCTGCTGTCGCTTTTTTTCCTCATCCAGCATGATGCGCCGGATGTCCGCCTCGGACATCCCGGCTCCCACACCTCCCAGGACTTCCTTGAGCCCGGAGAAATCCAGTTTGATGTCGCCCTGATTCGAATGATCCTGCAATGCCACATGCACCGATTCGGCGCTGTTTTGGAACGCGGCGAGCAGGATCTCGCCCTGGGCCTCATCGGTCATGCTCTCCAGGGTGGCCTCGAACTGGCTGCCGAATTGCTTGATCAGGTCTTCTGAAAAATGCTTCAGGCCGGCCAGGAACTGGTTGAACTGATTCAAAAGCTTGTCTTTCATCGCTGAGATTTCCTCGAGTAACAGTGTTTGAATGGTGGGGGATAAGGCCGGCGGATGGTTGCCATCATCGTCGTAGGACAGGCGCAGGCGGTCCGGATTGATGGGATCGAGGCGCTTGACCCGCGGGCGGGTGGTGAGTGCAGCGCCGAGCAAGGTCGGACCGTGCTTTTCGCCGGTCTCGGGGTTCTTGTAATTTTCGTGGTACTCAGGCGAGAAATACCGGAATCCCCGACGGGTCACGGCATCGATGCCGAAATCGGTCCACTCGATGCGTTGGCGCAGTATGTCGCCTTGTATCTGCAATTCCCGTATGTAACCCGCCGCCCCATCACTGGCGTTGTGGGCAACATCCACGTTGATTATCTGGCCGTACACGTCCGCCTCGAAGTTGCGGATCATCTGCGCCATCTTCTCGCGGGTGATCTCCACTTCGCCGTAGAACGGATCGTCGAACTTGACGACGCGGGTGAGGGTCTCCCAACTCTCGCGCTGGCCCTCCGCGAGCGAGATGCGTTCGGAATAGAAACGCACGGTATCGCCCAATCCGTGCGAACTGAGGCGGAGTTGGCGGTTGCCGGTGCAATTCATGCGGTGACGTGAAACCAAAAAAGCCAGGCCACCGCCGCTGCGGTGCCTGGCTTTTCGCTTCGTACTTCGCGTTATGCCTTAATGGATTGCCTGAAATTCTCGCATAAATCGCCAGAATTTCAAGTGATTAAGCTATTTTATGGCATAGGGTGTGGCTAACGCACCGCGCCCTTGGCCATGGCGATGCCGTCGCGTTTCAGGTTGCGGCTCCGAATCGGCGTCGATCTCAGGAACCCGACGCCGTCCTGATACAGGCTGACCACGCCCCTGCGCCATACGATGGCGCGCTTGTCGCCGTTCACTATCTCGGCGTAGCGATCCAGCCCTGCGGGATATTCGATCACGTGCATGGTCATGCCCCCTCCTGCTGTTTGATCCGCGCGCTTTGCAGGCGCTTGACGTAGTTCTTCAGGCGCGTCCGGTCCTCCGGGTGCACCCAGACGTCGACGCGGTCGAAGCCCGCGGCGCGCATTCGCTCCTTGAACGCGGCCTGGCGCTGTTGGTTGGTCTTGGCCGTCATGGCTACCACTCCGCCGCGTCGAAGCGGGTCTCGCGGTCGTCCTGCTCGAACAGGGCGTCGATCGTGTCGGAGCGCTCCTCGGGCGTGGCGGCCTCGATCTCGATGATCTCCTCATTGTCGCTGTCGTTGCAGAAGAATCGGATGTGGTATTTCATGATCACGCGCTCAAAGCGTCACGCTTTCTTTTGCAGAGATCTACCACCGCAACGTCGGGGATCGACTGGTAGCCCTTGGGATCCGGCTGGCCATATATCAGACCGCGCATGGTGTCGTTGGGGCCGATTTCGATTTGCACGCCTTTGTAGGGCAAATCGATGATATCGCCCTAATCAAGCGTGATGGTGATTTCCTGGCCAGTGATCTTGTGATTGTAGGTGTATGCTTTCATGTCGTTCTTCTCTGTTCCCGGTCCGGCCTTATTGCCTCGCCATGGTTAATATACTAGCACCGTTACCGGTAACGGTAAAGGGGGATTTGCCGGAATCCTGAAATTATTTTCTGCCGGCCGTGCTATGCTCTATGTAACACGGCCCCTTTCGGTCGAGCCGTTGCGGCGGTGAGATCGCTAAGGGGTTTTTTTGTGGCTGGTGGATCGAGCCGGCCGCTCGATATATCAGTATTTGCGAAAATAGACGATGGGCATGGGCACCCAGGTTTTACACCGGCATTTGGCTTGCGGTATGGGGAGTACTTGGACGACACGGGACTTGATGACGGCCCCGTCGAACAGTTTGTAATGACACTTTGGACAATAGACCGCAGGAAACAATCGGTTGATGTTATGCGCGCTAGCCGCCATCTGAATCGTCCAGGTCGGGGACCATCGGATCGTATCGGAATCCGTGATCGCCATCGACCGGCAGCGAATGATCGATATTCCCCCTAAGGATGCGTTCCGGGATGCCCTCTGGAAATGCCAGGCAGGTAGGCACGCCGGACTCATTGGTGAGTTGAGACATGTTCAGGCAGTTGCTGCATTGGCGGCTGATCATGGGCGATATTCTCCTCGTTCGATGCGGTGGATGAGGGCCAGCAGATCCGGGTCTATGAGCTCGCTGCGGCCGAGCCGATACAGGCTATAGGATTCCGCGAACCACTCCTTGTGATCAGTGCCGCTGTAGCGGGTCGGGCGCACGCGGCCCGGCTTTCGGGCCAGGGCGGCCAGCGTCCGCTCCAGGGGCGGGTCCATATAGGATCGGGCGTCGTTGACGCCGAGCTGCTGGTGGATGTGATGAGCGAATTCATGCCAGACAGTGCTTTTGAATTTGTCGCGCTGCAGTGAAAAATAACCGTCGCTGGTGAACGGTCGCGCCGTATCGGGCCTGCCGGGCCGCCAGTCGTTGGGGGGATTCGTGACTACTTCTACCGGCACGCCGTCGCGCAATTTTTTGAGCCGTGTGGTCACGTCGGAGATCTCACGCAGGAGGTCGGCGCGTTGCCGCGCGGCCAGGTCTTTGCCGTAAACACCGTCCGCGACCTTTTCGGCCAGGGCCGCCAGACGGTCACCCAGTCGCTCCAGCAGTCCTTGGTGATGGCGAATAGCCTCCGCCTGGGTCATGCCGGCCCTGAAGTGCCGGTTATTGTACCTGGGCGCGACGCTCAACACGCCATCGCCCATCCTGGCCACGGCGTGGCCGGCGCTGGTGTTGACGCCCCGCAGGTGCGGGATGCCCAGGGCATCGGCGACTTGGTGGGTCTCGTGCAGGGTGCGGTTCAGGGCATTGACGGTGTCCACCTCCAGCCCCGCCAGTCCGGCTTTGTTGTAGTGCCTGCCACGAACGTCCTCGTCGCGCTGGCGCCGGCGCCGGCCGTGGCGGAAGCGCACCAGGTATTCACCGTCCGCGCCTTTCTGGTAGTCGTGGGCGCGGGCGCCGGCGACCATCTTGCGGGTGATGTCGCCGGCTTGCTTGTTAGTGTCGCCGATCGGGAAATCGGCCGGGACGCGGGTCTCGATCACTACCCCATCGGTGGTGGCTGGCGCCGCCTGGGTACCGCCGGCGTTGGGTACGGAGCCGGTGATGTCGATGCCCTTGCGCCGATATTTCTTCTTCAGCACCCGCCAGGGGGTGTTGATCTCGGATTCCCGCAATATGCCCTGACGCAGGGCCGCCTGTTTGCTGCGGCTGCCCAGGATCTCGGACTGGGCGGCGGGGTCCTGCCGTTTGAGCCAGGCGATCCGGTCCTCCTTGCCCCGGCGATGTTCCGGGGTCACTTCGTCCTCGAATACGACCACGACAAAGCTTAGGGTGTTGGGATGCGCCGGCCAAGGGTTTTTCCCCTTAGGGTAAACCCCAGGTCCCAGACCGTAACGATTGACCCGGGCGTGCATGTCGCAGATGTCGGTCTTGGGGTGGCGGGGGCTCAGCAGGAACTGGGTGCCGATCACCTCGGGATGCTCGAAGGCGGCGGCCTGGTAGGCCTCGCCGTGGGCGCGGTTGATCTCGGTGCGGAAGACGCGCAGGGCATTGGCGTAGGCGTTGCCCTCGCCGGTCATGAGCTCGGCGCCGAGGATGCGGCCGATGCGATCGGCGTTGGCCAGGCCCTGTTTTCTGATGAGCTCGGGCGGCACCCGTTCGCCGCGGGTCATGAATTCCAGGGCCGCCTGGCTGGCGCTGTGGCCCTGGATGATGTTGCGCTGGATGGCGTTAGCCACGGTTTCACGGGCGCCCTGATCGATGGCCCAAAGCCGGTCGGAGAGCTGCAGCCCGTCCTCGGCCACCATGGATACCGTAAAGCGCACCGCGTCATCCGCCACCTTGCTCAGGTTCGCGCCGATGCTCGCCACGTCCTCCGCAAAGGGGGCCACGCCGTAGCCGGCGGCGTTGAGCAAACCCTCATCCAATAGCCCGTTGCGCCCCGCCTCGAGCTGGGCGAGGCGCACCTCGGCCTGGGCCAGCAGGTCCTGCATGACCTCCAGTCGCAGGGTGTTTTGGTCGTCCGCCCGTTCCGCCAGGTAGGACTGCAGGTCGTCCACCGCGTCGCGATAGCTCTGATCCAGTTGCGCGGCCAGGCGCCGGTCGAGGCGGCGCATGTTGTTCCGGGCCTTGGTGCTGGCGCGCTTGATGGATGCCTGAATGCGGGTGCGCCGGTTGTCGGCGAGCGCGATAACGTTGCCGAGGGGGGCGGAGGGATGGCCGTACATTCCTAGATCAGCCGCCGCTGCGGGTTGGTGGGCGCCACCTCCAGCGGCTCGTCGAATTCCACCGGGCGCGCGCTGCCGTCCAGGAGGTCGCGCTGCAGTTGGGGCTGTTGCGGTCGCACGTAATCCGCCTTGTTGGGCGGGTCCACCGGGATCAGGTCGTGGTCGACGCGCCCTGCGAGCTGGCGACGGTAGCGGTAGGCCATCAGATACAGGTTGTAGCGCTGCAAGCCGCTCAGCGTGGCATTGGGTTCGTGCAGCGCCAGCCAGGCGATGGAGCGGATAAAGCTGTCATCCCATTTCACCGGGATGGTGCGGCATTCCGCGAGGGACTGGGCGAGGGTGCGTTCGGTTTGGTTCACGATCGATTTTGATCCAGCAATTTGCGCTTGTCGTAACTGCGCGCAGTCGTGTAACCCAGATAGCCGACACCGAACAATCCCCACATCTCACCGGGCATCGCACGCAGCCAGGCGCCAACGCCCTCAACGACTGACTGCGCAACCTCTGGGACGACGGCGAACAGCACGCCGAACGGGATGGCGGACAGGATGTATATGTAGACGACGTACAGGAACGACGGCCGGGCCCGGGAGGTCCAGGGGTCTTTGCTCTGGGCCTCCATCACGATGGCGCTCATCTGCTTCTCGATCTGCGCCAGCTCGCCCGCGATATGGGCCTGGTGCAATGCGGCCTCGGCTTTGGCCTTCTGCTCCGGGTCCGGGAACAGTTTGTCCAGGAGCTGGCCGGCAAAGCCGAGGATGGGTATCAGTGGGAGGGCCATTCAGTGCGCCTCGGTGGTTGTTGGTTGCGGGGGAAGGATTCGAACCTTCGGCCTCCAGGTTATGAGCCTAGCGAGCTGCCGCTGCTCCACCCCGCGATTGATTGACCTGCGACTCCCGGAATAATCGTCGTTCCGCATGCTCGCCCTGCTTGCCGATATTCCACCGATGGATCGGCCGGTGATAACCCATCACCCGGCTCCAGATCTCGCAGCGGGTGCGATCGGCGTCTTTCAGGGTAATGCTCGGCATAGTTAACCTCTCGTGCTGATGGTCGTTGCGCTCTCGCCTTTGCGCTGGTTGCCCGGCGTGACCGCCACCCTCGGCGCGCCGATCTGCGTCGGGCTCGGGTAGGGATTGGCGCGACCCCGCTCCTTGCGGCGGCGCTCTTCTTCCTGGTCGGGATCCATGCCCGCGGTCTCCATGACCGTGCGCTGGCTGGCACCCATGGCCTGCCACTTCAGGGCCCGGTCGGCGGCCTGGTTGGCCGTCTCGGTGCGCCGCTCGGCAAATTGCACCTGGAAATCGAAGTTCACCGGCGATACGCCGTCAATCAGTAGCTGCAACTCCAGCCCCATTTGGTAAACGCCGGCCAAGGTGTCCTGCATGGCGTCCACTTCCTCGAAAAAATCCCGCTTTATGTCCTCCAAAATGTCCCGATTCAGGTCGCCGATGTAGCCAAACAAGCCCTTGGGCGCGGGTGCCCCGGAAAAGAACGAATCGAGCAGGTGAACCACGTCGGCGATCTGGTCCAGGTTGGCGTCGCCGGCGACGGCGGTTACCGATCCGTCGGTGTTCATGTAGTAGTCGGTGGTGATGCCCTCGGCCTGGTCGGCCTCGACACGCTCGCGGTATTTATCGAGATCGGGTTCGCTGGCGCCTTTCAGCACATGCGCCATGCGCTGGGGGGCGCGCATGCGCCGGCGCAGCACCATATCCTCCTCGGTCATGCTGAGTTTCTTCCATATGCTGCGGGTGGCGTCCAGGTAAGGCCGGCCCAGGCTGCCGGCGTCGTCGAAGTTGTCCGGGTCCAGGCGGCCCAGGGTAAGCTGCCAGAGCGCGAACATGGCGATCGGCCGGCCGCTGGCGAGGTCGTATTGCTCATAGGCGCGCCGCGGATCGGTAAACATGCCGTTGGCGCCCACCTTGGGCAGGATGGTCTCGGAGGGCATACGCACGCCCTGCACCACCTCCCGCTGCGCCCGATCCAGCACCCACTGCATGGGCAGGTTGCCCTCCATCATCAGCCCCCGGGCGTCGCTGTGCAGTTTTTCGTAGCGGTGCAGCCCCAGGCGCTGCGCGAACCGGTCCCAGGCCCGCTTGACGGTGCGGTTTTCGCCGGGGTTGCGCAGCACCAGACCCCCCTTGATGGCGGCCGAGGCGGTGCGCCGATGGATCTTCTTCACCCGGGCGTCGTCCTTGTCCATCTGCCGGATGTCCAGCACGCTCGCCCGGTGGTCCGGGTCCGTCCACATCTGCCGGTACAGGTATTTGAGCGCGTTCTCCGGTGTCGCGCGCATGCCCTGCTCGCTGCTCGCCGGAATGCGCCCGCTGCGGCGCAGCGCCTGGACCTTGGCGGCGTCCGGGAGGGGTCCGATGCCCAGGGCGAGGTAGCGGTCTTGGATTTGGCTCAATGAGAGAGACATAACATCAACCTCAGAAGGGCAAGCAGCCGTTGTGATCACCGTAGCGGCGGCCACAATCCCGGCATCGAGAAGGGAACCATCGACGAAAGAGGTAATATGACAAAATCGACATCAACCGGCGATGACGGGTATCGTAAAGATCCTCGTAACCGATATTGTGTGCGCCGCATCGGCGGCAACTGTTGATGGACCAGACCTCCGGGTCACATCCGAACCACCAGCAGATGACTCGATTTGCCTGGTACCGGACCTGATTTCGGAAAAGCGATAAGGGTGTCATGAGTATTATCCCTTAGCTGGTGGCCTCAAGAATTACCAATCCTTTTTTTGTGCGCCCGCACCGACGCCAACCTGCGCAAATAAAGCAATACCCGGGATTGCTACTGGCTATCTTTGACGGATTTACATAGGTAAACAGGCGTTCTCCTGGCCACTTGTCCCATGCTCTGATCATTGCTTGCCCAATCAAATCTGAACTGCGCAAAGTCCCTTCGTTTCGGAAAATGCTGCAGTTCACACCTAACTGACCATCCATCATTATGGCCTTCCGCCAGCAGAAAATCGCCGAAGCGTCGTAGGTGATCAAGGCAATGTACTCACCGGGCCCTATCACCTTTGCGGGTTGCCGATTGTCCCGATAATGTCTTGCCGAATAATGGCGATTCAGCATCGGCCTCAACATGGTGTTACCGTCACGTACCTGAACCCAGTCGTCGTGCTCGCCGAAGAGAAACGGTGTCCTGAAAATCTGCTCACTTGCTGTATGACTGTGCCTTGTCACGCCACCTGCCCCAACAACTGCTCGCGGCTCCGGGTTCGGGTCAGCACATGCACCGGCGCATGGATCATGCCGCGGGTCACTAATCCCCAGACGGCCGCCATGGCCCCGTCGAACAGGTCGTCTCCCAGTTTGGGGTCGGCCATCTTGTAGCTGGCGTAACTGGCCTTGGTGGTCATCGGCACGATGTTGGGCAACTGCCGGGTGAGTTGGCGCATGTCCATGAGCGCGGGATCGATCAGACTCTCGTCGGCGTCATCCAGGTACGGCAGCGCCGCCTGGCGGTTGTGGAAGATGCTGCGCAACGCCTGGGCCATCTGGTGTTTCGTCATGCCCTCGAAGCGGATCGGCGAGAACGCCCACTCGGGCCAGGTGCTGGCCGTGGAGTCGCCGTCGCCGATGCTGCGCCGATCGATGCGGGTCAGCCCCTCCGCGAACAGGTGATCGTTGAGCTGGGTCAACATGCCCACCCCGTAGGCGTCGCCCAGGGCGGTATCGGGGTTGAAATAGCGCCAGATTCCGGCCAGGTCCCGCATCACCAGCATGTCGTCCGCCTTCGCCGGCCAGGTGCGCGCATACGGAAAGGTGGTGAAGTTGCCGATCTGCTCGACCACCACCAACGCATGCTTAGAGGACTGCGGGTTTTCCCCATGGCCGCCGGCGTCATACCCGAACCCGATCAGCCCGCGCTTTTTGTACTGCACGCCCGGCAGCGGATCCGCGATCTGCAGGCTCGCCTGGAGGCCGACCTGGATGGCGCGGCGGACGAACCGCTCCCAGATCAGATTGCGGGCGCTGACGTTTCTGCACAGCAGTTGGCGCAGGTACTCGTCGGGTGCGAGCTGGGCGCGCATGTCCAGCATGAACTGCTCGTTCAGGATGCCCATCTCCATGCCCAGGTAGGCGTCGATGGTGGGCAGGACGTGGTATTGATCGGATGCGATCAGGTCCGTGAGCGTATCGGCGCCCTTGAATACGCCTGTGATGCGGATCTGAGGCTCATTACGTGAGTCTTTGCGTGCCCCTAGCCGTCGGGCGGCCCCCATCATGAGCAGGAACCGGGAGAACAGCCGGTCCCTGGGCATGTCGTCCACCTCCTCGAGGCTGGCGGAGGTGAGGTCGCCCCCGTCCACCTGGGCCATGATGCCGTAGGCCTGGGCGCGGGAGCGGTTGGCGAACTCGTAGTAGGTATCCGCCATCTGGGTGCGCCCGCTCTTGTGGTTCAGCCAGGCGGTCAGGATGGGGCTGCGCCGGATGGCGTCCAGGTGATAGCCGAGATTGACCAGGCTCTGGGCCTCCCTGGGCGCCACGATGCCGAGCTCCTGATCCGGGTGCGTGGCGTTCTCCTCAAGCTGGTGCAGTTCCTTGCACGCCGTTTTGCCGGTACGGCGGCTGGAGAAGTCGATGCTGTTGCGGTGCTGGTCCATCTCCAGCATCTTCAGCACCTGCATGGCGTCCAGTTCGACGTTGTGCACGTACTTGTGCCACAGGGCGTGGTCGCCGACGTAGCGCATGACCTCGCGCTCGGCCACGTTTTGAGAACGGATACGCGCGGCCTTGCTGATCCGCTCAATCATCGTACAAATGTTCCCATCGCTTATGCCAGCTACGCTGTACACCCGCCTGATCGTCGTCCACACGCTGACCGTTACGCAGCGCCAGAAAATGATCACAGGTCGCCTTTGTTCCGCGCACCCGAAATTGGAATTCGGCATAAGTCTGCGCCGGTTCATTCGGCAGCGCCCTGAATCGATAGCACCCCATCCGCAACGGACAGGCACCGTTCTGACACATCGCGATATCAGGCATCGGATGTGCCCTCCATCTCGGCATGCTCGATCAGCACCGGATCACTCGCCAGTCGGCGCTGGCTGCGCGCGATCAGCGACTGTACGTCCTCGAGCGCCTGCGCCTGGCGCTCCTGGTAATCCAACAAGGTTTCCTGCCGCTCGCCCTCCTGATCGAGGAACCCCTGCAACGCCGACTGCTCGTCGCGCGCCTTGGGCGTCATCTCGAGGTCCGCGAGGGTCATGTTGTTTTTCGATATGAATTCCATCAAGGGCTTGAGCAGCGGGTGCGCCTTGATCTCGTGGATCTGATGTTCTGTCCCGAATCGGTCACGCCACTTCGCCAGATGCAGAACCCCATCTTTGTCGTGATACCAGACCACCTCCTGGATCCGGGGTCCGCCGTCCTGCGCGATCGCGAGGATCATGTCATCGATCAGCCCCTGGATCGCCGCCTGAGTGTCACTGCGATTCTGCAACAACAGCGTCGGATCCTGAGTCCTGAACGCGATATCGTGGCGCAACAGCAACTCATGCCGCTTCAGACAGGCCCGAGGCGGCGCCAGGCATCCCAATGTCGCCAAATGCTCGCAGCCATCACAACGGGCGTATTTCCCGGGTTTTGCCGGAAAATAGGTCGCCGTACGCGCATACAGTCCATGTTTGACGGCATTGAACGGCCGGATCCGAAGGTTAGCGGTGACAGCCGCCTTCCCGGCCTCTGTTTTGGGACCGGTCGCACAGGCATGTGCCTTCAATAACGCCTTTTCCCAGGCCGCTTGCTCTGCCACCGCCTCGCATTGCGGACAGTTCGACAGATACTCGAAGGGATGATGATCCAGATCAGGCGCGTCGCGAACGGTACCGGGCGCGGACTCGAAATGATACCCGCAACCCCGGCAATGGAAATGCACCGAATCTAGCTGATCAGGCGTTCGCTTGCCCAAATTTGCGCCCACGCATGCGGAACCGATGTGGCAAATCCAACACCACAACACGGGTTCCCAGCAAGGATGTATCGGGGAGCCAACTAATCTTGCTGGGAACCGTCATCGGCTCCTGGTTATTGACCAGGACCTCCGGGCGGTACTCGATGCGCACGGCACCGTCCTCCAACCAGATAGCCCGAATAAATGAGCCGAAGAACCCACGCAGTTTACGGGGATCTTCGCTTGTTTCAATAATATAGCGCAACGCGTCCGCCAATTCAGTGACATCATACTCCGACGCCTGGATTTCAGGCGGTGGCTGCGTCCCGATCTCTTCCAATTGTGACTCGAATGCCTTGATCTTTTGGTTGTTCGCGCGCAGCTGACGCGTCAAGTCCCCCAAATTTGGGGTCTCCTTTCCGTAGAATTCAAACAGCTCGTAGAGCTTCTCGTTGCGGTCCTTCAATGATGCCAAAGCGCCCTCGATTTCACGCACCTGTTGTGCATGGGACTGCACCCAGGTGCTGCAGGCCTCATTGAGGTCGTTCACCAGGCCGATAATGTTGTCCGGCGTCAGGATGCGATCCAGGATGTTATCGACGAGCCAGGCGTCCAACTCCCGGGCCGGCAGACGGCGCGGTTTGCCGCCCGCTTTCTGGGCGCTGCGACAGTTGTAGTACCAATAACGCTTGCTGCGGCCCTTGGCACTCTCGATCTGCATGCTGCTGCCGTCCGCACAGCACAGAATGCCCGTAAACAGGTAGGTGCTGAGCGGTGATCCCGTATTCGATTCCGCTGTCGCCTCGTTCATAAGGCCCTGTACCTGATTCCAAAGCGACTCGTCGACGATCGGTTGGTGACTGGGCACGATAATCCAGTCCTTGCGCGGCTTTCGGTGCCGCATTCCCCGTTTGCGCTTGCCGAACACGATGCAGCCGCGCACGGTGTCGTTGCGCAACAGTGCTGCAACCGATGTTTTGTTCCATCGCCGGCCCCGGTTCAGGTGCCCCTGTTCGTTGAGCGTCACACCGATCGCCTGCGCACCGAACCCCAGCACGCGCATCCGGAACATATCCTGGACGATGACAGACTCCGCAGGATCGATGACAAGCCGCTTACGTTTGGGATTGTCTTCCGCAGGCGCCGATCGGTACCCATACGGTGTCCGTCCGCCGTTCCAATGCCCGTCCCGGGCGTTCTTCACCATCGAGCGGACGGTATCGGCGCTCACCTGGCGGGAATAGAACTCGTCGAAAAGCTCGAGCACGCTCTCGGTCATCCACCCGGCATCGGTTCCCCGGTCAAATGACTGAGAGACATAGACAATCTCCACGCCCAGGCGTCCCAGCCGGAGTTTGTAGAGCCCGGCATCCACCTTGTTGCGCGCAAACCGGCTGGTGCTCCAGGTGATCAGGTATTGCGGACCTGCGATATCACAGTAGGCCATGCAGTCGCGGAATGCCGGCCGGTTGTCGGTGGTGCCGCTGATGCCCTCATCGATGAACACGCGATCGACGTTGGCGCCGAGCTGCTCGGCTTTTTCGCGGCAGCGGGCAACCTGGCTCTCGACGGGCAATTCTTCCTCGGCCTGGCGGGCTGTGGACACCCGGGCGTAGATAACGGCGATCTTCTTCTGGCTCATAGTCACCTCATACTCATTCAGTACCCCTCAGGCTGAGGGGTACTGATAACCAGCCGGGTTACAGCCGCTCAGCCAGCGAGCGGAGTTCTCTGGATTGTTCCCACATCCGGGCGTTGACCAGCGATAGCAGCCGGGAGAAGCCGATATCGTCCAGGTCTCGGTTCGGATTGCCTACCGAATCGGCGAGAGTGTCCAGAGCGTGGAGGTTGAGCTCGAATTCCGCGCAGTGGGTCAGCATCGTGACCTTGGCGATCTCCGGGAGCATGGGATTTTCTGTCGCGGTAGCCATGTCATAGTTTCTCGATATGTCGTTGCATAGGGTGCGCTGCAACTTCATCAATTCAAGTTCTTCCTTGAACGTCATCTCACGCGGGCCGGCGAAGTGCCAGACGAACTCCGCCACGGCCACCTTCATGGACTGGGCCTTGGCCTGTCCGGACTCCATGACGAGGAGCAAAAACCCGATGGGATGGTAGACGGAAACCTGGCGATTTTTGCCGTCAACAGCCATCAGATTGACGGGTGTTGAATAGTGTTCTATGTGAGGATTTCGCTCCAGCAGTTTGTCAACTGACTTCTGCGGATCGGAATATTCAAGCCATTCATCGATCGCATGGCGGGTTGCATGTGGCACGCGGTCGACGAAAACGGCTTGTGAGAGTTCGATAGAGCCCCAGGAAAAAGGGGACGGTAGGTTATTTGTCATGTTTAGCCTCTGGTATATCAGTATTCGCTCACAATGTGAGGTGAGCGGGACTCAACTACCGATACCAGTCGGCGAGGCTCATTTCCCTTTCGGGTCTTGTATTCGGCCTTCTCGTCCCGCCCGTAAACTGGGCATGCTTATGAAGGCACGAAAACCGCGAGTCTGACGGACGCGGTCACCGCTAGTATCAGTAGTGCCCTCAGTATCATCAATACCTCGTTCGGTTGTCAATTCCTCCGTATCGCAAGCATCGGCGGCACCGCCGCGCGCCGATCAGCCCTGAATGCCAAATCCGAATTCGGTGCAGATATCCAGGTACCCACCCCCCCCTGTGGGGAGGGGGGAGGGTCCATGCCGAGCCCCCACCCCTACCTGTTGTGATGTGTTCGTTGTCATTCTGTGAGTTGAGTTGCGCTTTTCACTCGGATTGTCACTGCTAAGCGATTGATCCCTAAACCCTGGACCACTGCTGAACTGCGCTTTTTTGAATAATGCGCAGTTCACTGTTTTCCGGCACCAGATACGATATTGCCAGTTATATAAGAAGTAACTAATATTCGTGCAGGCATCCACCAATACCCACTCCTAGTGGTTATAGCAAACGCCGGTGGCGCAGCCAATAAGAATTTCAGGCGCCAATTTGGGGCAGGCACGTGTCTGCGTCGAGGCTATGCGTGATTAGCGATCGCCTGACAGTGCGCGCGCGAGTTCGGTAACGGGGGTGTGCATCTTACTCAGCGGGTTGCCTTTGTCCACGGCCTTGGCCAGGTTGCGCATCGCTACGTGGGTGTAGAGTTTTGTGCTTTTCGGGTCGGTGTGGCCCATGAGGACCTGCATTTGCAGAAGCTGGGTGTCGGCTTCGGCGAGTTCGGTACCGTAACAGTGACGTAGCGCGTGTGGATGACACAGGTTGCGGGGGATGCCGGCGGCTTTGCCGTGGCGTTTGATCATGTCGTCGATGCTGCGGGGAGCCATCCGGCGAGCCTCACCATAGTATTCATGGGGCGGGATGGTGCGGCAGTTGATGCTGACGAATAGCACCTGGTCGCCATCGGGGAGAAATCGGTCAATGGCATCGAGTTCCGGATGCCCCAGGTAGGCACGCACCAGCAGACGGGTTTCGTCGGGGGCGGGAACCAGGCGCTGGTGGTCGCCCTTCTCCTTGACCCGCAACACCAGCCGTTCGGTTTCTTTGTCCGGATCCCGCATCCATTGCAGGTCGTCCTGATTGAGGCGCGCGACGCCTGACAGGCGCAGGCCGCAGCCCAGGAATACGGCCAGG
>JAAUYE010023912.1_pt1 | contig 17802 bp, 31 predicted proteins | sample 7278081 | NCBI WGS metagenome assembly JAAUYE01 (sample SAMN14350131, study PRJNA611818) | marine sediment metagenome | isolation source: surface marine sediment (0.6m) | place: French Polynesia: Moorea | collected 2018-08
CATTGCCGTTGCCGTACCGGGCGATGACCACTTTGGGGTCCCGCTCGTCCAGATAGAGGTCGTAGTTGTAACCCTCACCACCCTCACCGAGGGAGCTTCGGAAGCGTCCCAGGAACGTTCCCTGTTCGCCAGTGTAGTCGGTGTACTGGGGCTGCTCCGGCGGAGCCTGCACCAGCTTCTTGAGGTGGTCGTTCTCTTCCATGAACGGAATCAGGTTCTTACGCCCGAACTCCCGACCGATGAAGAAGCCGGTCAGCAACCCACCAGCCGCACAGATGAGACTCGCAATGAGTATGTCCATCGTTGCCTCCTAGATGCCTAGAATCACAAACCAGGTGCCAATTAACGTCAGGCCGACAATCAGGCCGATGGCAACTGCCCTGGACGTGAGAATTGCCCAAAGCAGAACCAGAAGTATCCATCCCGCATAAACGAGGCCCCAGAACCAATCGATGATGGCCTTATGGTTGCGAACGAACATAACGATAGCGAAGATCGCCGCAATACCGAGAAGGATATAGCCGATCATCACTTCCTCCAATACTCGTACCGGATGAAGTACCAGTAGCTGAAATTGGTGTTGGTGAAATAGAGGTCGTGGTCGGTCATGAGGTCAGCATCCCGCTTCCACGCCTGCCAATCGAAGTAGGAATGGACCAAGAGGCTCCCGACTATCAGGCCCGCCACAGCGATTGCGATTGATGCCAGTAACATGTTGCCTCCTACCTGTGCTTCGCCCATCCCACCAGCACACCAAGACCCAGCGCCGACACACACGTCGCTGCAATCCACAGCATAGTCTTGATGGTAATGGGATCGCCCACGGAGTTGATGAAAAGTACGGTGTCGAGTTCCACTCCAGTACCTCCAGAAATCGATGGCCCCCGTCTAGCGGGGGCATTTGGTAGCGTACTCAGACCTTGACGAAGTAGCCGTCTATGACCTGGTACGTGCGTCGGTTCGCCCGGAGTTCAATCACGTTCTCCACCGGAACCGAACGATACCGCTGCTCGACGTTGTCGCCTTCGTTCACATAACCCTTGGCGATATGGACCGTCACGAGTCCCTTGGTCTCATCGTCGTAGCCCTTGGTGCCGCCCTTGAGGTGCTTTTTGACACCCGTGCGGCAGGTGAACTCCCGCTCTTCACTCGTGGTCCGCTTGATGAAGCGAACGTAGAAGAACTGACCTTCACCACCGGAATGGGCCAGGTCCAGGAAGTTCTTGCGAGTTACTCGAAGTTTATCAGTCACTTATCTACCCTCTTGAAAATCACTTGCCTTACACCTATACATTATAGCAGCCTCACAGGTGAATGCAAGTCCAATTGTCAAGACCAGAAGGAGAGCCAACATGGCCCGAATAGTCGAAACCCACATTCTAGTCACCATCAGCCAACTCGTCAAGTCCGGCAACGAGCCCGAGATCGTCGTCAATGACAAAGCGATAGCCACCATCGAAACCGCTGTTGAAGAACTCCTGAAGGAGGACCTCCCGGCGGGCTCCGTAATCGAGGTCGGCCCGACGACTCGGGAGAGCTAAAACCCTACAGTCAGTGGGGATTTAGAATAAATCCAGGTCCAAGTAAATACCCAAGTACGACACTTGGAAGAGGACCCGGACTTATGTCGATTGAACAACTGACTGCTATCCCATTTCTGGGGCCACTTCTGGCCGCCGTCGCTACCATTGTGCTCGGCGCCCTGGGCTGGGTCCTCAAGCGCCATTTCGCCTATGGAGAACGCATCGCTAAGCTGGAAAGGAGCGTTAAGGACGCTGCTGTAAATAAGAAGGTAACGGATGCAAAAATTCTCGACCTCGAAGACGAAATGACCGCCCTGGCTGAAAAATTACGAGACTCCGACCAACGGATCGAATCCAAGATCGATAAGATGACCGGGACGTTGGAAACTCACATTCAAGACGAAGAGCAGAAGACCGATCTGGTCCTCGAACAGATCAAAATGGTTCACAGCGAAGTTGTGAATTCCAAAAAGTCTTGATCTCTTACCCAATCTGTGCTAAATATGAACACTACCACGGGGCCGTGGTGGAATTGGTAGACACGCTAGGTTGAGGGCCTAGTGGGCGTAAAAGCCCGTGGGAGTTCAAGTCTCCCCGGCCCCACCAATTTCCCAATCACCAATGGGGGTGTGGTGGAATTGGTAGACACGCTAGCTTCAGGTGCTAGTGGGCGTTTAGCCCGTGGAGGTTCGAGTCCTCTCACCCCCACCACTAACAGAGAGAAAGAAGATGCCAGTACCAGCCATCATTCCAGTCGTAGGTATTGCACTTATGGCCGGAGCCGCCATCGGCGCCGTGTTCTCTCTCGCCTACACCGTTCCCCAGCACAAGGACGGCCAGTCCTCTGATCCTGAGCCCGAGCGATTACCCAGCGACAACGAAAAGTTGTGATGCTGGGGAAGTGGCGAAACGGGTAAACGCAGGAGCCTTAAAAACTCCCGTCTGAAAGGACGTATGGGTTCGAATCCCATCTTCCCTACCAATGGGGCCGTGGTGGAATCGGTATACACACCAGCTTCAAGTCCTGGCGGCGAAAGCCATGAGAGTTCGAGTCTCTCCGGCCCCACCAATCAATGAACAATTTTTTCGGATGCTTTGTCAGAGAGCCCGTGCTTGGCGATCTGAACACACCATCTGTAACGCTCTTCGGGATAATATGTCCAAAACATCAGCCTGTGCATTTTGAATCTGTATAGCCGGGTCAACCTCCACTTGAAGTCATTTCTCCACATTTTCCAAGCGGCATGCAGGTAAATCAGAGGCGTTTCCATATCTTCTCTACCTTGTTGCAGATGCGCCAGATTAACCAACCTACGTGGTAACGGTGATAGTTGTAGTTTGGGGTGAAGTGGCTCCAGGGCTTGTGTCTCCAGAAATTCTCCCATCCCATAGAATGGACCGGCGGAGCCCAGAAAATGAAGATCCCACGATTCTTCAGGTCGAAATGAAAAATCTCATAGAACGCAATCACACACGTCAATGCGTCAATAGGGCGATGTACCCACCATTTGTCAGGCAGAGGTCCCACGGCGTTCCAACTCTTCCAGTTCCAGGTATGCTTGAAGTGAATCCGAGACCAGGTCATTGTGAGCAGCCTTCTTGAAGAAGAGCCAGTCGTACTTCTTGGCCAGCCCCACCGCCAATTTGGTGGCCTGGTACTTGGTCAGATTTTGCTTGTGCCTTCTTCTTCTCTGCTTCTTGCTCTCGTTTGGATCGTAGATGAACTCGTACTTCTCGATGTAGCCTATCTTGGTCAGGATTCGAGCCCCGTCACGCTTTCGAAACCGTGTCGTGTACAGCCGCACCTCCGAGCCATACACGTACACCTGGCGCTCGGTGCCCTTGATCTTGTTCCCCTCTATGTCGTAATCACTTTCGAAGTGCGTGTGAGCAATCGAGCCAACCGTGATTATCTTGGTGGGCGGCCCGGCGTACACGCTGGGGTCCTCTATCTTGTCACTCGCCACGATGCGCCAACACCTCTAGTTCGATAAGCACCTGGCAGGACTCGGGGAGATCTGTGGATCTCATGAAATGCTTGGCTTCCGGTACAAATACCCACCCCTCATCATCGGCACGTTTCTCAGCCCATTCCTTGGTTTCATTGATAAACTTCGTTCGGGCGGCCCGATCCAACGACGGCCCTTTGTATCGCCAGTACATCAAATCATTCAACTTGTGAAGATACCACGCTCCCTTCTGACTCTTCAATTCCCGAACTCCATACAGGCGAAACTGGATGCCATTGAGCTTGTAAGACCGTCCAAAGTCATGACGGGTCCAGCGCTCGTCCAGTGCCATTCCAAGAACTAGGACGAGCGGCGTTTTCACGGGCGCCCCTCGCCCATCCAGCCGATTTCTCTGGTCACAATCTTGTCGATGATCTTCGGATACAGACGGCGCTCGACTTCCTGGGTCCTCTCCTTGAGAGTATCCACGGTATCCCCCTCCAGAATCGGTACCGACTCCTGAGCGACGACCGGCCCATCGTCCAGTTCCTCGGTGACCTGGTGGACCGTGGTCCCATGAATCATGCCGCCGTCGGCCAGCACCCGCTCATAGGTGTTCAGACCCTTGTACTTGGGGAGCAGGCTGGGATGGATGTTCAGGATGCGGGGGAACGCCTGCACGAACTCGGGCGGGAGGATGCGCATGTACCCGGCCAGGACGATGAGTTCCGCCTTTGGCTGAAGATACGGGATGAGAGAAAGGAACTGCTCATGAATCTCGGCAGAGGTCTTCTTCTCAGTGAAGGTGAAGGTCGGGATTCCCAGGGTCTTGGCCCGTTCCAGAACGAAAGCACCGGGTTGGTCGCAAAGGAGCATTATCGGAAGAGCTTCCTTGCAATTCAAGACGATGGACTCGAAGGTCGACCCATTACCAGATGCTAATACGACTATCGGTACTCTCACGCTCATCGATAAATACCTCCGGAGGATTATGCCATGATCAAACAAGCCACGACAGTTGTGACGCAGTTAGCCAAACTGCCATGGAAGAGCATATCACAGATGACCGCCATTGTCACGCTCATCTCGGCCTCGCTCGGCCTGTACTGGCAGATCAACGCCAAGCTCACCGAGACCATCAAGGAACAGACCCAGGTCATCATCCAGGAGATGGATGAGCGCACCACTTGGATTGCCGAGTTTGAGAAAGAGGACCTTTTCGAGAGAATTCAGGTACTTGAACTTCAGATTGCGGCCATAGAGCAATCCGGCGAACCGATTCCCGAGCGGCTTCTGTTCCATCTCGGGTCAATGAGAGAACGTTATATGGAGTTGAAAGAAACATGGAAAGATCGATAATCCTAGCCCTTGTCCTGATGTTTTCAGTCTCCGCCGCCGCAATGCAAGACGGTGGATGGTTCTCCGAATGGTACTATGGTGAACAGCGACAGGCCCAGCAAATGGAGCAGCGCCAGCAGCAGGTTCTGAAGGTCGAAGAGACCCGATGCCAGAAGAAGATCCGCAAGTACCAGGAGAAGCATGCAGACGCACTGGTTGAAGATCCGGACGAAGTTCACTATCTTACTCGCTATTACCAATGGAAACTCGACAACTGGATCGAGAAATGCGAGGCAGAGTGACTAAAGGATCAAACAGACAACGACTACTCGACGACATCTACTTCTCAGTCGATTGTGAATTCAGCGGACCCATACCGGGGCCTCATTACATGATGAGCTTCGGCTCCGTGGCGTTTACCCTGAGGAAAGGCATCATCGGGAAGTTTGCAGCAAACCTGAAGCCCCTCGAAGGCGCCACGATGCATCCCCGGACCCAACGGTTCTGGGACAAGAATCCCGACGCCTACGAGTCCACCCAGTTTAACCAGGTGGAGCCCGCCGTGGCCATGCAGGACTACAGCGTCCATATCATGGACATACTGAGGCAGTACGCCGTGCAGCCGCAGACTCCGATCTTCATGGAGTACCCCGGCGGCGCCGACTTCGTGTACATGTTCTGGTACTTCCACCGGTTCCTTGGGGATTGCCCGTTCAGTCACTCGACTTTCAGTCTGAAGACTGCGGCTTCCGTCATTCTGGACAAGCCGTTCAGGAGAGCAACGAAGGCGAACATGCCAAGGAGATGGTTCAACCCGGTACTGAAGCACACGCACCTTGCGTTGGATGATGCTCTAGGACAAGCAGATTTGGCAATACGTATGCTTTGCCAAGCCTACGCATTGGACCTTCCGCCGCTTCCGACGAGCATGGAGGATTTCTAAATACTGGTGAGGTCTTGACCCAAAGTCCCTACCTGTTGTATCCTCGGCTTGGGGGTTCTATATACTGGTTGAGGAATGGACAAATGAGAGACCACACGAAAGAACTGCTGGCTGCACTCGAAAGGACTATTGAAAACAGGTCCGGGGTCAGCTTGTCTCGAAGAAAGACGTTGGTCCTCAACGCCGACTTCCAGCCGCTGAAGTATTTCCCGCTGTCTCTTGTAGACTGGAAGTGGGTCATGGAAATGATCGTCAAGGGCATCGTGACCGGCCAGGACAGGCTTGTCGTGCTTGAAGAGTACGAGGACATCCGTGTTCACACGCCGTCCCGGTCCTGGGCACTGCCGTCTGTTGTGGCGCACACCCAGTACGTTCCGCCGCCACGGAAGGTCCCGTTCACGAAGTTCAACGTGTTCCTGAGAGACGACTTCACGTGTCAGTACACGGGGGAGAGCTACTTCGACCAAGTCGAGGAACTCACCTTCGACCACGTTATCCCACGTGCGGACGGTGGTAAAACGAATTGGACGAACATTGCTACGGCATGCCGCCGCATCAATGAGATGAAGGACAACCGCACGCCTCGCCAGGCGGGCCTGAACCTCATCAAGCGTCCGTCCGAGCCGACGTATCACGACCTGCTCCACAAGGGCAGGAAGTACCCGCCACGGTACCTCCACGAGTCGTGGGTGGATTACCTGTACTGGGATGCTGATATAGAGAACGACGACTAACCGGCGTAGACATCCGGGGACCCTGCGGCCCTCGGATGTCCGCAGGAGTCGATGTCGCCTTCCACCAGAACCTGCTTGCCACCGGCAAACACGGTTCGGCTTCCGACTACGATTGAAGACCAACGGCCAGAGCAGTGGCGGTTGCATCCACCGCTGCAATCACACTCAGAGTCTGAGGTTCCCCTAGACCCGGCACATGCAACCAGCTTTCCGTTGGCGAACACTGTGCTCTGCCCAGGGCTGCTGATTCTGCCACCGGCTACGTTGGAGTCACCCTGCCGGACGATAGTGCGGGAGTATCCTGATGCTGATCCCATTACTCTGAGCCTACAAATCGTGTGGTTGAATCACCCGAAAACGTGACATCCTTACCGAAGCTCTTGTCGCCGGGGGCGGCCTGCAACTGGTAGAATGTGAACCAGGTTCCCAGAGCGTTTGCCCGCAGGAATGTTCTGGCATCGTTCGGCCTGGATGCGATGATCTCAAGCCCATTGTTCGGCATTGCCACCTTGAGAGCGTGGAAGCCAAGTCTCGGATTCTCCCAGGTATTTACGCCCATGTTGACCGTCAAATGGGAGTAGAGACCAAACGGATCATTGCCTGCACAACCGAGTGCTACACGACCTCCATCCCCGGCGATGCACACGGCATAGCCCAGACGGGACCGGACCCCGGCGTCCAGATCGTACCGGTTGTGAGCCGGAATGGCGCTCAGTTCAGACTGGGTGGCCGGTAGGGGCCGGGTCTTGTTCATTGCCTTTCTGGTGATCGTCCACGTCTGGTTCTGAAGCTCAATCAGGTAGGCTGCCCCGGTGTACTCCCAGGACACTGGCACCGTCGGGGCGGGTCCCGGCGGGCAGGGAGGAATCGGGCATGGAAGCGGGGGCGGCGTCACCGTGTCATCGGTAATTGTGAACTCTTCAGTCTCTGTCGTGTCAGGAGCCCCTACAATCACTTTTCTCCCGTCATTGGATATACCGACCGAGTTTCCGAAATCAGCGCCTGGTGTGAGGTCTGGTGGCGTCACAGCCGTATAATCGACCCAATCCCCTCCGTCAAAGCGGTAGATGTAGGCCACACCGTTGTCATCCCGGCGGGCGCCGACCACGATGGTCTTGGCGTCGTAGGCGATGTCCACGTGCATACCAAAGTCTGTGCTGGATCCGGCATTGGGTGAGGTGATCTTCCGGACCAGGGTGAACTTGATTCCCTGACGGATGAAGATGTAGATGGCTTCCTGGCCGGGGTCACCCACGACCACATAGGTTGCGAACCTGTCGACCGCCACGGACTCACCGAAACGGCTGGTGGCATCGATGGGCTGAATGCGGTTCTTCTCCTTCCAGCGTAGCTCGAAGAGTTCATACATGAGCACGGACCCACGGGGGCGGTGTGGGGCGCCCACGGCCAGCCACGACGCATCCTGATTCAAGTCAACGGAGTGACCGAATCCAGCGACGTTTGATTCAATGGTTTGGCGGGCCTGTTTAGTCACTCGATTCTCCGACCGTCGGAGTACCAGGACCTAGCCCTGAGAGAGTGCTGTACTCGTGGGAGAGAAACAGTGGGAACGTCGGAACAGGCAAATCACACGGAGTCTCCGACGGGGTGTAGCTCAGTGAGATGTGGCTCTTGAAGGATGGAAAGGACCAGTTCACGTCATGGTGCTCAAGACCCCATTCATGCCGGGCATTGATCTCGGGGTGCTCGAAACGAAGGACCAGGACGTTACCCAAGGTTTCCAGATGATAGGTGTCAGGGTTCAGTTCCAGGGGCGGGGAGTATTCCTTGCAGTCCCAGGTGAAGCCCTTCTCGTCATCGTGCAGCAACGTGACGTGCAAGTCCCTCGGGTCTGGCGGATCGGTGACCCCGACATCTTGCATCCATTTGGTGAGTCGCTTGACGGAATCGTCGGTTAGATGAATCCCTACGAAAGTCCCTTTGGGTTGCTCACCCTTTGTGTATTGCAGGAATTCAAGTAAACGCATTGTCACAGTTTCTTCAGACTCGGGTTCCCAGTTCTGGTACTTACCTTTCGCCCATCATGCATTTCCACGACCACATGACGGGAATTCCTGCTGACCATCCGACCAACATATCGAACACCACGGTCCGATACGAACTCGACGGATTCTTTGGCCGTCTTGGCTGAATCCTTCCAAGCCTTGTCCGTTGGGTATCCCTTGTCACCAGGTTTCTTCGGAGGCTTTCCTTCCTTACGACGCTTGTTGACGTTGTAGTAGAGACCCTTCTTTCCTTCTTCTTCGTCAAGACCAGGATGACCCTGATACTCTCCGCCGAGACTGGGGTCATCACCACTTACGTCTCGTCCACCGATACCGGTAACAGATTCAGTAGGCATTGTATCACATCCCTTCGGAAATGTGGAGGGGGGAGACCATTCCCCTCCACGTAACCTTTAGCCGTGGAAGAAGTAAATCACTCCGTCGTCGCCGACGTATGGAGTAACCCCACCGAGTTGCTTGGCAATCTCAGTCAGCTTGTCGCCGAGACCAGGTGGATCCTCGTAGTCACCATCCCAGAATCCGGCGCCATGACCGTTCTGAGTGAGCCACAGGTCGTGGGCCACCCGAGTCATGTCCAGACCGTCCAGGAGTTTACCAGCGGCCTTCTGAAACTTCAGAATCATCTGCTGGGCCAACTGCACGGCCTCAGGAGCAATGTCGTCCACGTCGTAGTTGTGGTCCATGGAATCACCACCCTCGGGGGTAGACTCATCGTTGGACGACCACAGAGCGGTGCGCAGGTACTGGTACAGAACCGGGTCCATGCCTTCACGCACGGTTGACTTGGACCCTCGGTTAAAAGACCTCTTGCTCTCATTCCGCTGGCGCCCGACCTCAGATGCGGCAGACGAAGCTGACACTTTGCCACCATAATCTGGCTGATCAAGTCCCAGCTTGGCTTTGATACTCTTTATTTCATCCGTGGCTCCACGCTGGCGGGCTTTGCGCAGTTGCTTTCTGAGTTCTTCTTCAGATTCTTCACTCAAGCTGATCTTCAGCTTGCGACCGAGAAGCTCTTCCAGACCCTTGAGGCCCTCGTGGACCTGAGCCACCTTCTTGGGGTTCATGATCTTGCCGAGGTTGGCGCCATCGCCCATGCGATCTTTGCCGTCGCCCTTGGGCTTGCCAGGGTCGGCCTTGTTCTTGGGCTCGTCGTCGACCTTGCCACGGACCTTGGCGGTCTTGGAGACCGGGCCGCCCTTCTTGACGGGCTGCTCCCAGGACATCGAGTCGGTGTCGGCATAGGACTCATCAAGGTCTTCAGGACGGACGATGCCCATCTTCTTCATTTTCTCTACCTGATGCGCCTGCTGAGGACTGAACGCAGCACGCTTCTTGGCATGCTGGCGCTGCTTCTCTGCCCACGGGTTACCGGCCCAATCGTCTTCCTCACCCTCGGAGTTGAAGACTGCTCGGGTACCCTGCTGACCGGACCGGTCATAATCCCAATCGGTGTGCTGGCCCTTCATCCAGGTCTTGGCCGTCATCGGCTTGCCGACGGAATGACCACTGGACGGACGACCCTGCATGGTCTTGCTGCCCTGATCCTGGCTGGCCGCCTGCTGTACGAAGTTGTCCCAAAGCTGCCGGGCCGCCTTGGGCTCACGGGTAGCCTTGATCTGCTTGAGAACACCAGCCAGGGAATCCTTCATAGTCTCCGGATCCATCTGGATATGGACCGGCTTACCACTGCGGGGAGCAATGACCATTTCACCGGTCTCACGGTTGATCTTCTGGATGGACTGAAGGATGCCCTTCTTGGTTGCCGCCAGAGCCTGGTCGACTCGTGGGTCCTGTCGGGTATCAACCTCGTTCATCCGCTTGTAGCTCTTGGGCGGACCACCCATCTCACGGCCCTTCTCCTTCTTGCGGGGAGTTCCGGGATTGGCGGGGTTCTTCTTGTCACGCTTCTTGCCAAAGTCTTTCTTGGCATTCTTGACTTCCTTGGTACCCTTTCCCTGGACGTGGTTGTCGGGGGTGTTCAAGTTGTCGTATGATGGGGTCTTAAGCTCTCCATCAACGTGCTTCGTCCCCTTCGAGGACTCCCGCACCAGGGAGAGAAGGTCTTTTGCTTTCATGAAAGGTGGTCTCCTAACAAATACGCTTGTTCGTCAAGGTATTTAGTGGAGACGGAACAGCCGAGGTCCAGTCCTTAGGACCCCGGCTGTCAGGAGCGGCAGGAGAAAATCAGTCGGTGTTTGCGTCCTCGGGAATTTCTTCCTCGGGGGTCTCTTCACTCTCGGATTCCACGTAGTTGGCGGTGTAGAATTCGTCCATCATTCCAACTCGTGCTGCGGCGAAGGGAACCAAATCATGGAGCGGGCGCCCGTCGAGCTTGATACCACAGGCAGCAATGAGAGCACCCAGGTCCTGCTCGATCTCGTGCAGGATTGTGGCGTCGACATAGCTCGTGCCATTCTCATCCACCAACACCGTCCGGGGGCGCAGGTGGGAAATACTATCCTCATGAGCATTGGTCGTCGCTACCACCACGGGGATTTCCACGGTTGGTACGTAACCGAGCCCACCCAACTTGGCGATCTTCTGAAGAAGACGCAGGTTCATCTTGTTGTCGATGTCAGGCATTCTGTCCTCCTGGTCGGTAGAGTGTGGTACGGGTGCGCCGGGTTCATGGCACTGTCAATCAAGCAGTCCACCAAGCCGTTCTGGCGCCCATAGCAAAAGAAGTTGCCCGTGGTTCGATTCCACGGCCAAGAAACCTGGTCCACGTACACACGGGGGTACTCCCCGAGGGAGCCTCGGGGGAATATCCGCATCCTGTGCATCCAGTGGGTCATTCCGGTAACTGGATGTCGCCCCAGGAGAAGGTCGGGTCGGTGTCCACGAACTTCTTGAGCAACTCGGCGGCATCGTGTAGGCCGAGCTTCAGGGCGATGACCACCAGACGAGCAACCTGCTCGTTCTCACTGATCGGAACTGCATCCCGAAACTTTGGCAGCTTCCGGATGAGCCGGTCCAGGGCCTCAATCTCGGATTCCTTCAGGGCATCGCCATGCTCAGCATAGAATGCGGCAATTACCGGGTCCTGCTGCATCGCTTCGGCCTGGCGCCGGGCGTCCCTGATCTCTTCGGCAGATACGGTATCGCCGAACGTCTCGGCCATCCGATCCTCACGGGTCATACTTAAATTAGGCATTTTCGTAGATCTCCTGAATGAAGGCGTATGCTTCCTCCTGGTCCTTCCTGGCCCGATCCTGGTCAGCCAGAGTAGGCCACTCCATACGCTTGCAGAGTTCCGCCGGTAGGCATTGATCGTCCGCCCACCACCTAATGACACCAGGAACCTCGTCGTCCACGTAGGCGTGGGTCACCGACTTAAGTCCGGCATCGACCGTTGTCACCTCGACCAAAGTTCTCCACTCGTGGTGCGCACGGTACCTATAGCTTGCATCGCTCATGATGCCTCCTGTTCTGCCTCGTCAGGAACCAGTGTAGGCCCCGCTTCGATTTCTGTCAAGGTCTCACGTCGCCCCTCGGGGAGATACTCGCTCTGGAACTTGTCCAGAAGCTCGGGGCCACCCTTCACCAGCTTGGTGCTGTTGGGGGCCGTCACGTAGACCCGGTGAATCACGTTGTCCTCGTTGACCAAGGTCACGCAGATCATCTGTTGCTGCTGTTGACCCTTGGTCTGGACGGCGAAGACCCGCATTGCGTGGCCATCCCATCCCTCAAAACCTTTTCGATCACGCTTTCGGAGCCACTGCTCCAGAGTGTCACCTTTTCCGAAAAACACGCTCTGCCTCCTTATCGCTGATTGGTTCGGAGAGCCAGAAGAACATCCCTACCAGGACTCCCACGTTGACCAGCCCGGCTGCCAGGCACCACCCGACCACCTCCCAGATGCTGGGGATGGACGGGTGAATGGGCAGGATGATTTCGAGTTCAGTCACTGCTGCAACTCGTGTCCAGAAGCGCCAGGTCCTTTTCATCGAGGTCACCACGGGCCGCTGCGACCGTATTCTCTGCCGTACACGGCATGCTGGTCGTCAGCACCGGGGCCACCACTTCCGGAACCGCTTCCGAATCGGGGGACACCCGTGGAACGGACGATTTCTCCATCGACCGTGTTGCAACGGCGTAAAACAGAAGGTCGCCGATGGCATACGTCGTATGGCTCAGAGGAAGCATCCAGGCCAACATGAGCACCAGAAGTACCAGTCTCGTTGATGTTTTCATTGTCGTCACCTCACTTCACCCACTCTGGGGCAGGACGAGTACCAGAGCAGCCCTCGTTACCAGGCTTCCACTCTGTGCACCCAAGAAACGGACCATTGCCACCCCGGCGAACCGCCATCAGCGATTTGCAACGGGGGCAAAGGTAGTCGGTGGTACCCATGTGCAGGTATTCACGAACCCGCTCTTCCAGGTTCTTCATGGCACCCTGAGTACGGTTTATGCGACGACCGGCCTTGGAGGTCCGGCCCTCACCCATGATCTTGCGGGGGCGTCCGGTCGACTGGTCCACCATCACGACTCGAATGGCATCATCACCACAGTCACGGGTGCGACCGGTGCGAACATCGACGCTGGAATAGACACGAACGCTGTACGGGGTGTGAACCCCATCACGCTGATAGACGTATTCGGCGGTACCGGAAAGCTGGACCAGTCGAAACCGGTACTTCCCGATCAGAAGCGCATCCATCTCTTCTTTGGTGCGCTCGACGTAATTCTTGCCCATCGTATTCTCCAGGTAAACTGTCCCCTCACGATGAACAGTTTAGACCCCAGAGAACTGGTTGTCAAGATTGCTTAGGTGTTAGCCTTCCAGGCGTCGGTGGCTTTAGTCTTGACGACCGCAACAGCGGCAGCGGCCTGCTCGGTGGCTGCGTTCTTGGCTGCCGTGGCGGCGCCCTGTACGGCCCCCTGAGCCGTTGCGACGGCAGACTGTACAGCGGACTCGGCAGTGGACTTTACCTGAGCAGCAGCGGCCTGGGCTTGCCCTACGACGGCCTGAGCCTGGGCAGCACCAGCCTTGGCAGCGGCCAGAGCCGAGCCAATCTGCGGAGGTACCAGGCTGCTGAGGTTCGAGGGGCTCAGCTTACTGAAAGCACTCAGGGCCTCGAACTTGGGGAGCTTCTCGGAGATGGACTCCAGGGCCTCACGCTTGGCCAGGGCCACGTTGGAAAGCACCTTCTCGTTGAGGGTGGACGCCAGGGCATCGGCTGAGATGCCAGGAATCGGGAGGTCCGGAAGTGGAATCAGCGGCTGCTTGATGGGCAGTTTCTTGGCAATTTCCAGGGCTGTGGGAAGCGCCGCCGCCCCGATGGCGACGGCAGGGAATGAAGCTGCCAGGGCGGTCCCGGCCTTAGAAATCGCTAATGCTGCCGCTTGCTCCGTGGCTGCGGCGGCTCCGGCCTTTACCTTTGTGACTTGTTTTTGAAAAAGATCCCGATTGAACGCCATGGTCTGCTGCCACCCATCTGCATACGTGTTCCTTGCATACGTATTTACATTGGCCCCTCTTGCAAGCCTGGCAGGGATTCTTGCACTGGCTGGGGGTTCCGTCGGTGGCATACCGGGTCTTGCGCTCCCCGGCGAAGTAGAGAACTCCACCATCCCAGGCCCCGTTGGCGAACCAGTTGTCGGTACCCTCACCGGCCCCAGCACTCAGGAAGATGCTGGCCTTGTGGATGCACGGGTCGCCGTGCGTCTTCATGATACGCATGCACTGCCCGTAGTTCATGAGCCCGTCGGTGTCGTCGGCATGGGCATTCTCGGAGAGCCCATGAAGCGCCACGAAGAACAGGAACAGGTAGATGATACCCTTGATCATGTACTTCACGTCGTCAGATAGATTGTCCATGTCTCTTAGTCGCCTGTTTTGCAATGTATTTTTCCAGAATCCTAAGCCTATGAATGGCGGACTTGAGTTCTCTTTCCTCATCCAGAAGCTCTTTCACCTTTGATTCTAGCCGCTCGATCTCGACTTGTCCAGTTCCATCATCATCAAAGGTGTACTTCTCCAGTTCCATTCCATACAGTTCTTGGTTTATCACGATGAGTGACTGAACCTGCCTCAATCGATCCTGATTTCTCAGAATAGAGGCGTTGGTAGTGCACTCGTCAAGGCTCTCGATGATGCCCATCAGTCCTCCACTTTTCCAAATGCCGACTGAACCCGCTCCTGGGTGTCCAGGTGCAAGAGACCACTGAACTGCCGGTTGCTTCGGTACCCTCGGGGGTTGCAGATGAAGCGGACGTGCTTCGTTCTGAAGTCCTGTGGCCGATGAGTGTGGCCAAAGATCCAGGTGCTGATCTTCTTCTTGCCGTCGGCGGCCAGCACTCGTGGCATCTCGCTGTTGTGGAAACCACCATTGGCCTCGTACCAGGTTCGGTGCTTGGCATCGGTGACTGGAATGACTCCCTTGATATCCGGCACGGTATGGGTGACGATCACGATTTCATTGATGTCGTCCCGGTCCTGAGCCCACGCCACCTTCTTGCGCAGAGCCGTGGCCTGCTTCAGGGCCAGAGCGGAGATGGCTTTAGGGTCGTTGGTGTGGCCCCGGAATGCAATGCGCACGTCGTCGTTGGTCTGTTGGCGCCAGGACAAGATACGCTTACGGCGACTCAATTCCGTGGGAACAGCAAAGTCGTACCATCCATTGGCACCGATGAAGAGGCAACCATCGATGATAACGTGCCTCTCACCGTCGAGGTAGGTAATCTTCGGACGGTCGTCGGCGAACTGCCGGAACTGTTCCATGATGTCCCCGACGTTGCGGGTCACCTTCCATAGCTCTTCGCCATGAACACCTTTACCTTTGAACTCCGTGCAGTCATAGCATTCGTGGTTACCGTCCACGAAGATGAGGTGGTCGTAATAGTCAGCGGCTTCCACAAGAACCGACCCGGTCAGGTTGGCCTCATTGGAAATATCCCCGGCGATGACCAGCACCTTGTGCTCACGGTCGAGGTGCCATGCATAGGCGTAAGGGTCACCCTCCCGGTAGGTCCTGGTGTCCATGTAGAGCGTGTTGTGCTCCACATGGAAGTCGCTGATCACATCAATCTTCACTCTGGAGATCTCCTATACACTCACCTGTGTTGGTGGCCCCTCGTATATACAGCGTGTTGAGATGGCCCCAGTAGTCAAAGATAACCTCTTCTCCAGTAAAGTTCCAGGTCTCCTGACGAAACGTTCCACGTTCGACTGTGGATTTCGGGGGGAGGTACTGCCACCCGTAGATGTAGTCGTCGGCTTCCATCCCTATGAACTTCCAGGAAGCATAGGCGCATAGATGAACGTCGGAGCGATTGTAAAACCGGACCTTCCATACTCCGGGCTTGCCAGGTTTCGTGCTGACACGCTTCGTTAGTACAAAGACGGCTGCATTCATCACCGCATCAGGGTCCTTGATCTTCGGTGGCTTACAAACGGAGCCCTTCTCAGCAGAATCCGGATCCATAGCCCTCTTTGTGGTTTTGACGACCGTATTCGAAGTACAGTACCCCATCACCTGCCAACCACCCCCGAGATAAACAATCTGGCGGGCCTTTTGAATCTCCTTGACCGTTTTCTCATCCCATTCCCGACGGGTCTCTTCACCCACCCTGACATGCTTACCTTCGGGAATAGGACCAAGGATCTGTGGTCCTCGGCTGGCGCACCCACCCAGGGCGGCCAGTATCAACAGAATTCCTAGTGCTCTCATGGTTGCCTCCAGATCTACCTTACTCAGAGTGTAGACCCCAGGACCCCAAAAAGCAAGAAAGGGGCCGAAGCCCCTTCCTCAAGCCGTCGTATGACCGGCTTACTCGTAGACCTGGAAGGCGAAAGCGTCGTCACGGTCGAGGGTCTTCTCAGTCAGGCGCTCGGCCTCGACTTCCTCATCTTCCTCTTCCTGTTCGCCGCAGATGATACCGGCACGGGCCAGGGCCTTCTGCTTCTTGCCTTCACACATCAACTCGACGCTGGCGACGATGACTCGACGACCGGCATCGGTCTTGTGACCACCCAGGGCCAGACCGGTCTGCACGAACTGACGTGCGTTCAGGCGGTCCACACACTCCTGGTCGGTGTAGGCTGTACCACCGGTCACACCGAAGCCCAGCCAGGCCACACCACCTGCTACCGGAATACCACAGGTCTCGGGGGCGGCGTTGATGACCGGGGCCGACACGTCGGGGACGGTCTTCAACGAATCCTGAGACTCAGGGGCCTCAAAGGTGTTGACCAACTGAACGCCCCGATTGCTGGACGTGGCATGCTGGGTAGCCGTTGCGGACTGGCCCTGGGCCTGCCCGGCAAGGACCGGACCCGAGACCACGAAGGCCAGCAGGGCGGTTGCCAATACGATTATCTGTTTCATATACTGCTCCTTGGATTGCTGCTCGAAAACTCGACGGTGCGCAGTATACCGACCCCCGACCGTGAAGTCAAGGGCCGGTATGCTCAGGACTTAGTCATCCTGTCCCCAGTTATGGGGGTTAGGATTGCCGACATGACCCGGAGGTGCACAGTCGGGGCCGTTGCCGAACCCGTTGTTGCACTTTCCGCCCTGAGGCTCATTGGGAGGACCTTCGCCACCGTAGCCGCCGTTACCTTCGTAGGTTCCTTCGGCGTGGGCATTGGCACCGACCAGGGCATAACCGCCAGTCAGGGCGCCGTTGTGGCCGCCGTTGAGCTTCAGCTTGATGTCGCCGTTGCGCTTGACCTTCCAGACACCGTTGTCACCGGTCTCGTCGATGGCACCGGATACGGAGAACTTCCAGTCACGGGCCTTCACCTTGGTGACCAGGTAGCCGTCACCCTCGATCAGGCGGGCCTTGGCCTTGAAGCCAGCACCAGCCAGGGTTCCACCAGCGGCAAATCCGTTATCGACCAGGCCAACCAGGGTCCCGTTACCGGTCTCGGCGCTACCATCGGCACGGACAGCATCCCACGGGCGACCGGGGGCATCCCACACCTGAGCGTCAACTAGACCAGACGAGCCAGCACCGGCCAGGGCAATACCCGTTCCATTGTCATAGGACTCACCCAGAACGATTCCACCGGAACCGCCGAGGGTGTAACCCTTGACCTTGGCCATATTGCCACGACGACTCTGACGACCGAAGCCCTCAGAGATGTTGAAAGCACCAGCCGCAGAGAACATGGTGGACTCGCCGTCACCCTCGACCTCGGTGAAAGCCTGTGACCACTGACCGGCCTCGGAAGAAGCGCTCAGAAGGTCATTCGGGCCACCGAAGCAACGGTCAACGTTGATCTGGAACTCGGCCAGGGTCTCCTGATCGGCCAGAGCGAAGTTGTAGCCGTAGGCG
>JAAUYE010034458.1_pt1 | contig 17716 bp, 15 predicted proteins | sample 7278081 | NCBI WGS metagenome assembly JAAUYE01 (sample SAMN14350131, study PRJNA611818) | marine sediment metagenome | isolation source: surface marine sediment (0.6m) | place: French Polynesia: Moorea | collected 2018-08
CTCAAGGATGTCGCCGACGTCGTCACCGGACCAAAGATCCGGCGCGGTATCGCTGAACTGGACGGCCAGGGGGAAGTCGTGGGCGCCTACGTGGTGATGCGATTCGGCGAAAATGCGCAAGACACGATAAACGGGGTCAAGACCAGGCTCGAGTCTCTGAAAAAGGGGCTGCCTGACGGCGTAGAGATCGTGACGACATATGACCGGTCCGACCTTATTCAGCAGGCGGTTAGCAACCTTTACAACAAGCTGCTGCTGGAATTCGTTTTCGTGGTCGTGATCTGTGCCCTGTTCCTGTTTCACTTCCGCTCGTCGCTGGTGATTATCGTCAGTCTGCCGATCGGAATCCTGGGCGCCTTCGTCATCATGTACATGCAGGGCCTGAACGCCAATATCATGTCGCTGGGCGGAATCGCCATTGCCATCGGTGCAATGGTCGACGGCGCGATCGTCATGATAGAGAACGTTCACAAGCACATCGAACGCACGCCTCTTACCCCGGAGAATCGATGGCAGGTGATCGGCGAGGCTTCGGTCGAGGTTGGGCCGCCGCTGTTCTTCTCGCTGTTGATCATCACGCTAAGCTTCCTGCCGGTTTTTACCCTCGAGGCGCAGGAAGGCAAGATGTTCACCCCGCTTGCCTACACCAAGACTTACGCAATGGCGGTCGCCGCGGGTCTGTCGATCACGCTGGTCCCGGTTTTGATGGGTTACTTCATTCGCGGAAAAGTCTTTCCCGAGCAAAAGAATCCGCTCAACCGCCTGATCACCTGGCTTTACATGCCGGTGATCCGAACCGTGCTCGACGGGCCGAAGACCATGATCTTCATCGCCCTTGCCGTCATGACCATCGGGCTGTGGCCGGCGAGCAAGATCGGCAGCGAGTTCATGCCGCCGCTGGACGAGGGAGACCTGATGTATATGCCGACGACCTACCCCGGCATTTCTATCGGCAAGGCGCGTGAACTGTTGCAGCAGACCGACAAGCTGATCAAAACCCTGCCCGAAGTCGAATCCGTGTTCGGCAAAATCGGCCGGGCCGACTCGGCTACCGACCCGGCTCCGCTGACGATGATCGAAACCCTGATCCAGCTCAAGCCCAAGTCCGAATGGCGTCCCGGGGTCACCACCGAGTCGCTGCGCGCCGAGCTCGACCAGTTGGTCAAGTACCCGGGTTTGACCAATGCCTGGGTCATGCCGATCAAGACCCGCATCGACATGCTCGCCACCGGGATCAAGACGCCGGTGGGCATCAAGGTGGCCGGGCCCGACTTAAGCGAAATCGAAGCCATCGGCAAACGCCTCGAGGCCATCCTCAAGGATATTCCTGGTACTGCCTCGGTGTACTCGGAGCGCGTGGCGGGCGGGCGTTACATCAAGACCGACATCGACCGGAACAAGGCCGCTCGGTACGGCCTGAACGTATCGGATGTTCAGGACGTGATCAAAACCGCGATCGGCGGCATGAGCGTGGCGCAAACCATCGAGGGACTGGAACGCTACGCGATCAACATTCGCTATCCACAGGCCTACCGCGACTCGGTTGAAAAGATCCGCATGCTGCCGTTGACCACCATGAACAATCAGCGCATCGCGCTCTCCGACGTGGCGGATATCCGGGTCGAAGACGGACCGCCGGCGATCAAGAGCGAAAACGCCCGTCTGAACGGCTGGACCCTGGTCGATATCAGCGGTCGTGATCTGGGTTCCTACGTGGCCGAGGCTCAGCAAGTGGTGGCGGAACAACTCGATCTGCCCGCAGGGTATTCGGTAGCCTGGTCGGGACAGTACGAGTACCTGGTCAGAGCCAAGCAGCGCCTGTCGGTCGTGGTTCCGCTGACGTTGGCGATCATCATGCTGCTGCTTTACATCAATTTCCGCAACGTGGTCGAGGTGCTGATTATCATGGGAACCCTGCCGTTCGCGCTCGTCGGCGGGGTCTGGTTGATGTATCTGCTGGACTATGAAATGTCGGTGGCGGTCGGCGTCGGCTTCATCGCCCTGGCCGGCGTTACTGTCGAAATCGGTGTGCTGATGCTGGTGTATCTGAACCTGGCATTCAACAAATTGCGCCAGCAAGCGCTGCACGAAAATCGAGAGCTGAGCCGGGATGAGATCCGCGAAGCGGTTATCGAAGGCGCCGGGCGGCGAGTCCGACCGATCATGATGACGTTTGCCGCGATTGTCGTCGGTCTGATTCCCATCATGTACGGCGAAGGAACGGGATCGGAGGTTATGCAACGAATAGCCGGTCCCATGATCGGCGGCATGATCAGTTCGCTGATACTGACCCTGCTGGTCATTCCCGCGATCTACTTTTTGTGGAAATCCAGCGCGGTGAAAAAACCAGTTGTTCAACTTACCCGGCAAGAGGCGTGAAATATGAAATATTGTAAGGTCGTAGCCATCTTGAACGTCACCGACTACGGTGTACTGCACGAAACAATTCAACGGCTTCATGTCCCCGGCGTCACGGTCAGCATGGTCAAGGGTTTTGGCGACTACATAAATAGTTTCAGTCCGTACGGTTTCTCCGACAACATGAAAGTCGAAATCTACACCTCCCGGGAACAGGCGGAGACGATTGCACAGGAATTGGCGTCTCTCGCCGACCAGTTGACCGAGGGTGGCGGTGTCGTCGCAGTCGAGCCGGTAGCCCAGCTAATGAATGTCAGAAAACTCGAGGACTAGGCTCGTGCGGTTTTTAGATTTTTCTCGAGTGCCGCATGTTCCGCTAATGGCGTGACAATGGCAACCGCACGAAATTTTTATCCGCTTATTTTTTACAGGAGAAGCGAAAAATGAAGTTGAAAGTAAAACCCACCTCCGGTGCAGTCCTGGCCCTGGCCGCTGCAGCAATGTTTTCAGTGGCCCCTGTTACCGTTGTCGCCAGTGAAAAAGCCGGTACCTGTCATGGAGGCAATAGTTGCAAGGGTACAAGTGCCTGTGCGACGGCAACCTCATCTTGCATGGGTCAGAATTCATGTAAAGGTAAGGGTTGGATCAAGGCCACAAAGTCTGAATGCGAGGCTGCTGGTGGAACCTTCGAGGAAGGTGTGAAATCAATGTAATCACGTCTCGCTGCTCGATCCGTCTCGCCTGCCTGAAAGCAGGCGGACTTGCAGGCTGTCTCTAGGCAGCCTGCGTTCCTGTTGGTTTTTATCATCCTGAGAAAAGCTATTCTGAGAGAATAGGTTTTCCGTTTGTATATATTTTATAAAAGTTTGGTTGTTGCCCGCTATGGGCGACTGCTGCTCCTCTTGTTATTGAATCGTTTTACAACGCAAAAGATATAATTTTTAGCAAGGCTGCAGCTATTTGGAACGTGACCGACTACGGGGCACCGAACGCGACGGTTCATCGCAGATCTGAAATAGGTAAGTTATTGGTGTCCGTGCAATTCCATTGATGGGTGAATATCGGACAGGTTCGATTGCTCGCGGTAATCAACAGGATAACCGATCGACTCATTAACGCATTTCGCAGAAATCGCGGTATCGACCTATAATCACCGGGTAAAAATTCATCCTTGCCTGGGGTATCCGTCGTTCCTGGTGTTCATGTGAAGCTAGCAGACCAAACCGAACAAGAGACTGATGTCGGGCTGTTCGACGCCGTTTTCGATCAGGATTCGATTGGTATGGCTATACGTGCCATAGACCTGAACGACTCTCGTTGGCTGCGCGTAAACCGGAAGTTTTGTGACATGCTCGGTTACACCCGAGAGGAACTGTTACAGCTGACATCCGTCGATACTTCCCCTCCCGACGATCACGACCACCTGGTTGCATACAACAGGCAACTTCTCCGGGGGGAGCTGAGCGGCCACTCTCTCGAAATGCGCTATCTGCGGAAAGATGGCACTGAAATCTGGACCAATACCTCGTTTTCCGCCGTGCTCGATGCCGACGGCAATCCGAAAAAGGTCATCGCGATAATTCACGACATCACCCAGCAAAAGATGGCCGAGGATGCTGAAGAGCTTTTATCGAAGGTATATCAATCGAGTCCGGCACTGTTTACCGTTTCGTCACCCAGCGACGGAGCACACTTCAATGTCAATGACGCGTGGTCGTCGATCACGGGCTACAGTCGCGAGGAGGCGCTGCAAAACACGGTTCGTGGAATCGATATCTGGGCAATTCCGGAGGATCGGAAAAAATTCGTTGCAATGCTCAAGGAGCAGGGGTCCGTGCGCAATTTTGAAACGGTCTACCGCACCAAAACCGGTGACGAGAAAAACATGCTTATTTCCGGCGAGTCGATTGAATTTCGAGGTGAGGAATGCCTGCTCGTGGTGGGCCAGGACGTCACCGAACAAAAACAGGCGCAAAAAGCGCTGAAAGAGGCACACGACGAGCTGGAGCAATTCGCCTATTCCATTTCTCACGATCTGAAAAGCCCGCTGGTAACGGTCAACAGCTTTGTCGGTTTGCTGGCCAGGGATATAGAGGCCGGCGATGACGAAAGTGTCGCAAAAGATATGCAGCACATAGAGTCGGCGGTCAGCAAGATGGGCCGCTCAATCGATGACTTGCTGGAGCTTTCTCGCGTCGGCCGGGCCGTCAACAAACCGCAAAAACTTTCGCTCAACCAGCTGAGCGACGAAGTCGTGGGCATTTTGCATGGACCAATAACCGACAGTGCGGTTGAAATCGAAATTGCACCGGATATGCCGGCGGTTCTTGCAGACAAGCATCAGGTCAGGGAAGTGATCCAGAACCTGCTCGAGAATGCGATCAAGTTTTGCAGTGAAGTCGACAAACCGAGGATTTCGGTAGATGCAGAGATCCGGGATAACCGGGTGCAGTGTCGGGTCAAAGATAACGGAATCGGAATCGATCCGCGGTATCACGACAAGGTTTTCGGGTTATTCGACCGGCTTGATCCCAGTATCGATGGAACCGGAGTCGGACTTGCACTGGTGAAAAGAATTATCGAGGTTCATGGCGGAAGGGTATGGATCGAATCCGAGGGCCCTGGCAAGGGAACACAGGTCATTTTTACGCTTCCTGCAGCCGGTGGAGAAACGTGGTGAAAAGACTGGCCGTGGTTTCCGTTCATCGTCAAGGTATATAGCCCTGCCAGTCGATAGCTCATTAGACAGCTTTCCCGAATGCAAGCCCGGCGGCTGCTAAACCGGCCCAAAAGCCACGCTTTCGCGCGATAAAGAAATCCAGACCCTGGCCGATATTCCGTACTCAACGAGCGGAAATGGAACCAGGTTTAATGAATACTTTTATCCCCAAATTGCACAAGTTTATGGCTGTTTTACTGTTGGCGGGCATGACCCTGGGCCTGTATGCCTGCAGCAGCGGCGGCGGCTCCGATGGGGACGCGGACGTGGTCAATGCCTACAACGGTCCCGGGTCCAAGTGGGACGTGCTGTTACGCGCTGACGACAGCTTCACCATAACGCGCCGGCCGAGTGCGAGCGCCGCGGTCGATATGACCGTCAATGGCGACTTTACGCGTCTCGCCAGCGGTTTTCTGCGTTTCGTCATCAGCGACGCCAGCGGCACCGATGCGCCGTCGGCGGGCGACGAAGCCTGGGGTCTCGAGATCCAGGGTTACGCGCTGATGCTGAAGCCGGTCGATCCGAGCAGTGATCAAATCATCCCGATGATCAATTCGGGGACCTGTCCGACCGCCGATTTCAACGCCAACTGGGTCATCGTGAAAAAAGCGAACGATGCCGACGCGAGCGCGAACGATCGCGATTTCTTCGGCGAATTCTCCTACGACGCGACCAACAGCGATCCCTCGTTGCCTTCGAGGTATGCCCTCGATGCGCTGTTTTCGCCACAGGGCGCGGGCACGCTCGACGGCAGCGCCGAATGTGAGGACGGCCTGATGCTGGTTGCCGATGCCGAGATGTACCTGACCGAAAACGGCGGCGCGATCGTGCACACGCAGATCAACAATCCCGCCGATTCGTCGTTCATCTTCGCGCTGGCGCAAAGCCCGATCGTCAACATCGACAACGCCGACGGTAACTATGCCGGCATCCTGTTCGACCAGAGCTCGGGCGCGGGAGACCGCATCCAGCCGATCTCGGTGTCCTGTGGATCCGGCACCTGCACCGGCTTCGTCGTTACCGATGTCGTCACTGGAGCAACGTCGGCCGAAAGCGTAACCATATCGCTTAGCGGCGGTGTCGACGTACCGGCGGACGGTTTCGTGACCGGCACCATTACCGACAACATCGGCGATACCGGTAATCTCGCCTGCATGGCCAACAATGACGCCCTTGGCAGCGGCAAAATAATCGTAAGCTGCGTGGGCCAGTCGCCCGGTGACAATACCAATATGTTCAACGTAATCCTTGTGTCGAAATAGCCAGGCAGTTTGATTCTGGCGCCGTAATCTTCTCCGGTTGCGGCGCCAGAGCGGGCGCGGCAGTAAAAAATAATCCCGGCGCCCGATACTTTAATACCCGGTTCTCCCGAACCGGGTATTTTTTTGCCCGAATCAGCTGCCTCGGGATCCGGGTCCAATCGGGGGCGAATCTGTACCGGGCCTATTTGCGCGTGCACTTCGACCTGAGATATGCTTGGCGCCACGAACGATAGAAGTGTTTTCGATCGACCTTTACAATGATCAATCGACACGCTGCAACCCCTAGAGGAGGAGTCAAAAGTGAAGTCCCAAGACGACAAGAAAACCGACCTGAGCGCGGGCGTTAGCGACCGCGAGGTCGCCGATAAAATCAAGGATATCCAGCAGTCCTTCGAATCCGGCGGGATGACCCGCCGCAGCTTCATGCAGGGCGCGCTGGCGCTGGGCGTTTCGATGACCGCGGCTTCCGCGATCCTGAACGAAGTCGAGGCCGCGACGCCGAAAAAAGGCGGCCGCCTGCGCGTTGGCCTGACCGGCGGCGCTACTACCGATTCGCTCGATCCCGGCCAGATTCTCGACCTGTACATGATTCACCTGCTGTTCGGCCAGGTGCGTAACGGTTTGACCGAGGTCGCGGCCAACGGCAAGCTGACCCCCGAGCTCGCGGAGAGCTGGGACGCGTCGCCCGACGCCAAGACCTGGAATTTCAAGATCCGCAAAGGTGTCGAATTCCACAATGGCAAGAGCCTGACCTCGGAAGACGTGGTCGCATCGATCAATCACCACATCGGCGAAAATACCAAGTCCGCGGCCAAGGGCATCATGAGCGGCATCGTCTCGGTCAGGGCCGACGGCAAACACGCGGTCACGGTCGAACTCAGCGGCGGTAACGCCGATTTCCCGTTTCTGCTGACCGACTACCACATGAACATCTGCCCGGCCAACGCCGACGGCAGCATCGACTGGGCTTCGGGCATCGGCACCGGCGGATACGTCCTGAAGACCCACGAGCCCGGCGTGCGCTCGTTCACGACGCGTAACCCGAACTACTGGAAAACCGGTTTCGCCCACTTCGACGAGGTCGAAATCAACCAGATCGCCGACGCCACCGCGCGCAGCCAGGCATTGCAGACCGGCGCCATCGACGTCATGAACAATGTGCCGACGGCGACCGCGCACCTGATGAAGCGGGTGCCGAACATCAAGGTGCACGCGACCACCGGTAACAAGCAGATCACCTTGCCGATGCGCACCGATACGCCGCCGTTCGACAACGTCGACGTGCGTACCGCGCTGAAGTACGTGGTCAAGCGCGACGAATGGCTGAAGAAGGTCGTCAACGGCTACGGCCAGCTCGGCAACGACAACCCGGTGGGACCGGCGAATATCTACCGTGCCACCGAGGCCGAGCTGCCGCAGCGCGGGTACGATCCGGACAAGGCGAAGTTCCACCTGAAGAAGGCCGGGCTATCGAAGCTCGACGTCGACTTCCACGCGGCCGAAACCGGTTTCGGCGGCGCTATCGACGCGGGCCTGTTGATGGCCGACTCGGCGCGGGCCGCCGGCATCAATATCAACGTCGTGCGCGAGCCCGACGACGGTTACTGGAGCAATGTCTGGATGAAGAAGGCCTGGAGCGCCTGCTACTGGAGCGGCCGTGCCACCGAGGACTGGCTGTTCTCGCAAATCTACGCCGCCGACGCGAGCTGGAACGATACCTTCTGGAAGAACGATGCGTTCAACAAGCTGCTGGTGATCGCGCGCGCCGAGCTGGACCCTGCCAAGCGCCGCGTGCTTTACGTCGAGATGCAGCAAATCCTGCATAACGACGGCGGCCTGCTGCTGCCGCTGTTCCAGTCCGACGTCATGGCTTACCACGAGCGCCTGCACGTACCCGAAACGGTAGGCAACAACTGGGAGCTCGACGGCGCCAAGAACGCCGAGCGCTGGTGGTTCGCTTAAGCTCCGACGGAGTTTCGGACTCAAAATAAAAGGAGGCAGCTCGCTGCCTCCTTTTTTTATTCCGGATCTGAATGCACGCGGCCGGATAAAGCCGCTAGCGGGAAAAACGTCTCAGTTGCGGTAACTGTCGGGCAGGGCGTAGCTGTCGCCGAGAAATTCGCCGAAAACCTCGGCCACCTGCGGGTGGTTGACCGGTTCGCCGGAATCGTCGACGAGCAGGTTTTGCTCGGAAACGTAAGCCTCGTAGGAGGTCGATTCGTTTTCGGCGAGCAGGTGATAAAACGGCTGATCCTTGCGCGGGCGCACCTCTTCCGGAATCGACTCGTACCATTCCTCGGTATTGTTGAATTCCGGGTCGACGTCGACGATGACACCGCGAAAGTCGTAAATGCGGTGCTTGACCACCTGGCCAATCGCGAATTGTGTGCTGGTTATGCTCATAGTCGGGATTTGCATATTACGGGATTATAACAATTGTGGCTGAACGTGCACTCGAACTGTTTCACAACGTATTCACTTATCGGTGACCTTGAGTTCCGGGCTCTTCAGCTTGATACGGCCCGGGTTACAACTTTTGTATGAGAAGTCTGAGCCATTCCGGCTTAACCCATACTTAATGAATCTCCCCCATATTCGTCATTGCGAGGACCGCGAGGCCGAAGGCCGCGGCGGGACGAAGCAATCTTTAAGTGTTTGAATTTATGGGCGAAGATTGCTTCGCTTCAGCCAATGCCTTGGCTTCACTCACGGGCTGGACCCCCGCTCGCAATGACGCTGAGAATTCAGTCTGTAAAGGTTTATTAAAGCCGCCTGGGCGGTGGCAACTGTCATTGCCGGTAAATCGTGGTAGTCTGCCGCGCATGTCCAGCGAAGCCGAACACGCGCCCTTCGCCGCGGCGGTTTACCGGCCCGATGGCGGCGACCGTATGGCCATGCTCGAGTTCGTCGAGCGCCTCAAGGCCCGGGGCGTTCGCGTCGGCGGATTGCTGCAGACGGCGGAATTCGACCACGCCGGCCTCGTCAGCGGCCTGTTTGCCATCGACGTCAGCAGCGGACGGCGGATTCCGATCAGCCGGCCGGTCAGGGGCGACGACGAGTGCGGCCTCGACGTCTCGGCGCTGGCGCAAACCAGCGGCATAATTCGCGACGCGATCAGCGCCGGCGTCGATCTCGTCGTGGTCGAGAAATTCGGCGAGCAGGAGCAGGGCGGCAAGGGTTTGATCGACGAAATCATGCAAACCGTGGCCGCGGGCATCCCGCTGCTGATCGCGGTGCCGCAGGCGGCCCTGCCGCTGTGGCAGGAGCGCAGCGGCGAACTGGGCAGCGTCATCGATTTTACCGGGGAGGCATTCGAAGCCTGGTGGCGGCAAATAAATCGCGACGACTGACCAGGTCATTGCGAGCCCCGGCCTTCGCCGGGACAGGCTCCGCGAAGCAATCTTGCTGAGACAGGAGGATTGCTTCGGCGCTGCGCGCCTCGCAATGACGGGATATCGAAGTATTATTCGCGGTAACTGGAATTAACTCGCTAAACAAGGTACGAGCGACAATGAAAACCCGTATCACCGAACTGTTCGGCATCGAACACCCGATCATCCAGGGCGGCATGCACTACGTCGGCTTCGCCGAGCTGGCCGCGGCGGTTTCCAACGCCGGCGGGCTCGGCACGATCACCGGGCTGACGCAAAAAACGCCGGCCGATCTGGCCAACGAAATCGCGCGCTGTCATGACATGACGGATAAGCCGTTCGCGGTCAACCTGACCTTCCTGCCGTCGCTGGCGGCGCCCGACTACCCGGCTTACGTCAAGGCTATCATCGACGGCGGCGTCAGGATCGTCGAAACCGCCGGGCGCAACCCGGAGCCGGTGCTGCCGGCGCTGAAAGACGCCGGGGTCAAGGTCATTCACAAGTGCACCTCGGTGCGGCATTCGCTGAAGGCGCAGGCGATCGGCTGCGACGCGGTGTCGGTCGACGGCTTCGAATGCGGCGGCCACCCCGGCGAGGACGATATCCCCAATTTTATCCTGCTGCCGCGCGCCGCCGACGAACTCGAAATTCCGTTCGTCGCCTCGGGCGGCATGGGCGACGGCCGCTCGCTGGTGGCCGCGCTGGCGCTCGGCGCCGACGGCATCAACATGGGCACGCGCTTCATCGCGACGCAGGAGGCGCCGGTCCACGACAAGGTCAAACAGGCGCTGGTCGATGCCAGCGAGCTCGACACCCGCCTGGTGATGCGTCCGCTGCGCAATACCGAACGCGTGCTTGACGGCGCGGCCACGCAAAGACTGCTGGAAAAGGAGCGCGAGCTGGGCGCCGATCTCACGATCGACGACATCATCGACGAGGTCGCCGGCGTATACCCCAGGGTCATGCTCGACGGCGAAACCGAAAGCGGCGTCTGGTCCTGCGGCATGGTCGTCGGCCTGATCGACGATATCCCGAGCTGCCGGGAGCTGATCGAGCGCATCATGGCCCAGGCCGACGACATCATCGGGGAGCGACTCGCGCGGTCGTGAATCGCGCGCGACTGCCCCGCGCTGCCCACAACCCCCGGACCACGTGGATCGTGCACGCCGCGTAGCCGCAAACCTACTCTGCTTTTTGCGCTTCCAGCATCTGCGCAAGCAGCGATTCGATATTGGCCAGGTGCTGTTCCATTTTTTGCATGTGCTGCATCCGCATTTGCATCATTTGCATCATCATCGGATGCATCGGCATATTGCCGCCCCCGGGACCCATGCCCTGGCCCATCATCGGCATACCGTAGCCGTAACCCATGTGCGGCATTTGCTGCATCATCCGGTTCATCCCCTGCTGGCCGTACATCGGCATATTCTGCAACTGCTCCGGGGTCATCGATTGCTGCATCATTTGCGGGTTCATCATCATGTGGCGACCCTGGTTCATCATCGGCATATGTGGAAAGGAGGTCGTTTCCTCGGGTGTCGCGGCCTGGGTCGCTGCCGCAACCAACAGCCCGAAAAACAGTGACAGGATTCGATTCGATGTGTTCATGTTTGCTTCCTCTTCTGGATAAATTTACGAAAATGGATAAAAAAGGGCCATGTGGCCGTTGTTATCATCCGGAGTCTGCCGAAGCCTCATTGCTCCTCCGGACCGGAATCGGTCAAGTACGCGGCGATTGCCTGCTGGTCGGTTTCGCTGAGCCGGCTGGTGGTATTGTCGATGACCATTCCCATCGAACCGCCGACGAAATCGCCGTCGGGCAGCATGCCGGTTTGCATCGAGAAAAAAACGTCGTCGAAGCTCCACGAACCAAAACTGCTGCCGTCGCTCCGGCTCAGCGAGGGCACCGCTTCGCCCTCGGGGCCTGCCGGGTTTCCCTGCAGGTGCCGCTCCCGGTCGAGGGCGCCGAGCAGGGTTCTCGGCGTATGGCACTCGACGCAATGCCCCGGCCCGTTGACGATGTAGTTACCCCGGTTCCAGAGCCGGTCTTTGTCTTTTCGTTCGACAATCGGGGCGGGATCGAAGAACAGCCATTTCCAGACCGACATCAAGGCGCGGAAGCCGAACGGGAAATCGAGCTCGTGCGCTCTATTCGTCTGTTTGACGGCCTCCGTGCTGTCGATATAGCGCTTCAGATCGAGCAGGTCTTCGCGGGTCATGCCGGAATAAGACGTAAAGGGGAATGCGGGGTAGTAGTGGCTCCCGTCAGGTGCTACGCCCCGGGTCATCGCCGCCAGGAATTCGGCATCACTCCAGCCGCCGATGCCCGTTTTCTTGTCGGGGGTAATATTCGGGGTGTAAAAGTCGCCGAACGGCGTTGCCATTTTTCTGCCGCCGGCGAGCGGAACGCCTCCGTCCGCGGTATGGCAGGAGACGCAGCCGCCAAGATGCAGCAGGTATTCGCCGCGTTTCACCTCGGCTTCCGGCGCCGCGCCCGATGCCGAAGCGATTCCGCCAATCAGGAAAATAGCGAGAACGATGGATCGCATAAGCGGCTTCTCAGTTTTTCTTCTGGCGGAAATCGGTATGGCAGCTCTTGCAGGTCTTGCCGAGCGCAATGAACTGCTTGAGCACGCTGCGCCGATCGCCCTCTGCGGCGACAGCGCCGAGTCTCGCGGATTCGTCGCGCATCCGCGTTATGAGCCCGTTGAAACGGTCCCAGTCCTCCCAGATCGCCGGCAAGGCTTCGGATGGCATTTCGTTGCTGCCTTCGGGGAACTTGGCGCCGATATGGTTCGACATCTCCCTGATTTCTTCAGCCAGCTCGATCACGCGGCCGGAATCCAGGTCCGATTTGCCCCGCACCAGCGACTTCAAGGCTTTCATGCTGTCTCCCAGTTTATCCATCATGTCCATGCGTTCCTTGACCACGCCGGTTGCATTTTCGTGCGCGGATACCGCGCCGCCGGCGACTGCCGCCGCTATCAGACCGGCTGCCGCCAATCGCACTACCGAGCCAGGTCCTGTCTGTTTCTTCATTGTTGTCATTTGTGACTCCCACTGTTGGGATTAAGTTGATCTTCGATTTGTTCGGATGCCTCGATTCGGCTTGATGCAACGCCGCGGAAACCGATCGTGGCTCTACGTGTAGCCGTGCCAGGACAGGTTCAGAAGGTCGAGAAATCCGCGAAAGACGCGAAGAACGTGGCAATCACGCCCCGCGTTCCGCGCTCAGGCGATCGGAGGTCGAAAGGGAGGGGTTAATGCGGCCGTAATAACGGGTTCGGAGGCGGAAGGTACGGCGGGACCATGAGTCATGCTCGGCGCACCCGTATCCGGAGCGGCGGAAGAAAGCCCGGTAGAGCATAGCGAGCAACAGTCGGTTTCGCCGCAGTCTTCTGTCGAAGGCGCGTAACAGTCGCTGCATTCGACGCCAGGCTGCAGGGTCGACGATTGAATCAGGTCTGCGGGATTCGAGTCAGTTGCCCCGGCCGCGGAATGCGCCATTGCCGGGGCCACGGGGGCCAGGTAAAGCAGCAACATTAGCAGCATACAATGTATGAATTTCATACAACTCTCATCCCGGCTGGAACCCTGTCGGACAGTACGAATTAGTCCTTGATGATAGCAAATAGTTCGATGAATTTCCGCTATGGCTACGGGTCGGGCGGTAATAGCGAAAAGATGAGGCTCGAAATCCAAACCACAGAAGAGCAGGCGCAAGCCGTGGCCGAGGAACGGTACGCGCTGGCCGCCCGGGTCGAACCGGCGCTAGGCGAGACCGATCATGCCGCGCGCCTCGTCGGGGCCGACCACGCGCGCGCCCATGCGCTCGATGATTTCGGCCGCGCGCTCGACCAGCTGACCGTTGCTCGCGAGCACGCCCTTGTCGAGATAGATATTGTCCTCGAGGCCGACGCGCACGTTACCGCCGAGCAGTACCGCCTGCGCCACCATCGGCATTTGCATGCGTGAAATGCCGAAACCGGCCCAGATCGCGTCGTCCGGCAGCGCCTGTTTCATCGCGCTCATGGTTTCGGTATCGGCGCCGGCGCCCCACGGGATGCCGAGACACAGCTGAAACATCGGCGGACGGTCGATCAGGCCGTCATCGATGAGGCTGCGCGCGAGCCGAATCTGGCCGAGGTCGAACACTTCGAGTTCCGGTTTGACCCCGAGTTCCTGCACCATCTCGGCCATGCGGCGCAAAAACGGCGCGGTATTGATGTAGGCGAAATCGCCGGCGAAGTTCATCGTGCCGCAGTCGAGGCTGCAGATATCGGGTTTGCAGTCGACCACGTGGGCCAGGCGCTCTTCCGGGCCGATCATGTCGGAGCCGGGCCCCGGCAGCGACGGATCCTCCTCGCTCGGCACCCAGTCACCGCCCATGCCGGCGGTCAGGTTGATGATCATGTCGACGCCGCTGTCGCGGATCATGTCGACCGCCTCGCGGAACAGCGCCGGGTCGCGCGAGCCCTGGCCGGTCTCGGGGTCGCGCACGTGCACGTGCACCACCGCGGCGCCGGCTTGCGCTGCCTCGATCGCGGCGTCGGCGACCTGGCGCGGCGTAATCGGCACCAGGTGACTGCGCCCGGTGGTGTCGCCGGCACCGGTGACCGCGCAGGTGATGATGACGTCGTTTTTCATGATTGCTTTTCCCCCGATGATGTTTGCTGCTGGCGTTTCATTTTCGCGATTTCGACCAGCCCGTCATTCATTTTCTTGCTTAAGGTCGCGAAATCCTGGCCTTTGGTCATTTCGATGCAGCCGTCGACCATCGCGTTCCTGAGCCCGGGCGTGAGCTCGGGCGCGACCAGGCGCGTCCACGGCAGTTTCAGCGCCGGGCCGAACTGGTCGAGGCAGTTAGCCATGCCGCCCTCGCCGCCGCCGACAGGAATGATGTCGCAGGGCCCCATCAGCGCCCAGCGCGGTCCCGGCCCGTTGACCACGGCCTGGTCGATCTGCTCGACCGTGGCCTCGCCGTTGGCGACCATGTGCAGCGCCTCGCGCCAGATTGCCTCCTGCAGACGCGTGGCGATGAATCCCGGCACCTCTTTTTGCAGCACCAGCGGCGCCTTGCCGGCGGCGCGGTAAAAATCGGCGGCCCATTCGACCGCGCGCGGGTCGGTTTTCTTGCCGCCGATCATTTCCACCAGCGGCAGCAGGTAGGGCGGATTGAACGGGTGCCCGACCACGGTGCGTTCGGGCGTCGCGCACCTGGCCTGGATATCGCTCATCGACAGGCCAGACGTGCTCGACGCGATCACGACCAGGGGATCGACGATGTCGCCGAGGGTTTGGTACAGGTCCTGTTTCAGTTCCAGCACTTCGGGCACGCTCTCCTGGATGAAACCGGCGCCGTCCACCGCCTCTTCGAGATCGGTGCTCCAGCTGAAATTGTCGCGCGAGGCGTTGTCGGCGAGGCCGATCGCCTCGAGGCTTTCCCAGGCGGTATCGAGCAGGCGCATCAGCGCATCGTACTCGGACCCGGCGTGCAGGTACGAGCGGACCTCGTAACCCTGGGCGAGGAAAAACGCGGCCCAGCCGCCGCCGATCGGGCCGGCGCCGATGCAGCAAACGCGGCGCACGTCCGCGGGTGCCCGGTTCAGCATCTCATTTCCCCTTGAATTTGGCGTCGCGCTTTTCGACGAAGGCGCTGACGCCCTCGGCGGCATCGCTCGACGACAGCATCGCCTTGTAGGTCGGCAGGTCGTCATAACGCATTTTGTGGAAAGCCTTTTCGGTCGGCTCGCATTCGATCGCGCGCAGTACCTCCTTGATCGACTGCAGCGCCAGCGGCGCGACCTGCGCCATTTGCCCGGCCCATTCGCGCGCGGCCGCCATCAGCTCGCCGGCGGGCACGACCCGGTTGACCAGGCCGTAGTGTTTGGCTTCGGCCGCGGGCATGCGCCGGCCGAGGTAAAGCATTTCGAGCGCGACGTTGTAGGGGATGCGCTTCGGCAGCCGCTGCACCGCGCCGGCGTCGGGGATCAGCCCCAGCGGCAGCTCCGGCAGCGCGAATTCGACATGCTCGGCGGCGATGATCAGGTCGCAGGCCAGCGCGATCTCGAAACCGCCGCCGATGGTCAGGCCGTTGAGCGCGGCAATCACCGGCTTGTTCAGGTTCCACATCTCGGTTATCCCGGCAAAACCGCCGAGATCGGGATCCTCGGCCTCCCACCAGTTTTCCAGCGGCGTGTCGCCAGCGTCGAGCGCCTTCAGGTCCCAGCCGGCGCAGAAAATCTTTTCCCCGGCGCCGGTGATGATCGCGACCTTGAGCTCGGGATTATCACGAAAATAAACCAGGGCCTCGCCGAGCTTACGGCTGGTGGGCAAATCGATCGCGTTGGCCTTGGGCCGGTCGATCGTAATCAGCATCAGCTCGTCTTCGAGCGTAACCCTTACCTCGTCGTCACCTGGAACCATGCTTTCTCCCGTTGCGGTTGGTTTCGTGCTCCGCGCAGTTTAGTAGACTCGCGGGGCAATTGGTATAAGATGACAGGCGTTTCGAAACGCCCGGTTTAATGTCATGAACTACAGCCTGACCGCGGAGCAGGAACTGATCATCGGCTCGCTGCGCCGCTTTCGCGAAGAAGAGCTCGAACCGCACGAGGCCGAGGTCGACCGCAGCGGCGAAGTGCCGCCGGAACTCGGCGAACGGATCAAATCGAAGGCGATCGAGCTGGGATTCTACGCGCCCAACCTGCCGGTGGAGATCGGCGGCGGCGGGCTCGATTACAAGACGCTGGCGCTGTTCGAGCGCGAACTGGGCAAGACCAGTTACGGCCTGCACGGTTACATCCACCGGCCGTCAGAAATCCTGATGGCCTGCGCCGGCGAGCAGATCGAAAAATACCTGAATCCCTGCGTCACCGGCGAAAAAAAGGAAGTCTTCGCGCTGACCGAGCCCGGCGCCGGTTCCGACATCCTGTCGATGGCGACCACGGCCAGGCGCGACGGCGAGGACTTCGTCATCAACGGTGCCAAGCATTTTATCTCGAGCCCGGTGATCCCGGATTTCGCGATCCTGTTCGCGTGGACGGGTGTAACCCAGACGAAGAAAGGCGAGCGCAAACTCGTCACCGCGTTCCTGGTCGATGCCGGTACCCCGGGTTTCGATATCCAGCGCGGCCCGCGCTGCGCGGCGCAGCGTGCCTACCACACCTGGCAGCTGTCGTTTAACGACTGCCGCGTGCACCAGGACCAGATCCTCGGCGAGGAGGGGCAGGGTTTCGAGCTCGCCGACAAGTGGCTCAAGATGGGGCGCGTCTGGGTCGCCGCGGCGGCCTGCGGCAAGATGGAACGGCTGCTCGAGCTCGCCACCGAATACGCGGCGCAGCGCAAGCAGTTCGGCCAACCCATCGGTAAATTCCAGGGCACCTCGTTCAAGCTCGCCGATATGTCGACCGAGCTGCAGGCCGCCGACCTGCTGGTGATGCACGCGGCGGACAAGGCCGACCAGGGCATCATGCAGCCCGAGGACGCGGCCCGGGCCAAGCTGTTCGCCTCCGAGGCGGTCGGCCGCGCCGCCGACCACGCGATCCAGATCTTCGGCGGCATGGGCCTGATGGAGGAAATGCCGCTCGAGCGCCTGTGGCGCGATGCGCGCCTCGACCGTATCTGGGACGGCACCTCGGAAATCCAGCGCCACATCATTTCGCGCTCGCTGCTGCGCCAGTATGAATCCTGACAACCTGCGCCGCCTGCTGCACCCGCGGCACATCGCCTTCGTCGGCGGCGACGACGCCGATTTCGGCGCGCGCCAGTGCGCGGCGCAGTTCGACGGCCCGGTCTGGGGCGTCAACCCGAAACGCGAAAAGCTGGGCGGCGTGCCCTGTTATGCCAGCGTCGCCGGTTTGCCCGAAGCGCCGGACGCGGTCTTTCTCGCGACCCCGCGCAGCGCTGCCACCGACACCGTGCGCGAACTCGCGTCTATCGGCGCCGGCGGTATCGCCTGCTTCACCGCCGGCTACGGCGAACTCGGCGCGGCCGGCCGGCGCGCCGAG
>JAAUYE010021418.1_pt1 | contig 17702 bp, 18 predicted proteins | sample 7278081 | NCBI WGS metagenome assembly JAAUYE01 (sample SAMN14350131, study PRJNA611818) | marine sediment metagenome | isolation source: surface marine sediment (0.6m) | place: French Polynesia: Moorea | collected 2018-08
CGGAGGTGGCGGCAATTGGCGAAGCGGCAATCGTGGCTCGCCTGCTCAATCTCCCGGAATCCTGCGGCGACGGCGACGGTCGATTCAAAAGCAGGCGCGTAATCGCGAACGCCGGGCGAGTCGATGACCCGGCCGCCGGCAGGCAGGTCCAGCATCACTGAGTTGACTGTCGTGTGGCGTCCTTCACCGGATTTGGCCGAGATCTTCGCGGTACGCTGCTCTTGTCCGCCCATGAGCGCATTGATGAGGCTCGACTTGCCGACGCCCGACTGGCCGACGATGATCGCAGTCTGGTGCGCGAGCAGCTCCTCGAGGCCGTCCAGGCCGGTACGATCCTTTGCGCTGCACTCGAGGACCGGGTAACCGATCCTGCGGTAATCGGCCAGAGCCTCGCCGTCTTCTCCGTCATCACTGAGCAGGTCCGTCTTGTTGAAGACGAGTGCGGCAGCAACTCGCATTTGCTCCGCCGCAGCGATATACCGATCGACCACGAACCAGTCCGGTTCGGGCGAGGGCGCCGCCACAACCACCAGCTGGTCGACATTGGCGGCCAGTATTTCGACGTCACCGCGCAGATTGGGCCGGGTCAGCGCATTGGTGCGTTCTGCGATATCCGTTATCAGCCAGTCACTCTCCTCCGGAATCGGTTCCGCACTCACGCGATCGCCGCACACGGGACGCATGCGCTTGCCCTTGATCCGGGCATCGACCTCGTTGCCATCGTCGAGGCGCAGCCGCATTCGGCGGCTGTACGTGGCGATGACCTGTGCATGAGACGCCGGCATGCGCTGAGTATGCCGCGATGCCGGGAGCCTTGCACTCGCAGTGGAGGTACACTATCGCCATGAACGCAGCGGACGGCGAACGCGCCACAAACCTGATCTGGATCGACCTGGAGATGACGGGGCTCGATACGCAGAACGATACGATCATCGAGATCGCGACGATCGTTACCGACAGGCATCTCAACGAGCTGGCAGAGGGTCCGGTGTTCGCGATTCGGCAGCCGCGAGACGACTAGGACGCGATGGATGACTGGAATACCCGGCAGCACGGTGAGTCCGGCCTGACCGAGCGGGTGCTTGCGAGCGACGTGACGACGCGCCAGGCTGAGCTCGCGACGCTCGAATTCCTGTCCGGCTGGGTGGATGCAGGCGCGTCGCCGATGGCCGGCAACAGCATCTGCCAGGACCGGCGTTTCCTGGCGCGCGAAATGCCCGAACTCGAGCGCTATTTTCACTATCGCAACCTCGACGTCAGCACGCTGAAAATACTGGCCCAGCTCTGGGCGCCCGATGTGGCTGCGGGATTCAGCAAAGAGTCCGAGCACCTTGCGCTTGCCGACATTCGCGATTCGATTGCCGAACTGCGCTGGTACCGGTCGCAATTGCTCGATGCCGGTCGATTGCAGGGGCCGGGATCGTGACGACGCACACGGGTGGTTGCCACTGCGGTCGCGTACGCTTCGAGGTGACGGCGCCGCCGGACCTCGAGCTGACGCGCTGCAACTGCAGCATTTGCCGCATGACAGGCTACCTGCACCTGATCGTGCCGCGGACCGACTTTCGATTGCTGTCGGGCGAGGACGATCTTGAGACCTATACGTTCAATACGGGCGTGGCGCAGCATCGGTTTTGCCGCCACTGCGGCATCAAGTCCTTTTACCTGCCGCGCTCACACCCTGACGGCATCAGCGTCAACGCCAATTGCCTGGACGTCAGTACGGTGTCGTCGACGTCAATTACCGACTTCGATGGGGTCAACTGGGAGCAGAATGTTCATAAGGTGTCGCAGATAAGCGACTGATTTAAATGATTTTGTGTGGCGAAGAGCCACGCCTTGACATATAGTTGCGCCATGCAATCGACAATCCGTCTAATTCCGCTCTTCCTGATTCTCTTCGTGACGTCTGCGTTCGCTCAAACCGAGTCGGCGTGGGTCAGTGACCAGTTCGAGGTGATGTTGCGCACCGGCCCGAGCACCAACAACGCGATCGAACGCATGCTGCCGAGCGGTACGGCGCTCGAGGTTGTCGAGAATGATGCCGAGACGGGCTATTCGCGCGTTCGCACCGCCGCGGGCACCGAGGGCTGGGTACTCACGCGCTACCTGATGGACGAGCCCAGTGCGCGCGAGCAACTGGCTTCTCTCACAAGTCGGCTGACCAGTGCGACGGCCGAGGGGAGTTCGCTCGAGACACAGCTGGCGGCGCTCAACTCCGAGTACGACGCCGCGGGACGGCGCATCGCAGAGCTCGAAAGGGAAAAAAGCGGCCTCGAGTCGGAGCTCGCTGAAATCAGGCGTACAGCGGCCAACGTGTTGGCTATCAATGATCAGAACAAGGCGCTGCGTGACCAGCTAGCCAGCTCTGAGATCCAGGTCGCCACGCTGGAACAGCACAACCGCGAGCTTACGAGCCAGACGACGCGCTACTGGTTCATGACCGGGGCGCTGGTGCTGCTCGTCGGCATGATCCTCGGCATCTGGCTGCCGCGCATTCGCTGGCAACGCCGATCGCGTTACGACCGCTTCTGACGTAGGGGCCCGCCCCAGCGGGCGACCTTAGGCTTAAGTACATCCCAGAATTGACGGTCTTCGGGGACTTCGTCGAGAATACTCCCTGACAAAGGCAAACCTGACAAAAGTCAGCGACGCAAAGCCGCGGGTCCTCGCTTCCTCCGCGACGTTCGAGCGCCACGAAGGACCCTAAGATCGCCGGGCTGCCAAGTAGCGGAGCAGCAAGATGAGAGCGATCACCAAAGTCCTTTTCCTCGCAACGATATTGATATTCCACGCCGCATGCGACAGCAGCGGCGGATCCCGCACAGACACCACCGCGCCGGTGATAACCCTGGCCGGTGCAAACCCGCAAGTTATCGCGGTTGGCGAGGCATACACTGAACTTGGCGCCACAGCCACCGACAATCGAGACGGGGACCTGACGGCCTCAATCGCGATCAACGCAAGCGCTGTCGACAGTGCCGTTCCAGGTACGTACCTGGTCACGTACAACGTTAGCGATGCGGCAGGGAACGCGGCCACCACGGTCACCCGAACGGTGGTTTACGAAGACCGTACGCCACCCGTGATTACCCTGCAGGGAGACGATCCCCAGGTCATCATCCTCGGGAACCCCTACGTTGAACTGGGCGCCACGGCGACTGATAACGTCGATGGTGACCTGACCAACGATATCGTGATTGACTCGAGTTCCGTCAACCTTGGAGCCGTCGGCGAGTACGAGGTGACCTACGATGTCAGTGACGCGGCCGGCAATGCCGCTGCGACGGTCACCCGCACCGTCAGGATCGATCCACCCGTGCCGGGGCAGGCGCAAGTCACGGTCGAGGGTGACATCAAGCAACTGGTCTTCAGCTGGAACGGGGTGCCATTCACCGACTTCTACAGGCTGCTGGAGAATCCCGACGGACACTCAGGGTTCACACAGGTTGGCGATGACATTCCTGCAGGCACCCTGACAGCTACCAGGAATATCGCGGTACATCTTTTCAACTGGGTCGATGCGCAATACCAGATCGAGGCATGCAACGTCACGGGCTGCGCTACGTCCGACGTTGTCACAGCCACGGACGTGATGCTGGACACGATCGGCTATTTCAAGGCGTCGAACACCGACACGCAAGACGAATTCGGCCGGGCTGTCGCAATAAGCGCGGATGGCCAGACACTGGCCGTGGGTTCACGTTATGAAGCAAGCGCAGCTACCGGTATCGATGGCGACGAGGACAGCAATCTCGCGGACCGTGCCGGCGCGGTCTATGTCTTCAGGAACGGAAGTTCCGGTTGGGAGCAGGTAGCGTATGTCAAGGCGTCGAATGCCGAAGCTAACGAGGGATTCGGCAGCGATGTCGCGCTCAGCGGTAACGGCAACACACTTGTCGTTGGCGCCAGGTGGGAAGACAGCAGCGCAACCGGTATTAATGGCGACCAGAGTGACAACACGGCGGACAGTGCCGGCGCCGTGTATGTGTTCGTCAATGATGGCGGGACGTGGACCCAGCAAGCCTACGTCAAGGCATCGAATACGGACCCATTCGATAATTTTGGTGCCGCGGTGGACATCAGCGTGGACGGCACCGTGACGGCCGTGGGCGCCCCCATGGACCTGATCGCGGACGGAGGGCGCGGTGTCATTTACCTGTTCAGGCTGGAAGGCGATCAATGGGTCGAGAAACAGATCATTGCTCCGCCCGTGGCAACCGGCGAGTGGTTTGGCCAGGTCATCGCGCTCAGCGGCAACGGCGAGCGCCTTGCGGCGCTGAAGCCGGAATTGAGAGATGAAAACTTCCCGGTCGGCGGTATCTACGTCTACCGTTTGACAGGGGACCAGTGGGTTCTGGAGACCTTGCTGGAGTCTTCGAACATCGAGCCGGGCGACCGGTTTGGCTGGGGAATGGCAATCAACGCCGACGGCACCGTCATAGCCGCGGGTGCGCCGGGTGAGAGCAGCGGTGCGAGCGGCATCAACGGTGACGAGGACGACAATTCGGCCGATGCGGCGGGTGCAGCTTACCTCTTCTGGTATTTTGGAGATGCTTGGAACCAGGTGGCCTATGTCAAAGCTTCGAATCCGGAAGCGATGGATCTCTTTGGATGGAATCTCGCACTGGATTCGTCGGGCAACCGGCTGGTTGTAGGAGCGGGCGGTGAAGACAGCGGTAGCGTCGGAGTCTCTGAAGGCTCGGTCGACAATACTGTCAATGGTTCCGGCGCAGCCTACGTATTTGCCATTGACGCAATGGGCTCAGGACAAATCTCATACGTCAAGGCATCCAATACCGGCGCAGGCGATGGATTCCCGGATGACGTTGCATTGAGCGGCGACGGATCCGTGCTGGTCGTCGGGGTCTACGGCGAAGACAGTGCAGCGACCGGCATCGACGGCGATCAAAGCGACAATTCGGCTGTTAGTTCCGGCTCTGTTTACGTCTACTGAGTCTGCAGCAACCGGGTTCCTAGACTTTTTCGCCGGCGAGCATCAGCCAGGTCTCGATAACGCTGTCCGGGTTCAGGGACATGCTCTCGATGCCCTGGTCCAGCAGCCATTGCGCCAGGTCCGGGTGATCGGACGGGCCCTGGCCGCAGATACCGACGTACTTGCCCTGTTTCTTGCAGGCGTCGATGGTCATGGCCAGCAAGGCCTTGACGGCATCGTCACGCTCGTCGAAATCGTCGGCGACCAGCGCTGAGTCACGGTCGAGCCCCAGCGTAAGCTGCGTCATGTCGTTGGAACCGATCGACATGCCGTCAAACATTTCCAGGTACTGCTCGGCGAGCAGGGCATTGGTGGGCAATTCCGACATCATGATGACCTTCAGCTCGTCCTTGCCGCGCTCCAGCCCGTTCTCGGCCATCAGGTCGACAACCGCACGCGCCTGCTTGACGGTGCGCACGAACGGAATCATGACCTGCACGTTGCGCAGTCCCATGTCGTTGCGGACCTTGCGAATGGCGGCGCATTCCATCTCGAAGCAGGGCCGGAAATTCTCGGCGACGTAACGACCCGCGCCGCGGAAACCGATCATCGGATTTTCCTCGTCGGGCTCGTAGCGATCGCCGCCAATGAGGTTCGCGTACTCATTCGACTTGAAGTCCGACATGCGAACGATGACGGGCTCCGGATCGAACGCGGCCGCGATGGAGCCGACGCCTTCGGCCAGCTTGTCGATGAAAAATTGTTCCGGGTTGTCATAGCCGGCCATCTGATCATCGACGGCAGCGCGTGTGTCGTCGTCCAGCCGGTCGTAATCGAGCAGCGCCTGCGGGTGGACGCCGATCATCCGGTTGATGATGAACTCGAGCCGTGCGAGGCCCACGCCACGATTGGGAATGTTGGCGAAATCGAAGGCCCGATCGGGATTGCCGACGTTCATCATGAGCTTCACGGGAATATCCGGGAGCGAGTCGAGCTCGATCAGCGTCTCGTCGTAGTCCAGCTCGCCCTCGTAGACGTAGCCCTCATCACCCTCGGCGCAGCTGACGGTGACGGCATGCCCATCGGCGATGGTCGCGGTCGCGTCCCCGCAGCCGACCACGGCCGGAATGCCGAGCTCGCGCGCGATGATCGCGGCGTGGCAGGTTCGGCCACCGCGGTTGGTGACAATGGCTGCCGCTCGTTTCATGACGGGTTCCCAGTCCGGGTCGGTCATGTCCGACACCAGCACGTCGCCGGGCTGGATGCGGTTCATTTCACTGACGTCATTGATGACTTTGGCCGTGCCAACGCCGATCTTCTGGCCAATGCTGCGGCCACGGCTGACAATTTCCGACCGGTTCTTCAGCGTGAAGCGCTCGATGGTCCGCCCGCTGCGGCTCTGTACCGTTTCCGGTCGCGCCTGCAGGATGTAAAGCTTGCCATCGTTACCGTCCTTGCCCCACTCGATGTCCATCGGGCGCTGGTAGTGTTGTTCGATCGTGACGGCCATCCGCGCCAGGGCGACAACGTCGTCGTCGCTGAGGCAGAACCGCAGGCTGTCGGTCTCGTCGACGTCGACGGTCTCGACGGTCTTGCCCGGCGTCGGATCGTCGCTGTAGACCATCTTGATGGCCTTGCTGCCGATGGTCTTGCGCAGGATCGGGTGATTGCCGTTCGTGAGCGCCTTCTTGTAAACGTAGAACTCGTCGGGATTAACGGCGCCCTGCACGACGGTCTCGCCGAGGCCATAGGAAGCCGTTATGAACACCGCGTCGCGGAAGCCGGATTCCGTATCCAGCGTGAAGATCACGCCGGCGGCACCGACGTCACTGCGCACCATGAGCTGTACACCGACTGACAGAGCGACGAGCTTGTGGTCGAAGCCCTGGTGCACGCGGTAGGCAATGGCGCGGTCGTTGTAGAGCGACGCGAACACCTGGTGCATTGCGTCGACGAGGTGCTCCATGCCGCGAACGTTGAGGAATGTTTCCTGCTGGCCGGCGAAAGAGGCGTCAGGGAGATCTTCCGCCGTCGCCGATGAGCGAACCGCAACGGCGATGTCTTCGCCGCCAGACATCTCATTCCAGGCGGCTTCGACGTCCTCGCGAAGCCGGTCGGGCAGGGGCGTATCGAGTATCCATTGCCGAATCGACTGGCCGGCCTCTTTCAGGGCGTCGATGTCGTCGACATCAAGATCATCCAGCACCGCTGAAATGCGCTCGTCAAGGCCATCCGTGCCCAGGAATGCGCGGTAGGCCGAGGCGGTGGTAGCAAATCCCCCGGGAACAGTGACACCAAGGTTACTCAGGTTGGAGATCATCTCCCCAAGTGAGGCGTTCTTGCCCCCGACGATCTCGACATCATTCATACCAAGCTCAGCGAGCTTGATGACATAAGGCTCCAATAGTTGCTCCCTTGTGTTCCCCTGCAGGAAATGGACAATCGATCGCGGGGAAACCGCTTATGAGTGAACGCACCATTTTCTTTCTATCGGATCAGACCGGGGTCACGGCGGAAACGTTGGGCCACAGCCTGATGACGCAGTTCGATAGTCATGATTTTCGGCAAGTGACTTTGCCATTTATAGATTCCGAAGACAAGGCGCGGGAAGCGGTCGGGAAGATCGACGAAGCCGGCGCCAAAGACACGTTTCGCCCGGTCGTGTTTTCGACGCTCGTGCATCCCGAATTAAGGAAAATCGTGAAGCAGGCGAGCGGCCTGCACCTGGACATTTTCGACGTGTTTCTCGACCCGCTGGAGGTCGAGCTCGAACAGGCCCCGGCCCAGGAGCCGGGCCGCGCCCATGGCATGAGCGATATCGACGCCTACATGAAGCGCATCGAAGCGACGAACTTCGCGCTGGCCAACGACGACGGCGGCGTCAGCCGCAACTACGACATGGCCGACGTGATACTGGTAGGCGTATCGCGGTCGGGCAAGACGCCCACCTGCCTGTACCTGGCGCTGCAGTACGGTGTCTATGCGGCCAACTATCCGCTGACCGAAGAGGACTTCGAGTCCGGTGAATTGCCGCGCTTCTTGCGCGATCACAAGAGCAAGCTGTTCGGCCTCACGATCACGCCCGAGCGCCTGCGCCAGATTCGCAAGGAGCGTCGACCGCTCGGCAAATATTCGTCGGCACAGCAGGTGCGCTACGAGCTGCGCGAGTCGGCAAGGATCTACAAGAAGTACGGGATACCGTATGTCGATACGACGGAATTCTCGATCGAGGAAATATCGAGTCGAATACTCGATAGTACCGGCGTTGACCGCCGCGTGCGACCCTGAATTTTCCCTTTTGTGACACACATCTGGAACACAAATTGCAAGCCTTTTGCAGCCTGATCGCTGTGCTATATTCGAGCCATGTTGCTCGATTCACACATCGTTCCACAGACGATCGTCAAGCCGAACAGCTTTGTCGGTTTGATGACCTTGTACGAGAGCAACTACCTGCGCCTGGTGCACCTGATTCCCGAACTGGAACGACTGGACGGCTGCTTTCGTTCACGGGTGGCCGGCGACTGTGAGCTGCATGTCGACATCCTCGAGCGCTGCCGTTACACGGTAACGCTGTCGCTGACGTACCTGTTCGACACGGATGAGGGCAGGGTGGCGGACCCCGACATCACCGTTCGGGCCTACCTCGACGGCCAGCTTGCGGAAGCCATGAGTTTGAGTGGCCAGCACCGGCACGCGACGCTGCGGCGGCTCGCCAAAGAGCACAAAGCCGAACTCGATGCCCGCTGGAAACGCAATATCGTCCTCAACAAGTGGCTCGACTACCTGACCGACCACGGTCATCTCGTCCTCGAGCGCTGAAAAAACTGTCGATTCGGTCATCGCGCCGGAGCACTACCCTTGCCATGATGACGCTGACAGGGCGGAGTCAGCCTGCGCCCTGGCGTTGCAGATTATGTAAAGAGGGTAGAGCGTGACGAGCCTGACAGCGATTTTCGGCCGGTCCGACGAGAAACCGCAGGAAGACAGCGAAAAGCTGCTGAAGCTGTACTGGAATCGAGCCGAGCTGAAAAAGGAATTCGCCGACCTGCGCAGCGAGAAGTTCCGGTTGCTGGAACTCGTCAAGGAGCAGGAAGGCGCTACGGCGCGCGTCGAGCAGAAGCTCGAGCATCTGGAGCGACTATTGCTGGACCCGGAGTGGGTTTACAACGTCATCATCTACTACCAGCTCCAGCACCTGAATCGCACCTGCGAGGGCAAGCTGGCGAAATTCGCCGAACAGCTGAAGCAGCAGCGTGAGAAACGCGAGCACCGCCAGTTGCTCGACGACTGGCAGGAGCAGATCGACGCCAGGGGCGAGGCAATCCACAAGGAAATCGGCGAGCAACGCCTGCAGGCGCAGATGCTTGAGGACCGCTTGCAGGCGGAGCAGCATCGCCTGATAACGATGAATGGACTGGTACGCTTCTTCCGCAAGCGCTCTCTGACCGCGTCGATTGACGAACTGGCCGCATCGATCGACGCCGCTCAGCAGCGTGAGGAGCAGTTACTGCAGGACTATGAAGAACTGCAGAACCAGCCGCCGCCGGAGACCCAGGGGCTCGACGTTGCGGCGAAACGCCTCATCAATTTCACCATCCTCGCGTTTGCCCAGCACCTGTACCTGCATTTTCGCAAGGACGGACTCGTGGGACTGGCCAAAGAGGCGGGCGACAAGAGCGTCGGCGCGATCAATTACGGCGGCAGGAAGGACTGTGAGCGTATCGTCGACATGGTGAATAAACAGCTGGGCCGGCTGGAGAAATCCCGGGACTTCGCTGACGTCGTGCGGCAGCGCTCCAGGCTGATTGCTGAAAAAGCGATGTTTCGCAGCGACAGTGATGCCGTGCCCGTCTCGGGTTCGGTGTCGACGGTCTTCGTGATCGGCAAGCAGGGCGCCGTCAAGGAGATTGACGCCAATCTGCTGGGCGAGGACTACTGGAACCTGGCTGGAATCGTCAGCCGCTAGCGGCGGTGCTAGATATCGGTGCGATACATGTGGCGCCGGAACCCCGGCATGTCACTCGCCGAAACTCCGGGCAGCTGGGTGGTGTAGGCCGGCGTCGAGGAATCCGATGCCGGTGCGCTAACCGCTTCTTCCGTATCGCTGGACGAATCGCTGTCGCTCTCGGCAGCTTTCACCGGAGCGGTAGATTCAGTGGCTTCGACCGTGCGCACCAGGGGCGCTTCGGCAGCATCATTGATAATTGCCCGCAGCACTTCTTTCTGGGCGGCGGCCTCGGGGCATTCGGGGTCCTGGATGTCGGTTGCGGCGAGGGCAGTGCCACTCAGGGCGCCGAGCAGTAGCAGCGCCGGAATGCTGGTCGCGCTCCGCGATACGCTTGTCCGTGGTGCCTTGGTGCTCTTCACAGGCCCTCCCGTTCGCTGTATCAGCCAGGTGTTATAGTGAAGTATAACACCAGTATACTGTTCTGCAAGCGCTAATTTTCGGGCTGTACCTGGGCCGTGGTCGGCGGGACGCCCCCAATCTCGCGCATCAGCGCCAAGTCTGTAACAATGCCGGCCGCCTGGTCAAGGTGCACGTCGGGCCGATCCTCGTCGTCGAGATCCTCGAGGCTCTCGACGGGTTCGAGTCCGAGGGCTGCGCGGCGCTCATTCTCGAGTTCGAGCGCCCGCTGCCGGTTTTCCTCGCGATCGGACCGCCGTTCATCGATGCTCAGCGAAACCGTGTCCCTCGATCGTGCTTCGCGATCATCCTCGATGTATTGCATCAGGTACTGGAAATTCGGGTCGCCCTTGGCGCGCTCGGAATGGCTGACCGTCAGCGAGTGGATCGTACTGTCCAGCGGGTCGCCAGCGCGGAAGCGCGTAGTCTGGATCGTGTCCCAGGGCAGGGCGGAGTCGCGCACGCTTTCGCCAATCTCCTCGGCGTCAATCGGCGACGGCAGGTTGATGTCCGGGTTGACGCCGCGGTGCTGCGTGCTCTCCCCGGTCACCCGGTAGTACTTGCCAATCGTCAGGGTCAGCTGCCCGAAGCCCTTGTCGCCCTCAGGCTTGAGGTACTGGTCGAGTGAATACAGGTTCTGGACGGTGCCCTTGCCGAAGGTCTCCTGGCCGATGATAACGCCGCGGTTGTAGTCCTGGATCGCCGCCGCAAAGATCTCCGACGCCGAGGCGCTGAAGCGATTGACGAGCACCGCAAGCGGGCCGTTATAGGCGACGCGCGGCACGGGATCCGGATCGTCAAGGCGGCTGATGCGGCCGTTGGAATTGCGTAGCTGGACGACGGGCCCGTTGTCGATAAATAGACCGGACAGCGCCGTTGCCTCGGTCAGGTGACCGCCGCCGTTATCGCGCAGATCGATAATCAGGCCGTCGATGCCCTGTTCCTCGAGTTCCTCGATCAGGTGCTTCACGTCCTTGGTCGTGCTCGTGTAGTCCTTGTCGCCGCTGCTGAGCGCGCGGAAGTCGCGGTAGAAGCTCGGAATTTCGATGACGCCTATCGTCCAGTCACGACCGTCACGCGGCACCGTGATGATATCGCTCTTGGCGGCCTGTTCTTCGAGCTTGACCTGGCCGCGGGTCAGGCTGAGTTCGCGGTTGCCGTCACCTGGCATGGCGCCGGCAGGCAAAATCTGCAGTCTTACAACCGTATCGGCCGGTCCGCGAATCAGGTCGACGACGTCATCGAGACGCCAGCCAATGACGTCGACCATGCCGCCCTCCGAGCCCTGCGCGACGCCGACGATCCGGTCTTCCGGCTTCAGGGTGCCGTCAATAGACGCCGGTCCGCCCGGAATGATGCTCACGATGCGAACGTAGTCTTCTTCGGTCTGCAGTGATGCGCCAATGCCGAAATACGACAGGCTCATCTGGATTCGGTATTCCTCTGAGTTGCGCGGCGACAGGTAGCTGGAGTGCGGGTCCAGCGTGTGGGCGAAAGCGTTCATGAACATCTCGAACACGTCGTCGTTGTTCACCTGGTCCATGCGACGCAGGAAGCGCTCATAGCGCTTCGTCAGGACGTCGCGCGAGTCTTCCCAGGGCTTGTCCGTCAGTGCGAGATTGAGCACGTCGTTCTTGACGCGCTTGCGCCAGATCTCATCGAGCTCTTCGCTGGTGGTCGCCCACGGCGCCTCGGTACGATCGAACTGGTATTCCTCGCTGATCGTCAGGTCCGGCTCGGTCTCGAGCTGCGCCAACGCGAATTCGAAGCGCTCGCGCACACGCGTCCGGTAGATTGCGAACATGTCGAACACGGGATCCAGAGGCTCGGTGCGGACGATGTCGTCGAGGTCGTAACGAAACTGTTCGAAGTACTCGATGTCGGACCGCAGCAAGTACATGCGATTGCGGTCCAGGGACTCGATGTAGCGGTCCATGACGTCGGTCGACAGATCGTCGTTGACCGCAACATGCAGGTAGTGGGATTTCTGGATGAACTGGGTGACGAGTTCCCCGATCTTCTCGTGCCGGGGATCGGGCTCCAAGGGCTCATCGGACTTGATCTCCGGCACGTTGGCCAGAGCGGTTGCGGCTATCAGCAGCAGGGCCGCCAACCAGGCGATTCGATGGGTCTTGAGTGCAGTCAAATGTCTCTCCAGAATTCGGCTTTACAGCTTGTTCAATACTGCCAAGCGGCTAGGCTAGTGGTCCGTCGCAATCCAATCAAGGGCATATTTGGCATAACCGCCCAACTCGCAAAGGAATTTTAAAATATACCATGGTGGAAAAATTTAGATGCGCCCGCTAACCGCCATCAACGGCATCCTGTTCGGCAGCTGCGTGGCGATCACCGTGAGCCTTGCAGCGGTCTTCGTCGTGTTCCTGGTCCTGGGCGACGAATACCCGCGTGTGCAGAACGAATTCGATGCGCTCGTAGCGAGCTTGCTCATCTTCCTTGGTATGACCGCGATCAGCGCCGCGAGTTTCTACACGCTGCTGATCAATCACAAATTCCGCCTCATTGCGCAAGCCGCACTGTGGAGCGGGCTGGTTGCCACGACCCTGTATTACCTGCCTTAGTCAAACAGTCGCCAGTCCGCCTGTACGCTGGCTTCCTTGCGGCTGGCGTCACGGCGCTGCCGCATGCGCGCCTGCAGCTCGTCGCGGCGCTCCGCCAGCCAGCTGTCGCGGTTTGCGGCAGCATCCTGGTCGCGGAGGTCGCAAAAATCGCGATAGGCCTCGATCTCGTGCTCGAGTTCACGGACGACCAGCTCCACCATGATGGCGTCGTCGAGAAAGCCGAGTCCTGGAATGTGGTCCGGAATCAGGTCATCGGGTTCGGTGAAGTAGGCGAGGGCATTGAGTACCCGGCTGGCTTCCTGGTGGGGCAGCCGCCAGTCGAGGTCTGACAGCATTCGCATCAGCAGGCGCAGCTTGTCGATACGGTCCTGGATGAAGCCTGGTGTGCCGTTGCTGCCGATGTCCTGCAGCAGGTCCTCAGCCGCGGCGACGATGTCCTCGGGTGCTTTGCGCGCGGCCACTTTGCGGGCCTCGCGCATAATCAGTCGGAAATGGATGAGATCGCTGTCGTCGAGCTCGAACGAGACGCGCAGGCCCATGTTACTTGGTGCGCTTGTCCCAGTTCCGGGAGCGGTCGAACTGGCCCGTGTTGTAAGGGTCGAATCCTTCCTCTTCCTCGGTGTCGATGATCGAGTCGTCCAGGATCATCAGCGTCTCGTGAGTGCCGGTGTCTTCACGGACGTACTTGTTGCGAATGAGGACGTTCTTGCCAGGGCCGCGGCCCTCGATTCGGCCGCCGATATGCGGGTCGAGGTCGACGACCTCGGGCTGCCGGTCGGGCACTGCCTGTTTGGGCCTGGCCTTCGGGACAGGCTGAAAGCGGCCCTTCGTTCGGAGATGGGCGCCGGTTTGGCGCAGATCGGGCTCACGGACGTCTTCCTTTGGCGAGATCTTGCTAACCAGCCAGTTAATGAAGCGCTTCATGGATGCTGCTCGTCCGTGTAAGTGTGCGTGTTGCCGTATTGCGACAACTATAGAGCTTGCCTCGCCAGAGGATGCACGATTGTTAACATAATTTCTAGCAGAATGCCGGTAATGAGTTGTTCGCAAAGAAAAAAATGTGATCATGATCACAGTTTGCGCGTCCGAGGCGGGTGGCTATTTTCAGCGAGCGGATTGGCGTGAAACGCGCCATCCAAACCGGGTCAGGCGTAGCACCTGGATGACGAGGTAGGGCGATAACACGAGGAACCAGGCGGCGGGTTCGCCACCACGCAGCCGGGCGGAGAGCGAACTGTAGAAATCGGCGAATCCGTAGCCACCGAAATCGCCCAGAACCCGGGGACCGATCCAGTAAATCGCTATCGGCAAAAGCACCAGTCCGGTAAACAGCAGGCCCAGGAATATGGCCACTTCACGCAGCACGGTATTTTTCGGCGACCCCGGTGACATGGGGCGCTATCGTTGCCCACGAAGGGGCAAAGTTCAAGACTTGCGGCGGTGCCTGCGGCGGTATATCAGGACGCCAAGGTGGAGGCAGGCGACCGCGAACAGCATGTAGTGCGGCAGCAGCCAGGCCCAGCCGCTGATGTAGAACGTCGCCAGCAGAGCACAGACGCCGGCGAACAGGTAGAAGAAGGGCAATGCGTCATAAGCGGCCTTCGGTAACCAGATCTTGCGCGCCATGAGGCGCCCCGCATCGCGGGTCATCTGCTGGGTTTCGGTGAGATTGGCCGGCTTCTCTGCCGCGTTGCTGTACATCATCGTGGTGCGCCCTCCTTGCGACCTGGAAGACAGCATAGCGCGCCCGGCGAGCGGGCGCCGTGACTGCTCTCACAGTCTCACTAGTCGCGCTTGGGGAATTCCTCGTAGCGGAAGTCCGCCGTGCCAATCCTGACGGCGTCGCCATTCTTGAGGAAATGCTCTGTGATGCGATCGGAGTTGACATATACCCCGTTCTTGCTGCCCCAGTCGATGACCCGGGTCGTCTCGTGATCCGTCACGATGACGGCATGTCGTCGGCTCACGTACGAGGCTTTTAACTGGATATCATTCTGCTCGGTGCGGCCGATCGTCAGTCGATCCTTGAACAGTGGGAATCGCAACTCCTGGCCGTCGACCGTGCCGATGAGCACGCGTGACGTGCGGTCGCGCTGGCGGCGTTGCTCATCAATGCGTTCGGACATGCGGTCGTCGATGTCGTGTATGACGTCTTCGATCTCGCCAATCGTCTCGATCTGCTGCGTCTTGCTGGCCAGTTCGGCGAGCAGACAATTGATGGCGTCACTCTTGCTTTCGAGCGTTTCCTTGCTGTGCGAGAGATCCTCTTTCAGGCGCTTGTTCTCGCGTTCCAGGTCATCAATGCGGGCGACCGACGTTTTCTCGGTCTGGGTCAGCATCTTTTCGAGCTCATCCTTGAAGCCCCGGGTGTTGAATAGGTCAGAGGCCAGTTGCTCGGTGACGAGTTCCTGCTGCGCCACGGTTTCCTGCGCCTCGCCAAGCTCAAACCGGATCATGCGAATTTCTTCCGCGTGGTCGTCCTGGATCTTCGCCAGGCGTTCCTCGAGCGCCGCATTGCATATCCGCAGACCCGCGACTTCCCGTTCGAGCTGCGCGACCTTGCGCCGGCTGTGATCCAGGCCATCCCGGATTGCATCCCTGTCAACCAGGGCCTCTTCGGCCACCTTTCACTCGTCCTGTAAACGGCGCCGCAATTCATCGGCGTAAATCTGTGCGCGTTCGAGCTGCGCGTGTAGTTCACCCGCTTCCGCAGTGACACTGGCCAGACGACCCTCGATCCGCTGTTCCTCGACGTTTTCAGCGGGTGTAGCTACGGCCAGCCGCATTTCCTCGAGGTCGTGCTGCAGCCGTTCGATCTGCTGGTCGCGCTTGCGCAGGAGCCCGTCTTTGCGCGCCAGTTCGTCATTGAGTTCCGAGGTGAGCTCTTCACGGGCCTTGATCTCGGTTTCGAGCCCATTCCACTGCGTACGGAGATGTTCGATGTCGAACTGCAGCTGCTCGATGGTCTCCGTCCGGTTCTGGAGATCGGACTGCAGTTGAGTGAGCGACGGCGCTGCGTCGTCTTCCGGGTCGGGATCGAACCCAAATGTCTCCGCCAGCGCCTCCAGCTCCGCTGTCGGAACGTCAGCATCCGTGACTAATTCATTCGTATTGTTATTGTCATTAGCCATGGGCGAATTCTACCACGCTGGCGCGCGCACGCCGGGCTTCGCCAGCTTACGTAAAATCGTTTTGGGGCATGGATTCAGTCGCTCGGTACGGTACGCCCGGCAGCCCAGGCGCGCAGGGCTGCAACCTGCTCCTGCATGACCACCGAAAGTGGCCGCGTCTCTTTGACTTCCTGCAGGATGTGCTCGGTGCCGAGCTCTTGCTTCTGCGCGTGCGCCGCGTAGAACGCGGCGACCACGGCCTGCTCGATCTCGGCCCCGGAGAAGCCCTCCATCGCCTCTGCGAGCTCCTCGATCTCGAAATTGCTCAGGCTTTGATCGCGGCTGGTCAGGTGGATGGCGAGGATGGCGGCCCTGACCGACTTGTCGGGCAGATCCACGAAAAAGATTTCGTCGAAACGGCCCTTGCGAACAAGCTCCGGCGGCAAGGTCGTGATGTCGTTGGCCGTGGCCACGACGAAGACCTGGCTCTTCTTCTCGGCCATCCAGGTCAGGAAGGTCCCGAGGACGCGCTGCGTCGTACCGGTTTCACCGCCGTGGCCGGCGATACCTTTCTCGATCTCGTCGATCCACAGGACGCAGGGCGACATGACGTCCGCCGTCTTGAGCGACTCGCGCAGCTTGCGTTCCGTCTCGCCGTGGTACTTGTCGTAAATGGCGCCGAAATCCAGTCGCAGCAACGGTACGCCGAAGATGCCGGCGGTCGCCTTGGCCGCGAGGCTCTTGCCGCAACCCTGGATGCCAAGTAGCAAGATGCCCTTCGGCGCATCGAGATGGGCGGCGCTCTCGTCGCCGCGGAATGCCGCGCGCCGCTGCGACAGCCATTTCTTGAGGCGGGCCAGGCCGCCCACGTCGCTGAAGCGCGCGGTCTCGTACTCGAACTGCAGGGCGCCGCCGCGATTCAATAGTTCGTACTTCGCCTGCATGACGCCAGGCAGGTCACTCTTGGTGATCGCGCCGTCGACGAAGATGGCGTTGCGTGCGAGTTGCTCAGTATCGCGGTAGGTCAGCCCGGCGAGGTTCTGGATCAGCATCTTGTAGGCCTTGGCATCGGCCTGCACCCGCGAACCCGGGTTGTCCCTGGTCCACTCGTCGGCGACTCGTTCGACGATCTTGCGACGTTCATCTTCCGACGGCAGCGCCATGTCGAACCGGGCGCTGAACGTCTCCAGTTCCGCCGGCAACTTGACGTCATGGCTTATGAGGACGATCTGTCTCGGGATTTCGCGGTAGCGAATGCAGATGTCCTTGATGAGGCGGACATTGAGCGGGTCGTCGAGGAACGGGTGAAAGTCGAGCAGCACGTAGATCGCGGGCTTGGACACGGCGCGAATGTGCTTGAGCACGTCGCCCGGTTCCGAATTGATGGTCTGGGGCTCGAGCGCAATGTCGATGCGCTGCAAACCGTCGGTCACGGTCCAGCGAAACAGCGGCATGTACTCGTCAACGCTGCCGGCAATCGTGATGGACTGCAGCATCGTCAGGATGCGTGCCTCGTCGCGCGTCTCGATGACGACAATCGGCGTGCGCGATCGCAGGATGATCTCGAGGTCGTGGCGTCCGTCCATCGGGCGTTACTGGGTCTCCGGTGTCGGCGTGATACTACGACAGCCTGGCAGCCGATCGCTGTGCAGTGCGTCCGGTTTGTGGCC
>JAAUYE010047880.1_pt1 | contig 17616 bp, 15 predicted proteins | sample 7278081 | NCBI WGS metagenome assembly JAAUYE01 (sample SAMN14350131, study PRJNA611818) | marine sediment metagenome | isolation source: surface marine sediment (0.6m) | place: French Polynesia: Moorea | collected 2018-08
GCACACATGCCTCCTCACAGGGTGCCGGGCAGAGACGTCCGGTAAATTCGGGAAAGTTGTTTGTCAGCAGCAGCTGGGCGAGTGCATCTTTCCAGCGACCCTGGTATATGTCATCGTTCCAGTCCGGAATCAGGTTTCCCAGCGGGCAGCCGGCGTGACAGGTCGGTACACCGCAGTCCATACATCGGGCGGCTTGCTGTTGCAGCTTTTGCCTGGGAAACGGTGCATAGATTTCTCGATAGTCCTGCAGTCGTTCACCGACCGAGCGTTTATCGGGAAGTTCCCGGGTATAATCCTTGAATCCAGTTGGTTTTCCCAAAATAAATCCCTTTACAGTAGAACCAGCGTTTTTGAAATGGTGCCGTTTTTGGCTGTCGTGGTCATGCCTGTTGCTGCTTTTCTCGGTCTGGCGACGCTTCGGCGGCCTGCTGCAACGCACGCTTGTATTCGGTGGGCATAACTTTGACGAACCTGGAACGCATGGCTTTCCAGTTGTCTAAAATTCGCAGAGCAACGGGGCTGTCGGTGTGGCGATAATGATTCTCGATCAGTGATAACAACTCCTGCTCATCGGCGGGCGCATCCACATTTTCAAGCTCCACCATTTCCGTATTGCACTGCAGGCTTCCAAAATCACCGGATTCATCGAATACATAAGCGATCCCACCGCTCATGCCGGCAGCAAAATTACGACCCACCGGACCCAGCACCACGACCCGCCCGCCGGTCATGTATTCGCAACCGTGATCGCCAGCACCTTCGACAACCGCATGCACGCCGCTGTTGCGCACACAGAACCGCTCACCGGCCTGGCCGCGAATATAGGCTTCCCCGGAAGTCGCTCCGTAGAAAGCAACATTGCCGATGATCACATTCTTCTCAGCGATAAACCGGCTCCCGGTTGGCGGTCGAATCGTCAGACGTGCACCGGACAGTCCTTTTCCGAAATAATCGTTGGCATCACCGTGGATATGAAAGGTCAGGCCCGGAGCGCCAAAGGCACAAAAGCTCTGTCCTGCCGAACCGGTTGCACGTATAACGATGGTGTCATCAGGGAGGCCGATTTCTCCATACCGCCTGATGATCCGGTAACTGAGCAGCGTACCCACGGTACGCTGGGTGTTGCGAATCTGTAAATCGACCTGTACCGGCTGCCCCTTTTCGATCGCTGCCTGACAGCTATCGATCAACTGATGGTCCAGAGCCTGTTCCAATCCGTGATCCTGGCTTTCAGCCCGGCAGGTGGCACCGAGTGTTTCGGAAGGTCGGGGAATATGCAGCATGCTGGATAAATCGAGTCCCGCCGCCTTCCAGTGGTCCACCGCCTGACGCGCGTCAAGCAGACCTGCCCTGCCGACCATCTCCTTTAGTGTGCGAAAGCCGAGCTGGGCCATGATAACTCTCAGATCTTCGGCAATGAAGTACATCAGGCGAATCAGGTGTTCGGGTTTTCCGGTGAACTTTTTCCGCAATTCCGGATCCTGGGTGGCGATGCCCACCGGACAGGTATTCAAATGGCAAACGCGCATCATTACGCAGCCCAGCGCCACCAGCGCGATCGTGCCGAATCCGAACTCTTCAGCGCCCAGCAGGCACGCTACTGCCACGTCGCGGGCGGTCTTCAACTGCCCGTCGCACTCGAGGGTCACACGGCTGCGCAAGCCGTTGAGGACCAGTGTTTGCTGGGTTTCGGCCAGGCCCAGCTCCCAGGGTAAACCCGCATGCCGGATCGAAGTCTGCGGCGATGCGCCGGTGCCGCCCGATTCACCGCTGATAAGGATAACGTCAGCTTTGCCCTTGGCCACACCGGCGGCCACTGTACCAACACCGACCTCGGAAACCAGCTTGACATTGATTCGTGCCCGGGGATTGGCATTTTTGAGATCGTGAATCAGTTGCGCCAGATCCTCGATGGAGTAAATATCGTGGTGGGGGGGTGGAGAGATCAATCCGACATACGGAGTGGAATGCCGGGTTTTAGCGATCCAGGGATACACCTTGTAGGCCGGTAGCTGGCCGCCTTCGCCGGGTTTGGCACCCTGGGCCATTTTGATTTGCAGATCCGTCGCACTTGCCAGGTATGCCCCTGTGACACCGAATCGACCGGAGGCAACCTGTTTGATCGCACTGTTTCGCCAGTCACCATTTTCATCCGGATCATACCGGTCCGGATCCTCACCGCCTTCGCCACTGTTACTTTTTGCCCCTATACGATTCATGGCAACGGCCAATGTCTCGTGAGTCTCCTGGCTGATCGATCCGTAGGACATTGCGCCGGTCTTAAAGCGCCGGACGATCTCGTCGGCGGGCTCGACTTCTTCCAACGGGATCTGCTCACCTTGGGGCTTGAACGCCAGAAGTCCCCGGATCAAACCCTCCTGTCGGTTCTGCCGGTCAACCAGATCCGCAAACTCCTTCCAGGCCGCACGGTCATCTCGTTGCACCGCTTGCTGCAGCCGAGCGATGGTCATCGGATTGTACTGATGGGCCTCTCCATCCCGGCGCCATTTGTATTTCCCACCGGAGACCAGTTGGGATCCGGTGGAAATTGCCGCACCCGGGAACGCACGCCGGTGACGCTGGTGAACCTCTTCGGCGACAACAGTCATTCCGGCGCCGCTGATTCGCGACGCCGTCCCGGAGAAATAGGCGTCGATGAGAGATTCATCCAGGCCGACACATTCAAAAATCTGTGCACCCCGATAGCTCTGCAGTGTGGATATTCCCATTTTGGAAATGACTTTCAGCACGCCCTGGCAGACAGCCTGAACATATCGCTCGATAGCCGTCGAAAACGTCATTCCGGCAAGTTCGTCTTCTCGGATCATCCCTTCCAAGGAATCATACGCCAGATAGGGATGGACCGCACCGGCACCGTAGCCGATCAGACAGCAAAAATGATGGACTTCCCGGGCGTCCCCGGTTTCCACCACGATCCCGCAGCGGGTGCGCTGCCCGGAACGGATCAGATGATGGTGGACAGCGGCTGTGGCCAGCAACGAAGGGATGGGCGCCGCCTTGGGTCCGATACCACGATCGGTGAGAATCAGTATGGAAACACCCTGTTCAACGGCCTGCGAAGCCTGCCGACACAGATCTTCGAGCGACTCACTCAGGCCAACTCCCCCTTTGTCCACCGGGTAGTGCATCGACAACGCCAGCGATTGTAAATGATCGATGGCCAGGTGTTGAATCTGATGAAATTCCAGGGGGGTCAAAATCGGTCTCTCCAGGCGAAGTTGGCGACAATGTTCAGCGGTCTCCTGAAACAGATCCTGTTCGGCACCGATGGTTGTGATCAACGAGGTAACCAGCTCCTCCCGAATGGCGTCCAGGGGTGGATTGGTCACCTGGGCAAAAAGCTGTTTAAAATAATCGAACAGCAGTCGCGGGCGGCTGGAGAGTATCGCGGGCGGAATATCATCCCCCATGGAGCCCAACGGCTCTTTGCCTTTGGTTGCCATATGAGCCAGGATGATCTTCAGGTCTTCCCGGCTGTACCCGAAAGCATGCTGTTGCGTAAGCAGCGGTAGTGCGTCATTGGATGGATTCTTCCCTCCACGTGGCAGCCGCTCCAGAAATACCAGGTTATCGTTCAGCCACCGCCGATAAGGTTTGCGCCGGGTGATTTCATCCTTGATTTCCTCGTCCTCGACAATACGCCCCTTTTGCGTGTCGATGAGAAACATGCGACCCGGCTGCAGGCGGCCTTTCCTGAGAACATTGGCCGGATCGACATCCAGTACACCGGTCTCCGAGGCCATGATGACAGTGTCATCCCGGGTAACTGTAAACCGGGAGGGGCGCAATCCGTTGCGGTCCAGGACCGCTCCGATGCGGGTACCGTCGCAAAAGGCGATAGCAGCCGGCCCGTCCCAGGGTTCCATCAAAGAGGCGTGATATTCATAGAACGCCTTTTTCTCATCACTCATGGCCGCGTGGTTCTGCCATGCCTCGGGGATCATCATCATGATGGCGTGGGGAAGCGAACGTCCGGTTCGCACCAGCAGTTCGACCACGTTGTCGAATACCAGCGAATCACTGCCACCCGGGGTGGCGATGGGAAAAAGTTTGGCAATGTCCTCTCCGAAAAGTTCGGATCGAAACAGATACTGGCGCGCATTCATCCAGTTAATATTGCCGCGCAGGGTATTGATCTCGCCGTTGTGACAGACAAACCGAAAAGGATGTGCCAGATCCCAGGTGGGAAAGGTATTGGTGCTGTATCGCTGGTGAACCAGAGCCATGGCACTGATCAGGTCGGGATCCTGCAGATCGGGATAATAGTGTTGTATCTGGTCGGCCAGCAGCATTCCCTTGTAAACCAGGGTTCGACTCGACAGGCTGGGGATATGAAAAAAGCCCGCTTCGGTCAGACCGGACAGGCGGACGAACTGCTCGACCATCCGGCGGATGATGAACAGTTTGCGTTCAAAGTGTTCAACATCCCGGATATCCGCACCGCATCCGATAAAGATCTGGTATATCACCGGCTCCTGCTGCCGGGCCAGTTCACCGAGTGCTTCACGGTCAACCGGGATCCGTCGCCAGCCGAGCATTTGCTGGCCTTCCCTTCCGATGATGGTTTCAAAATGATCCATACAGATTCGACGCTGTTCTTTGTCCGGTGGTAGAAAAACCAACCCGCAGGCATACCGCCTTGCGGCAGGCAGTACGATGGAAATATCTGCGCACGCTTTGCGCAGGAACCGATCCGGCATCTGCAGCAAAATACCGGCTCCGTCACCGGTGGTTTCGTCGCATCCGCAGGCACCGCGATGGGTGAGGTTGACCAGGATCTGCAGTCCGTCTCGAACTATGCTATGCGATGGCTCGCCTTTGAGATGACAAACCAGTCCAACCCCGCAGGCGTCGTGCTCCTGCAATGGGTTATACAACCCCTGTGCGACCGGAGGTCCGACTTTGGTCTTTGATTTCATTTTTCCCATTATCACAAGTATATAGCGGCCGGACCAGTTGGCTTGCCGTTTAAAACCGGCAATAAGAGTGTTCGGCCGGATATCATTCTTTGCCGAATTTCTATAACGGATTTTTTCCCCGAATGCCAGCACGGGGATTCGGTAGCGGTATCGGCGGGAGGCAACGAAGCCTGCCGGGCTCCATCGAATCGAGCCCGACAGGCGCCTTGCACCGGGAGGAGGAGGACCTATGTCTGTCTGACCGGCTCCAGGCTGCCAACCTCCCCGGCAGCTTCAGCAGCCCCTGAGCTGGCTCCGATGCCGACCCCACCGTAGGAGGAAACCTCGAAATCCGGATACGCATTGCCACCATGCTCGGCAATGTCCAAGCCTTCCATTTCCTCTTCGGGCGAAACCCGCAGACCGACAAATTTGTCGATCATTTTGAACATCAGAAAGGCGGTGGGAAAAACCCACAGAAAACACGCGGCGATGCCAAGCAGCTGGACACCGATGATCTTGGCAGATGTGCCACCGATATTGAAAATACCGGCCGCCAGTGTTCCCCAGGCGCCACAGACACCGTGCACGGAGATGGCACCCACCGGATCGTCGATCCGGATCTTATCGAAAAACAACACGGACAGGACCACGATCACACCGCCGGCTGCACCGATAATTACGGCACTCATGGGTGTAACCGAAGCGCATGGAGCGGTGATTGCCACCAGTCCTGCCAGGGCACCATTGAGACTCATGCCGACTTCCGGCTTTCCAAATCGAATCCAGGAGGTCAACATCGCCAAAACAGCACCGGCAGCTGCCGCCAGATTGGTGTTGACGAATATCATCGCAATGTCCTTGTTGGCGGCAGTGGTCGATCCCGGATTGAATCCGAACCACCCCAGCCAGAGGATGAAAACGCCCAGTGCGGCCAGGGGCATGCTGTGACCCAGGATCGGTCTGATCCGGCCATCTTTGGTATACTTGCCCATCCGGGGACCCAGAACAATCGCCCCGGCCAGCGCAGCCCACCCACCCACCGAGTGAACCACGGTGGAGCCGGCAAAATCGATAAATCCCAGCCCTTCCAGCCAGCCGCTACCTTTAAACAGGCTGCCCCAGGCCCAGCTGCCGAACACCGGATAGATAATCGCACTGAGAATGGCGCTGTAAAGAATGTAGCCGACAAACCGGGTTCTTTCGGCCATTGCCCCGGAAACGATGGTGGCCGCCGTCGCGCAGAACACCACCTGAAACATCCAGAAGGCCAGCACCCATGGATCGGATCCTACGCTAAAATCGCTGAGAAAAAAGCCGCTGGTGCCGAACCAGCCGGTGGATGTGGCCCCGAACATCAGGGCAAAGCCGACTGCCCAGAAGGCCAGCGTCCCCATGGAAAAATCCATCAAGTTTTTCATCAAGATATTGACAGCGTTTTTCGCCCGGGTAAACCCGGTTTCCACCAGGACAAAACCGGCTTGCATAAAAAACACCAATGCAGCGGCCACCAGGGTCCATACATAATCCGCGTGGGACTGTACCAAGTCGATCAGGTTCTTGTTCGATTCAGGCGTCGGTGGATCATCCCCGGCCCAGACGCGTCCAATTCCACACAGCACAAACAGAATCAATAGTATCGTCTTTCTCATCTTTCTATCAGCCTCCTTCTATTTTCAGCAGATTGGTTAGATGGCATTTGCTCCGGATTCTCCGGTTCGGATGCGTATGGCTCCTTCCAGTGGCGATACGAATATCTTTCCATCACCGATCTTGCCGGTTTTTGCCGTTTCCTGAATCACCTCGATCACCTTGTCGGTCATCTCATCATCAACAACCAGGCCCACCAGAACCTTTGGAACAAAATCGACCTGGTATTCAGCCCCGCGATAGATTTCCTTGTGCCCCCTCTGACGGCCGAATCCTTTTACTTCACTGATGGTCATTCCATTGACACCGATGCCGTTCAGGGCCTCTTTTACTTCTTCGAGCTTAAACGGCTTGATCACCGCTTCGATCTTCTTCATTCTGACAGCCTCCTTGATTGGATGGGGTTTTTGGTTCCCGGGAAAACGGTTGGGTATCCTCCAGAGCAACCTTCGTGCCGTTTTCGCATTTCCGGTATAAATTGAATACAACTAATTGAAATTACATTATTATTTAAATATTTAGACCTTGCGCATATACGACTAAATAAATACAATATTGTAGAAATAAATGTTTATAATCACAAATTTGTTATTTTATTGCGAATTACTGACAAAATAGTGAAAAGGGGGTGGGGTAGAACGTGGCAGCTATTTTAGGCGGAGGGCGTATTACCAGTAACGATGACCCGCCGGGTCATCGTACCGAAGTCGCCTTCGGACCGGCGGCACATATAGCCTTTGCGGATATCGATACGATCGAATCCAGCCTCGGCCAGCAGACGGGATATTTTGCGGGGGCTGTACAGACGCGTGCAGTACGTGTGCTCGCGGATGCAGCCCTTTGTGTGGGAAGTGACAGTTTCTCGACTATAGATAACGTCGCCGGACAGTTCGCGACTTCGAACGACCTCCAGCTCCGCATCGATACGATGGCGGATCATCGGCTTGAAATGCCGCAGCACATATTCCCGATCCGGCAAATCCATCAGCAGCACGCCGCCGGGCTTCAGAACCCGCGCTGCCTCCAGAAGCAGCTTACGGTTTTCGGATTCGTCTATAAAGTATCCGAAGCTGCTGCCCAGGATTAATACGACCCGAAAGCTTTGGTCGCGGATGGCGGTCGCGCGCGCATCGCCGCGGATGAAGCCGGTGCCGAGGCTTTCTTCTGCTGCCAGTCGCTTTCCTATCCGCACCAGGCTCTCGGAGTAATCCAGGAGCACCACCCGGTGGAAACCACGCCTGGTCAACTCCACGGCATGACGTCCCTGCCCCCCGCACAGATCCAGGATTGGTTCAGTCTTGGCAAAGGAAAACGCTTCTTCCAGAAAATCGACTTCCCGGCAGGTCAGCTGCTGGTTATCAATCGACCGGGCGTCGGTGCGCAGATAGAACTCATCAAAAATGTCTTTCCACCAATTCGGATCGATCCTCATGGGTGGACATGCTCCTCTTTTTGATGGGCACCGAAACTGAAAATACCGTCCGATGCCAGTATTGCCGGTGACCCTCCCCAGGGCTGCGATCTGGCAATCTCCAATTCGTCGGATTCCAGGCTGATGAAGTGGTCCAGGTCTCCCGCCGCCCACATCTTTTCCAGGGTCAGGCAGTCCTTCCAAATATGAGCGCAGTAGGAATCGAGAGCCTCGATTTGCTTCGCGGTGATGATCCGCGGCCGCAGAGCCATTTTCACCGGCCCAAGCAGGTAAGTAAATTGATTGGCCACGGTCATTTGCTGCTGCAACGCCAGTGCCTCGGATACGATCTCGGCCGAAATGCCGGCAACGGAAGCATTGATGCGGTCAGTGGCATCGCGAACGCTGATCGGTGATCGCAGAACCGCCACTGGTTGAACTCCCCCGCCGCTGCCGACATTGGTGGGCACCTGCCCGTAACGGGCGACAAAACCGATCAGTTCATCCGCTCCAAACAGGCATCGAAAATCGGTCTGCCGGCGGACGGTGATCACATCTCCTGTCTCGGCATCGACCTCCGGCATATCCTCGGCCCACAGCCACAGCGGCACTTTCTTCTGAACGATGTAGTCCCCGGCTGCAATCGCCATTTGAATGGCATCTTCCGCATCCGGGTGTACGCCTCCCACCCGCACGCCATGTCCGGAGTATCCCCGGGAGGGTTTCAGCACCAAGTCGTCCCAGTGCCGCCGTGTCCACTCCAGCAGATCCGAAATGTCCTCCCCTTCGGGACCTGATGTCTTTCGCGGGAAGAACTGCCTCGTCCACGGCGTACGCTGTATGGTTTCAGGATGAAAACAGCTGTTGCGCGAAGGGTCGGTAATCACTTCGAACATGCTTTTGACGTTGATCGGCTCGGTGCCCCTTGGATTGATGACCCTGTTTTCCCGCACCGCCTGCAGCATGGGATCGAGTCCGTGTTCGCGGTGCAGTTTCAGGAGGACATCGGTATTGAAATCCATGAAGATCACCGATACGGGATCGGTGCGCCAGCAGACCCTGCCGTTGGTTCGCTCCAGTTCCTGGGGAGCCATCAAGATGCCTTTGAGGCCCGGAATTCGGCTGATCAATTCGGCCAGGTTTCGGTTTTCCACCACATCGTCCAGGGTTTCCTCTTCGGCCACTACGGCTATGACACCCGGGTTCGAGCCCTCTCGATCGCGGTGCGCTCGCACCAGCATCTCCACCAGTCCGTGCACCGGCGACAACTGGGGCAGATCAAAATCGAGTTCAAGGCCGAAGTCAATATGGCGGGATAAAAATGCGAAAACCTCTTTGCCTATTTCCTGTGTGATCCGCTGATAATCCCATCCACCCGGACTGCCCAGATTCCATTCGGAATGATACCCGATAAATTCGTTCGATTCCAAAAGCGTCCTCCCTCTGATAACCCAATGGATCAACCGAGATCGGTTCGGGAACGGTGTTTTTTATTCCGGTCAAGCACCTTCTCCAGGTCCTCGAACCCGATTTCACCCTGCCCCAGCACGGTGGCCACGAATCTCGGCAGGTCTGCCACACCAAATCGATCATGAATATCCAAAAAACGGCGGATGCCGGCGGTGTAACATGACTGATACCCCGGATTCAACGGGTATTTGCGTACGGCAGACAGGGCGTCCTTCCGATTGATGCCGGTGTCAGCCAGGCGACGGGCAGCCGACTCCAGATCCAGCCGGCCGGACTGCAGCCTTAATTCGACCTGCCCGCGGATCGCCCGCCAGAGGCGCCGCCGTGCCAGCAGCAGTCGGTCAGCCGGTGTATGCAGGTAACCGGTAAGTCGGATCATCTCTTCAGCGAAGCAGGCCCAGCCCTCGTAGAAAAGCGGCCGCTCGATTACCCGGCGGATCAAATGCGGGTGGCTCCACCGGTGAATGTCAAGCATATGATGACCGGGAAAGGTTTCATGTGCGATGAGCATCCGGTACTCACGTTGATAGTTTTTGGTTTGTTCACCCGGCTGCTCGGCACGAATGACGGAAAACACCCCACCGCTGGGTGGGTGCTGCGCAGGGATGCTGTAACTGGATGCCGCCCGGATAGCACTGAGATAGGCAGGCACCGGTTGAACCCGGACCGGACACTGGTCCGCCAACTCCTCTTTCACCAGGCCTTGCTGCACGCAATGGCGTGCCAAAAGCGCCACCTCGCGCTTGTAAAGATCAAGCAGTCCACCGCTCGGCACCGGAGGTTGCGGCAATCGCTGGATGGCCTTTTCCAGGCCGGCTGCGGTCAGCGATCCTCCCGTAATTTCCTCCAGCCGTTTTTGCATGTCCCGGACCTCCTGATCCAGCAGCATGTCCAACTCCTGAATCCCGATGTGGAATTGAAGGTGCTCTTTTACCACCCGTTCGAACTGGTCATGGGAAAGCCGAAAGCGGCTGTGCACTGCAAGTCCGTTCAGCGTTGTTACCAACCGGTCCAGCGCCTCGACGGCCGGAATCAACTCCGGCAGCTGCGGCAGCAGTCCCTTGAGAAAACTGCGGGTTCCGGCTGCCATTTCCAGGCCGAGATCTCGAAACAGCGCCGGCACACGGTGAAATGTAGCGGAGGCCTGGTCGATGAATTCGGCCAGGCCGGCCGCCCGACGGTGAGGGGCCTCCGGATCGCCGGATTCAAGTGCTTCGGTCATTCCGACACATATCAGGGTCAGATGCCAGGTCGGTTGATATTCCCACGAGCGTATGATCGTCAGCTGTTCGATCAGCGTTTCAGTGGTGTCCAGCACCTGAGAGATATCTGTGCAGGTTTCGGTATTCACTGCCCCGGCGTTCTGCCTGCCGGGTTCAATCCGCTTGAGAATCGACACTTCCTTCTGCAGTCCTGAAACGGCATCCGCAACGCCTTCGGAGCAAAAGCGATCCCAGGAGTCCCAACGGGTCGAGGGGTTGAGAACCTGGGGGAAAAATACGAACTCGTCACTGGCAGCGGCTATGGGGAAAGAATCGGCGATGATGCGAAAAATCCGGTCTGCGATTCGGTTCACGTTGCGGTGAACCTGGGAGGCACCTGCAACCGTTGTGTCGGCATCGCCCGCCATGGTGGTTTTCTCCGTTGTTTCCGTGGTTATTTCGGCGTTTGGGGAAGATGACGCTTGTAATAAATCAATGTCCGCTGAAGCGCTTGCGGCCAATCGGGCGGGTGGGCTGCTTGTCGTCGTACCGTCTTGAAGCGGTCAGGTGTCCGTCGGTCGGGAGCAGATGCATCACCATTCACTGCGAAGCCGCTTTTCTACATCGCCCCAGCTGCGTTGCAAATTCGCGACAGCATCAATACCGAGCTCCAGATGTGGCTCCATGTGGTTGGCGTAAATTTCATCGTGACGTTTTTTGTCTTTTACGCCTCTTTTGTTCAACGGCATGTCGGACACCAGCATGATGGAGCCGGTGGGAATTTCATAATGGTAGGCAACCGAAAAAAGGGTTGCCAGCTCCATTTCGATACCCAGTATCCGCTGCTTTCGCAGATAGTCTACAAATTCTTCATCGAATTCCCACAGTCGCCTGTCGGTGGTATAGACGATTCCGCATCGGGGAGCCAGCCCCGCTTGGCGCACGGCACCGATGCAGTACAAATTTACCGATGAAGCAGGGATGGCAGGAAACTCCGGTGGCAGGTAATGGCGGCTGGTGCCCTCTCCGCGGATAGCAGCCGAGGGAATCAGAAAATCACCCACTGCCAGGATATCATCGATCCCCCCGCACATCCCCAACATAATCACCGATTTCAGGTGATCGAGATATGCCAGACAGTTGATCAGCAGCGCGGCTTGTGGTGAACCGATGCCGAAGTCGATCATGGTGCAGTTGATATCTTTCGCGTGCACTACCCTGAAATTGCCTTCCGAATACACACCGCCGGTCTTTTCCTGAAACCGGAGAATATAGGGCTTGAAATTGGTAATCAACAGATGATCGCAGAACGACTCCAGCGAGCTGCCGGTGTAACGTTCCAATGTTTGCCGGATATATTCGTGCTCTTTCACTTGTACGATCGACTCCGCAGCTAAAATGATTGCATGGGCTTACGAACGCGCTTCCAAAATGGCAGAATGGTCTTTGATCAGTCGAATATTTTTACAAACCGGATACCGGGAGCAGGCAAGAAGATGTTTGCCGGCAAACTTGCCCTGGCGGGCCTGGCGTATCTGCAGCGGTGAGCCGCATTCTGAGCACTCCCCGGGGGATGGCATCGCAGGTTGGGCAACGATCTTTTCAGTCGTGACACGGTCATCGATCTGATTGACTGCAGCGGAGTGGTCGCCCCAGTCGAGCACCAGTGACCGCGTGATCTCGATTCGCAGCTCCTGTTCGGAGTATTTTTCCTTTATCGGCATTTCAACGACTGGAACACCGGCTGCTTTCAGGGCCGTATCGATAAACGTCTCGTGCCGACGACGACCGTCGGGCTGATGGGTGTAGGGATCAAGTTGGATAATGCCTAAAATATCGGTGCCGTCTCCTTCGCAGATGACGAAGTCGACGTTTTCCCGCTCGATCCGCTCCCGCGCAGAACCCAACGCCCGCTCCGGCAGTTCCGGATCCGTGCTGAGGATGTTTGCCAACCCGACTTTGGCAAAAACGCTGTACCGGTCACCCAAGACGCGGTTTAGCGCGTCCAGCAGGGATTGCTCGTAGGCGGTCAGCAGTGTCGTCTCACGGATGTAGGGGTAATCCGGGCTCTCCGGTAGAGGCTCTTTGGCAACCTTGCCCGATTTTATCAGATAGTAGAGAATGAGCAGGGCAACCAGAAAAACACCCGATAAGATGGTGAGCAAATTCAATTTTCCCCCTTCTGGTTGACCCGTTGAATCAGCAACGGCGGTTGCGGTCGTCAACCGCCGGCTCGACACCTGCCGATATGACCTGTAAAGATAGTTTGCCTGTCAAGGTTACCCCTAAATTATATAATTTCGAGCGGTTAGGGTCAAGACAAAGCTCTGTCGGCTCATAGACCACGCCGTCGGAAGTTTCGTTTTTACCACAGCTTTCGGCTTTGGTTCATGTGCGAGAACACGACGAATGTTCGGCAAGGGAAAGTGGTGAAATGCGATATAGCACTGGCGTGCCGGTGGAGGCTGATCGTGTGATGCTCGGGGTGAAACCCTGCCGTCTGCGAGCCCTTCAGTCGCAGGAGTCGGTGTTGCGCCTTCCCCCAACGAAAACGGATTGCGGCAATGGCGTTGACAACCCAGGCACTTTCTTTGGCTCAGGGTTGACTGCTGCGGCGTGCTCGATCGCCGCCCTGGCCGGTTCGGTGTGCATTCGGAGCGCTGAGTTTTTTCCGACGCCAGGCCTCTCGCTCTTCAGGGCTCATACCCTGCCATTGCTTTCTGCGGCGCTCCCTTTCCTCCGGTGATAGATCCTGCCAGCGGCGGCGGAGCTCCCGCCGTTGTTGAGGGCTCAAATCCTGCCAGCTTTTGCGGAGCTGTTCCCGCTGCTCCGGATTGAGTTCCTGCCAGCGTTTGCGCATGCGCTCACGCTGCTCGGGCGACACGTTCTGCCTTCGTTGCCGAAACGCTTGTCGCTGCTCGGGGGAAAGACTCTGCCAGCGGCGGCGAATCTCTTTTCTTTTTTCCGGCGGCAGCCCCTGATACCACTGCTGGACGCGGCGCAACTGCTGCTGTTCTTCCGGTGGCAGCTGCTGGAAATACTCAAACCGCTGCCTGGCTCTTTGCCGCTGCTGCGGGCTCATCTGCTTCCAGCGCTGCAGACGCTCTTTTACGCGCCCGCGCTCTTCCGGCGTCAGGGTCGCCCATCGTCGGGCCCCTTTTTGCAGGCGTTGCTGTTGCTCCGGAGACAGCTGGGCCCACTTTTCTCCAAGGGGCTGCAACACCTGCTGCTCCTCGGGTGAGAGCTGGCTCCAGGCGATCCGATCTTCGGCCGCCAGTGAGCTGTTGTCAACAAATGCCAGCGACAGCAGGGCGACAGCAATCAGCCATATGTTACTTACCTTCATCATCTTCCGTTTTCTGATCGGGTTCCAGCAGCCAATCCAGATCGGATGGATCGATCCAACTGCCCTGATCGGTTTCCCAATGGCCTAAGAATTCCAACACCTCCTGCAAGGATGCCGGCGGTGCCTGCTGCATGCTCAAAGGACCGGATCGTATGTCGTTCTCCTGAGCGCCAACGCTTCCGGGTATACCGATCATCGGTCCCAAAACCGCAATTGCCAGCAAGCTAACCGGCGCGATCCATCTCTTCGACCAGCCAGGAATAAAAATCGAGTTCGTGGAAGAAATCCGGGTTGTCACCGCTCGCAAGAATTTCAACATCTTCTATTTCACTGGTCAAATGTGTCGCCGGCGGGGTGCGGTAATCGAACAGAACAGCAAACAAAACCAATGCGGCAGCTGCCGCTACGGCAGGTAACAACCGTTTCGGGTGCAGCCAGCCTGTCCTGGTTTCGCTCTCCTGCGCCAGCGCACGATGTCGCGCCCGACGCAGTCGGATGGTCACATCCGGTTCGAGCAGGTCAACGCTGCGATCCAGTTCCGTACGGATCCTGTCGACAAATTCTGCATCCGTCTGTTCGGGTCTCATGGCCAGTGCTCCCCCAGCTTGTCGCGCAGTGTGCGGACCGCGCGTGAGTAATGTGTTTTAACACTGCCGGTTGAGCAATTCATAGCAGCCGCCGTTTCCCGGACGCTGCAACCCTCCCAAGCCCTCAGCAAGAACGCCTGCTGCTGACGGATCGGAAGAGCCTGAACGGCTTTGTCGAGGGCTGTCATGGCATCACCGATCATCACCTGGGAATCCGGGTTGTGGCCCGCCGGTGCCGGTAGCGTTTCGACAGGATCCGGCTGATCGGCGCTACCGTCTGATCTGATATTGCGTAACCAGGCCCGCCATCGATCCCTGACCGATCTGCGTCGATACCAATCACGGATGCGGCTTATCAGAATCCTGTAAAACAACGTTTTCCATTCCGATGGCGGTTTGGCGGCATATCGTCTCACCAGACCGAACATGGCATCCTGAACGAGGTCGAGGGCGTCATCCGTGCTGCCGACAGCCATCTGGGCGATCCGAAAAGCCCGGCGCTCAACCGAAGCCAGAAACTCATCCATCGCCCGGCTGCTACCGTCCTTCATAAGATTCCGTGCCCCGTCGCTGGTGGCCGATCGGATCTCCCTCCATATTTGCACGTCCGGTTGCTTCACCGGATGTTGCGCTTCGTGAGCCTATCGACGGCCGTGTCGGTTTTGCCGTCGGTGTTGCATACGCCGATTGCCGTGATCCATCCGACGGTCGATCCGCCCGCCCCTTCTGTCCATACGGTGTCCCCGACGGTCGCCCATGTGATCCAACCGCCGGTCAATAAGATCGCCTCGGCGATCCAAACGGCGGTCTATGCGATCGCCCTTACGGTCGAGACGATGATCGATGCGATCACCCCGTCTGTCCAGGCGCTGATCGATCCGATCGCCCTTGCGGTCGAGGCGGTAATCGATGCGATCTCCGCGTCTGTCCAGACGCCGGTCGATCCGATCGCCTTTATTCTCCAGTCTATCGGCAAGTTGATCTCGACCCTGTTGGCGTGCTGTATCCGCCCTCAGATCATAGCGTCGCTCGATGCGGTCACCTTTGTGGTCCAAGCGCCCATCGATACGATCGCCTTTGCGGTCCAACCGCCGGTCAAGCCGATCACCTCTGCGATCCAACCGGGAATCGATTCGGTCTCCACGCCGGTCAAAGTGCGCCTCGATTCGATCGCCTCTGCGGTCCAGCCGTCCATCGATGCGGTCCCCGCGCAGATCATAGCGGTTCTCAACACGTTTTCCCCGCCGCTCAAGGACCTTTGCGCCCTGCCTGTCACCAACCTCTTTTTGTTCATCCAGCTGCAGGTTCGATTCCTGGGCCCAACCGATGAGAGGGCAACCAAATCCGGCTATCCCTATGGCCGAACAAATCAACAAGATCATTTTTTTCATGGTTTTCGCCTCCTTGCAAGAAATTTTGTAACCTGCGTGTGAGATGCCTCTGTGGTATAGAACGCACTCGCGCTGAATCGGTTGACGACTGTGTAAGCAATTTTCGAAATCTTTCCAATCGGACGGGAAAATCCTGAGACACGGCTGCCACCATCTTGACGAAGCCGTCCACGCCGTATAAAAGACAACCAGGACATATGAATCAATCTGAAAGGAAGGCGATGTTTACCGCGGAAGAAATATTGGACATGGCCATTCGAATCGAACGAAACGGCGAGCAGATCTATCGCAGCGCCATTGAAAGGGCTGCAAATCCGAAAATGGCGTCACTGCTCGGCTGGATGGCTGATGAAGAAAAGCAGCATGCCCAGTTTTTTCTCGAAATGAAGGATAATATCCAGCCACATGTCAGTGACCCGATTGCCGATGCATTCGGCTATGAGATCCTTGACAAATTGATGGGGAATCAGAGTTTCTCCTTGGAGGAAGTCGACTTTGGCAAGATCGAACAAGTAAAGGATCTCATCGCTGTGTTCATCGAGTTTGAAGAGGACACCATCCTTTTTTACCAGATGCTGGAATCCTTTATCCAGGATGAAGGGGCTCGGCAGGAACTGCGCCGGGTGATCGATGAGGAGAACCGCCACATTCGAAAGCTGAAGGATTTTCTCGTAAGCGAGCCGGAGATGATTACCAACGGACTTCCGGGATAAGGCCAGCTGACCTGCCTGACCATACCAGCCACCCGCCACCCGCCCTTTGACACCAGGACCAGGGGGGAGACAAAAAAGAGCGGGCGGTCTGCCATCGCAGGCAAACCGCCCTCAAGGAGGTAAAGAGATGGTAATATGGCATTATTACCGTTGGTGGCAGAGTCATGCCGGACGGCGCCGCATGCATAGCACCCCGTCATTTTTCCGCCTTGACAAAATATAATGCCACAAAGTGGCATGTCAAGCATTCTTCCCTGGCCGGATCGATCCCATGCGGTTCATATCTTGGGGGATACAGTGTATTCATTTCGAGACAATTTTGTGCCTTTGTTGGCCGATTCGCATGAAATACGCACCATCTTCGATCTCCAATCGATCGGATATTTTCATCAGACACCGTTGGGCAAACTTGATCCGCTCATCCCCCTTTAAAAGATACAGTGCATCGTTCTCGACAAAAAGATGTTCGGGTTGCAGGGCGAGTTGCTTGCCGGTGTTTAGCACCAGCACCGGATGCTCGCCTTCTACTATGTCGAAGACGAACAGAGCGGTATCTGCATACCGGAAGTATACCTTTTCGCGCCGGTCATCGGTTTCCTGGCAAAGAAAGTACCCGCCTGCGTCCCTTTGAATGGCGCTGTGGAAGTAATCAATGATCTTTTTATGCTCGAACGGCCCGTGTGCATTGTGCCAGCGCCCATCACCATCCAACCAGAAAACGGCCTTTTTCCGGGTAATCACGATCTCATTTTTCATGTCCACCGTCTCCGTGCCACCGTCACCGGATCAGAAACTGCATGTCATGGCCGCCGGCCTGTAGCTGACATTACTGCCATACCGAAAACCCATTGTGCATTGGGCCGGCGGTGCCTTCTTTCGGTCATGAGCGTTTGATGATGCTGCCCAGGATTTGCTGCTCAATCGCAC
>JAAUYE010111037.1_pt1 | contig 17613 bp, 14 predicted proteins | sample 7278081 | NCBI WGS metagenome assembly JAAUYE01 (sample SAMN14350131, study PRJNA611818) | marine sediment metagenome | isolation source: surface marine sediment (0.6m) | place: French Polynesia: Moorea | collected 2018-08
GGCGCTGGAAACTATGTCGTTTACAAAGGACCCGGCACCAGCGTCCTGGTTACCGGCCTGACGATGACCACGAGTTATTCAGTCGCCGTTTACGAGTACTCCGGTACGGGCGCGAGCAGCTCGTACCTTGCAGGCCCGGCCCAAGCCACAGACTCGACGACCGACTACGCCGTGCACAACTACGATTTCCGCGTCGACTGTAACGATTGCCACAACCACGGCGCATTCGGTGCGCGCGATACCGAGCTCAAAGCGATTTGCGAGACCTGCCACAATCCGTCCGGCCTCGCCTCGGCCAAGCTCGAGTTCGATAATCACAATACGCCCACGAAGAATCCCGCCATCGATTTCGTGGACTGCGGCATGTGCCACGAACTGCACAACCTGTCGGCCGTGAATACGACAGAAAGCCTGAACTCGGTGACGTTAATCACGCAGCACAACAAGAGTTTCCTGCGCGCCAACGTCGACAAGTATGTGAGCGGAGCGGCGACACCGGCTTACCTGCATACTGATACGCCGCGGCGAGTGGATCCGCACCCGGATGCGCCACAGACGGCTGATAACCCGGATCGTGCGGTCGAAGGCGGCAACGATACGACCGCGCGAGGCTATTGCCAGGTCTGCCACACGCTGACGAACTACCACCGCAGCAGCAACACGGCCGACGCGGAGCAGTGCCACGACGGTGCCTCGGACACGAGCTGCGGTCCCGCCGAGGTTCATTGCGGCGCCTGCCACGAACACAACAACAGCTTCGCGGGCGCCGGCGGCTCTTGCACGGGCTGCCATTCCTCGGTGCAGGGCATCCGTCCCGTGATCACGACCCAGTTTGATCGCCTCAGCACCCATATTCCGGGCGGCAGTGCGGCTGTCACGCAAGCGGACTGCGAGGTCTGCCACGACCAGACGGGTCACCCCGGGGATCAGATCGTCGGGCTCCTCGACGCCGATAATGCCGGCGGACCTTACGAACAAGCGACGGCTGGCGCCTCGACGCTGGCCACGGGCGAGGGCGAGAACTTCGCGCCGGCCTGCCTGAGTTGCCACGATGCCGACGGGGCGAGCAGGTTGCCGGCCACTGGCGACCAGACGCCGACCTCGCCGTTTACCGGTAGCGGTGCGCCGGCGGTCATCGATGCTACGGCCTGGTCCAATGCAGCCCACAACCGCCCGGTTGCGACCTCCGGGTCGTCTCCCGTGACTTGCGTCGGCGGCGGTGCCAACGGCTGTCATGCCAGTGGTCACGGCTCCGAGCAGAACTGGCTGTTAGCGCCGGCTGCCGGACCGACCAGTTCCGCCGTCGATCTTTGCTACACCTGCCACGATTCGGACGGGCCGAGTACGCTCGACATCCAGTCGGAATTCGCGGCCCTCGATGCAGCGCCCAACGTCATTCCGGTGACATCGGGGAGCGGCGCGATCGTGGACAACCGACACGAGCTGACGCAAGTTGCCTGTAACGAATGTCATTCGCCGCATATCAACAATGATGCCAACCCCGTGGCGGATCCGGATACGGACCTGGCGCTGGCGACCTACAGTTCGACGGGCAGCTACAACGAGGATGGCCATACGTTCGCCTACAACTCGGGTGGCAACTACGACCCGCTCAATCCAGAGGGCAACCTGACCGGTGGATTTACCGAACCCGATTACATCCAGTTCTGCCTGACCTGCCACGATGGCACGACGCCGCCGGGTGTCAGCCCAACTGCGAGCATGATCAACATCGCGACAGCCTACAACGGGACTGATCAGCACGGCTCGGGTGATGGCGGCACCGGTAGCAAGACCAGCAAGGGCGGGCTGAAGTTCCCGTATGTCAATTCGACGAACGATGCTGCCGACAATGACCCGAGTCAGAATTATGCGGCGATGAACTGTACGACCTGCCACGGCGCACATGGCACCGGCAACATCTTCAATCTGCGCGAGTCCATCACGGTAGCCGGGACCGTGATGACGGTCGGCGGCGCGGCCGGCTTCCTGGATGAGGCCGCGTATGCGGGTAGTTCCACGTATACCTTGCCGGTCATCGGTTCGAACCAGGAGGATCACTATTGGGGCGCGTGGTGTACCTTCTGTCACAAGGGCGATGCCCATCCGGGCAAGGTCGAAGCAGACGCCTGCACCGGCGGGCACATGCATGGCGGCGGGTCATTCTAAAGGTCTGAGATGATGAACAAATCAAGCACCCAGTTACCACTTATTGCAGTCATGATCGGCCTGCCGCTCAGCCTGCCGGTTCTGGCCGAAGTCGAGCACCGGGGCAACAATCCGTCGCAGCAAGTGGTACTCGTCTCCCAGGATTCCTGGCAGCCCGAGGGCTTCGTCAATGGAACACCCATTCCGGCGACCTGGATGGAGACGCCCGAGGTAACGATCGACGGCGTCGACACTGAGGCGGCCTGGTCACGAGCGGCAGAGGTCGAGGTGCCCCTCGAGTTTGGTACCGTCGAGCGAGCGTGGCTGAAGGCCCTGTATACCGATGACGAGGTTTTCATCCGGGTGCGGTGGGAAGATCCCACCGAAGACCGACAGCATCACCCGTGGGTCTGGAATGCGGCCAAGGTCGGCTACGAAGCGGGCCCGCAGGTCGAAGACTCGATCATGCTGAGCTTCGAGGCGGGCTGCGAATGGACGCCCAACATGCTCGGCGGCTACATCTACGATTTCGATGCCTGGCACTGGTTGGCAGCGCGCTCGGATCCCCTTGGCCAGGCTGTAGACCTGTACGGCAACGTCCAGGACCGGGATACGAAGATCCCGGAGTTTCACCCGTACCCGAGCCGCGTCGTCGAGGACGACTGGATTCTCAAGTTCACCGAGAACCACGACGTTTCGTTGCATGCAGATTGGGACGAACTCGAGCGCGTTTACATGCTGCAGCCCGTAACCAGGGACCTCTGGGTACGCGCCGTTCCCGATGGCGGTCGGCAGGCCCCGCCGTATTTCGAGCAGCTGCCCGCGCCGGCCGGTAAACCGGATGACCAGGCGCAGGTCTACCCGCAGTTCAGTCCCGTGAAGCTCACGGGCAGTGCGGCCGAGGTCGCCGCTCGCGGGCAGTGGCAGGACGGCTACTGGATCGTCGAATTCCGGCGCCTGCGCCACACGCCGGCCGAGCATATTTACGACACGATCTTCAACCGCCTCGTGCAGTTCTCGGTGCAGATATTCGACGGCACGGAGCGGCTCGACGAGTCCAGTGAGTCGGGTCGCCTGTTCCTGCAGTTCCTGCACCCGGAACAGAGCCTCGCGCACAACTAGGACGCCGGCTTGAAGAAGAACCTCGCAATCGTCGCGGGGGCGCTCCTGTTGATCTCGGCGGCGCTGGCGCTGTGGTTCCTCGTATTACAACCGGAGCGCGGCGCCGTCACGTTTCCTTCCGCCGAACTGTTAGCCGACGGGATAGGGCACTTCGAACGCAAGGAATACGAGCTGGCACTCGAGGTATTGCGACAGGTACCCGAGGACGACGCGTGGAGTTCGCAGGCGAGATACTACGAAGGCTCGTCGTACATGATGCTCAAGGACTACGAGGCGGCCGCAGCGAGCCTGGAACTGGCCCTGGTCAACGATCCGCAGGACACGGGCGTGCTATATGCGCTGGGTGTCGCGTACTATAAGCTCGGCAACCTGGCCCTGGCGAAAGCGTATTTCGGCGAAGTGCTGAAGATCAACCCGAACGACGAACAGGCGAAGGGACTGATGGATATCATGGCCAAGCTGGAACGCGAATCCGGTACGTCGGCCGAGTCCGAGTGAGAGGCCCTGCCGCAAAAATATTCCGCCAGCTGGCGTCGCTGAAAATCGCTATCCCGCTGCTGGTGCTGCTGACCGGCGTTACCATTATCGGGAGCCTGCTCCCGACGCCGGAGCTGTTCCGGACGAAGTGGTATCTCGGCCTGCTGGGAGTCCTGGGCCTGAGCCTGCTGTTGATAACCATCCAGCATGCGCCACTGATCCTCAAACGCAAGGGCCGCAACGCGATGATCGGCGTGATCACGACGCACCTCGGCATCCTGGTCGTGATTGCCGGCGTCATCTACGGCGGGTACACCGGGTTCCGCCACCACGTAAAACTCATCGAGGGAGAGGCAACGATCATTCCCGGTTTGCCGTTCGTGATCCAGCTCGATGAGCTCACCATCGAGGAATACCGGCAGGAAGAATTTCCGCGCATGAACCTCGCGGCGCTGCCGAAGAAGCAGCAGGACAGTCGCCTGACGCTGCTGAAGAACGGCAAGGAGTGGGCGGCGATGGTCGTCGCGCCGGGCCGGCCGGCAAAAGTCGGAGGCATTACGATTCTCCCGGCTATCAGCGACATCGGGTGGGTGTCTGAACTGATCGTGACCGATGCCCTCGGGCGGGAGAAAACGGTGCCGGTGAGGCCCTGGGCACCACCCTTGATCACGGTGGGCGGCCGGCAGGTGATTGCCCATGGCAGGGGCGAGGCGGACGCCCATGAAATCGAAATCCTGGAACGCGATGGCGAGCAGATGGCCTCGCTGGGTGTCGTCGCAGGAGGCAGGCCACTGGTAATCGGCGAGGTGTCGGTGGCGCTCGGCACAGTGCGACGCTACACGGGTGCAAAGGTCTACAACCGACCGCAGGAACCGATACTGGTGTGGGGCAGCGTGCTGATGTTTGCGGGGCTGGTGTGGCATTTCTATTTCCGGCACCGCGACCGCCGACGCGAGGGCAAGAGCGATGCTTGAGACTCTCGAACTGGGGCTCTTCGGGCTTGCGACGGCGCTGTATGCGCTCGCCTGGGGGTGGCACTTCGCGGGCTGGAAACGCGGCTCAGCGACGCATACGGGCATTGCAGTACGCATCCTCTGGGCCGGCTGGGCGTTGAATGTCGCGATGGTCGGGCTGCGCTGGTACCGGGCGGAGCACGTGCCGATGCTCAGCGCATTCGAGTTCGTGACGTTTTTCGCGATGCTGGTGATCGGCTGCTTCCTGCTGTTCGCCATGCGCGAGCACAACCGCATGCTCGGTGTGTTCCTGGTGCCTGTCGGCGTGCTCCTGATGATCTATGCCGCCTTCATGTCGAAGGTGATCGAGCCGGAGCTGACGATCTTCAAGGGCTTCCTGCTGCAGCTCCATATCGTGACGACCTTGCTCGGCTATGCCGCCTGGGCCGTGACTTTTGCCGCATCGATCTGCTACCTCTACCTCGAACGCAAACAGGACAAGAACCCGGGCCTGTTCGACCGCATGGCCTACCGCGCGGCGTTCTTCGCCTTCGCGTTCCTCACATTGGGTATCGTCACCGGCGCGTTATGGAGCGACAAGGTGTTCGGCCAGCTCTGGTTCTGGGACCCGAAGGAGACCTGGTCCTTCATCACCTGGCTGATCTTCATGGCCTACCTGCACGCGCGCTACACGCTGGAATGGCGCGGAAGGAGAGCGGCAATCCTCGCGATCGTCGGTTTCGCGGCGCTGGTGTTCACCTACGTCGGCGTGGATTTCCTGTTGCCGCAGATTCACGGCACGCAATCGGGATAGAGAAACCATGCCGATGCGACATAACGAAATTCGTTACGAGTCCCGGTACGTGTAAATACTTATTCGCATCCTGGATAAAGAAAACCCCGCAAGGGGCGGGGTTTTCTCAGCGAATAAGCGCTTTGATCGCGTTTTTTCGTGACGGGGTTCACAAAAGAGCGCAAGGGTCAGGCGTAGGAAGCGTTCTTTGCAAATTGTCACCGAGCTCGCCAAAACCTTAACACATTTACCTGTTTCGCGACTACCGGCAATCAGTAGGTAGTTCTCCCAATTGAGTACGCGACAGGCACGATTAATAGGGCCTGCCGACTCCTCAATAATTCAATTGTTCCAAAAGGTCAGGCAAAGATTTTTGGGGACACATTTATACCGGGCGCTCGCGAAGCAGTCCTGATCTCAAGGCCGAGCCTTCGGTGACGTACTTTGCGCAAGGGAAAATTCGAGGAGTAGGAAATGTTTAAGAAATTAGCAGGACTAGCAGTTGCTGCTTGCCTGTTGTTCGCTGGAACGGCGTCTGCGCAGATCACGGGCAGTGCCCATGATTTCTCCGGAGACGGTTTCTCCGGTGGCCGTATCTGTGTGGTTTGCCATGCAACGCATGACGGCAATCTGGTCAGCAATGCTCCGCTGTGGAATCATGACACGTCCGTCGGGCCGTGGACGATGTATACCAGCCCGACGATCGACGGCACAATCGACGCTTCTCCTAGCGGCGTCTCGCTGCTGTGCCTGTCTTGCCACGACGGTACGGTCGCGGTCGACTCGTTCGGTGGAGCGACCGGTACGACGTTCGTAACTGGTGCGGACTTGGTCGGCACGGATCTGAGCAACGATCACCCGATATCCATTACGTATGCGGGAGACGGTGACCTGGCAGCCTCGACGGCGGCGTCCGGCATAGTCGGCGGCACCACGATTGACGCGGACATGTTGTTCGCGGGCAAGGTCGAGTGCGCTTCGTGCCACGACGTGCACAATGCGTTCAACGTCGCCCTGCTGCTCAAGAAGAGCAACGCAAGTAGTGCGCTTTGCTTGACCTGTCATACGAAATAGCTAGTCAGTGAGAATGCGCTGTCGCCGGACACCGCGCCGGCGACAGCGTTTCTGATTCTGGGGTCGAGGAATCGCGTATGATCAGCAAGATGCAAGCCATGAACCGGCGACGGCGACGTCCCCCGCAACTGCAGTCGATCGCAGCGCGTTGTGTCGCGATAGTCTGGTGCCTTGCCCTCGGCCTGTCCGCAGTGGCAGACGAGAAGGTCGACCCGGAGCAGCCGCTGTTCTTCCCGTTGCCGCCCGATATACCCCGATTCCAGTTTCTCGCGAAATTCTCGTCGCCACTCGACGTAAGCACCAAGAAAGGAGGCTTTCGTGATTTCGTATTCGGCGGCGAGGACAAGGAAGCGCAACTCGTACAGAAGCCCTATGGCCTTGCGGTCCATGAAGGCGCCATCTATGTAGTGGATACGCGTGGCAACGGCTACGGCATCTTCGACCTTGCGAGGGGCCGCTCGAAGCTCATAAGACCCACCGGCGCAGGTGTGCTCAAGAAGCCGATCAATATCACGATCGATAGTGACGGCACACGTTACGTCACGGACACAGGTCGGGAGCAGATCCTGGTATTCAATTCCGATGACCGGTTCGTTCGTGCGATCGGCGGCCCGGGACAGTTCAAGCCGGTTGACGTGGCCGTCAAGGGCGACCGGCTCTACGTTACGGACATCATGCATCACCAGGTTCATGTCCTGAACAAACACACGGATGAAATCCTCCTGACATTCGGCGGGGCAGGCTCGGATCCGGGACAACTCTTCCATCCGACGAATCTCGCAGTCTCCGAGGGCGGCTCGGTCTACGTTACGGATACGACGAACTTTCGCGTGCAGGTGTTTGACCCCGACGGGAAGCTGATTCGGGTGATCGGGGCACAGGGGATGTCCTACGGGACGTTTGCCCGACCGAAAGGTATTGCCGTGGATCGCGACGAAAACATGTATATCGTCGATGCCGCGTTCCAGAATGTCCAGGTGCTCGCGTCGGACGGCACACCGCTCATGGCTTTCGGTGAGCCGGGTGCGGAGCGCAGCAACATCAACATGCCCACCGTAGTGAAGATCGACTACGACAACATCGAATACTTCCAGAAGTACGTGGACCCAAACTTCGATATCAAGTACCTCGTATTCATCGCGAGTCAGTTCGGCCTGAACAAGGTCGTCGTGTTCGCGCATGGTGAACTCCAAGAATGACAGAGGTGCGGCTCGGTAAGCAGGCATGCGAAATAGAGGCGGACTGTGGCAAGGAAGGTGGCTGACGATACTCTCGGTCGTTTTGGCATGTCCGCTTATGGACATTGCTCCCGCGCTCGCTGAATCGCACAACGGTGTTGAAGTCAAGCCCTTCGGCACGCTGGAAACTGATGCCGAGTTTTCGATTCGATACCTGCTCGATGACCGTGAACGATTCACAGATTCCAGCCTTACGAGCTTTGAGGACCGTTCGACCTGGGAACAGGAACTGATCCTGTCATCGGAGAACTATGTCTATCATCCCGGTTTCCTGAACATGCAGTTTGCGGGCGGGCCGCTCCTCGTTCAGCAGCGTTTCGACTCCTCCGAGGGTCGTTTCCGGGAAAACGATACGCTGCTGAATTTCCTGGCGCGCTTCAATTTCCTGGACCTGAAGAGCTACCCGTTCTCGCTCTACTACGAACAGAGTCATCCATCGATTACGACGAGCCTGTCTGGCCGCTTCCTGACCAAGAACAACGAGTACGGCTTCAGCGGAAAGATGACCGGCCTCATTAAGGCGACGGAGCTGTCGGTTGATGCTTCGCATCGTGATATGGAAGGCTCCAGCCTCGACGTGGTCGTTGACGAGTCTGTCGACAGGGCCGTATTTCGCTGGTCGACGAGCTATCGAGAGGGGGACCGCTTGTCGATCGAGTACGACCGGTTCGATCAGGATTCGCGGAGCGGCAGTTCCGGCCTGCCCATCCGGGAATCAATGATTGATCAGCGTACGCTCAATGTCCGAGCGCACAACGCCTTCGGGGCCAATGGCCAGTTTGTGCTGGATCAGACACTGCTGCGACTCAAGCAGGAGATGTTGGCGACAACGCCGTCAGAGTTCGAAAACCTGAACTACACGGTGACCGGGCGCTGGCAGGCTACCGATGCGATCAATTCCCTGTTCAATTATCGCTACTTCGACACTAAGAGAACGGACGCGGACAGCACGAGCCACGATCTGGATCTAACCCTGAATCACGACATCAGTGAAAGGACCTGGTACGGACTGAATGCAGGTCACCGGACGGAAGAGCAGGTTGGCTTCAACAGGGACCGCTCGGAAATCGGTGGAACCTTGAATTATGTTCGGGACACCGGGTTCGGGTCCTTCGCGTTGGGCGCAAGCGTCCTGGGGGAGCGCAATGACCAGGAATCCGAATCCGACCGGGTCCAGGTATTCGACGAGCCGGTAACGCTGATCGGAACCACGCCAGTCGACCTCGCAAATGATTTCGTCGTCGCCTCTTCCATCGTCGTGACGAACCTGGCTGGTACGCAGGTCTTCGACGAGGGCGTGGATTATCGGCTTATCGTGGTCGGAAGCGTCACGTCGATCCAGAGACTGATCGACGGCAACATATTCGACGGTCAGACCGTGCTTGTCGACTACGAATACCTGACCAGCGGCACCGCAAAATTCGATACGTTGAACGCCGGCTTGACTGCCTCGATAAACCTGCTTAGGTACGTCAACGCGACGGCACGTTATCAGCGCAGAGAGTCGAGCCTGATCGATGGCCAGCTGACGACACCCATTAACGATTACGAATTCTATGAAATTGTGCTGAGCGCCGATTTCCCGATCGGGCACAGCCTCGCCGTTGGCGGCGAGATCAGGCACCTGGATCGTAACGAAACGATTGCCCCCTACGTTCAGGACACGATGTCCGTTCGTGCATCGACCCGGATTAACGGTTCATTGAGGTTGTTTGCGTCGGCAAGCTTGGTCCAGGTGGATCAGCAAGAGTCGATCGAGGATGTCGACCAGGTAAGCTACCGCGCAGGTATTACCGGGCAAGCGTTCGGTCGCCTGCGGCTTACCTATGAGGCCGGTTACCTCGAAGATACCGGAGGGAGCCTGTTCCGGGACCAGCTCGAGCATCGCCTGAGCCTGCAAGCGCAATACCGCAAGGTCCGCATCCTGATTCGTGCACAATACTTCGATGTAACACAGGGAACGACCGAGCGGAACGATATGCAGGTTACGGCGGCAGTCACGAGGGACTTTTGATGGGGCGGCAACGCCTGATCATTGTCTTTCTATGCGTGCTGGCCGGGTGTGGCGGGAGCCCGGTGGCCGATCCGTTCGTCGGTGAGGAAAGGGTGTGGCCTGAACCACCCGAAACGAAGCGAATTGCATTCGTCGGCCAGTTTTCGAGCTCCGCGGACTTGGGAATCGAAGCGAGTGCCTGGAGTCGTTTCATCAGTTTCACGGCGGGTGCCAATGTCGATTCGATGATACGCCCGATGGCGGTTACGACGAGCGGCGACAGCCGAGTAATTCTGGTTGCCGACCCGGATGCACGTTGCGTTCATCGATACGACCTGGACAAAGGCCGGTACAGCTGCCTTACTATCAGCAGCCGCGAGACCCTGGTTTCGCCGATAGGATTGACGGTGTCGCTCGACGGACGCATCTACATTGCCGATTCGAGCTTGGCCGCCATTTTTCATGCCGATCTTCGCGACAAGTATGTGCGGAAATTCGAGACGTCGGTTGAACTTGAGCAGCCGACGGGGATCGCCTGGGACGATGCGCACGACCTGTTGTTCGTGACGGATACCGGCTCGCAGTCGATAAAGGTATTCGATCGAGGCGGGACGCTGGTAACCGAGTTTGGCGAGCGTGGCCATGGACCAGGTAAATTCAATTTTCCGACTTACCTGTGGTTCGATCCGCAGGATGAATTGCTTGTCACCGACTCTCTGAACTTCCGGATTCAGCGCTTTGGCAATGCCGGTGAGTTTCTGCACGAGTTCGGAGAGAATGGCGATCAGATGGGTTATTTCGCGCGACCTAAGGGTATAGCGACGGACAGCTTTGGCCATGTATATGTCATCGACGCTTTGTTGAATGCAATGCAGATTTTCAACCGCGATGGCGAATTTCTGATTGCGGTTGGCCAGCAGGGCCAGTTACAGGGGCAGTTCTGGCTGCCAAACGGCATCTTTATCTCCGGCGATAATACAATCTACATTGCCGATTCCCGCAACAACAGAGTGCAAGTCTTCCGGTACGTGGGTCCTGACCAGTGACTCGAATCACATACAAACTCGCAGTCGTGATTGCATTCATGGTGCCCGCGATAGCTTCTGCGCAGGGTATTGCACAGACGGCGCACAACCTGTCGGCTTCGGGCCCAGGAAACGTGAGGGCGCAGTCAGAGGCCGACATCTGCGTATTCTGTCATGCGTCACACGTGTCGAGCGGCAGCGCAGGGATATGGAACCGCCGAAATTCGGCAGCGACTTATATCCCGTATTCGAGCAGTACAGCCGTTGCTCAGCCCGGCCAGCCGACTGGCTCTTCGATTCTCTGCCTGAGTTGCCATGACGGCACAATCGCTTTGGGTGAGGCGATCAGTCGCGCTAACGCCATTGTAATGAGCGGCGGTATTGGCAACATGCCCCCGGGACGGGGCCGCACGGGCACAGATCTCCGCTTTCATCACCCGATTTCATTCCAGTATACGGCGAGTCTGGCCGCCCAGAACGGTGAATTGGCAGCGCCAGGGACATTCGATTCCAGAGTAAGGCTCGACCGCAACGGAGAGCTACAGTGCACGACCTGCCATACCGCACACGACAATACCTATGGCGCCTTTCTCGTAAAACCGAACATTGGCTCGCAGTTGTGCGTTGAGTGTCATCAGAAGAACGGCTGGTTGCAGACATCGCATAGCCTGTCTGGGGCGACCTGGAGCGGCCAGGCGCAGGATCCTTGGCCAGATACGAATTACACGAGCGTCGCCGATAACGCTTGCCAGAACTGCCATACGCCGCACGCGGTGTCAGGTGGGCCACGATTGCTGCGCCACGAGAAGGAGGAAGACAATTGTTCCGCCTGCCACAATGGGCGCGTCGCTAGCAAGGACGTGATGGCCGCTGTCAACGAGTTCTCTTCACACCAAGTGAAAGACACGACGCTCGTGCACGATCCGACAGAACCGGCGGTCGTTAATAGCCGCCACGTCGAGTGTTCAGATTGTCACAACGGGCACGCGACGCAGTCAGCGCGAATTGCTGGCGATGTGCCTGCGAACGTGCGCGGCGTCAGCCTGGCCGGCGTGGAGATCAGGCCGGCAATCGCGACATTCCAGATTTGCCTGCGCTGCCACGGCGACAGCCCAAACCAGCCGACTGCACGGACACCACGCCAGCATGATCAGGCCAATATGCGAATGAAGATCCAGCCGAATAACCCGTCGTTCCATCCGATTGCGGGCCCCGGTCAAAATCCGAATGTACCCAGCCTGATTAATCCGCTTACGGAGCAGTCGATCATCGGCTGTGGCGACTGCCATAACTCGAACAATGCTGTCAGTGCCGGTGGCAGTGGTCCGGAAGGACCGCACGGATCAACCTTCGCGCCCATCCTCGTGCGCAACTATGTGACAATCGATAATACACCCGAGAGTCCGACGAACTATGCTCTTTGCTACAACTGCCACAGCCGAAACAGCATTCTAGGCGACCAGAGTTTTCGCGAACATGACAAGCATATTCGCGGGGAGGACACACCCTGCAACGCCTGCCACGACCCGCACGGTATCAGTGCCACGCAGGGAAATAGTACAAACAACTCACACCTGATCAATTTCGACACGTCGATCGTCTCACCACGCGGAAACGGCGACTTACGTTTCGTTGATCAAGGCAATTTCAGCGGGACCTGTTACCTGGACTGCCATGGTTTCGACCACAACAACGAGAGCTATTAGCATGAGGATTGTCCAGGAAAGCGTCAGGTTGCTGGCGATAGCCTTGCTTGCAGTAGCTCCGGCGCTCGCCGATGACAATCCGCACTGGAACAAGGGAGCGTGCCAGACCTGTCACGTCGACGTAGCACCGGACGCAGGCAATCTTGTCTTCCAGGGAGGCGATCCCGAAGCATTGTGTGAGAGCTGCCACGGCGATCGCGGCGAGGCGCGACCATGCCGGCATCGTTCGGGCTTGAGCCCGGGTGCCGTTAAGATCCCCGACGTTCACATGGCGTCACTCAAAGACGGTCAGATCGTTTGCACGACATGTCACGATCTTGCATATCAATGCCTAAATGCCCATCCGGGTTATCGGGGAAGCAACTACGGCTTTGTCCGCGGCCGAGAGTCGCGGAATCGTGCTGATGCCTGTTTCATTTGCCATGAAGAAGGCCCTGTGGAACAGCTCAACCCCCACGAAATGGAAGCGGGAAATCCCCCTAAGCCAACCTGTAAGTTCTGCCATGCGACCACGCCTGTCAGGGATGAGAATGGCTGGTTATCCGTCGATTTTCACGTTGAGGGTAGCCTCAACGATATCTGCTTTGGCTGCCACCGCGTCCAGCCGCATCCCGGTTTCTCCTTCAGCGGACCGATTGGCTGGGAACATCTATCCATCCCGTCAAATGAGATTAGGAGCAACATGGACCGGGCCGAGATCGCGCAGGGCATCAAATTCCCGATCGACCCGAACACGGCCGAGATCCACTGTGCTACGTGCCATAACCCGCATCACGAGTCGCTGGAAGGCTACCCCGTGGCGAATAACCCGGGCGCCGAGCATCGTCTCCGGGTTGCCGACGATTGCCAGGCTTGCCATGACTTGTAGACGCAGCGTTCGCAACCTCGCGGCAGCCGGCCTGATGCTCGCATCCGCCGCCCTCGCCGCCGACATGCCGACAGGCGCGCCGAACCAGGCCGCCCAGCTCGACATGCTGCTGATGCCGTCCGACGTCGCTATCGCGAATGACGGGCAGACCTACGTCGTCGACAGCGGGAATCACCAGATCGCAGTCTTCGATGCGGCCGGCACGCGCGTTACCTCGCTCGGCATGATGGGCGATGACGAGGGCCAGTTCCTGAATCCGCTGGGTATCGGCGTCAGCGCCAAGGGCGAAGTCTGGGTGGCGGACAAGGGCAACGAACGCGTCGTGATGTTCGACGCCAAAGCGCGCCCGCGCGCGGCCTTCGAGCTCGAGGCGGACGGTGAGAGCATCGTCCCGGTCGACGTCGCGGTCGGGCCGAGGGGCAAGGAACTCTTCATCACGTCCAACAACACGCACCAGGTCGTCGTCTTCTCGAACAAGGGCGAGTTCCTGCGCGCCTGGGGCGGCGAAGGCGAGGACGACGGCCAGTTCATCTACCCCGCGACCATCGATATCGACACGGCGGGGAACGTCTACGTCGTCGACGTAATCAACGCCCGCGTACAGAAGTTCGACACGGCAGGTACCCACCTGCTCACGATAGGCAAGCTCGGCGGCAAGGCCGGCACGTTCTACCGTCCCAAGGGCGTCGCCGTGGACGACGCCGGCAACATCTACGTCTCGGACAGCTTCCTCGGCGTCGTGCAGGTCTTCGGCGCGGATGGCGAGTTCGCCTACGTCATTGGCGAGGACGGCGTCGCCGCCGTCTTTGATACGCCGGTCGGTCTCGCCGCTTCAGGCTCGCGCCTCTACGTGACCCAGATGCTGGCGGGCAAGGTTGCGGTACTCGAGCCGCAGCCGCCACCGCCGCCCCCACCCGAAGAGGAGGCCGCGGAATGAACGCACTTCGCACACTGATTGCGGGCGCGGGCCTTCTCCTCGCGATAGTTCCGACACAGGACATGCCGCGCGCCGAAGAAGCGGCCGACCAGTTCGACTGCGCCGCCTGCCACCCGATGAAGATCCGCGACTTCAAGGGCCGCCGCGCCAACCCGGTGACGCCAGTCGAGGAATTCCCCGAGCTGCCCTCGGGCACCCAGGACGTGGCGAGTACGCCGGCCATGTGTTTCTCCTGCCACGACGGCTACGTCATGGACTCCCGATTCATGTGGACGGACGGCTATCGCGGACACCGTATCGGCATGGCGCCACCGGCCGACATGGCGATATCGGAACTCGATGGCTCACCGGAGTTCCCGCTCAACGAAGACGGCAATATCTACTGCGGTACCTGCCATTCCGCTCACCTCAGCGAGGCCGAAGGCGCGCCGACCAAGGTCGAGCCCTTCATGCGCCAGTCCGCCGACGGCGGCAATATCTGCACCGCCTGCCACGCGGAGCAACTGGCGATCGAGGACAGCGCCCATAACAAGGGCGGCCGCCGCAACAAGGACTTCGAGAGGCGCGGCACCTGCGGCTACTGCCACGCGTCGCACGGCTCGGACATGCCGCTAATGTGGGCCCGCGATCTCGGCCAGGCGGAACTACCGATCGACCGCTTGTGCCGCACCTGTCACGACGATGGACCGAGCCCGGGCGAGCATCCGCCGGAGATCGTCGCCTGGTCGCAGGACATTCGCGGCACGATATTCTCGAACACGCCGGGCGAGATGCCTGTCTTCGACGAGCACGGGCGCCAGGCGCGTGTGGGGAACATTGCGTGCGCAACCTGTCACGATGTGCATCGGGAAGTCGCCGAGGGCCGTCCCGACCATCTCAAGGGGCTGCACCTGAGGCTGCCGGAGTTTGTCGAGCCGTTGTGCGCCGACTGTCACGGCCCCGAGTCGCTGTTCAAGTACAAGTTCTTCCACTCGGCGGCGAGTCGCCGCTGATTCGGGGGTCGTATTCGGCCTCGATCGCGGGCCCAGGCCCGCTCCTACGGATCAGTTCGGCATCGCCGTAGGAGCGCTTCTCGAAGCGCGAATGGATTGAGGTTGGATCGCGGGCCCAGGCCCGCTCATACAGCGGGAATCCGAATTACCGGAACTGCATGTTGACCGCCATCAGCAGCTGGAACTCCGGTTGGCCGGCGCCTTTGCTCAGAATCGTGAACTGCGGTTCGATAAAGAAGTTATAGACGACCTTCTCCGTGGGAACCACTCGCCCGAACCCCAGGCCGACCGGCACGCTGTAGGTGTCGTTCTCCAGGTCGAACACCCAGATCGGGGCGCCGCGAATGTAGTTGCCATTGCCGAGCTGGAAGAAATAGAAGGGTTGTGCGGCGAGTACGCTGGTATCGGGGCGACTGCTGCTGCCGGCGATGTCCGTCCGGTAGGTGAGCAGCGCGCCCCACTGGAACAGCTGCGAGGTGGCGTCGAAGATCACGGCGGCAACACCGGCCTGCGTCTTGCCGGCCCCCGTCGCGTTGTCGCTCGCGGTATCGAGCACGAGCTGCGGGCCGACGCCGAAGCTGCGCGCCGGGTTGCCGGTGTCGAACAGGTACGCGAAGAAGACGTCGGCATCGCCCATCCCGGATTCCGTGGTGTTCGGCCCCGTCGGTACCCGCAGGAACGGCAGCGACGCGCGCATCAGCCATCGGCCGAAGGGCTGCGCGTAGCGGAGTACGAAATTGTTCGCGGTCGAGTCGATGCCGCCCGATAATTCGGGGATGTAGTAGTTCTGCAGGTTGAACGCCCGAAAATCAGCCAGCGGATTGTTCGCCTGCGCAGCGTCCCCGCCGCCGGCCTGCTCCGCGCTCGTGTCGCTTTCCTGGGCAGTAGCTGCAAACGCGCAGCCCAGCAGGAGAAAGAGCGTGAGTCGCAGATACTTCGTCGTGTTCATTGTCGTCTCCATAGAATCGGGACTCGACGGGGAGTTCTATTTCCCGGCCATATGCGCGTGGTGCTCGAACGTCTCGCGCGCCCAGTGCTCGCCGGCGTAGATCAGCTGGCGCGCCTTGTAGACTTCGAGCGTTCTGCAAATATTGTTCGGAATTTCGATCAGGACGTCGGGCGGGTAGGCGGCGAGCCGGTAGCGAGCGATCGTCTGCTGCATTGCGTCGAACGCCTCGAGCATGACGCCCGAGACACCGAGTTCCGTCTTCTCTTCCTTCTGCTTCTTCGGTTCCAGTCCCAGCTTGTCCTGCACCGAGCCGAGGAATTCGTCGATCGATTTCCGGTAGCGGTCGATGGAGCTTTCGGCCGGCTCCGGCGGGTTCGGGCCGAAGGGCTCGTCCACGTCGCGGCCGGCGAGGCTGATCGCGATCGTGAACTGCGTGCCATCGAGATAGGTCGGGGCGCCGGGCAGGGGATTGAGCAAGCCGCCGTCAACGAGCGTCTTGCCGTCAATCTCCTTCGGCGTCATCAGGCCCGGAATCGCCATGGAAGCACGGATGGCGTCGAACAGGTCCCCCTTGGTCAGCCAGACCTCCTTGTGGTCGTTCAGGTTCGTTGCGACCGCGGCGAACGAAATCGGCAGGTCCTCGATGTCCAGGTCGCCGACGAGCTCGCGCATCGTATCGGTGAGCAGGTCGCCTTTCATGATGCCGTTCTTGGAAAACAGCGAGAAGTCCATGAAACGCACGACGTCCCATTCGCTCAGGCTGCACACCCATTCCTCGAACTTGTCCAGCTTGCCCGCGCAGTAGTAGCCGCCGATGATCGCGCCGACGGAGCAGCCAATGACGGAATTGATCTTGTAGCCGCGCTTCTCGATCTCGCGAATAGCGCCGATGTGCGCAAGGCCGCGGGCGCCGCCGCTGCCGAGCACCAGACGTATGGACTTACTCATCGTTCTCCGGGTTCCAGCCGCCACCCAGGGACTTGTACAGTTCGATTATCGCATTAATGTACAGGCGCAGTGTCTGCGACTCGGTCAGTTCGGCGTTGAACAGGGAACGTTCCGTGTCGAGCACCTCGAGGTAGCTCGATACGCCGCCGTCATAGCGTGCACGCGACAGCAGTGCGGCACTGCGGGCTGCCGCCACCTGGCGCCGCCGGGCCTCGTGCTCGATGCGATAAGTGCGCACCGAGACCAGCGCATCCTCGACTTCGCCGAATGCGCGCTGAACCGTCTGCTCGTAGGCAAGCAGCGCCTGCTCCGTGCGCGCCACCTCGATATCCACCCGGCTGCGGTTGCGGCCCGCATTGTAGATCGGCGCCAGTATGCCGATGCCGGCAC
>JAAUYE010229446.1_pt1 | contig 17578 bp, 12 predicted proteins | sample 7278081 | NCBI WGS metagenome assembly JAAUYE01 (sample SAMN14350131, study PRJNA611818) | marine sediment metagenome | isolation source: surface marine sediment (0.6m) | place: French Polynesia: Moorea | collected 2018-08
AGCGTCATACCGTTCGGCTTCGAGTCGATCCCGGTGCGGGGAGCGTTGATTCACCTGTCGCGGTCCTGGCGCCGGATGCTGCGCGACCACGATTACGATGCGCTCGTCACCGAGACCCTCGGGCACGCGGCTGCGGCCACGGGACTGATCGCGCAAAGCCTCAAGTTCGACGGCGCCATCACGCTGCAAATACAGGGCGGCGCGCTGCTGCGCATGCTCGTCATGCAGTGCACGAGCGAACTCGAGCTGCGCGGCCTGGCGTCGGTAGACGACAGTCGCGTAGCCGGCAGTTTCGCCGAGCTGACCGGCCACTCACACTGCGCCGTGACGGTCGATGCCGGCGACCGGCCCTACCAGGGCATCGTCGAAATCAACAACGAGTCCCTCGCGGCCAGCCTCGAGCACTACTTTGCGCGCTCGGCGCAGGTGCCGAGCCACGTTGCGCTCGTTGCCAACGAGAACGTTGCGGGTGGCCTGCTGTTGCAGCAGGTGCCCGGACAACAGATCGACGAGGATGACTGGCAGCGGCTGCACTACCTGGCGGCCACGCTGAACTGCAAGGATTTCGCCGGCGAGGCCGGCATGGCGTTGATCGGCAAACTGTTCGCCGAAGACGACGTGCGTGTTTACCGACCGCGCGAGGTCGATTTCCGCTGCCGCTGCTCGGCGCAGAAGACCGAGGACGTGCTCAGGATGCTCGGCGAGCGCGAGGCGAAGCAGGCACTCGAGGAGCACGGCGACATCGAGGTCGTCTGCGAGTACTGTGGGCGGCGGCGCTTGTACGATGCTGTCGACGTCGAGCGGCTGTTTACCAACGCCACCTTTTCCGCCCCTGACTCGCTGCACTAGGCCGACAGGCACGCGCCGGTCGATTTGCGCTATACTGTACGGCCCTAAATATAAATAAATATTTATATTTTTATATGAAGGCCGCTACTGACAGATTGCTGGGCCAGTTCAAGGCCCTGGCGGATCCGACAAAAACCCGGATTGTGGCGCTGTGCGCCGCTGCCGAGTGCAGCGTGTCGGAGCTGACCGCCGTGCTCGGGCAAAGCCAGCCGCGCATCTCCCAGCACCTCAAGCAGCTCTGCACCGCCGACCTGCTCGAGCGTTTTCGTGACGGCCACTACGTGTATTACCGCGTACCCGACCAGGGCGGCGCGGCCGCCACGCGCCGCAGGCTGCTCGCGTTGCTGCCCGATGACGAGCCGCAGTTCGCCGCGGACGTTCAAAGCCTGCGGGGGCTGCGACTGCAGGACGCGAACGCGCCGGCCGATGAGCCCGACCGGCTGCTGCATCGCGCGCTCGTCGAGCTGACGGTGGCCACGCCACTGGGCGACCTGCTCGATGTGGGCTGCGGCCAGGGGCGCCTGCTCAAGCTGCTCGCTTCGCGCGCGCAGCGCGTCGTGGGCGTGGATATCGACCCGAAAGCGCGCCAACTCGCCCGCGCCGAGGTACTTCTCGCGGGACTACCAAACTGCACATTGCGACAGGGCGACATGAACGCTTTGCCGTTTGCTGATGAAGAATTCGACACCGTAATACTCGACGACGTCATGGGCGCTGCCCGCGCGCCCGCGCAGGCGCTCAACGAGGCGGTCAGGCTCACGCGGCCCGGTGGCCGGATCCTGATGCTTGCCGACGCGCGCGAAGCGAGCGTCGAGACACTCCGACATGACTTTTCCGCATGGGCGGCTGGTGCAGGCCTGCGCCTGGCGCCGCCGCGTGCGATCCCCGAAGAATCGCCGGCCTGGCTGCTCGCCGTAGCAACTCGCGCCGAACGCGCTGCTGCCTGACAGGAACAGAAGTATGAACACCCACCAAGCAAACAGACCCTCCGTGTCTTTCGAGTTTTTTCCACCCAACAGCGAGAAGATGGAGGCCACGTTGTGGAAATCCATCGAGCGCCTGGCCGGGCTCGAGCCGCGCTTTGTCTCCGTGACCTACGGCGCCGATGGCTCGACGCGCGAACGCACGCACGCCGCGGTCGAGAGGATCATCGCCGAGACGGACCTGACGCCCGCGCCGCACCTGACCTGCGTCGGCGCGAGCCGTGGCGAAATCGATGAGATTGCGCGCGACTACTGGGAAATGGGCGTCAGGCACCTCGTCGCGCTGCGCGGCGACCCACCAAAAGACAGCGGCGTGTATAAGCCGCACCCGGACGGTTATGCGTATGCGAACGACCTTGTCGAAGGGCTCATGAAGGTCGCCGACTTCGACATATCCGTCGCGGCCTACCCCGAGGTGCATCCCGAGGCGCCCAATGCCGCATTCGATCTCGACAATCTCAAGCGCAAGCTGGACGCGGGCGCGACACGCGCCATCACGCAGTTCTTTTTCGACGTGGACCTGTATTTGCGGTTTCGCGATCGCTGCGTGGCCGCCGGAATCGAGTCGTCGATCGTCCCCGGTATCCTGCCGATCACGCGTTTCCCGCAGCTCGAGCGCTTTGCCAAGATGTGTGGCGCGAGCGTCCCGCAGTGGCTGTCCGAGCGATTCGAGGGCCTCGAGGACGACGTCGAGACGCGCCAACTGATCGCCGCCAACGTGGCCATCGAGCAGGTCAGGGCGTTGCAACAGGAAGGCATCGAGGAATTTCACTTCTACACGCTGAATCGCGCGGAGCTGACCTACGCGATATGCCATGCGCTCGGTGTGCGGCCCGGCCAGGCGGCGGCGTAGGACGGTGGGCATGGAGCGCGAAGAAAGAATCCGGTCAATGATGGCGGCGCTCGAGGAGCGCGTGCTGCTGCTCGACGGCGCGATGGGCACGATGATCCAGTCCTTTGGCCTCACCGAAGACGACTACCGAGGCGAGCGCTTTGCCGACTGGGCCAGCGACCTCAAAGGCAACAACGACCTCTTGTCGATTACGCGCCCCGAAGTCATTCGGGAGATTCACAGGCAATTCCTCGATGCGGGCGCCGACATCATCGAGACGAATACCTTCAATTCCAATGCGCCTTCGATGGCCGACTATGGCATGGAAGCGCTGGTCGGCGAACTCAACGCGGCGGCCGCCAGGCTCGCACGGGAGTGTGCCGACGCCCACGCCGCGACATCCGGCGAACCGCGCTACGTGGCAGGCGTGCTCGGACCGACGAATCGAACGGCGTCGATCTCGCCGGACGTCAACGACCCTGGCTTTCGCAACATAAGCTTCGACGAGCTTGCCGACACCTACGAAGTCGCCGCCACGGCCCTGATCGAGGGCGGCGTCGACTTCCTGATGATCGAGACCATCTTCGACACGCTCAATGCCAAGGCGGCGATCGTCGGATTGAAACGGAGTTTTCGGGAATGCGGCGTCGAACTGCCCGTGATGATCTCGGGGACGATCACCGATGCGTCGGGCCGAACCCTGTCCGGCCAGACGACCGAGGCGTTCTGGAACTCCGTGCGCCATGCGAACCCTTTCATGATCGGCCTGAACTGCGCGTTGGGCGCCGGTGAATTGCGGCCCTACATCGCGGAACTCTCTCGCGTTGCCGATACGCGCGTCAGTGCGCATCCGAATGCCGGCCTGCCAAACGAATTCGGCGAGTACGACGAGACGCCCGAGCAGACAGCAGCCGTGGTCGGTGAGTTCGCGGAGAGCGGCCTCGTCAACCTGGTCGGTGGCTGTTGCGGCACTCGCCCCGGCCACGTTCGTGAGATGGCGAAAGCCGTGTCCGACCTTGCGCCGCGCCGCGTGCCCGAACTGCCCGTCAAGTGCCGGCTGTCCGGGCTCGAGCCCTTCAACATCGGGCCCGACGACCTGTTCGCCAATGTCGGCGAGCGCTGCAATGTCACGGGCTCCGCAATCTTCCGCCGCCTGATCGAAGCCGATGACTACACGGCGGCCGTTGCCGTTGCGCGCCAGCAGGTCGACAACGGCGCGCAGATCATCGACGTCAACATGGACGAGGGCATGCTCGACTCCGAAAAGGCGATGGTGACTTTCCTGAACCTGATCGCGTCGGAGCCTGACGTTGCGCGACTGCCCGTCATGATCGACTCGTCGAAATGGTCGGTGATCGAGGCTGGCCTGAAGTGTGTGCAGGGCAAGGCCGTGGTCAACTCGATCAGCCTCAAGGAAGGTGAAGAAGCATTTATCGAGCAGGCGCAACTCTGCCGTAACTACGGTGCGGCCGTCATCATCATGGCGTTCGATGAGCTGGGCCAGGCTGACACGGTCGAGCGCAAGGTCGAGATCTGCAAACGGTCTTACGAGGTGCTCACCGAAAAAGTCGGTTTCGATCCGGCCGACATCATCTTCGATCCGAACATATTTGCCGTGGCGACCGGCATCGAGGCGCACGCCAGCTACGGCCTTGACTTCATCGAGGCGACGAGAGAGATAAAGGCGAGCCTGCCACACGCGCTCGTGAGCGGCGGCGTAAGCAACGTGTCGTTCTCGTTTCGTGGCAACAATGTCGTGCGCGAGGCTATCCACTCGGTGTTCCTGTACCACGCGATTCGCGCCGGCATGGACATGGGGATTGTAAACGCCGGGCAACTCGCGATTTACGAAGACCTGCCTGCGGACCTGCGCGACGCCGTTGAGGACGTCGTACTCAATCGCGACGAGCAGGCGACCGAGAAGTTGCTGGCCGTTGCGGAGAACTACAAGGGCCAGGCCAGCGGCGCGGCGGCCAGGGCGCAGGATTTGTCCTGGCGGGAGCTCGAGGTCGAGAAACGGCTCGAGCACGCGCTCGTTAACGGCATCGACGAATACGTGATCGAAGACACCGAGGCGGCGCGCCAGGCGTCAGAGCGACCGCTCGACGTCATCGAGGGGCCGCTCATGGCGGGCATGAACGTTGTGGGTGACCTGTTCGGCGCCGGCAAGATGTTCCTGCCGCAGGTCGTCAAGTCGGCGCGCGTCATGAAGAAAGCCGTCGGCCACCTCGTGCCCTTTATCGAGGAAGAGAAGGGTGGCGACCTGAGTTCGAACGGCAAGATCGTGCTGGCGACGGTCAAGGGAGACGTGCACGACATCGGCAAGAATATCGTCGGAGTCGTGCTGCAATGCAACAACTTCGAGGTCATCGATCTCGGCGTCATGGTTTCCTGCGACAGGATTCTCGAGGCCGCAAAACGCGAGGGTGCGAACATTATCGGCCTGTCAGGCCTGATCACGCCGTCGCTCGACGAGAGGGTGCACGTGGCGAGCGAGATGCAGCGGCTCGACATGGAGCTGCCGCTATTGATCGGCGGCGCGACGACGTCGCCTGCGCACACGGCGGTGAAGATCGAGCCGCGCTACGAAGGCCCGGTAATCTACGTCAAGGACGCGTCGCGTTCGGTCGGCGTTGCTCAGGCATTGATCGAGCCCGGCACCCGCGACGCGCTGGTCGACAAGACACGACGCGAAAATGCGCGCCGGCGCGACCAGCATGCCAGCAAGAAACGACTGGCGCCGCAGCTATCGTTGGCACAAGCGCGACAGCGAAGGCACAAGTGCGACTGGCAGGGCTACGTGCCTCCCAAGCCCGCGTTTACGGGCAGTCGCGTGTTCGATGATATCGACCTGGCGGTGCTGCGCGACTACATCGACTGGATGCCGTTCTTCAACGCCTGGGAGTTTCACGGCAAGTTCCCGCAAATCCTGACGGACGGCACCGTGGGCGCGGCGGCAACATCTCTTTACGAAGACGCCAACGCGATGCTCGACAGGATCATCGCCGAAAAGTGGTTGCGGGCGCGCGCGGTTGTCGGCTTTTACCCCGCCAATTCCGACGACGACGACATACTCGTCTATGACGATGCCGGCAGGACGCAGGTTGAACAACGACTCGCGCATCTCAGGCAGCAGCGAGCGAAGTCGGAAGGGCAGCCGCAGTCGTGTCTAGCCGACTTCATCGCGCCCGTGGATAGCGGGCTCGAGGATTACATCGGCGCCTTCGCAGTCACGGCGGGTATCGGCATCGAGGAGCATGTCGAGCGCTTCGAGGCTGCGCACGACGATTACAGTTCGATCGTCCTCAAGGCGCTTGCCGATCGGCTGGCCGAGGCATTGGCCGAATACATGCACGAGAGGACGCGCCGTGAATTCTGGGGCTACTCGAGCGAAGAGCACCTGACGAACGCGGACCTGATCGCCGAGAAATACCGCGGCATCAGGCCGGCGCCCGGTTACCCGGCGTGCCCCGATCACACCGAGAAGGCCAGGCTCTGGCAGCTTCTCGATGTCGAGGCGTGCATCGGTCTACAACTCACCGAGTCCTACGCGATGTACCCGACGGCAGCCGTCAGCGGGTTCTATTTCGCACATCCGGACGCGAAGTACTTTGCGGTTGGCAAAGTCGACCGCGACCAGGTCGAGTCTTACGCCGAGCGCAAGGGCATCAGCGTCGCCGAGGCCGAGAAGTGGCTCGCGCCGAACCTGGGTTACGATCCGCGCGCTGTCGACGCGGCCTAATCGGCCATCGCACCCCGCAGCAAGCGAATTTCGAGCGGACTCGTCGAGTCCAGGTGCAGGTCGCGTTGTGGGTAGGCAATAACGATGCCCGCCTCGTTGAATTTGCGGTTTATGGATCGCAACAGATCGGTCTGGACCTTGAGGCGAATATTCAGGTCCCCGACGAAGCACCTCAGGCCGAGGACCAGCGCATTGTCGCCAAACTGCTCGAAGGTGACGAGCGGCTCAGGGTCTGAAAGAACCTCAGGATGCTCGGTGGCGGCCTCTTCGATGAGTCGCAGCGACTGCTCGACGTCGCTCCCGTAGGCCACGCCGACAGTCGCGTATATGCGAATGACCTCATCGGACAACGACCAGTTCAGGACATGGGCTGCAATAAAATCCTTGTTCGGTACGAGTAGTTCCTGCCGGTCCCAGGTGCGCAGCGTCGTCGCGCGGATCTGGATGCGCGATACGGTGCCGCTCTGGTCGCCGACGGTTACCATGTCGCCCACCCTGACCGGTCGCTCGATCAGGATGATGAGACCACTGACGAAGTTCGCAATGATCTCGCGCAGCCCGAAGCCGATACCCACGCTGAGTCCGGCGACGAGCCATTGCAGCTTGGCCCAGTTGATGCCCAGGAGGCTCAGGGTGGCGACAGCGCCCGCGGTCGCGATCGTGTACCTGGCCAGCGTAGAGAAAGCGAGACGGCTACCGGCATTAATCTTCGGCCGCTGACGCAAGATGATCTCGATGAGCGACGGAATGTTGCGGGCAGCAATAATTGTGACGACGCCAACGACCGCGGCAACGAAGAGATCGACCAGCGTCACGTCCCTGAGCGCCTCTTCGCCGGCGACGATAGTAGCGTAGTGCCACAGCGTAACGTCCCTGAAAATTCCGAGGGCGGGCAGAACGCTGGACCAGATACCCGTAATCCCGAGCACCAGCGTGATGACCATTGCCACGTTGATGAGCTTTCGCGTATCCGCGTCGAGAGAGGCGATATCCTCCAGGGAGTCTTCGACATTGCCCGGACTTTCGTCAGTGGCGGCCCTATCGGCCTCGCGAGCGGCTGCCTCGCGTCGTTGTAAAGCTTGCTGCAATAGCAGTCTGCGTTTGAGGACCAGCAACCAGCGGACAACCAACTCGCGAACAATCACGATTATGAAGATCAGCACTACCGAAAAGAGCATCTTGCCGAGCAACGTACCTGCGGAGTACATGAACCCGGACATCGCCATGATTCCAACAGCCATCGGGATCAACGTGGCAAGCGCGATCGACAACTGCGGGTACCGGACCATCTCCCCGCCACTGATTCGCCTCTTCAGACGCTGCGCAATGCCGGTATCCGGTCTCAATAGTCGATAAAAGAACACCGTCAGCGCTATAGCCATGATCAACAGCAGGAGCTGGTTCAGACCGCCGGAGATTGCGTTATCGTCGATTTCGCGATTCACGAGCAATCCAACGGCAGGAAGCAGCAGCGAGAGCGTCAACAGGCCGAATTGGCGCCGCAGGACCTCGACGCCCGCAGCGGCCCAGCGGAAGTGTCCTTCGGCAACGCCACCGGGCGTGCTCAGCATCTGGAACCAGTGCAACACGAGAAACATGGGCGATACCTGCAACAGCGCCGCGCCGATTGTGCCAGTGCTGTTGCTCGCCCCCGGCGCGTTCGAAATCTCGTAGCCCGCGATCGCAACGAAGACCGGCCAGGGCAGGGTCATAATCACGGTTAGCGCTACGGCTGTGAGCGTCGCCGCAAATGTGTCTTCAGAGGGCTTGTTGACATTGGACGCGGTGGCTTGCAGGCGGGCATGAAGGCTGGCTTTCTTCCAGTAGAACAGCAGCAATCCGAGTATGGCTGCGATCAGGAGCGGTGAGTTGAACAGGCGATCGACGAACGTCCTTGTCGCGTCCGTCCAGCGACCGGGCTCAAATAACGCCAGCAATTCACCGGGCAGAGCGACGATGTCGGCGCGGTTGAATGCCCCGCGGCTGCGGACCCACATCAGGTGTTCGGCGATGAAATCCCGGTACTCCGAGACGACCTCAAATAGCTGGCTCTGCGTGTAGCCACTGTCGGCCAGAAGCCGCAAATAGCTGCCGTATAGGGTTATGAGCTGCTGCAACAGGCCGTTCTGCGCTTCGACCAGCCGAATGAGGGCCGGCCGCAACGCGGCCGCCTGGTCCTCCGGGAGCCCCGCCAGTTGCTCTTCGACGTAAGACGCGGCGTTCCTGGTAGTGCGCGAGCGCTCCATGAGATTGATATTGCGAACGCTGGCCTCGGAGATCTGGTTCTCTCGCAGACTCGATTCTATGCGATAGTCACTTGCTACGGGCAGTTCGCGCCGCTGCTGGGCCAGGTATCGGCCGAGCGCCTGTCCGATCCCGGCCGCCTCGAGGCGGCTAAGCGCGCGTTCGTAGCGTCGCCGCAGCTCCTCAAGCTGTTGTTCCGCTTGCTGGTTGCTTTTCGACAGGGTTTCGACGCTCAGCGCCAGCTCGCTTAGTTCGTCCGCCAGCTCGCCATTTTCGCCAATAAGCTGTTCGACAAGATAATGGGAGACGTCGGCCTCCACTGACTCGAGGCCAAGATCCGCCAGTATGCGCTGCGTTTCGTCGCGCTGTTTCTCGCTGAGCATCGTCTGCAGGGCCCTGACACGCGCCTGGCGCTGATCGAGAATCAGCGCCGCCTCGTTCGATTGCGCCTGTAACAGCACGATGCGCACGGAATGGCTGCGGATCTCCTGTTCCAGCATGCGAATTTCCGCTCGCAGCAACGTATCGGTAGCCTGACGCGCCGTGCGCCGCGCCTCCACGACGACATCCGGGTCATCCGCGGCGTCAGGCTGCGCAATCATGTCCGACACTGCCCGCAGCTCCTCGGTCGCGGCACTGGCTCTCTCTCGTGCCGCCTGCGGACGTGTTTCCTCGCTGGACAGCTTCTGGCGGAGCTCGGACACGCGCGCCCTGGCCGAGGCTTCGTTACCGCGCTCGCGCTGCAGCAGTTCTTCTATTTCGGCTGCAGTGGAATCGGCCGTCACTGCCAGGCCGTCGAGCGGATCCGTACCCTGTCTCCGGGCAATAGCCGCGCGCGTGCGCTCGGTTTCTGCGGGAGCCGAGGTTATCGATTGCCTGAAGGTCGCGGTCGCCTCGTCATGCGCTGCCGCGGCGGCGAGATTTCTCACCGCCCGCTGGTAGAGTTCCAGAGCTGTAATTCGCGTCGGCTCGTCGAAGGCAGAGGATTCCTGCAGCTGCTCGATGCGCGACTCCAATACTTCGGGCGAGAGCACGGCAGTCGCCGGCTCCTCGATATTCTGCGCGCTGGCCGTGCCCGCCAGCATGAGAGCCGGGACGATCAGAGTCAGGAAGTAGCGAATGTTCTTCATGATTTGGTCAGCGCTCCAGCTCAGCTTGCATTCCAAAAAGGAACAATAATGGATCCTCGAGCCGGTCGCGCCATGCGGCCTCATTATGATCCGCGCCTTCGTACACACGAATCACGAAATCGTCGCCCGGCACGAGCCCCTGCTCGAGCAACCACGCGCGTACGCGTTCATGCGGCTCGTGATAGTCGGCGTCACCGCCGACCGTGCCGTGATCGAACCAATAGCGGGCGCCCGTCGGCACCTCCAGTCCGGCCTCGATATCGCGAACAATGAACGGCGTCTGATCCGGGTCGTCAGCGTTTTCGGGGCGCGAGGTCCAATTGGCCATTCTCGCTTCCGAGACGATGAACGCGGTTGATATACAGCCACAGCTGCCGAATACCTCGGGGTGGTAGGTCACGAGGTAGTAAGACAAGAGACCACCCATTGACGAGCCCATTACCGCCGTATTCCCGGGGCCCGTCGCCGTATTGAAGGTCTCGTTGACGCGCGGCATGAGTTCCTCGATCAGGAAACGCGCGTAGTTCGGCGCGTCGTGCCAGGGCGAGTACTCGGTGAGTCGTTCTTCCGAGTTCCAGACGCCGACGACAATGACCGGGGCGATCTCGCCCTGCTCGACGAGACGAACAACAGCGTCGTCAACATCCCAGATGTCCCCCTGAGCGCCGCTGCCCATGCGCGGGTCGAACAGGTTCTGACCATCGTGCATGTAGAGAACGGGGTAGGGCGTTTCCCTGTTCTCGTCGTAGCCCGGCGGCAGCCAGATGACGACGTGTCGCGATGGACCCAGGTATTCGGAGGACACGTCGGTCCAGTAAACGAGGGAACCCCTAACGCCGGATCCCTGCCAGTCTTCGATGAAGAGTATCGGGTCAGGCTTGAACTGCCGGACTTCGTGGCGTACGGCCTTGTTGCGCTTCACTTTGAGCCTATAGTTGGCGAGCGGCGCCCGGCCGTCCCCGATCGCCTCGCGGTCCCAGCTGCCGAGCGTGAACTTGTATTCGAATGTCGTGCCTCGTGGTATCTCCAGCGTGGCGAACCGTTCATTGCCGTCTCCCTGCATCACGTAGTGGCCCGGCGACCAGGGACCCAGCTCGGGAATATTGCCGGCCAGGAACACGTCGCCGGTACCGTCAGGAACCGTCACCCTTATTTCGACGGTGCAGCAGGGTTCATCCTGCCCGCAGGACGCAAGAAGAAACAGAACGGCAATTGACAGTATTTGTCTCATGAGAACAGACTTCCGGGTACGGCCTCATGATGACGCGGACGAAAATAATGAGCAAGAAAGGCATGCTGTTCCTGTTGCTCCTGGCGGCCTGTCAACCGGCTGTCGCGGACGATTACGCGGACGCCAGGGCAGAGATGGCTGGCGCTTACCAGCAGGCCGATTTTGCCGCTTTGCGCAAGGCGGCCGGAAAGGCATTGGCGGCGCGGCCCGGTTACCCGGGCGCGCTCTTCAACCTCGCGCTCGCGCAGGTACTGGACGACGATCCGCTTGCGTCTCTGGGCACGTTGCAGGACCTCCTCGCCGTTGGCGTGGATTTCAACGTCGGCGAAATTCCGGAGTTCGCGCCGCTCAAGGACCTGCTCGAATGGGAGGATTATGCCGTTGCCGTGCAACGCCTCTACGAGCCCGTCGGATTCGCGGAAGTCGTTGCCGCGCTGGATACGCCCGACTTCGTACCCGAGGGAATCGCGGCTGACGCCCACGGGCGTTTCTACCTTGGCAGCATCCGCCACGGGCAACTCGTGCGCCTCGGGGAAGAAGACGAAGTGCTCAGTACACCGGCCAACGGCCACTGGAGCGTGTTTGGCATGCGCTTCGACGAGGATGGCGGGCTGTGGTTCGCGAGCGCGGCCGTGCCACAAATGGATGGTGTCGGCGATGAGCTCGGCAAGAGCGGCGTGTTTCGGCTCGACCTCGACAGCGGGCGCATCTCCGAGCGTTGCCTGTTGCCCGAGTCCGACGAGGAACAGGTGCTCGGCGACCTCGTGCTGGCTTCGGATAACACGCTGTACACGACAGACAGCCTGACGGGCGTTGTCTACACGTACGAGCCGGGCGCCGGCTCGTTCGAAGTACTCGTTGATCGTGGCGCTCTCGGTTCGCCGCAAGGTCTCGTGCTCGACGCGACCGAGGAGAACCTGTACGTCGCCGACTACATTGGTGGCCTGTATCGCGTTGCGCTCGACACGGGCAGCGTCGACAAACTCGTGATTTCCGCGAACCTCACCGACTATGGCATCGATGGCTTGTACCGTTACGGCGACGAGCTGATCGCGATCCAGAACGGCATCCGGCCGCATCGCGTTGTCGCAATGCAGCTGTCCGAAGACGGGTCTTCTATCGTCGACGCGCGCACGCTTGCGTCGAATCTCGAGGAGTTCGACGAGCCGACGTTAGGGCTCGTCAGGGGGCGGGACTTCTATTTCGTGGCGAACAGTCACTGGAATCGCTTCGACCGCGACAACCGCCTGCCGGGCGATCTTACCGGACCGATCATTCTGAGAGTGCACCTGAACGCGAATTAGTTCCTTGACATCCGTATTCAGAATGCCTATTCTGAGCTGCAATGGTGAAAGCGCGCGCATTCAATCCGGCAACGACGCTGTCGCAGGTTGTCGACCTGTTTTCCTCCAAGGGCTACACCGACACCTCGATGGAGGACATCGTGCAGGCCACGGGCGTCAGTCGCTACGGCATCTACGGCACGTTCGGCAGCAAGCGAGAGCTGTTCGAGCAGGCCCTCGAGCAATACGCCGAAAGCATGGGTAAAAGATCCTTCCTGCGACTGCTCGAGCCCGGCGCGTCGCTGGACCACATTCGCGCCATCTTCCAGGAGCGCATCGACGACCTGTGCGGCGACGCCGATTACGAGGGACTCGACAGGGAATACCGGGGCTGCCTGTTCGTTCACACGGCCATGGAACTCGCGCCTCAGGACGAGGAGTTGCGCGGTGTCCTGCAACGTTTCATGAAGCGAATCTCCAAGGCATTCTCGATCGGTCTCGATTCCGCGAAGGGGCGGGGCGAGATCCGCAAGGACGTCGACGTCGACGCCGCCGGCCAGTTGCTCATGAGCACGCTGTTCGGCCTGGTCGTGCTCGGCCGCACGGGTTTTTCGAGGGAAGCGCTTATCGGCATCGTGGAGGGTACGCTGGAGGGCCTCACGGGCTGATTTTGCACCTGACAGAACGACTATTCTGAAATTGAAGACGCATCGACGATGCGCTTTTTTTGAAGTAATGCAGAACGAGTGTTCTGATGTTTGAAATCGAGGAAATGACTATGAACAAGCAAATAGCAACGACCATTGCAGTACTGGGACTCGTGATTTCCACCGGCGCAGAGGCTGACCCCCTGCTTCCGAAGATTGCACCGCAGAGCACGGTCGATTATTGCGTGCAGCAGATTGGCGACTACGCCGACTACGATAATGCGCGGCGAGTTCGACACGAGATCGAGTCGACGGAACTTCGCTCGATTGGCCACAAGCTACGCATCGATACGCGCGTTTACGGCGAGACCGAAGACCAGTTGATCCGCGAATATGCAACGACCTGCGCGGTCGGCAACAGCCAGCGTCCGCTGACGTTTCGAATCAGGAAACTGCGTACGCACTAGAGCAGGACGGTAACCACGAGGGGCAGGTGATCGGAGCCGATTCGCCTGCCCCGACGTACTTCGACGACACCGATCCCGCTCGAGACCAGCGCGTGGTCGAGCGGGATCATCGCGAACGGCATGATCGTCGGCCAGGTAGGGAGTATGCCGAAGCCACGGCGCACGTCGTGCAGGCCCGTGTTTGCGATCAGTTCACGATAGCTCTTTGACCAGATACTCGTGTTCAGGTCTCCGGCCAGGATCACGGGCTCCGACACGTCGGCGACGATACTCGCGACATGCTCGAGCTGATCGTTGCGCGCGTTGTAACCCGTTCTGCCGATCGGAATCGTGGGATGCGTGCTGATCAGCGTGAAGCTGCGGCCCGCCGCGCTGGCCTCAGCGACGATTGTCGGGAATCCGTAGGGTGGACTGTCGACATGTGTCGCCGCGTCGAGCGGGATACGCGAGAACATCGCGATGCCGAAATTGCCCGCTCGCGGCTCCGCGTAGTTAAAGCGATATTCGGAAGCAAGCGCCTGCGTGCCCGTCACCCACGCGTCATTGACTTCCTGCAGGAACACGATGTCCGGAGACTCTTCCGCGACAAGTTCGAGCAGTCGTTCGTAGTCCGTGTTTGCCGAATGTACGTTCGCAAGCAGGATCTTGACGGGCACATCGCCTGATTGAGGCGCGTCATCGAGATACCAGGGTGCTACGAGCGCGGCGTTGAGAACAGTCGTCGGCAACAGCACAAGCACGTAGGCGTATCCGCGCAGCGCCGCAAACAGGATGGCCAGCAGCCCCGCAGCAACCAGGTATTGCAGCCGGAAGTGGGAAAACAGTTCGATCAGGCGATGCAGGAAATCGAATACTGTTACGACCGAGAACAGGACTGTGAGCACCGCCGCCGCCTGCAGCAAGCCGACCAGTGTTACGCGGCGGCGCATGCCTGGCAGTTCTCACGTTTGCGGATGCCGAGGTGCCGAAACTCCGTCGCAAGCGCGTCGTAAAGTCGCAGTACCGGGGCTGCCTCGTCGATGTCCGCAAGGAACTTGAGCGCCTCGGCCGCCATGAGCGTGCCGACGACACCCGGCACCGGGGCCAGCACGCCGTTTCCGGCGCAGTTGCCAAGCGATTCGTCGGCCTCGACGTAAAGGCAGCGATAACAGGGGGACGTGGCGTAGTCGGGACCGAACACGGCCAGTTGACCTTCGAAGCGAATCGCCGACCCCGCGATCAGGCGGCGGCCTGCCGCGACGCAGGCGTCGTTGACCTGGAAACGCGTCGCGAAATTGTCGCAGCCATCGAGCACGACGTCGGCCTCGAGCACGGCGGCATCGAGGGCGTTACCGTCGAGGCGTTTCGCGATCGCCGTGACCTCGACATCCGGGTTGACCTTGCGCAGTCGCGTCGCGGCCACCTCCGCCTTGAACTGGCCGATGTGCCCGGGGCCGTACAGTACCTGGCGGCCGAGATTGGTCTCGTCGACCGTATCGAAATCGCAGATCGTGAGCTTGCCGATGCCGCTCGACGCCAGGTAGGTCGCCGCTGGGCAGCCGATGCCACCCATGCCGATCAGGAGCGCCGCACCCGCGGCGATTTTCTGCTGGCCTTCGGCGCCCACCTGCGGCAATGCCAGGTGGCGGGCGTCGCGGCTCAGCGTGTCGGCAGGCATCTCTGCGCCTAGTCTTCCGCCGTGACTTCGATAATCGTCACAGGGTCGACGGGCACGTCCTGGTGACCGGCGCGGTTGCCCGTCGGCACGGCGGCGATCGCGTCGACCACGTCCATGCCGTCGCTGACCTTGCCGAACACGGCGTAACCGAAATCGCGCGTGCCGTGATTCAGGAAGTCGTTGTCGCGCAGGTTGATGAAGAACTGCGAGGTCGCGCTGTCGACGACCCCGGTGCGCGCCATGGCCAGTGTGCCGCGGCGATTCGATTCGCCGTTGTCCGCCTCATTCTTGATCGGATCGCGGGTCGGCTTCGACTGCATGTCCTCGTCCATGCCGCCGCCCTGGATCATGAAGTTGGGAATGACGCGATGAAACACGGTGCCGTCGAAGTGGCCGTCTTTAACGTACTGGAGGAAGTTCTCGCAGGAGATCGGCGCCTTGTCCTCGAAAAGTTCAACGCTGATATCGCCGTGATTGGTCTTGATCGTAATCATGATGTCTCGCAATCAGTGAATTGTGCGCGCCTATTTAACACCACGGCGCGCCACTGTCACGCGCGGCAGGCCTGCAAGGTCATTGTGGCAGCGAATATCGATCCAGCCAGCGGCGCCAAGGATCGATGCTACCTTATCGGGCTGTTCGGCACCGTGTTCGATCATCAGGAAGCCGGAAGCAACCAGCACAGCCGGGCAGTCCCGGGCCAGCGTGCGAATAGCGTCGAGGCCGTCGGTGCCCGCGGCGAGTGCCGCAACGGGCTCGAACCTGAGCGCTTTGAGCGCCTCATCGTCCGCAGCCACGTACGGCGGGTTTGAAACGACCAGCTCGAATTGACGGCCGGCGACGGCCGCGGTCCAGTCACCGGCGATGCACTCGACGTTGCCGAGGCCTGCCTCGCGCACGTTTTCCCGCGCAATCGCCAGCGCATCGTCACTGATGTCGGTCGCCGCGACGTCGCACAATGGCCGCTCGCCGGCGATCGCGATTGCGATCGCGCCGCTGCCCGTGCCCAGGTCCAGTATGCGCCATTCGGCCTTGCGCGGGATTTCTCGCAGGGCGAGGTCGACAAGTAGCTCGGTTTCAGGCCGCGGCACGAGCGTAGCGGGGCTGACCTGTAGCTCGTGCGACCAGAACTCGCGGGTCCCCGTGATGTAGGCCATGGGCTCGCCATCGGCGCGGCGCCCGACGAGCGCGTCGAAGCGACCCAGCGACAACTCGTCGAGCTCGTCGTCGGGATGCGCGAACACGTAGCTGCGCGCGACGTCGATGCTGCGGCAAAGCAGGATCTCGGCGTCGAGACGCGGCGATTCACTACTGTTGCTCAGGCGTTCGACGGCGGCTGCAAGTGCAGCATCAAGTCGCATGTTGGAGTACACTCGCCGAAAATTTCTAATGTAACTGATGTGCCCATGAACGTGTATTCCAATATTCTCGACATGGTTGGCGAAACGCCCATGCTCGAGGTTACGCATATCGACACGGGGCCTTGCCGCCTGTTCCTCAAGCTCGAGCTCATGAACCCGGGTGGGTCGATCAAGGATCGCATCGGCATCTCGATGATCGAGCAGGCCGAGCGACGCGGCGACATAAAGCCGGGGGATACGATCGTCGAGGCGACAGCCGGCAACACGGGAATCGGGCTGGCGCTGGTCGCGGCGCAGAAAGGCTATCGGCTGATCCTGGTCCTGCCCGACAAGATGAGCCAGGAGAAGATCTTCAACCTGCGCGCCATGGGCGCTGACGTGGTGCTGACGCGTTCCGACGTCGGCCGCGGTCATCCCGAGTACTACCAGGACGTGGGCAAGCGTATTGCCGAGGAGCAGGGTGCCTACTTCATCAACCAGTTCGGTAACCCGGACAACCCGCTTGCGCACGAGAAGACCACGGCGCCCGAGATCGTTGCGCAGATGGAGGGCAAGCTCGACGCGATCGTGCTCGGCGTCGGCTCGAGCGGCACCGTGGCGGGCATCGGCAAGTACCTCGAAGAACACGCGCCGCACGTCGACATCATTCTCGCCGATCCCGAGGGGTCCGTGCTTACGGACTACATCAACAAAGGCGAGCTCGGCGAGCGGGGGAGCTGGCTCGTGGAGGGCATTGGCGAAGACTTTATTCCGGATATCGCCGACTTCAGCAAGGTGGTGAAGGCCTATGCCATCAGCGATACCGAATCGTTCAGGGCCGCCCGCGAGCTGTTGCGCAAGGAAGGCATACTGGCGGGTTCCTCGTCCGGGACACTGTTGTCGGCGGCGCTGAAATATTGCCGCGAGCAAACCGAGGCCAAGACCGTCGTTACGTTCGCCTGCGACACGGGCAACAAGTATCTCTCCAAGCTATACAATGACTTCTGGCTCGAGGACCAGGGCTTCATCAAGCGCGAACAGCACGGCGACCTGCGAGATCTCGTCGGTCGGCTGCACTCGGAACACGCGACGATTACGGTCGGGCCGACCGCCGTGCTGACGACGGCTCACAACCGGCTGCGCAACGCCGGGTTCTCGCAGCTGCCGGTTATG
>JAAUYE010057518.1_pt1 | contig 17573 bp, 17 predicted proteins | sample 7278081 | NCBI WGS metagenome assembly JAAUYE01 (sample SAMN14350131, study PRJNA611818) | marine sediment metagenome | isolation source: surface marine sediment (0.6m) | place: French Polynesia: Moorea | collected 2018-08
GGGATGATTGCAAGCAAACTGTGACCAAGTTCACAGGCTCGGAAGTAGAATCTACTTTAAGTGTAATACCTAACTTGTTAGCCAAACGGTATTTAGTGAGTAATTATTGCTGCGAAAAAAAATTTCACTTTTAGAGGGAAAAACACCCAAACAACCTTAAAAAGGAAGCAAAAGTATTTGATTTTGAACAATTAAGGTGTCGAGAACTCGACATTTTTCTGTCAAGATTTTGACCAAAATTTGATCAAATTAGTCCGCTTCGTCGATCCACGCCATCTGGATGGCTTCCAGGATCTTTTCGTTCGAGTGATTGGGGTCATCGTCAAAATCGTCCAGGGCACATACCCAGGCGTGTAAATCGGTGAAACGCACGTATTGCGGGTCGACATCGGTATGCGTCTCCGCCAGCTCAATCGCGATATCAAGCGTATCTGTCCATTTCAGGGTCATGGCTCTCTCCTAGTGGTTCTCGGACACCATGTTAATGGTGTACTTTGGAATTTCGATCGTGAGATCTTCTTCGCCTACAATCGCCTGGCAGCTAAGGCGCGAATCCATATCCAGGCCCCAGGCCTTGTCGAGGTAATCGTCTTCGTCCTCGCTCGACTCTTCCAAGGAGTCGAAGCCCTCGCGTACGTAAACGTGACAGGTGGTACAGGCGCATGACTTTTCACAGGCATGCTCGATTTCTATGTGATTACTAAGCATCGCATCGCACAGACTAATTCCCGGCTCGACCTCCAGCTGCGCTCCCCCGGGACAGATCTCGTCGTGCGGTAATACGGTAATCCTCGGCATTAAACATCAACCTCATCTATTTGTTTACCAGCAAGCGCCTGTTTAACGCTCGCATTCATTCGTCTGGCGACATAGGTCTCGCTAACCTGTTCGACAGCCTTGATCGATTGTTTGAGCTCGTCGGCGCTGGCGCTCTCGAGCCTCTCTTCCAACTCGTTACGTTTAAGCCGAATTGCGTTCAGTTCAGACTCGCTCAGCAGAGCTTCGCCATCCTGGACCAGCGCCGCGTCGACCGCCTCGATCACGCGACGCGCCTCGACCTGCTGTTCCCTGAGCATACGCGCTTCGATATCTTCGCGGGCGTGTTCCATCGAGGCGCGCAGCATGGTCTCGATTTCCGAATCGGTAAGCCCGTATGACGGCTTTACCACGATATCCGCAGCCACCCCGCTGGTGGTTTCCTCTGCCGTAACCGACATCAGTCCATCGGCATCGACCTGGTAAGTGACTCGGATCCTGGCGGCGCCAGCCACCATTGGCGGAAATCCGCGCAACTCGAAGCGTGCCAGCGAGCGGCAGTCCGACACCATTTCGCGTTCTCCCTGCACCACGTGAATCGACATCGCGGTTTGCCCATCCTTGAAGGTGGTGAATTCCTGCGCGCGCGCCACCGGGATCGCGGTATTGCGTTCGATAATTTTCTCGCACAAGCCGCCCATGGTTTCGATACCCAGCGATAGCGGCAATACGTCGAGTAACAGCATGTCGCTATCGGGTTTATTGCCGGCCAGAATATCGGCCTGGATTGCGGCACCCAGGGCTACGACCTGGTCCGGGTCGAGTTCGCACATGGGCTTCCGGCCAAAAAAATCGCCCACCATAGTCTGCACCAGGGGCACCCGCGTCGAACCGCCGACCATGACCACTTCGGCAATTTCCTGTTTATCGATTCCGGCATCGCGCAGCGCCCTGCGACAAGCTGACAGGGTCTTCCTGACCAGGGGTTCGATCAGGTCGCTGAACTGGGCTCGCTCGATTTCGGCCTGCCATGGCTGCGCGTGTTCGATACTGATCGTGGCCGAGTCGCCATGACTAAGCTGTTCCTTGGCGTTGCGCGCGGCGATCAGGACTTTGCGCGCCAGCACGGCGTCGATATCGCTAAAGCCAGCCTGCTCGATGATCCATTCACCCAGCGCATGATCCATATCGTCGCCCCCCAGGGACGAGTCGCCGCCGGTCGCAAGCACCTCGAATACGCCCTTGTTGAGCCTCAGGATCGAAATATCGAAGGTCCCGCCGCCGAGATCGTAGACCGCGATCAATCCGTCGGCATCCTGGTCGAGCCCGTAGGCGACGGCGGCCGCGGTGGGTTCGTTTAACAGCCGGAACAGGTTGAGCCCGGCGAACCGGGCGGCATCGCGCGTCGCCTGGCGTTGCGCGTCGTCGAAATAGGCCGGAACGGTTATCACTACGCCTTCGAGACCTCCACCCAGGCTTTGCTCGGCTCGCTGCGCCAGGCATTTCAGGATTTCACCGGAGATTTCGACCGCGCTAAAGTCGCCGCCCGCGGTGCGAATACGCGGAACCGTGCTGGCTTCGGCCGCGACGAATTCGTGGGGCACGACGTCGGCCAGCCGCGTTACGTCCTCCCGTCCCCGGCCCATCAGCCGCTTTACCGAGGCGATGGTGTTTAACGGGTCGACGGCCTGCAGCGCCCGCGCCTCGTATCCGACCACAACCTGGTTGCCGTCGTAGTGCACCACCGACGGCAACAGGCTCCGCCCGCGCTCGTCGGGCAGGCAAATGGCCTCTCCGCTACGCACCGACGCCACCAGCGAATTCGTGGTGCCAAGGTCGATGCCGGCCGCCAGGCGTCGTTGATGCGGCGCGCTCGACTCGCCAGGCTCCGCTATCTGCAACAGTGCCATTAGAAGTCCTCCAGCTCGAACTGCAGCTCGTCGAGCTGCTGCTGTATGCGCTGAACAAACTGCATCTTGCGGCTACTTTCGATAGCCTCGTCAAAGCGGCCGGCTTCGAAGCGTTCGACGAAGTCCCGTGCCAGTTCCGCCGCTCGCCGCTCGAGCCTGGTTTCGATCGCCGTGCTTCGCGCCAGTGCATCCTCCCCCTGGCGGCAGGCTTCGACCGCTTCGCGCAATTCGATTTGCTCCATCAGGAACTCGGTGTCGGCAGTAGTCGCCGAATCGTCGGGCAGAGTCGCCCCGTTGATTTCGAGCAGATAACGCGACCGCTTTACCGGGTCACGCAGGGTTTCATAGGCCTGGTTTACGCGCGACGCAATCTGCACCGCTAGCCGCTTATCCTGCTCGTTCGAGCCGACGTGACGATCCGGGTGATGGCTCGCCTGCAGTCGCTGCTGCGCCGCAGTTAACAAGGTGGGATCGATATCGAACGCGGGATTCAACCCAAATAGCTCGAAATAGTCCTGGCTAAGTTCAGGGGACTGCATATTTGTGGTTTAAGGATCAGACCGTGAAACTTTCGCCACAGCCGCAGGCATCCTTGGCGTTGGGATTCTTGAACTGGAAGCCTTCATTCAGTCCAACCTTGGCGAAATCAACCTCGGTGCCGTCGAGAAAAACCAGGCTTTTCTTGTCGACAACTACCTTGACACCCTTGGTTTCGAAAACCTCATCGTCCTCCTGCAGTTCATCGACAAATTCGATGACATAGGCGAGGCCGGAACAACCGGTCGTTTTCACACCGAGCCGCAGGCCGATGCCCTTGCCTCGATTTTCCAGAAAGTGCTGCACCCTCGATGCCGCTATATCGCTAAGATGAATTGCCATTAATTTCTCTCTATCCCGCCGCCTGACGAATCACCGGCGGTAATCTGTCTACCAGTTCCTGCAGTTTCGCCACCAGTTGCTCCGCATCCTGCTGGCTGTTATCCATTCCGAAACTGACCCTGATCGCATTCAAAGCCAGGGTATCGTCGACGCCCATGGCCTTGAGCACGTGGCTGGGCTCGGTAACCATGCTGTGACAGGCGGAGCCGCTGGACAACGCGAATCCGGCCCGATCGAGTTCCATCAGCAGCGTTTCACCATGGTAATACGGCAACGCGAAGAACGTCGTGTTCGGTAACCGCGGAACGCCCTGACCGAAGATCACGCTGCCCGGGATTGTGGCCAGCCTAGCTTCGAAAGTATCTCGTAGTTGTAATAAATATTGTTGCTTGTGCGCTATTTCAAGTCGCGCAATCTGCGCCGCCTTGCCCAGTCCGACGATGCCGGCCACGTTCTCGGTGCCGCCGCGGCGCCTGTTTTCCTGGTCTCCGCCGCTAATCAACGCCTGCCTGGGTTTGCGATTAACCACCAGCGCACCGACGCCCTGGGGCCCGCCCAGTTTATGGGCGGAAAAACTGACAGCGTCGATTGGCAGTTGTGACAGGTCGAACGGAATCTTGCCGATTGCCTGGGTTGCATCGCTATGCACCAGGCAGACATCGCGATCCACCATCTCGGCCAGCGCTTCGACCGGCTGGATGACGCCGGTTTCGTTATTGGCGTAAATGATCGACAGTAACTGCGCATCGGCGTCGGTTACCAGCGGCCGCGCTGCTTCCAGGTCGACCTGCCCCTGCGCGTTTGGCTTTAGCAAGACCACGTTCATACCCTCTGCCTGCAACTGTTTCAACGGCTCGAGAACGGCGGAATGCTCGATCTCGCTGCTGATGATGGGTCGACGGCTGGCGTGGTCCACGTAGCCCTTCAACAGCAGGTTACTGGCCTCGGTACCACCCGAGGTAAAAATAACCGCAGCGCTATCGCAGCCCAGCAGCTGCGCCACCTCGGCGCGAGCCGATTCCACCGCCGAGCGCGCCATGCGGCCATAGCTGTGCAGGCTGGACGGGTTGCCGACCGGGTTTTGCAGGTAAGGCATCATCGCCTCGATGACTTCGGGATGCATCGGCGAGGTGGCGTTGTGATCCAGGTAAACTGACATTGCTCTACTGTATATTCTGCCGCTGTCGCAGATCGTGCACGCGCGACAATTCCTGTACCTCTTCGTTTTTCATCATGTCCGCGAGGGAAATCGTGGTCAGGAAATTTTCGATTTCGGCGCTGAGCTCTTCCCACAGTTGCTCGGTCAGGCAGGGTTCATAGCTGGCGGAGCCATTGGGAATATCCTTGTCCGCTACCTGCATTTCCTCGTCCACGGCGTTGATCACATCGGCGATACATACCTGTTCGGGAGTGCTGCCCAGGCTGTAGCCGCCACCGGGACCACGGGTGCTGACAACCAGCTTGTTGCGGCGCATTTTGGCGAACAACTGTTCCAGATAGGACAACGAAATACCCTGACGCACCGAGATATCGGCGAGCGATACGGGGCCCTGGTCTGAATGCATGACGAGGTCTAGCAGCGAAGTTACTGCATACCGGCTTTTTGTGGATAGTCGCATCGTGGAATAGAATGGCTAAAAAACGAGCTCAGTATACAATCCTGACTAAAATGGTCAACTATTATCAAGGGGTAGACTGACTATTACCCTGGTACCCCTTCCGGGCTGGCTTTCTATCGTAATCTGACCACCGTGTGCCTCGGCGATGAGCCGGCACAGGTAGAGTCCCAGCCCGTAACCGCCGGTGTCCCGCTGGCGCGCCGAATCAGGCCGGTAAAAGGGTTCGGTCAGCCGTGGAATCTCGTCCGCAGCGATGCCGATTCCGTGATCCAGCACCTCGATTCTTGCCATCTGGTCGATGTCGTAAAGCAACACTTCGATCGGAGCTTCGTCCTTGCTCGAATAATGACAGGCGTTGTCGACCAGGTTCTTGATCAGCAGCTTGATGCGCATGGGGTCGACTCCCAGCTCGATCGGCGCCAGCCTGCTGTCGACACGCTCCCGGCAGGGGTGGGCCTGCAGGACTTCCTGGATCAGCAGCGCCAGGTTACAACGGCTCAGGCTCAACGGCGCATGGCCGCTGTTGAGCTTTTCGGATTCGAGTATCGTCGCCACCAACGATTCCATTTCGTGCAGGTCGTCGATCAGTTTTTGCTGAATCTCGCTTGCATCCATCAGCTCCAGGTTGACCCGCATGCGGGTGATCGGCGAACGCAACTCGTGGCTGATTGCCAGCAACAGCGCGGATTTGCTCTCCAGCATCGACTTGATCTGGGCCGCCATCCGGTTTATGCCGCCTGCGAGCAGCGCCAGTTCGCTTTTACCCGCAACCTCGATTTGCTGGTCGAGATCGCCGGCGCCGATTCTGCGCACCTGCCGAGACATGGCTTCCACCGGCTTGAACATGCGTCGAATCGCGATATACAGCACAAACAGCAGCAAACCCAGAAACAGGAACAGTGCCCCGTGGCGCCTCTCCGAGCCCCGGCGAAACCCGCTGTCGACCGCAAACAGGTAGCGATAACCCTGCTTTTCTATCAACAGGTACTCCGCGCGTCGATGATGGCTCAGGTAAACGTCGCTGTAAGGCGGTGGGGCCGGCCTGAAATCATGGCTGCCGATAGCCCGAATTACCGGGCTCGACGACCAGTCGATGCCCTGCCCCTCGATTCTGAGTTCAAACGGTAACTCTGCGGCCAGACGCGCGGCTGTCTCGAGATCCGGGGGCACCCCGATATCATCGATCAGGTATTCTATATAGCGCTCGACGTTTGGCAGTATCTCATTTTGCACATGCGGTTTGAGCCGCTTGGTAAAACTGATTCCGAGCACGACGGCGAGCGCCAGCAGGGAGACCAGGAAATAAAACAGCAGCCGGAACACCAGGCTTTGCCATTTGCTCTGCAGGTAGTTCCACATCAGCGATTCACAAGTTGATAGCCCTGCCCACGCACCGTGCGGATCAGTTCGGGGCGCTGCAGCTTCTGCCGCAGACGGCTGACCAGCACATCGATCGCGCGGCTGTAAATATCGGCATCGACACCACGCAGAGCCTGCATGATTTCGTCACGCGACAACACGCGTTGCTGATTCTGCAGCAGCAGCCGCAGCAATTCGTACTCGGTCGCGGTTATCGCGATTTCAATTCCGTCGCGCGTTAGCTGTTTCTTATCCAGATCCAGCGATAGCTCGCCTAACTGGTACAGGTTGTCAGGCTGCACATTCTTGCCGCGCCTGAAAATATTCTGGATCCGCGCAACCAGCTCGCGCGGCTCGAAGGGTTTCGGCAGGTAATCATCGGCACCGAGTTCCAGGCCGACGACTCGATCCATGACTTCGCCGCGAGCCGTCAACATCACGATCGGAATCTCGCTGAACTGGCGAATACGGCGGCAAGTCTCGAAACCGTCGATTCCTGGCAGCATGACGTCCAGCACAACCAGGTCGAAGTCTTCTCGCCTGATACGCTCGATGCCCTGCAGCGGATGGGTTTCGCTGCGCAGCGCCAGATCGAATTTCGCGAAGTACCGCCGTAACGATTCGGCCAGCCGCTCATCGTCGTCGATCAGTAGTAAATTGCGCATCGCTTGCCCTGGGCTGACTCAGGCGCCCATTGTACAACGCGGCTCCCTTTTGAGAAGCCGCGTTGCAGCCAGGCTCGAATTTTAGTGCCTCGCGCCATGTCCATGGCGATGGCGATGATTTTGCAGAAAATCCTGCAATTGCTGCTTTTGCTCGACACTCAGCGAATCCAGGAATACGGCCAGTGAAGAGATCACCATTGGCGCTTTCTCGTTTATCATCTGCGTCTTTTGCTGCACCATTGCCATCATGCGTGCCTGGTTAAAACTCGGGTCCTGCAGCAGTTCGCCGATTTCGTCGATATGCTGCTGCCTGCTTCCCCTGGCGTCCAGCATGATCTGGGCCACGGTTTCGGCGAGTTCGGTAAAGCGCTGTTGCTGTTGATTATCGAGATTCAGCTTCCTGGTGACACGCTCGGTCACAAATTCGACTTTTTCCTCCGGGGTCATGCCCCAGTCGCCATGCTTGTTGTAGGCGTAGACCGCGCCCGAGCTACCGATAATGATTAAGACCGCAGTAATGATTCGTTTCGAGAGTTTCATGGGTGTTCTCCGTTGTTGATTAACGAAGACAGAGTCTAGGGACGGAACGGTTACAAAGCTTTTCGATCGGGTAACGATTTGTAACGGTTTGTAACAGTCAATCCCGTTGTTTTTGCACCGCAGTCAGCATGCCACGCAGGATATTGATTTCGTTGCGCGTCATTTCACTGCGCAGGTAGAGTCGCCGCAGCCGTTGCATGATCAAGCCCGGTTGTTGCGGATCGAGGAATCCACTTTGCTCCAGCACCCGTTGCAGGTGCTCGAAATAGCCTTCGAGCTCGCCACTGGTGGCCGGCAGCTCGTCATGCTCCTGCGATCCGGCGAGCGGCGTTATCGACTGGTGCCGGTAAATTTCGTAACACAGTAGCTGGATTGCCGACGCCACGTTGAGCGAACTGAATTCAGGATTGGTCGGGATACAAACCATGTAGTTGCAGAGCTGCATTTCGTCATTGGTCAGACCGGAATGCTCGCGCCCGAATACCAGCGCCACCCGGCTGGCATCGTCCATCTCCAGAATTTTGCCGGCCATTTCCTGTGGCTCCAGCTCCGGCCAGGCGAGTGAACGACGTCGTGCACTGGTTGCGATGACGCAACTACAATCGGCAATGGCGGCCGGCAGGTCCGCAAAGGTTTCGCGTTGATCGAGCACCAGGTTCGCTCCCGAGGCTCGCGAGTAGGCGACCTGACCTACCGGACACTGCGGATCGACCAGGGCCAGGTTAGCGATACTCATGTTATGCATGGCACGCGCGGCAGCCCCGATGTTCCCGGGATGCGTGGTACCGACCATGACGATCTTTATATTCTCGAGTTTCAACCCGCTAGTCTCCGGTTTCAATGATACAGCTCGCGCCCGGGCCCATTATCCACGGTTTTACTTCTGGTCTATCGACAGGCCGTTTGCTAGACTGCGCGCCTTTCCCAGATCGACGAAATCCCAGCCATGCAACCCATGTTGAATATTGCGATTCGAGCGGCCCATCACGCCGGGGATTTTATCGTTCGCAAGATCAACAAACTACCCGACTTGCAGGTTGAAGTAAAAGCCCGTAACGATTTCGTCAGCGAGGTCGATCGTGAGGCCGAAGCCAGGATAATTACCGAATTGCTCAAGGCTTATCCCGATCATGGAATTATTGCCGAGGAATCCGGTGTCATCGAAGGCCAGGGTGAATTCCGCTGGATTATCGACCCACTCGACGGAACCACCAACTATCTGCACGGCTTTCCCCAGTACGCGGTTTCTATCGCCTGCGAGCACCACGGACGGCTGGCTCATGGCGTGATTTACGACCCGTTCAAACAGGAGTTGTTCGCCGCCAGCCGTGGCGACGGCGCCACGCTTAACAACCGGCGCATCCGCGTCAGCAAGATAAGGTCGGTCGAGGGTGCATTGATCGGCACCGGGTTCCCATTCAAGCATCCGGATCAACTCGAAGCCTTCCTGAGAATATTTACTGCCTTTTTCGAATCCGCCAGCGATATGCGCAGGGCGGGTTCCGCCGCGCTCGACCTGGCCTACGTGGCCGCGGGGCGGCTCGACGGCTTCTGGGAATCGGGGCTAAACGCCTGGGACATGGCCGCGGGGGCACTGATCGTGCGTGAGGCCGGCGGACTGGTGACCGATTACGACGGCAACGAACACTTTCTCGAGAATGGACAGGTTGTCGCCGGCAATCCCAAGATAATCGCCGATATGCTGCGCACCATCAGGCGCCAGCAGAAAAGCTAGACTGCGGTCGATTCACAGAACACCGCGCCAGGCATTGCGGGCGAGTCAACGGGCCGGGGAGCCGGTCCGCAACCAGGCGCTCAACGATAGTTACGCAGCTGCCCGACGAGCACGCCGTGAATGCTCACCCGCTCCGCGGGATAAATCATCGGTTCCATATCCGGATTCTCGGGAATCAACGCAACCTGGTCTTCACCGCGCCGCTTGAACCTTTTCAGAGTGGCTTCGGCCTTGTCGATCATCGCCACGACAATATCCCCGTCGTTGGCCACCGGCTGTTTTTTGATGATGACATAGTCCTCGTCGAGGATGCCGGCATCAATCATCGAATCGCCGGTGACGCGCAGCGCGAACAATTCGGGTCCCATGAACATCTCGGCCAGGTTTAATTCCTGCTGATCTTCGATCGCCTCGATCGGTAAACCGGCCGCAATCTTGCCGGCCAGTGGAATCGTCGGTGGACTGACCAACGGCAAATCCTTGAGGCTCATCCCGCGGGAATTGCCCTTGATGCGGTCGATATAGCCCTTGTCTTCGAGCGACTGCACGTAGCGGTGGATGGTGCCGTGCGAAGTAACGCCAATGGCGACACCAATCTCCTTGAACCTGGGCGCATAGCCGTACTGGGCGATGTAGTTACGGATGAATTGCAGTGTCTTTTGTTCCTGTGAAGTGAGCATGTTCGGCCTTCCTTCTCATTTTATTCTCAGCGAGTTTAGAGAAAATAATGAGAACTTGCAAGCCGCACGGGAACCAGTCATAAGCGATACCCCGCGCGTGACCTGCTCGTTCAAAAAGTCGGGCGAGTGGGTCACGCAGCGGTTTTGATATCGAAAACGGGCAAAAAAAAGCCCCGCCTACTGCAGGGCTTTTTGTTATTACGAGGTAACGCTAACGATTCTCGCGGTTGTCGATCAGGTTATCGACAACGCCGGGATCGGCCAGGGTCGAGGTATCGCCCAGGTTATCGAGCTCGTTCGCCGCAACCTTGCGCAGGATACGGCGCATTATTTTACCGGAACGGGTTTTCGGCAGACCGGGGGCCCACTGGATGATATTGACCTTGGCGATCGGTCCGATTTCGGAACGCACCTGTTTCACCAGTTCCGCCTTCAGTTCGTCGCTGCCCTCCTCGCCGGCCATCAGCGTGACATAGGCGTAAATGCCCTGCCCGGTAAGCTCGTGCGGGTAGCCGACCACTGCGGCTTCGGCCACCTTGTCATGCAGCACCAACGCGGATTCGATTTCGGCCGTGCCGAGACGGTGGCCGGAGACATTCAGCACGTCATCGACGCGGCCGGTTATCCAGTAGTAACCATCTTCGTCGCGGCGCGCGCCGTCACCGGTAAAGTAATAGCCCTTGAACATCGCGAAATAGGTTTCGTAAAAGCGCCTGTGATCGCCGTAAACCGAACGCATCATCGACGGCCACGGCGCCTTGATGGCGAGATTGCCCTCGGCCGGGTTGCCGTCGATCTCGTTGCCCTGATCGTCGAGCAGAACCGGCACTACCCCGAAAAACGGGAAGGTCGCCGAACCCGGCTTGGTCGTGGTCGCGCCGGGCAGCGGCGTCATCATGTGAGCGCCGGTTTCGGTTTGCCACCAGGTATCGACGATCGGGCATTTACCGTTGCCGACGACCTTGTGATACCACTCCCAGGCTTCCGGATTGATCGGCTCACCGACGGTGCCGAGCAGCCGCAGGCTGCTGCGCGACGTCTTGTTGACCGGCTCGTCGCCGGCGCCCATTAGCGAACGAATCGCGGTCGGTGCGGTGTAGAAAATCGAGACGTCGTGCTTGTCGCATACCTGCCAGAAACGGGAAATATCGGGATAGGTCGGGATACCCTCGAACATCAGCGTGGTTGCACCATTGGTCAGCGGGCCATAGACGATGTAGGTATGACCGGTTACCCAGCCGACGTCCGCGGTACACCAGTAGACCTCGCCATCCTTGTAGTCGAACACCAGTTTGTGGGTCATCGCGGCCTGCAGCAGATAGCCGGCGGTGCTGTGCAGGACGCCCTTGGGTTTGCCGGTGGAACCGGAGGTATAAAGAATGAACAGCGGATCCTCGGCATCCATATGCTCAGGCTCGCAGTCGGCGGAAGCCGCGGCCATGGCCTCGTGGTACCAGACATCGCGGCCATCCTCCCACTCGACGGGATCGCCGCCACGCTTGACGACGATAACCGAACCCACATTGGGGCACTGGCTGACTGCCTTGTCGGCATTATCCTTGAGCGGCACGCGCTTGCCGCCGCGCATCGACTGGTCGGCGGTGATCACCACCCGGCAATCGGAATCGAGGATTCGATCGCGCAAGGCGTCCGGCGAAAAGCCACCGAAAACGATCGAATGCACGGCACCGATGCGGGTGCAGGCGAGCATCGCGACGGCGGCTTCGGGGATCATCGGCATGTAAATGGAGACACGATCGCCCTTGTTGACACCACGGCTCTTGAGCACGTTGGAAAATTTGCAGACTTCCTGGTGCAGCTCGGCGTAAGTGATTTTTCGATCTTCGCCGGGATCGTCGCCTTCCCAGATAATAGCGGTCTGATCGGCGCGGCTATCGAGGTGACGATCGAGGCAATTGTAGGAGACATTCAGCTCGGCGCCTTCGAACCATTTGATATGGAGGTCGTCCTCGTCGAAGCTCCAGTCGCTAACCGTGTTCCAGGGTTTGAACCAGGAAATGTAATTTTCGGCCTGCTCCGACCAGAAACCTTCGGGGTCTTCGACCGACTGGCGATACATGGATTCGTATTGCTCCGCGGTTACGTTTGCCTGCGCGGCGAACTCGGCTGGAGCGGGATAGGTTTTGATTTCTGACATCGTGCCTTCCTCGGGGAATTGGTGTGTTTTATCTGTGGGCCCGGATATGCTTACACAAACCCCGCCCAGCGACAAGATATTGCCGGCCGGGTCGCGTGCCTGGAATCCCGAAAATGGATTCAAATCGGGAGGATAACGCGCCTGGTTGACCTGATCGTCACGATAGGTAACACTCTGACGCAAAATCAGGTAACCAGGGGTAACACATTGTCGCTCTTATCCTCCGATTTACGCCCTACCGAAATCACCATCGTGGTGGTGTTGATTGCTTCGCTGGTCCTGTTACCGCCGTTACTCCACCTGTGGTTTGCGGTTGACTCGCCCTGGTACCTGCCTTACCTGGTCTGGTTCGGCATCATATTGTTGTCCTACTACCTGCAGCGCCTGCTGCGTAAAAATGCAATTTGAACTATGGCAACTGTTTGTCGTCGGGGTCATGTACCTGGGGCTGCTGTTTATCATCGCGACCGCGACCGACCGCGGCTGGATACCGGAATCGCTGGCCAGCCACCCGCTGGTATACACCCTGTCGCTCGGGGTGTATGCCACCTCCTGGAGTTTCTACGGCAGCGTCGGCTTCGCGCAGAAGGAAGGTTTTAACTTTCTGACGATTTATCTCGGCACCACGCTGGCATTCGTCGCCTCGCCCATCCTGCTGCGGCCGATTCTGAAGATCACCGAAACCTATCGCCTGGCCTCGCTGGCGGATCTGTTTGCGTTTCGCTACCACAGCCAGCTTGCCGGGGTACTGGTCACCCTGCTGGTGCTGACCGGCACCCTGCCCTACATGTCGCTGCAAATAGAGGCGGTCACCCACACCCTGCAAATCATGACCAATGAAACCGAGCAGCACCTTATTGCACTGATGTTTTGTATCACCGTGGGGCTGTTTTCGATCCTGTTCGGCACGCGCCATATATCGCTGCGCGAAAAGCATCGCGGCCTGGTGGTCGCGATCGCCTTCGAATCGCTGGTCAAGCTGATCACCTTGCTGCTCGTCGGGCTATTCGCGGTGTTCGGTATCTTCGGCGGCTTCGGTGAGCTCAATCGCTATCTGCAGCAGCATCCCGAGGCCAACGCGGCGCTGTTTGCCCCGGTGACCGAGGGTCCCTGGGCAACCCTGATGCTGCTGTCCTTTGCCGCGGCCTTCCTGTTGCCGCGCCAGTTCCACATGATTTTCGTCGAAAGTATCAAACACAAGAACATCGAAACCGCGAGCTGGGCCTTCCCGCTATTCCTGCTGCTGCTGAACCTGTCGATACCGCCAATCCTGTGGGCCGGCCAGTCGATGCAGCTGACGATCCCGGCCGATTTCTTCGTGCTCGGTATCACGCTCGACAGCGGGTCTTCGGTGCTGCCGATTCTCACCTTCATGGGCGGCTTGTCCGCGGCCAGCGCGATGATTATCGTCTCCACCCTGGCGCTGGCCTCGATGTGCATGAACAACTTCGTGCTGCCGGCAAGCTTTCCGCCCAAGCTTTCCCGCGGCGCCAGTATGTACGAGTGGTTGCTGTGGGGACGTCGCTTCGTGATCATGTCGATTGTCGGAATCGGTTACCTGTTTTACCTGGTACAGGACCAAAATCCAGGGCTTGCCGGGCTGGGCCTGATTTCATTCGTTGCCGTGGCGCAGTGTTTGCCGGGCGTGGTGGGTCTGCTCTATTGGCCGCGTGCCAACAAGAAGGGTTTCATCGCCGGTCTGGTGGTCGGCGCCACGATCTGGGGTTTCACCCTGTTCGTGCCGCTATTCGAACGCGCCGGTATTATCGAAACGCCCTACTTCACGATCCCCGAACTCGCCATGAGCACCACCGACGCGGCACTCTGGTCGCTGGTGCTCAACAGCCTGACCTTCGTCATCGTTTCGCTGTTGAGCCGGCAATCGCTGGACGAGCGTGAAGTCGCGGAAGCCTGCAGCCGTGAAAGCTTCCTGATTCCTCGCGGGGAAGTCAAAGCGATCTCGATCGCCGAATTCGAACAGCAGTTGAGCAGCATTGTCGGTAACGACATCGCGCATAACGAGGTCGATCGGGCAATGGCCGATCTCGGGCTGGTCCCGGGCGAGGTTGCGCAGCGTGACCTGACCCGGCTGCGCGCGCAAATCGATCGCAACCTGTCCGGCCTGGTGGGACCGGTACTGTCCCGCATGATCGTCAACGAGCACCTGCAAATCGATCGCGCAACCCAATCCGCGCTTGCCGATACGATCCAGTTCGTCGGCAACACCCAGGAAAAATCGCGTTCCGAGTTGCGCGGCGTCTCGAGCGAACTCGACGCACTGCGGCGCTTTCATTTCCAGGTATTGCAGGATCTGCCGCTGGGCGCGGCATCGATCGACAATCACAACGTAATCATTAGCTGGAACAAAAAGCTCGGCAAACTCACGGGAATCGAACAGCGGGATGCTATCGGCAAGTCTATCGAGCAACTCGAGTCGCCGTGGAACGAGCTGCTGGCCGGCTTTATCGCCAGCGACGAATCCATGGTCGGCGATTTCAAGATCGCGGTGCAAAACCAGGTCAGAGTGCTGAACCTGTTCAAGGCGACGGTCAGCGGGCAGTCGGAAGGCTATGGCGGAATCGCGATTCTGATCGAGGATCGCAGCGAACGCTACTCGCTGCAGGAAAAACTGGCGCATAACGAGCGGCTGGCCTCGATCGGCCAGTTGGCGAGCGGGGTCGCCCACGAAATCGGTAACCCGGTAACCGGGATAGCCTGCCTGGCGCAGGATTTACGCTCCGACCTCGACACGACCCCTGGCGCCAGCGCGGGCCTCGATCAGATTCTGAACCAGACCGATCGTATCAGCCGCATCGTCGGTTCGTTGTCTAACTATAGTCACGCCGGAGCGCCCGACGAGTTTCCCGCGGAAAACCTGGACCTGGCGCAGGTCATCGACGAGGCCATCAACCTGGTTTCCCTGAGCCATGCCGGTAAACAGATGAATTACGACAACCAGTGCCCGCCGGGCGTGTTCGTCACCGGTTACGCGCAGAAACTGGTGCAGGTATTCGTTAACCTGCTGACCAACGCGACCGACGCCTCGGAACCCGGCCAGACGATTACCATCGACTCCACGGTAACCAAGAGCCAGGTTAAAATTTCGGTCAGGGACCAGGGTCACGGTATTGCCGAAGAGCACCTGGCGCGTGTTTTCGAACCGTTTTTCACGACCAAGATGGTTGGCGAGGGTACCGGGCTCGGGCTGTCGTTAACCTATAACATCATCCAGGAGCACGGTGGCTCGATCTCGGTCCACAGCAAACCGGGACAGGGATGCCGTTTCGACATCATGCTGCCCGGCTTCGACAAATCACTGGCGGCACAGGCGTGAGCAGTATCCTGGTAGTCGAGGACGAACCCATCATCCAGGAAAGCCTGGTGCGCCTGCTGCAGCGCCAGGGCCACGATGTCACCGGGGTCGCCTCGGTCGCCGAGGCGGAGGAAAACTCGATCAACATGTATGATCTGATCATTTCGGATCTGCGGCTACCGGGCGAACCCGGGACCACGCTAATCCCGCGTGCGGCCCCGACCCCGGTCCTCATCATGACCAGCTATTCGACCGTGCAGTCGGCCGTCGAAGCAATGAAGCAGGGTGCGGTGGACTATATTTCCAAGCCTTTCAATCACGATGAAATGATACTCACCGTCAAGCGGATTCTCGACAAGACCCGGGTCGAACAACAAAACACCCTGCTCAAGCAGGAAGTCGCTCGTTACTATCCGATCGACGGCATAGTCGCGCATTGCGAACCGATGCTCGAAGTACTCGATCGCATCCGGCGCGTGGCGGCTACCGACACCACGGTTTTGATCCAGGGCGAAACCGGCACCGGCAAGGAACTGGTGGCGCGCGCAATCCACTCGCAGAGCGAACGGCGCAAACAGGCTCTGGTCAGCGTCAACTGTGCCGCTATTGCCGAAAACCAGGTCGAGTCGGAACTCTTCGGGCACGAACGCGGCGCCTTTACCGGCGCCCTGGAAATGAAAAAGGGTTTGATCGAGACCGCCAACGGTGCAACCCTGTTTCTCGACGAAATCGGCGAGCTGCCGCTGGCGGCGCAGGGAAGCCTGCTGAAGGTATTGCAGGATAACGAAATCCGTCGGGTTGGCTCGAACAAGGTCACCAAGGTCGACGTGCGCATTCTGGCGGCAACCCACAAGAACCTCGCGCAAATGGTGCAGCAGGAAACTTTTCGCGAAGATCTTTATTTCAGACTGAACGTATTCGAGGTTAATCTGCCGCCACTGCGGGAACGCGGCGGCGACATCAGGCTGTTGGCGGACACGATCCTGACCCGCATGGCGCAACGCACCCACCGCAGTTCCATGACCTTCGAGGACAACGCCTATGAGCAACTGCAAGGCTACCCGTGGCCCGGCAACGTGCGCGAACTCGAGAATATAATCGAGCGCGCGGTTATCCTGAAACATAGCGGCAGCATCGACGCCGACGACCTGGCGCTGAACAACGTCGATACCGCTCATCAACTCCCGCTTTACGAACTCGAGAACCGACTCTCGCTGGACGATTACTTCGTCAGTTTCGTCAAGAAATATCAGCCGCAATACAACGAAACCGAGCTCGCGCGCATGCTCGGCATCAGCCGCAAGAACCTGTGGGAACGCAGGCAGCGCCTTGATATTCCGTCACGTAAACCGTAACTCTCGAGGAGCTCATTGATGGACATTCCGGTCAAAGGGCTTTCGACGCAGATTGCCGCCGCCATCCTGAAGGGTTTCAATCGCCATTTCACGATTTTCAGCAAGATCACCAAGGGCGCCAAGGAACGCTTCGAAAACGCCGACTGGGAAGCCGAGCGCGCGGCTTCGCGCGAGCGCATCAAGTTCTACGATATTCGCGTCAAGGACGCGATTCGCGACCTGCAGAAACTGTTCGACCTGGAACCCTTCAATAGCCAGCTCTGGTTCGACGTCAAGCGCGAGTACGTGCAGCTGATCAGCGATCACCTGCAGCCGGAACTGGCAGAGACCTTTTACAACTCGGTATTCTGCGCCCTGTTTCATCGCGACTATTTCGGAAACGACTATATTTTCGTTCGTAGCGTGGTTTCGACCGAGTTCATCGATTCCGAAAAGCCTTCCTACCACGTTTACTATCCGGCCAGGCGCGGCCTGCGCTCGTCGATCAAGCAGGTATTGCTGGACAGCGGATTCAACCTGCCGTTCGAAAACATCGGACGCGACGTACGCTACATTAGCCGGGCCCTGATCAAGCAGACTTTTCCGCCGCCGCGACGCGTACACC
>JAAUYE010001062.1_pt1 | contig 17555 bp, 29 predicted proteins | sample 7278081 | NCBI WGS metagenome assembly JAAUYE01 (sample SAMN14350131, study PRJNA611818) | marine sediment metagenome | isolation source: surface marine sediment (0.6m) | place: French Polynesia: Moorea | collected 2018-08
ACCACGAAACCCTACGGCAGCGCATCAAGACTCACGGCCCCGAAAGGGCGGTAAGCCTCGGCGGGCCGCAATCGTTGTCGTCTACTGAGCGAGACAAACTGCAGGAGGTGGGCGATGACTAACCGCACCTTTATAACGACACTTTTTGCTGCACCGGTATTAACACTTTTCGCTGTTGTTCTGTTCGGGTGCGAGGCCGCAGAAAGAACGCGAACGATAACGGAATACGACTGCAACACGAGTACCGCGCAAGATCGGGCGGAATTTATTTTGGATTGCCTTGAAGCCGGAAACCCAAAATCTGACGAAGAACCGGAGGATTGGATACCTCTTTGCATGAGAAAGGCCGACCAGTTGTTCTGTAAAAAGCGCAAGTTTGTAGTGACAGAAACCAAAAAGGTAGGCGGATTCTGGACAGAAACCCATAGACGGCCCTTGGCACCAGAGAGGAAACCATGACTGACAAAGACCGTATCCGACTGGCCGAGGCGATGGGGTGGAAGCGGCACGGTATTGCTTGCTCCGCAGAACGCGACGCACTTGCTGGGAGCGAGAATGGCGACAGCCACGTATGACGAATCGGAGAGCAGCGTGGGACGACCGCAATACGAGTCAGACAAAGACCGCTACATCGAAGAGCGGCTGATCGAGGCGTTCCTGCGCGATGGCTGTACCTACCGCAAGCTGCCGGCCGGCGGGCGCTATACGATCGACTACGCCTGCTACGACGAGAAGGGCAGGCTGGAAGCTATGGTTGAGGTCAAGAACCGGCCGGGCTGGAAGCGGGAGTATGGCGACGTGATCCTGAGTCTGGCCAAGGCGCACGAGCTGCGCGAGTACGAAGAGCGGAGCATCTGCACAGCGTTCTTTCTGGTAGCGCTTGGCGTCAAGGGCAAGCCCGGCGCCGGCGTGTACTACTACCGATTCAACGAGCCGCCCGGCAGCTGGGTCATCCGGCATGGCGGGCGTGACGATCGGGATGACCCCTACGACACGGAGCCCGTTATGCATATCCCAATGAGCAAGTTAATGAGGTTCGTGCTGTGAGCCGCTACGCCGCTCAAACTAGTGTCAATAGCGACCGCTCGCGCGCTGAGATCGAGAAAACCCTGACGCGCTACGGCGCCGGTCAGTTCCTGTACGCATGGAAGCCGGGCATGGCCGTGGTGGGCTTCACGATGAACGAGCGGCAGGTCAAGTTCCTGCTGCCGCTGCCCAGCTCCGAGGATCCTGAGATCTGCGAGACGCCGACCGGCAAGATCCGCAGTGACAATGCGATCGAGCAGGCGTTCGAGCAGGCGGTTCGACAGCGCTGGCGCGCTCTGGCGCTTGTCATCAAGGCGAAGCTGGAGGCCGTGGAGTCTGGCATCACCGAGTTCGAGGATGAGTTCATGGCGCATATCGTGTTGCCTGACGGCTCCACGATGGGCGAGTGGGCCCGGCCGCAGATCGAGAGCGCGTATGCCAGCGGCAAGATGCCCGAGATGCTGCCGCAACTGGAGGCGCCGCGTGGTTGACGTAACCAAGGTCACTGGCCGGCAGGAGCTGATCGCCAAGGTCGAGGACATCAACGCGGGCCTGCACCAGCTGCACATTCTGGTTGCCAACTTGGAGGGTGACTTGGAGCGCGCGATGGCGCAGCGCAATGCGCTGCAGGAAGAGCGCGACGCGCTGCTGAGACAGAGTATTTCGGTGCCTACGGACCCGCCGCGCGTGGCCATTTTAGAGCAGGTCGTGGCGTCAGTATGGCGCGACGGCATGAGCATCTACGATCCAGTGATACAGCGACTGATTGAGAAGCTGGGAATGAATCCATGACGACCCGAGCAGAAAAAACTGTGTCGGACTTTGCCTAAGATCGCCCGGAGCGGATAAGCCAGTGGGGTGTGGAATTGCCTTTTACAGTGCGAATGCCCTCTCGAACCCGCTGAGCTGGGAGCGGTGTAACTCCGGGTGCCTGCTCGGGTCGTCGCCTTACAGGAGAACGTAATGAACGAAAACGCAGCACAGATGAGGAAGGGTACACTCTGATCTCATGACTACACTCACAGAACTGATACGCCAGCAGGCCGAGCAGCCGTTCCCGGCGATGAAGGTCTGGGCCGAGCTGGAGCTGGAAGAGCAATACGCCCGGGCCAAGACGCTGCACACGCGCTTGCTTCACGCTGCGCGCGAGCTGGATAGCGTTGACATCGAGGCAATGCGCCGGGAGGTCGCGGATACGGTTCACGGCAGCGAGGACATTGCGGCGAAGCTGGTCGAGCTGGGCGACCTGTACGATCAGTCGATACGCCGGGCCGTGCGCTGGGCTTACATCTGGGGCTTTGTCTTTGGGGTGACGACGATTGTTGCCGCGGCAGCTGTTGTGATAGCGGTGGTGCCATGACCTACAACTGGCAAGACAAGCGCGAGAAGCGTTACCTGAACATGCAGCCGTACATCATCGGCATGGCTATCGGCTTGCTGCTGGCGATAGCGTCACAGTACATCGAGAACAATCAGGCCCCGGGCCGGGAAATTTCGCTTGCCGCTCGCGTCTGCTGGGATCAGGGGATGCGCGCGATCCTGCACACGGACGGCTCGATCGAGTGCCGGCCCTGATCCTGCTGCTCTTGTTCCTGTCTGGCTGCAGCGTGTATCTCGCTGCGGAACACAAGAGCGACCCCGGGATCGAGAGAGATGGCTGGGATATGGGATGCGCCGGCGGTAAGCTCAGGCGCGAGGGACTGACGGCGAAGGCCGGCTACTGCAAGGACGTGAGGGGCGGGGGCATGGCCGAAGCCCGAATCGAATACGAGTGGAGGATAGGCGAATGATGACAACCAAGACCGGGGCCGATCTGGAGCTACCGGACAACCTGCTGATGCGTCGCCGCGTCATCAAGGAGCACTACCCGGTGGAGATCCTGTGCCCGGAGTGCTTCGACATCGTGTTCTTCTACAGGCAGACGCCGGTGCGCGGCCGGCAGCTGGTGCCCGCTGATGGCCTGACGATTGAGGGCCAGCAGCCGACCCGGACGCACCCGACGATCGACTGTCCGAACTGTCACGCTACCGTGGCGTCGAACCGACTGACGTGGCGGGGGAAGAGCTGGTGAAGCTGACACGCCGACAGTTCCTGCAGGGACTCGGCGCGGCTCTGGTCGTTGCGAGCGCGCCGCCGGCTGTGCGCGCGATCGTAGCCGAAGAGGCCAGTGAAGAGCTGAGCTGGGGCTTCATCGTGCGCGGCCTGCCGCAGCCCGACCTGATAATGCTGCCGCCCGGGGTGCGCCCGGGCCCGGGGATCGAGACGCTGGGCACGAGCCCGTTCACGTACTACTGGCCTGAGCCGTTCAACGTGGAGAAGTTGATCTACGCGGCCGAGCGCGACCAGCTCAACGACTGGATCGAGCTGAGTCCGTGGGGTCCGTACCGGCCGCAGATGGAAGTGCTGATTCCAGCGGATCTGCGCTGGAAGTCGCGGAATTGGAAGCCGCGCCGTTACGTCTGATACAATTCGCCTAATGAACAGCGACAGCTCACAACGCGAAATGAGGAAGGCGATCATAGCCGGTACGTACAAGCAGTACCGCGACTGGATCCGCATGATGAATGCGCACCAGCGCGCGGCGCCGTATGTCGATACCGCCCACAAGCTGCTGGACTTCGATCCGGCGGTCGATGAGATCGTGCTTGTCGGAAACTACAAGGCAAACCCGGCCTACCAGTCGTCGGCTTATCGCTGGTTCATCAACGACAACGGGCGGGTGTCACAAGTAGCTGCCTGATGTCCGCGGAGCCCGCGATCTTACCCGGGCTCCCCGGATCCAACGCCGCCAGCCTGAGCGGCGACAAGCGCATGGAACTCGAATTGCTGGACTGCTTTTGCAGTCCGCTTCGCTTTGTCATGCTGGTATTTCCGTGGGGCGAGCCCGGTGGCCCGCTCGAAAACTACGATGGCCCTGACACATGGCAGACCCAGACGCTCCTGAGAATCGAGCAGGCAATCAGAGAGGGATTGCCGTTAGGCTCGCCGTCAATTCGACTCGCCATAGCAAGTGGGCACGGTATTGGCAAGACGGCGCTGGTGGCATGGCTCATCCTGTGGTTCATATCCACCCGGCCGCGCCCGCAGATCGTTGTTACTGCCAACACGAAGAACCAGCTGACGACTAAGACGTGGCGCGAGCTGGCGAAGTGGAAAGAGATGGCCGTTCACGGCCACTGGTTCGAGCACACCGGCACCCAGCTCAAGCTGAAGAGCAGGGAATCGACGTGGTTCGCGACGGCCGTACCGTGGAGCGCAGCTAACGCATCAGCCTTCGCCGGCACCCACGAAGAGCACGTCCTGATGATCTTCGATGAGGCGAGCGAGATCGACCGCATCATCTGGGAGACGGCCGAGGGCGCCATGACCACGCCCGGGGCGATGTGGTTCTGCTTCGGCAACCCCACGGTCAACACCGGCCGCTTCCGCGAGTGCTGGACGCGATTCAGGAAGCGCTGGATCACGAGGAATATCGACAGCCGCACCGCCAAGATGGCGAACCGGCAGCAGCTCGATGAGTGGCTGGAGGACTACGGCATTGATAGTGACTTCGCGAAAGTACGTGTACTGGGTCAATTCCCAAGCGCCGGGACAAAGCAGTTTATCCCCTCTGGGGTGGTGGACGTGGCCCGGGCACGGTACAACCCGGAGCACCCGGAGCATTCGGATCCTCGGCGGATCCCAGCCCGCGTACCCCGCATCATGGGCGTGGATGTGGGCAGCTACGGAGCCGCCAAGAACGTCATCGTGAAGCGCCACGGCCAGCACATGCTGGACGACATCATCAGGTTCCACGAGGCCAATCACAACAGCATCGCCGGGCGCATCGCGACGCAAATCAACAAGTGGGATCCCGACATCGTGTTCATCGACGCCACCGGCTACGGGCATGGCGTGTACCTGATCCTGAACCAGATGGGCTATGACCGCGTGGTGCCGGTGTACTGGGGCGACCGCAAGCAGGTCGTGGATCCGCTGACGTACTACAACCCGCGCGTCGAGATCTGGCACAGGATGGCGAACTGGCTGGAGTCGGCCCAGATCCCGAACGATCAGGATCTGTACGAGGATCTGATCGCGCCCGAGCTGCTGTATGACGCGCAGCTGAAGATGCGGCTGGAGCCGAAGGAAGTGATGGAGCGCCGGGGGATCCCGAGCCCGGACACGGCCGACGCGCTGGCCCTGACGTTCAGCCAGCCAGTGCCGATGCGCATGAGCGAGTCGATGGACGAGAGCATGGTGGAACCAGAAGTCGAGTAGGCGTAAACTCGGCCCTGTTACGGTTGCGAAGCTCGGTCCCAAGCCCTCTTCTCTGTGTTCAGGCGTCCCAACTCCCCACATGAAGAGGTAGCGTTGAGCCCCGGGGGAAGAATTGCTCTCCGACCCCGGGGCTCGTTTTAAGCAAGGATGCGATGATGTCTGCGAAAGGCTCCAGCCTGATCTTGGGCGAAGAGTACATCGAACCTCAGTACTCGATTTATCGGTATCTCGACACAAACGGCGACGGCACCGGCACGAAGAGCGCTATCGGCAACTACGCCAGTCCCACGGACTTCTACTTCGAGGCGCAGCGCGTCACCGAGCTGCATCGGATCCTGATCTCGGTCGAGGACACGCAGGGGATGCAGGCGGAAGAGTACGGCAATCTCGGCGCCGCACTCAGCAACGGCTACGTCATCGAGGCGAAGGATGCCAGCGACAACGTGTTGCAGGACTACTGCGATGGCGTTGCGGTCACGACCAATGCGAACCTCGGCCGGATCTGCTACGACTTGGACCTGAAGAGCTGGGGCGCCGGCAATGAGTTGCTGCTGGCTCGCTTCACCTTCACGAGAAGCGGCAACCCGGTGATCCTGTCAGCCGGTCAGAAGCTGGTGGTGACTCTGAACGACGACTTCACCGGGCTACTCAGTCATTACTTCATGCTGCAGGGCTTTGAGAACGTGGATCGGTAATCAGGCTTTCTTGATCCGCCGCGCATACCTCAGCTTGCAGTAGCGCTTCGGGTGTTCTTCGTAGTGGACGCCGTTGGGCCGGTAGCTGTCCGCGATCGTGTCCTTGTGCAGGACCAGCCAGTGATTGCCGGCGACGACCAGCATGACGCTCTTCCACTCAGCCCCGCCGCGGCCACGCATGTAGCGCAGCAGCGACTCGCGCGGGATCGGTAGCTCGACCCGGGTCTCGCGGTAGCCCATCTTGTGCAAGGCGTAGAGGACTTCCCGCGCGTAGGTGCCCTTGATCGTCGCGGCCGTGTGCTTGCGCTTCAGGTCACGCCAGCCCCAGCCGTCATTGCGGATCCGTATGTCGTTCGCCTTCTCGGCGCACAGCTTGGCGCAGTGGTCGATCGTGCGCCCGGTGATGATGCTCAGCGCGGTCGGGCCGCACCACTGGCCCAGCTTCGGCCCACGCTTGGCGTGGCGGACTTGGTTCAGTTTCATAAGCTCTCCTTCAGGTACTCACGGATCCGCTTGCTGGTGCCCTTCTTCCGGGCCAGCCGGCGTATGCTCGCCTTGGCTTTGCGCTCATTGGTCACGAGCGGGGTCAGGTGTTTCTTCTCATCGAGGCTACGCTTCAGGATCCTGAGCCGGCCGTGATCCACGACCAGCAGGTCCATCCACTTGCGCCCCTCATAGATGACGAGGGCTGGGCGGCAACCGTCCAGCAGCTCGCCTCGGTAACGCATCAGTTTCATGTGCTCTCCTTTAACCCCAAACTAAAACCGACAATCTTTGGGGTCTATTGGTATTATAACACACGGCATATTTCAACAACTTACAGCCCAATATCGGCGCGGGATGCAGAGATTCGGTGGTCATTATCAAGGGCTTATGCGGGGGTTGCGCGGGTTTGCGCAAGTTCTCTGGGTGAAATACACTTGGCAACTGGTCCTTCGGCATCAGCCGGCGGGCGCTGGTGAATGATGACGACCAACAAGCAACTGCACAAGCTGGTAGAGAAGCACGGCCTGACCGTCGAGCAGCTGATGGAGCTGACCGGCCGTTGCAGGACGCACGTCTATGGCTGGCTGGCGTCGCCATCGGCCAAGCACTACAAGGTCATGCGCGAGTCGGATCTGCGGCTGGTGCAGCTGGAGCTGGGCATTGCAGTGCCGGCGATCGAGAGCGGGGTGATATGAGAGAGAAGCTGCTGCGGATAGCCAAGCGCATCGAGGCCGTCGAGAATGAGTGCAACGTGGACCTGATGAGACCGCGTGAGATCTTGTGCGCGGTGCGCGAGGCGATCGAGGAAGAGCTGGCGCCGGAAGTTCTACCTGAGTCCGAAATGGAACGCCGCTACCAGAACCGCTGATTTGCGCTACAATCGGCCAAACCCACTCGGGGAGTTGCCGATATGGTCGCGAGGGTCATTCCAAAAAGCGTCAGCATGGTGGCGCAGACCGCGCCGCCTACTTCCGTTACCGTTCGCGCCGGCTACAACCGTCGCTTTTTCCTGACTGCCATACGGCAGACACCGGGAACACCGACCGCCCCGACGCTCGGTGGTCAGTCTAACGACCAGACCGAAACCTTCTCCTACGGTGGTATGCGATTCGATACGTGGATCTGGGAAGAGACCACGCTGCAGACGGCCGGGCTCAGCATCAACACAGCAGGCGCGCTGACCGTTGCCGGGTTTGCAGAGACCGGATCCCCGACCGAGTACATCTGGAGCTGGGGCACGGTCAAGGACAGCGACCAGAGCGCAAGCGTGTTCGAGCAGCCGGCGATCTACAGCGCCGTCAGCTCGCTGGTGATCCCCAGTGTGCTCGCTGCGGATCTGGTGCCGGCGGGCCGCGGCCTGCTGACGTTTGTCGTGATGGAGCCGGCGACGGCGACGATGGATAACAGGACGCTCGATGACAGCCTGATCCTGAATGGCCCGGTGACGCAGACCAGCTACGTCGCTTACCTACTGGAGTCGGTGGAAGGTGACAAGGCGCGCTTCACGCACCCGCTCACTGGGATGACCGGCGATATGATCGCGAGCCTGATGGCGTTCCCATCGGCCGTGCCGATCTCGGGCTCGCTGCCGATACACGCGCCGCGGATCCGCAGCATGGACGCCAAGACGATCGCAGATCGCTACAACATGGGAGTTCCGAAGCAAGAGGATTACATCTTCGGATCCGGCCGCAAGTTCTACCAGAGTGACCAGAATTGAAAGACATACTGCAGCTTGAAGGCGCTGACGATTACGTCACAGATCCATCGAAACTGGAGGGCCTGTCGGCCCCGATGATGCTACTGGTGAAGGATTGCGCCGACACGCTGGAGCGACACTACCCGGGCTGGCTGTGGGCCGTGCAGCCGTTCGAGTTCGGCAACATCATCAAGATCTTCTCGCTCAGGATCTCGGGCGAGTACGGCTACATCATCAAGACAGCCGACATCCAGAACGACCCGAACAGGAAGCTGGTGATCGAGGCCGGCGGCGAGATCTTGGAGCGCTACAACCTGCCGCGCGGCCAGTACCGGCGCGAGCTGCTGCGCAACAAGATGCGCGACATCCGGGGCAACCTCGTCCCGGACATCACGGACAAGGATCAGCGAACCCAGAAACAGGACCGGGACCGAAAGCTCGACTCAGCGGTCAAGGAAGGCAAACTGCAGCTCAAGGCGGTGGATCACAGGCGCGAGGACGGCACCACGTACCGCGAGCTGAGCATGAAGATCGGAGGCGACGATGAGGGGAGCTAACGTAGACAGGCATCACCAGCCATCCGTGGAGGGCGACAACGCCGCGCTTCCCGGTTTCGAGGATCGGTTCTACAACCGCGACGAAGAGGACCAGATCCTGACGCTGAGCCGGGACGCTTACGAATCCGGGAAGCATTGGTTCGACAGCAGCATACGCGAGCAGCTTGAGAACAACCTGCAGGCGTTCAACAACCGGCACCCGAAAGGCTCGAAGTACTACACCGAGCAGTATCGCAAGAAGTCCAAGATCTACCGTCCCAAGACGCGCTCGACCATCCGCAAGAAAGCCGCCGCCGCGGCCGTCGCGTTCTTCTCGTCATCCGATGTCCTGCATTGCTCGCCGCTCAACGAATCAGACGAGCGGCAGCGGCTGGCCGCTGAGCTGCACATGGCCATCGCCCAGTTCAGGCTGGAGCGCCCGGAAATGCACTGGTTCATGACGCTGATCGGCGCGCTCACCGACGCCAGTACGAACGGCGCCGTCATCAGCCGGCAGGACTGGCGACTCAACACCCGGCAGCGTCATGTGCGCGAGGTCTATCAGGACCGCTGGGGCTTCGAGCATGAGCAGATGGTGCGCGAGCAGGAGATCATCGAGGACCGGCCGCAGATCACGCTGCTACCGATCGAGAACCTGCTATTCGACCCGGCGTGTGACTGGCGCGATCCGATCCGCACCAGTCCGTACCTGATCGAGCTGGTCCCGATGTACGTGAAGGACGTGGTTGAGATGCAGCAGACCATCAACCCGATGACCAACGAGCCGTACTACCGGCCCACGCCCCGGGGCATGGTTCACGCCGCCGTCCAGCAGGACTGGGATAGCGTCCGCAAGGCGCGCGAGGGCGACCGCCTCGATCGCTACGACAACGACTCGATGGTCACGCCGCACCAGACCGTGTGGATCCACAAGCACATCATGAACATCGACGGCCACGATTACTGCTGGGACACGCTCGGGACCGAGTTTGTGCTGTCAACGCAGATCCAGCCGATCGAAGAGATCTACCTGACTGGCAACCGGCCTTACGTCATGGGCTTCTGCAACATCGAGCCGCACAAGCAATACCCGGCCGGCGACCCCGAGCTGATCTCCGGGCTGCAGGAAGAGACGAACGACATCGCTAACCTGCGACTGGACAACGTGAAGCTGGCCCTGAACAAGCGCTACTACGCCAAGCGCGGCGCCGGCATCGACGTGCGCTCTCTGGTGCGCAACGTCGCGGGCTCGGTGACGTTCATGAACAACCCGGACACGGACGTAAAGACCGTCGAGACCCGGGACGTGACGACCAGCAGCTACGAAGAGCAGAACCGCCTGAACCTCGACATTGACGACCTGATCGGTGACTTCAGCGCCGGCACGGTGCAGGCGAACCGCAACCTGAACGAGACGGTCGGCGGCATGAAGATGCTGGAGAACAACGTCAGCCCGCTGCGCGAGATGACGATCCGCACCTTCGCTGAGACGTGGGTCGAGCCAGTGCTGCGGCAGCTCATCGAGCTGGAAGCCGTGTACGAGACCGACCAGACGCTGCTGCTGACCGCCGGCTCCCAGATCGGGCTGGAAAACGTCGAGCAGGCCCTGCAGGTCATTGCCGAACCGATCAAGGTCAAGGTCAACGTAGGCTTCGATGCCACCGATCCCATGCGCCGGGTGCAGAAGCTGGCGTTCGGCTTCGGCACGATCGCCGGCTACTTCCCGCAGCTCATGCACGAAGCCGACCCGGGCGAGGCCGTGAAGGAAATCATGGGCGCGCTGGGCTACAAGGATGGCGTCCGCTTCTTCCCGCAACTCCACCGCGACCAGCCGCCGATCCGCGAGCAGCAGCTGATGCAGCGCGTTCAGCAGCTGGAGCAGTTCATCGAGACCGAAGGCTACAAGACTCAGGGCAAGATCCAAGAGATCCAAGTCAAGGAAGAGTACGCCACGGCTCGCGAGCAGATGAAGCTCGAAGCGCAGTGGATAATGCAGGCCGCTGGCAACAACCTCGAAGCCGCGATCGTCCGCATGAAGAACCGGCTCGAAGAGATCGACCGCATGATTGATGTCGAGCTGAGCCGGATCAAGCGGCAGGAGCTGTTCCTGCAGCGCGAAGCCCTCAGCCACGAGATCCAAGAGGCGAACCGACGCTATCAGCTGGAGCTGCGCGGCCAGACCCTGCCAGAGGGCGGCGCGCAGGATCTACCGGGCGACGACCGTGCCGGCGTGATTACTCGCGACAATTACGGTATGGTGCCCGGCATGGCTGGTTAGCTGAGTGAACAATCGCGGGGTGGGTGAACGGTCAGCCATCTGGCTCATAACCAGATCTAAGCCGGTTCGACTCCGGCCCCCGCAACCAAATCTCGATGACGGATCAACAAACCGACTGGTTCGATGACACGGTGCTCGAACGCGAGCTGGCGAATGCCATGCGCAGCGAAGAGACCATCAACCTGTTCAAGGTCGTCCGCGACAACCTGCAGATCCGCAACGAGCTGGCCAATACCAAGACGCTGCAGGTCGTGCTCGGGGAGATGTGGGCCAATGTCGCGGAGTTCTTCGACCGGATCTGCACGATCGAGTCGCTGGCCGGGCTGGAGCCGAACTCCGATCTGGTCGTGAAGCACATGCGGATGCGCGCCGACTTCGATGCCATCGCGGCGATCAACCGAACCTTCAAGGATGCCGCCGAGGCGGTGGAAGAGCTGGAAGCCGAGGATCTGGCAAGGCAACAGCAAGGGGACAATGAACCATGACAGGACAATCTCAGGACATCGACAGCCGCACAGGCGAAACCATCAACCACGGCGAGCCGGTTAAGCACGATATGCTCGACGGCCAGAGCACCGGGCACAGTGTTGAGCCCGAGGGCAACGAGCCGAAAGCGCAGCCCGCCGAAGAGCCGTCACCGACGCCGCCGCCGCGCACGACGCGCGACGAGATCTACGACAAGGCAAGGAAGCTGAAGCAGGAAGAGATCTCCAATGGCCAGCAGTCGATGTCCGAGGAAGATCGCGCGCATTACGACAGGATGAACGCGGAATTGCGCGGCGAGGACTGGTCGGGCCAGACACCGCCGGCGCCGACCGATACACCGGAACAAGCGCAAGTAGCGCAGCAGCAGGCCGCACAAGCTGAGCCTGCACGTCAGGATCCACCGCAAAGCACGGATCCCGCACTTGCACCCGAGCAAGATACCGTTACAATCATCGTTTATGGGATGCGCGAGGAAGTCCCGAGGGCCGATGTAGAGGCCGCCGGCGGAATCGACGCATACCAGAAGAACCGGGCAGCTGATGAAAAGCTCAGACGACTGACTACCTATGAGGCGTCACTTCGAGACTGGGATTCACAGCTCGCAGAGCAAGCCGATCGCGTAAGGCGATCTCCCCCGGCCCGGGCAAGCGCGGGGAGTGAGGATCCATCACCTACCGACGATCCGAACTCGGCGGAAAACCTGAGAGATCTGGCCAGCGAAGTCGCGGACGGATTCTACTCAGGAGACAGGGACGAGGCTGTTGAGAAATTGACGGCCGCGTTCGAGCGGGTTCAGGCCCGCTCAACTGGGGCGACTCGGCCTACATCGCCAGAGCCGCCCGCCGCGCAGCCTGAGTACCAGCCGGCGCCGGCCCCGCAGCAGCAGGGCCCGACCCAGCAGGACATGGACAGGGCAAACGCGGTTTTCGCGAGCGAGTTCGGGGATCTCAATACCCCTGTTCTGCGATCGGCCGTTCTGGCAATGGTGGGTGAAGTTCAACGCGAGCCCCTGATGCGAGGCCGGCCACTGGACGAAGTTACGCGCGAGGCAGCAATGCGAGTCAAAGCGGATGTAATGGGTGTCCGGCCACCGCAGCCCGGGAATGATCCTGTACGCAGCCAGACCGTTCCTACGGATCTGGGCGAGCGTATGCATCTCAAGTCGAGAACTGTCGTCAATCCCCTCCACCAAGCAGCGCAGCGGGCGCCGTCAGGCGAACCGGACGAGCCGCAGTATCCGTCAAACTCGGAGTACGTCCAGCAGATGCGCGAACGCAGGAACCAGCCGCGCACCGGCTAAAAAGGAAGGCGTACTCCGGTAAAGGAGTACGAATATGTCTGGCCAACTCTGGGCTGTTAATGCGCTCGGCGGCTATATGTACTCTGATGAGTTGTCGAACGTCATGCGGACTGCCCTGCAGCCGATCGTTCGCTTCCGTCAGCTGTGCGATGCCAAGGATGCGACTGACAAGGGTCTGGGTGCCGGCGAGCTGTTCAACTGGAACGTGTACTCGGATGTCGAGGACGGTGGCGACTCGCTCGATGAGCAGCAGGCCATGCCCGAGACGCAGTACACGATCACGCAGGGTCAGCTGACCATCACGGAATATGGCAACAGCGTTCCGTACAGTGGCAAGCTGGATAACCTGTCGAAACAGCCGGTCTCGGAAATCATCCACAAGGTTCTGAAGAACGACGCCAAGAAAACGCTCGACGGCGCCGCCTTCAACCAGTTCAACCTCACCACGGTCACGGTACAGGCTGCATCCGGCACCAGCACCACGGCGGTCACGTTCGAGGAAGGTGGAGCCACCATCACGAACAACGTCGCCTTCGGTAAGGGCCACGTAGGCGCGATTGTTGACGGCATGAAGGAGCGGAACATCCCGCCCTACATCGCTGACGACTACTACGCCATCAGCCATCCCACGACCTTCCGCCAGCTTCGCAACGATCTGGAATCGGTACACCAGTACGTCGAGACCGGCTTCGGGTTCATCATGAACGGCGAAATCGGTCGCTACGAGGGTGTCCGCTTCTTGGAGCAGACCCACGTCGCGAAGGGCGGTGCGGTTGACTCCACCACGTTCACCTTCCGGGTGGCCGATGCGTGGGACAACGCGAAATCGAGCTGGATCTTCTTCCTCGGTGAGGACACCGTGGCAGAAGCGCTCGCCATTCCTGAAGAAATCCGCGGCAAGATCCCGACTGACTACGGCCGGTCTCGGGGCGTTGCGTGGTACTACCTCGGTGGCTTCGGGCTCATCCACACGGCCGCAGCGCAGACTCGCGTTGTTAAATGGGAGAGTGCAGCATGAGCGGTATTTCCTATGACAACCCGATGCGTGTCACGTACAACCTCGGCCTGCACGACTACGGCGCAGCCGGCGATGCTCTTGCGATCCCGGTCCCGCTGATCCAAGGCGTTCGCAAAGCGACTCGTTGCCGGATCGAATCCATTGCGCTCAGCGCAACGGAGACGTTTACGGCAGTGACGACTGGCGCTTTCGTCCGGATTGGCGACGGCTCGGATCCCGACAAGTACGCTGAGCTTGCCGCGGGTACGCTCGCAGACACCGATGCACTCGATCTGACCGAGGGTTCTACGGAACTCAAGGACAACGGGTACGGTGGTGCGGGCGTCGTCGATGTCAGCTCGTCAGGCGAGAATATCTCCCAGCTCGAAGTGGCTCTAGTCGCTCCGACTGGCGGCACACCGGCGGGTATCGCTCACACGAACATCACGATTGCGTGGTGGTAAGCTGAGCCTGCCTAACCTGCAGCAAGGAGATAGAACCATGAAGAGCATGAAGCGCGACGCTCATCAGAAGGCCGGCGTTGAGTCGGGAACCTGCCACAAGGAGAAGATCGGTTCGGTCGGCGGCATGGGTGCCGTTGGCAAGAACCAGAAGCCCGAGGCAAACCCGAGCATCAGCGTCAGCCGCGGTCAGAAGATCAAGTAAGGCCGCGTTCCACAGACCACCGGCCCGGGGCAACCCGGGCCGGCTTTGGAGCACCTGAGATGAGCGAACATAAAGGCAGAAGGGCGCTGGACAAGACCAGCGAAGGCGGCGCGATCGGCCACTATCCGGGCCTGCAGACGCCGCCCGGGCCGAAGCCCGACATTCCGTACACCGGGTCGGAGAACCCGGGCATTACCAACTCACGGCCGATAGCTCGGTCGAACCCGGAACTCGGTGAGGGAAGTGCCGAGGAAGGCTATGCGTTCCGGATCCCGATGGGAGATCAAAGTGACCCGTACACTTGATAGATTAAGGCCGCACGGTCAGGTTTTCGGCGTACACGAGCTGGGCGCCGTTTTCGAGCAGGACGGTTGCCTGTTCAACAATCAGGGCGATTGCGTGTACGAGCCCGACGACGCGCCGAAGGCCGCGACGCCGAAGCCGCCGGCAGAGCCCGGTGATCCCCCGGCAGAGCCCGAGGCCGATCGCCGCGCGAAGCTGGAAAAGCTCCACGCCAGCGCCATCAGGAAGCTGGTCGAAGAGTCGAACATGACGCCGGCCAAAGGCGCAGGCAGCAAGGCGCGCAACATCGAGCAGCTGCTGGCGAGCGACTAAGGTGACAGCTCATGGCGGATTTCAGAACGCTGACTCAGGAGCTTGTCGCTGAGCTGGGTATCGGTGGCGCCAATAACGGCGCCACTATTCCAACTACGGTCGTATCGCAAACCGGGCAGCTGTGGAACGCCGCCAACTGGATCAAGCAGGCACACAACAACATCTGCCTGCTGCATACCGACTGGAACTTTCTCCACGCCGAGTACAGTGAGGCTCTGACCGTGGGTAACACCGCGGCCCCAGCTCACTCTGGGTCCGAGGTAGTGAAGAAGTGGGATCGCAGCTCGCTGTTCCTCGATATGAGCACGGACGGCGCGCAGCTGGAGTTTATGGACTGGCCCACTTTCCGTACCTCAATCCGGCCCCGCTATGGCGATCGCAGCAACGGCAAGCCGACAACCTTCACGATCAAGCCTGATAACTCGATCCTGCTCGACAATCCTCCTGACCAGACCTACACGCTTGAAGCGGAGTTCTGGAAGCGGCCTACGGTCCTCGCGGGCGATACGGACGTGCCTGATTTGCCGCAGGAGTACCACCGCCTCATCATCTGCGAGGCGGCGATCAAGTACGCGAACAAGGAAGCGGCGATCGAGATCATTCAGGGCATGGAGGCCGAGTACCTGCTGCTGTACCACGAGATGCAGGCCGATCAACTGCCGATGCGCGAGATCGACCGCATGGGCGCTGAAGATTACGAGCTGACTGTCGAGATACCGGGGTTTGGATGATGAAGAGGGAAGAGCTGAAAAAGCGAGCCGAGCTGGCGCCTGAGCGCGCCAAGAACCTGTTCAAGCGCTACCCGGTGGTAGGTGCTGCCGTGTTTCTCGTCGGCGCCCTCGCCGGCTTTGCGCTCGGGAAGCTGCTGTAATGGTCGAGAACCTTTCAGTCGCGCGAGGACTGACCCGGGCGCGCACGACGCCGCGCAAGAACAGCAAAGACTTCTATCCGTTCGGCGGTGGTCTGAACCTGATCGACAGCCCGCTCAGCTCCGAGCCCGGGCAGGTCCAGAACGCGCTGAACTACGAGATCGGCTTCGCCGGTGGGTATCGTCGCATTGGTGGCTACGTCACCTTTGATGGCACTCCAGATACCAATGATCCCGATTACTACGTGCTGCCGGTCTCGCTGACGTACAAGCCGCACATCTGGTACGCATTCCAAGCTGACTTGGGGGGGCAGGAAATAGAAGGCGCTTACACGGATCCTCGCCACGTAGTCGAGGGCCAGCTGAACGGTGGTCGCGGCGCGCTGCTGCAGATAGGCGATCAGAGCGGCGGCTATGGCGTCAACATCATCAGGCGCAACACCCGCTTCGGCCGACAGAGCGGGACATACAATGACGGCACCCGCCGCGTCGATGAGGATTACTGGGACGGTGATCCTTACGGTGTCACGCACAACGAGTTTTACTGGTGCTGGGATGGTGATTATTCGTGGCCGACCGGCAGCAAGTACGGTATTTCTGGTTTGTCGCGACTGGCCCCGGAAGGCGGGCCCGGCGAGCATTGGCTGCGCAGCCTTGATGCCTTCACGCTGGCCGTGGGCGATATGGTCTATATGTCCATGTACTGCAAGTACAGGTTCGGCCACTCGAACCCGGAGGTTCCGCTGTCGTTTCCGCAGCTCGCGCTGGGCGGCATCAGGATGCGACTGGCCGGCGCCGGCGCGGCATGGGGTACTGGCACCGATCCCTATGTTGATTTCAAGATCCAGAACGGCAGCGTATTTGCCAAAACTGACGACTGGGACGCAGTGGGCGTCGATGTCCTCGAAGATGACGTGCTCAGGATATGGGCGCGCACAAAGATGGTCTCGACCGCAGTCGGAACGAATTGCTATCTGGAGTTCGCGCCGCTGGAACAAACAACGATGAACATCAGCTTCCTCGGGAGCAATAGCGACTATCTCCACGCTGGCGGCGTGGGACTGGTCAAACTGGAGCCGGCCATCAGTCCGCACAATGCGGTCCACGGTATAGAAAACTTCAACAACACGACATACTGGTCAAATCAGGGCTTAGCGTCCGTCACCGACAACGATACGGCATGGGCAAGTGGCCGCTATCCGGACTTTTCAAAAGTTCTTGCAGCATCCGGCCTCAATCAAGCGTACATCGACAGCGAGAGCACCCGGCAGTATGGAGGGGGTGGAATCTTCGAGCACCTGATGGTGGCCAAGGGCGATAAGGTGTTTGTCGAGGGCTACTTTAAGCACGAGGCCAGTTCCTGCGATGGGGTTTTGATCGGGTTGATCGGCATGGGTTCTGAAACCAATTTCCCAGACAACCCCAACTCTGCGCGGTGCCACGTCGCCGTCAATCTCGACAATGGCGGCACCCTCTACACCACTACCTCCAGCGGCACAGTAGACATAAGTCTACCGAACAACAATATCGAGAGCGTGGAAGTAACCGAGGTAGATACCGACATCTACCGGGTGCGAATGATTACTGATGCCTTTTTCTGGGGAATGATTGGTAGCGTTCGCATACAGTTGCTCATGGACGGC
>JAAUYE010020665.1_pt1 | contig 17540 bp, 16 predicted proteins | sample 7278081 | NCBI WGS metagenome assembly JAAUYE01 (sample SAMN14350131, study PRJNA611818) | marine sediment metagenome | isolation source: surface marine sediment (0.6m) | place: French Polynesia: Moorea | collected 2018-08
GGAAATCAATCACCTGCCCCGGACCGGTGTACTCCGTCAATCAACAACAGGGGTCGTCCGTTGGACAAACAAGCTCAGTACAACGACACGGTCGTTCGTCAGTTCGCGATCATGGTGGTCGTCTGGGGCATCGTCGGCATGGCTGTCGGGCTCTTCATCGCCGCCCAGATGATCTGGCCGCAGCTCAACATGGACCTGCCGTTCCTCTCGTTCGGACGCTTGCGTCCGCTGCATACGAACGCCGTGATCTTCGCCTTCGGCGGCTCGGCGCTGTTCGCGACGGCGTATTACGTCGTACAGCGTACCTGCCACGTTCGGCTCGCCTTCGACAAGCTGGCCGCTTTCACGTTCTGGGGCTGGCAGCTGATCATCCTGCTTGCGGCCATCACGCTGCCGCTCGGCATCACGCAAGGTAAGGAGTACGCCGAACTCGAATGGCCGATCGATCTCCTGATCGCCGTGGTCTGGGTCGCTTTCGCGATCGTGTTCTTCGGCACGGTCTACAAGCGGCGTGTGAAGCATATCTACGTCGCCAACTGGTTCTACGGCGCGTTCATCATCACCGTCGCGATCCTGCACATCTTCAACAACCTGGCCGTGCCGGTGACGCTGACCAAGTCCTACCAGATCTACACCGGGACGGTCGACGCAATGATGCAGTGGTGGTACGGGCACAACGCCGTGGGCTTCTTCCTGACGGCCGGCTTCCTCGGCATGATGTATTACTTCGTGCCCAAGCAGGCCGGGCGCCCGGTGTATTCCTACCGGCTGTCGGTGGTCCACTTCTGGTCGCTGATCGCGGTTTACATGTGGGCGGGACCGCATCACCTGCACTACACGTCGCTGCCAGACTGGGCACAGACCCTCGGCATGGTTTTCTCGATCATCCTGCTCGCACCGTCCTGGGGCGGCATGATCAACGGCATCATGACGCTGTCCGGCGCCTGGCATAAGCTGCGCAGCGATCCGGTGCTCAAGTTCATGATCGTCGCCCTGTCGTTCTACGGCATGTCGACCTTCGAAGGCCCGATGATGTCGATCAAGACGGTGAATGCGTTGTCGCACTACACCAACTGGACCATCGGCCACGTGCATTCCGGCGCGCTCGGCTGGGTTGCCATGATGACCATGGGCTCGCTGTACTGCCTGATCCCACGGCTTTACAACCGCGAGGGCATGTACAGCACCAAGCTGATCGACGTTCACTTCTGGACCTCGACCATCGGCGTAATCCTCTACATCGTGCCGATGTGGGTCGCAGGCGTAACCGAAGGCCTGATGTGGCGCGCCGTCAACGAAGACGGCACCCTGACCTACTCGTTCGTCGAATCCCTCCAGGCGGTTGACCCGTACCTCGTCTTCAGGCTGCTGGGCGGCCTCGTGTTCTTCACGGGCATGCTCATCATGGCCTACAACGTATGGAAGACCGTCACTGCTCAGAAGCCGGCCCCGGTAGCCGTCCTCGACCCGGCGTAAAGGAGAGACCACTCATGCGTCATGAGGTAATTGAAAAAAGCGTAAATCTGATGATGGTGCTCATCGTGCTGGCGGTGAGTATCGGTGGTCTCGTCGAACTGCTGCCGTTGATGGTCTCGGACGAGACGACAAAGCCGGCGGAGAATATCGAGCCCTATTCGCCGCTGCGGCTCGCGGGCCGCGACGTCTACATCCGCGAAGGCTGCTACGGCTGTCATTCGCAGATGGTGCGGCCGTTCCGCAGCGAAACCGAGCGCTACGGGCCCTACTCCACGGCGGGCGAATCCGTTTACGACCGTCCGTTCCAGTTCGGTTCGCGGCGCACCGGTCCCGACCTTGCGCGCGTCGGCGGGCGCTACAGCGACGACTGGCATCGCCTCCACCTCGAGGACCCGCGCGCACTGGTACCGGAGTCGAACATGCCGGGCTACCCGTGGCTGAACGAAAACGAGGTCGATCCCGAACTCGTGACGGCGAAGCTGCGTACGCTGAAGCTGCTGGGCGACCCGTACACGGAAGCGCAAATCGAAGGTGCGGCGGCGGCGGTCGATGGCAAGACCGAGATGGACGCCCTCGTCGCCTATCTGCAGGGGCTCGGTATCAACCGCAGCAATCGCAGGTAAGTAGCTCGATGGATATCAACGATCTTCGCGGCATTATCACGGCGCTCACGATGCTGGCCTTCGTGGCCTTCAGCATCTTCGCCTGGCGTCGTTACCGTCACGCGGAATTCGACGAAAGCGCGCGCCGGCCGCTCGAAGACGATCATTACATTACTGAAGAAATTACGAATCATTCGCGGGAGAACACGTGATGCCTGCATTCTGGCACTGGTTTGTTGCCGTTGGCACGGTCCTTTTCATCATTTGGTGCATCTGGCTGATCGGTTGGTCGGCCAAGCAGGGACCGCAGGGCAAGAAGGACGAGGATCTCACCGGCCATACCTGGGACGGCGACCTCGAGGAGTGGAATAACCCCGCACCGAAATGGTGGCTGTATCTCTATTTCATCACGGTGTTCTGGGGCATCGGCTACCTGGTCGCATTCCCCGGCCTCGGTAACTTCGAGGGTGTGCTCGGCTGGTCACAGGCCAAGCAGTACGAGGCTGAGCAACAGGCGGCTGCGGAACGTTTCGAGCCGATTTACGCCGGCTTTGCCGAGATGGAGTTCGAATCGCTGGCGCAGAACGCGGACGCATTGCGACTGGGCGCGAGCCTTTACGCAAGCTACTGCACGACCTGCCACGGCTCCGATGCGCGCGGCGCGCCCGGTTACCCGAACCTGACGGATGGCGTCTGGATCTGGGGCGACACGGAGCAGCAGATCGTCACGACGCTGAAGCAGGGCCGCAACGCAATCATGCCCGCGCTCGGCGCGGCACTCGGCGACGACGCAGCTATCGACAGCATGGTCACTTACGTGCGCAGCCTCAGCGGGCTGGTCGAGGCCGACGAGGCCGCGGCCGCGATGCAGCCGAAGTTCGCCGCGCTGTGCAGCGCCTGCCACGGCATGGACGGCAAGGGCAACCAGATGCTCGGTGCCGCGAACCTCACGGACGAAAGCTGGCTGTACGGCAGCGACCCCGAGGATATCCGCTACACGCTGGTAAACGGCCGTAACGGCGTCATGCCGCCACACGGCGAGTTGCTCGGCGACAACCGCACCAAGATTCTCGCGGCTTACGTCTATAGCCTCGCCAGCGAGGAGTAGCTCGCACCGACAGCAGGCAGCTCAGTGATCCAGGAAGAGTATCGAGGCACACGGCAGTGGAGCCGCAACAGCCAGGCCATCGCGATCGTGGTATGGATTTCGTTCCTGGCCGCCGCGATCGGCACGATGCTCTTCTTCGCGCTGTTCGATCCCGTCGACCTGACCGGGATCTTTGACGACGACCTCGATATCGGCCGCGAGGCCGGTTACGCGGCCGGGTTCTTTTTCTTCTGGCTGCTGACGGCGATCGCCAGCGGCGTTACGGCGTGGCTGGTACGCACGGCACCGAAACGAGCAAAGAAGCGACAGGGATGAGCGCAGACCCGGAGACCGCCAGGCCGCCGCAGGGCGGGTCGATGTACGCCAGCGCGGAGAAGATCTATCCGCGCGAGATGAAGGGCCGTTTCGACCGGCTGTCCAAGCTCGCGACCGTGATCCTGCTGGGCCTGTTTTACATCGTGCCGTGGCTGACCTGGGACGACCGCCAGGCCGTCCTGTTCGACCTGCCGGCGCGCAAGTTCTACCTGCTCGGACTCACGCTGTGGCCGCAGGACTTCCCCTACCTCGCCGTGTTGCTCATCATCGCGGCGCTGTCCCTGTTCTTCTTCACGGCACTGCTCGGTCGCGTGTGGTGCGGCTTCGCGTGCCCGCAGACCGTGTGGACCGAGGCGTTCATCTGGATGGAACAATGGACGGAGGGCACCCGCTCGCAGCGCATGAAGCTCGACAAGGCGCCGTGGAGCTGGAACAAGCTGCGCCGCAAGGGCAGCAAGCAGTTCCTCTGGGTGACGTTCTCGATATGGACCGGTTTCACGTTCGTCGGCTTCTTCGTGCCGATCCGCGAGCTGGGACCGGAACTCCTGACCTTCTCCGCTGGCGGCTGGGCGACGTTCTGGACGATCTTCTACGGCTTCGCGACCTACGGCAATGCCGGCTACATGCGCGAGCAGGTCTGCAAGTACATGTGTCCCTATGCGCGGTTCCAGAGCGCGATGTTCGACAAGGACACGCTGATCATCTCCTACGACGAGAAACGGGGCGAACCGCGCGGCAGCCGCAAACGCACGGCCGACCACGAGGCGCTCGGCCTCGGCCACTGCATCGACTGCACGCTGTGCGTGCAGGTCTGCCCGACCGGCATCGACATACGCGAAGGCCTGCAATACGAGTGCATTGCCTGCGCAGCATGCATCGACGCTTGCGACTCGGTCATGGACAAGATGAACTACCCCCGCGGGCTGGTACGTTACTCGACCGAACACAGCATGGAGAAGGGCGAGACCCGAATCCTCCGTCCGCGTGTCTACGTCTACGCGACGCTGTTGCTCGTCCTGATCGTCGGGCTCGTCACGTCGATGGCGACGCGCACCCCGCTCATAGTCGACGTCATCCGCGACCGGAACTTCCTGTACCGGGAGCTGCCGAACGGCGATATCGAGAACATCTACACGCTCAAAATTGTCAATCAGAACAATGAGTTACGGAATTTCCGGCTGACCGTGGACGGCGTGCCCGGCGTCGTGCTCGAGGACGTCAGCGAGACCGTCGCCGTCGACGGCGGCGGCGTGCTGTCGCTGCCGGTGCGCGCCCGGGCACCCGAGGGCAGCGCCTATGGCATCATGGACATTTCGTTTACCGTGACGGACGTTGACGATCCCGGCGTCACGATGACCGAGGACAGCCGTTTCCTGGGCCCGACGCCCTGAAGCCCAGCTCATGACCGAACTCGATACGAAGCCCTGGTACCGGCAGTTCTGGCCGTGGTTCATCATTGCGCTGCCCGCGTCGGCGGTCGTGGCGAGCCTGTACACCGTTTCGCTGGCCGTCCGCACGACCGACTCGCTCGTCGTGAGCTCCGAGGACGGCATGGACGTCGTCGCTGCGCGGCATCTCGCCGCCGAGCGTTATTCCGCGGAACGCGGCATACGCGCGACGCTGACTATCGATCCCGCGACCGGCGCCATCGATGCACGACTGGCCGCCGACGAAGCGGTCGCGTGGCCGAAGACCCTGCAGCTCCTGTTTTCGCACCCGGCGTTCGCGGAGCGCGACACGGAAATCACGATGACGGCCGCGATGCCGGACAGCGACGGTACGCCCGTCTGGTCCGGCCATTTCGTCGAGGTGCCCGGCGGACGCTGGTACGTGGTGCTGGCCGACGGCGACACCTGGCGCCTGAGCAGCAGCTGGTCGGGTGCCGAGGTGCTGCATCTCGAACCCGCCGCCGCAGCGGACGATGGCCAAGACTGAGACGTGTTTTCACTGCGCCCTGCCCGTCCCGGCGAACTGTGACCTCCGGGTAGAGATCGGTGGCATTCAGCAGCCCATGTGTTGCCCGGGCTGCAAGGCGGTGGCCACGCTGATTCGGGACGCCGGTTTCGAGCGCTATTACGATTCCAGGGAGCGGCCGGATCCCGGCGCCGTCAGGCCGGCCGAGGATGCGGGCGAATGGCAGGTCTTCGACCGGGAAGACATGCTTGCCGCGTTTGCCACCCGTGACGGCGATACCGCCGAGGCTACGATTTATGTCGGCGGGATGTACTGCGCGGCGTGCAGCTGGCTTATCGACGCGTCGCTCAACAGGCTCCCGGGCATCACGAGCGCCGACATCAACCCGGTCACGCATCGGCTGCGCGTCGCCTGGAACACCTCGTCGATCGGCCTGGGCCGCGTGCTCGCGACGCTCGCCGACCTCGGCTACAGACCGCAACCCCTCGCCCCCGACTCGACCGAGCGGCCGGAACGCGCCGAGCAGCGCGCCGCGCTCAAGCGCCTGCTGGTGGCTTCGCTCGGCATGATGCAGGTCATGATGTTTGCGGTGGGCCTCTACTCCGGCCAGTTCCAGGGCATCGATGCGGACATGGAGCGTTTCCTGCGGCTCGTGTCGTTCCTCGTCACGACGCCGGTCGTGTTCTACTCGGCCCGCCCGTTCTTCGCGGGTGCGATCCGGGGCGTGCGGGCGCGGCGACCCGGCATGGACCTGCCCGTGTCCATCGCGATCGGTAGTGCGTACGTCGCATCAGTGTATGCAACCTATACCAACGGGCCGGATGTCTGGTACGACTCGGTCACGATGTTCGTGTTCTTCCTGACGGTGGCGCGTTACCTCGAGATGCGCGCCCGTCATCGCTCGGTCGACCGCAGCTCGGCCATAGCGTCGCTGCTGCCGAATACCGCGACGCGTCTGGAAGACGGCGGTCGACAGCAGGTTGCCGTATCGCAGCTCGCGGCCGGGGACACCGTGCTGGTGCGCGCCGGCGAGTCATTCCCGGCGGACGGGTCGATTTCGGCCGGCCGCACCAGCGTCGACGAATCGATGCTCACCGGCGAATCCAAGCCGCAGGAGAAAGCCGTTGGGGACGCGATCGTCGCCGGTAGCGTCAACCTCGACGGGGTGGTCGAGATGCGCGTCGACGTAACCGGCACGGACACGACCCTGGGAACCATCGGGCGCCTGAGCGAGCGAGCGCGCTACGCGCGCCCGGCATTCGTGCAGCTTGCGGACCGCGTGGCCAGCTACATCGTCGTGGCCATCCTCGTCCTGGCCTCGGTGGTGGCGGTGAGCTGGTACCTGATCGACGTGGACCGGGCATTCGTCATCACCCTGTCGGTGCTCGTCGTGACCTGCCCTTGCGCACTGGCGCTCGCGACGCCGGCGGCGTTTGCGGCGGCCGGCAGTCGCCTGGCCGACCTGCATCTGCTCGTAACGAACGGCAATGCGATCGAGACGCTGTCGAGGGCAACGCACGTCGTGTTCGACAAGACCGGTACGCTGACACGTGGCATGCCCGAAGTCGTGCAGACCGTCGTGCACGAAAAGGCGTTCACGGTAACGGACTGCCTGCAGATCGCCGCGGCGCTCGAGGTCGCTTCGACCCACCCGATCGCGCGCGCATTCTCGCACCACGAGTCCGGGCTCGCCGCGAACGGCATCGAGATACACGTCGGCTCGGGCGTCGAGGGCAGGATTGACGGCCGGCTCTGGAGGCTCGGCAAGCCCGCTTTCGTCCCTGGCGCGGCGCAGGCGCCGTCGGACGAGGGCGAGACCCACGTGTTCCTCGGTACCGACGGCCGCGTCATCGCCACGTTCACGATCGCCGACACGCTGCGCGAAGATGCGGCCGACGCGATGGATGCGCTGAAGCAGATGAAATACTCGCTGTCGCTGGTCAGCGGCGACAGCGAAGCACCGGTCGCGCGGGCCGTCGCGGCCCTCGGGGTCGACGATGCGCGCGCAGGCTGTACGCCGGACGACAAGCTGGCCTTCATCAATGCGCTGCAGCAGAGGGGCGAGGTCGTGGTCATGGTCGGCGACGGCATCAACGATGCCCCGGTTCTGTCCGGCGCCGACGTCTCCATCGCGCCCTCCCACGCCGCATCGCTGGCGCAGTCGAGCGCCGACGTCCTTATGCTGGGCGACAGGCTGCAGCCGATCGTGACGCTGATGCGGGCCGCGCGGCGCACGATGCGGATCGTCCGGCAAAATCTGACGTGGGCGATCGTATACAATGGCTCCGCCGTCCCGCTCGCCGCGGCCGGGTTCGTACCGCCGTGGCTGGCGGCGATCGGGATGAGCGCAAGCTCCCTCGTCGTCGTCGTCAATGCGCTGCGCCTGAGCCGTATCCAATGAGCATCCTCTACCTCCTGATTCCGCTTGCGTTACTGCTGCTGGCCGGCGCCGTCTGGGCATTCTTCTGGGCCGTGGGCAGCGGCCAGTTCGACGACCTCGATACGCCGGCGGTGCGGGTCATCATGGACGACGATGAGCGTCCGCCGGACGACGCCGGGAAATGACGGAGTTCGCCGCGGCACTGACGACGGCCTTCCTGGCCGGGCTCCTCGGTAGCGCGCACTGCCTCGGCATGTGCGGCGGTATTTCCGGCCTGTTCGCCCTGCACGACAGCGTGCGCGGCTTGCGCCGGCAGCTGCCGATGGCGCTGACCTACAACGCCGGGCGACTCGCCAGTTACGCGATACTGGGTTTCCTGGTCGCCGCCGTCGGCAGTCGCTTCGTCGACCTGACGCCCGCTATCGCCGGGCCGGTGCGCGTGGTCGCGGGCGTGGTGATCATCCTGATCGGGCTGCAGATCGCATTCGATTTGCGCGCGCTCAGCCTGCTGGAGCGAATCGGCGGCATCGCCTGGTCGCGGCTGTCCCCGGTCGCCGGGCGGCTGTTGCCCGTCACCAGCCTGCCACGCGCACTCGGCCTGGGCCTGCTCTGGGGACTGCTTCCGTGCGGCCTGGTCTACAGCGCGCTGCTGGTAGCCGCGACGAGCCTCGACGCGGGCCACGGCGCCCTGATCATGCTCGCGTTCGGCGCCGGGACGACGCCGGCGATGCTATTCACCGGGCTGGGTGCCGCGCGCCTCGCGCAGCTGATGCGGGACAAGCGCACTCGGCTCGGCGCTGGTTTGCTGATCGTCATGCTCGGTATACTGACTCTGTTCATGCCGATGACCGCGCTGCTGTCGCCCGGTCCGCACGCGCATCACTGACCTGACCGCCGGGAGTTCGACACTTGGAACGGGAAAAGCTGCAGGCTCTGGCCACCGAATACTGGGACCTTGCCGTCGGCTACCTGAGCCAGCCGGAGTTACTGTTCCAGGTCGGGCTGATCGCGGCCCTGTTCCTTCCCGCATGGTTCCTGTCGACGCGCGTCGAGCCGCTGCTCGAGAAACAGGCCCGCAAGATCAAGGGCATGCCCGGTACGCTGCGTCTCGTCGTGGCATTCCTGCGCCGCATGGAGTGGCTGTTCTTCGTCATCTTCCTCGGCATCGCCTACGTGCTCACGACGGCGGCGGGCTGGCCGGAGAATAATTACCTGCTCTACAGCGCCATGCTGCTCTCCGCCGCCTGGCTGTTGATCTCGGTGGTCTCGCATGCGATTCGCAGCCGATTCGTCGGCAGGATATTCACCGTCATCGTCTGGGTGTTCGCTGCCGCGTCGATACTCGGGATCGTGGACGATGCTGCGGGCATCATGGACCGCATCGGGTTCACGGTAGGCTCGATGCGCATTTCGGTGCTGAGCGTCCTGCAAATGCTGGTAGTTGTCGGCGGCCTGCTGTGGGCCGCGGTCCATGCCGGCAACTTCTTCGACAAGCGCATACAGAACGTCGAGGAACTCACCCCGTCCCTGCGAGTGCTCCTCGGCAAGATCAATCGAATTGCGCTCGTCGTGCTTGCCGTCATGGTCGCGATGCAGGCGCTCAACATCAACCTGACCGCTCTGACGGTATTGTCCGGTGCCGTCGGTGTCGGCATCGGTTTCGGCCTGCAGAAGGTCGTGTCCAATTTCATATCCGGCGTGATCATCCTGCTGGACGAGTCGATCAAACCCGGCGACACGATCACGCTGGGTGAAACCTTCGGCTGGATACGGGAGCTGCGAGCACGATTCGTGTCCGTCGTTACCCGCGACGGCCGCGAGTACCTGATCCCGAACGAAGACTTCATCACGACGCAGGTCATCAACTGGTCGTTCTCCGACAAGTACGTCCGTCTCGACGTGCCCTTCGGCGTGTCCTACGAATCCGATCCGCACCAGGTGGTCGACATCTCGATAGCGGCGGCCTCCTCCGTCGATCGCGTGGTTTCCCAGTACCGCCAGCCCGTATGCTGGATTACGGAATTCGGCGACTCGTCGATCAACTTCCTGCTGCGCTTCTGGATCGAGGACCCGCAACAGGGCCTGACGAACATCCGCGGCAAGGTGATGATGGCGCTGTGGGACGCCTTCAAGGAGAACGGCATCGCGATTCCGTTCCCGCATCGCGAAGTCATCATGAAAACGCCGGTAACGGTCGCGCCGCCGGGCCCGCAGGTTCAGGACAAGTCGTAGGCCGGCGTTTCGCCTTCCTCCTCGGCCTCGACCAGCTCGATCCGGCAGTCCAGCTCGGAGAATATCGCGAAGATCGGCCGGCTGCTGATGAACGACGGCGCGACGAGGATGCTCTCGTGAGTGCCGATGAACTGGCGCAGGCGTTCGGCATCCGATTCCTCGAGTACCTCGAAGACCGGCTTCAGCTTGGCTTCGGCCGCCATTTTCAGGATCGCCTCCCGTACCCGGGCCGCCCGCTCCCGCCGAACCTGCTCGGCGCGCTGCGCCGTGAAGTCGACCGGGACACCGCCCGATCGTAACACCTCGCGGGTGAACGGCAGGCTCGCGACGCGGTGCCAGCGGTCGTCCTGCACGTACAGTGCCGCCAGGTCCGCCGGCGACTCCTGCAGCAGCCGCAGCGCCCTTTCCCAGAGCACCGCGACCGGCGTGGTCTCGGTGACCGCGATCACGACGCGGAGCTTTACCTCAGCCTTCGTCACTCGTCACCGCCTCCTTCGTGAAACTCCTGCGCGCGGTCGCGTAGTCCACGAGCTGGCGCTCGACCAGGGCGTTCACGGTGCCCTCCGGAAATTGCCTGTCGTCGCCCCTCTCGCCGGCACTCGCGCCGGTTAGTATGGCGATCGCTTCATCGACATGCTTCACGCCGAAGACACGGAACTCGCCTCGTTCGACGGCATCGACGACGTCCTCGCGCAGCATCAGGTGCTTGACGTTGTCCCGCGGGATGATGACGCCGTGTGAGCCGTCGAGGCCGCGCTCGCGACAAACGTCGAAGAACCCCTCGACTTTCTCGTTGACGCCGCCGACCGCCTGCACACGGCCCAGCTGGTTGACAGAGCCCGTAACCGCGATGGATTGCCGGATCGGCAGTCGCGACAGCGACGACAGCAACGCGGAAAGTTCGGCGACGGAAGCGCTGTCGCCCTCGACGCCACCGTAGGACTGCTCGAATACGACGCTGCCGTGTAAGGACAGCGGCAGGTCCGGTGCGTAGCGCGCCGACAGCGCCGCGGAAAGAATCAGCATGCCTTTCGAATGAATGGCACCGCCGAGCTCCACCTCCCGCTCGATATCGACGACGCTGCCGGTGCCGATACGTGTCGTGGCCGTGATGCGGACCGGGTGGCCGTAGCGGAATTCGCCGAGATCGGTAACGGAAAGCCCGTTCACCTGGCCGACGCATTCGCCGCTCGTGTCGATCAGTAGCGTCTCGCGCTTGATCGCGTCGATGACCCGCGACTGCATCCGGCCAAGCCGACGACGCCGTTCGCTCACCGCGGTCGCGACGTCGCGGGCGTCGACCTCCCTGGCATCGCGCTGCCGCGCCCAGTAATCTGCCTGCTCGAGCAGGTCGTCGAGCGAACTCATGTGCATCGACAGGCGCTCGCCGTCCTCGGCGTGCCGGGCCCGTTCTTCGATGACCCTTTCGACGGCCGCCGTGCTGAACGGCAGCAGCGACCGCGCGCGTGCCTGTCGCACGACGAGCTGCCCGTACTGCAGGACGTTGTCCTCGCTGCGCTCGAGATCGTCGTCCAGGTCAGCGGCGACCTTGAAAAGGCTGGTGAACTCGATGTCGTAATGCGCCAGCAGGTAGTAGAGCCAGCGCTCGCCAATGAGAATAATGGTCACGTCGAGAGGGATGGGCTCGGGCTTCAGCGTCGTCGTGCTGACGAAGCCCCAGGACTCACCCGGTGACTCGACGCACACCTGTTTCGCGAACAGCGCCTGTTTCAGCGCCTCCCAGACGAAGGGACGACCCAGCACTCGTCGCGTATCGAGGACGAGATAGCCGCCGTTCGCCTGCAGCAAAGCGCCGCTCCGTACCAGCCGGAAGTCCGTCACCAGCGTGCCCATCTCGGCCCGGTGCTCGATGCGCCCGATGATGTTCGGGTAGTTGGGATTCGGTTCGTAGATGACCGGCGCGCGGTCGGCGTCCGCGTTGTCGACGACCAGGTTGACCTCGTACTGGCTGTAGAGCTGTTCCGAATCGTGACTGATGAAGGGCAGCGACGGGGTTTCCGATTCCTGGAAGTCCTGCGCATTCCGGATGATGTTCTCCTGCACATCGTCGAGGTACGCGGCGACGCGGGGCATGTCGCCATACTTCTTCTTGAGGTCGGCCAGCTGCACGTTGACCGCATGCGCGGTGACCTCCTCGTTGAGCGCCCTGACGCGCTCGCGGTGCGCCTTGCGCAGCTTCGGCATCATCTCGACGCGTGCCTGCAGTTCCTCACTCAGGCGCTCGATCGCGGCCTCGATGTCCTTGCGCTTGGCCTCCGGCAGCTTGTTGAATTCCTCGTCGCCGATGACCTTGCCGTCGATGATAGGGGCGAGCACGTATCCGGTCGGCGTCTGCAGCACGCCGATGCCCTCCTCGCCCGCGCGCTCGTGCAGCGATTTCCACTGCTCCTCGACCTGGTTCTTGGTGTCCTCCTCGATGGCGCGCAGCTGGTTACGATAGTCCTCACCTTCAAAAGCCGCCGGTATCGCCAGCTGCATCTCGGCGATCAGGTTGCGCATGTCCTCGCGGAACTCGCGCCCCTGGCCGGCCGGGAAGCGCAGCGACTGCGGCCGTTCGGGGTTCGAGAAATTGTTGACGTAGCACCAGTCCGGCGGCACATCCAGGCCTTTCGCGTGCTCGACGGACAGGCTGTTCACCAGGTTATGGCGGTTGCTGCCGATGGGCCCGAGCACATAGATGTTGTAGCCGTCCCTGCGCATCTCGATGCCGAAGCGGATTGCATCGATGGCGCGCTGCTGGCCGATATGGGGTTCTTCCGCGGCTGCCTCGCCGCGTTCCGCGAAACCGGCCGGTAGCGAGCAGAGCTTGCGCAGGACGTCCGGCTGTACGTGGAATTGCTGGGGTGCGTCAGCTGCCATGTGTTTTCCACACAGCTCGCCTTGCCGGTACGACTAACGCATCACGGGGAGGCCCGCAGCGCAATCAGGGACTACCCCGATAGCAATCGTCGATCGTGGGTAAACTTCCGCGGGCCGACGCGATGATTCCTCTCCCTCATGGCTCGCCGTGCTGCGCACGGCTGCGCTTTACTTCGGTCGAGGAACATCCCGGCCGGCCCAGAACTTCCCGTCGGCCCATGGAAGTCAGGGCTGTGCAACAAAAAGGGGCGGCTCGCGCCGCCCCCAGGTTACTGACAATCCCCGTGCGTCAGGCGACTTGCACCTTGTAGGGCGTGGTTGCCTCGACTTTTGGCAGGTCGATTTCGAGGACGCCGTCTTTGAGTTCAGCCTTGGCTTTGTCGCCGAGAACCTCGAACGGCAGAAGCACAGACCTGTACAGACGGCCGTACGCCATCTCGTGGCGGACGTACTCTTCTTTCTTTTCCTCTTCCTCGTATTCCCGCTTTGCCTCGATGATCAGGCGATCGCCCGAGATTGTGATCTCGAGGTCTTCTTTCTTGATACCGGGAACGTCGGCGCGTACGACGAGTTTGTCATCCCTGTCCAGGATGTCGACTTTCGGAAAGACGTCGAATTTCTCGTCGAATTCCGTCAAGAACGGCCTTCTCCAGAAATAAGGCTCATTGAACCCTTCCATCCAGCGGCGTGGAAAAGCGCTCTCGAAGAACTCCTCCATGCTGTGGGTGAACGGTCTGATTGCCCGGCCGGTCTCGTGTTCTTTCTTCGGCAAAATGTTGCGAACTTTGGGCATACGCTCACCTCCTCGTATACGAGCGCCGGAGTCGGACCCCGGCCAGTTTTGTATACGCCTGCACACCTTGAAAACCAATTCGTAATACTCCGGATTGCGCACTTCGGGAGCCGGGCCCAAATTGATAAAAGATGTGCGAGGCGCAGAAAAGGTGGTGCCCGATGAAAAAGTCCGCTGCATTTCTACTGGCCCTTCTGGTCATCCCGATCACGACCGAAGCAGATACCCTGGCCCGTTTCGAGGGTGACAGCAACGCGCGCACCCCGGTATTCGAGCCCGGCGGTCCCTGGATACTTTACTGGTACACGCAGAGCGACAACACGCTGCCCAAGACCTTCGAGCTGCGCCTTCACGAGCCCGATTCCGGCGGCTACGCGGGCACCGTCATCCAGCAACGCATTGTCGCCAACGGCAAAAAGCTGTTCGAGGATGGCGGCCGTTACCAGGTGGACGTCGTTGCCCTGAATCTCGACTGGACGATCGTCGTTTCCGAGATTGCCGATGACAAAGCTGCCCAGCTCGTGCGCGAAAGCAAGGGCCAGCCGACCATCGAAGATACGGCCGGGCGTTACGCGAGCCAGGTGGCCGAAGGCAACTTCGAATCATGGCGGCCCGTCGACGACCAGACCCTGCTGCTGTTCGCGGCGGACGACAGCCGCGGGTTCCGGGTAAGCTTCGACGCGCCCTGCGCGGGTCTGAAGGAGGCCACCGCGCTCACGTTCGTCAGTTCCGGTGTGGGTGCCGACGGGGAGCTTTACAACTCGATCATGCTTGACGACGGCACACACTGCGAATTTGCACGCGTGGTGCCGACAGTATTCGACTAGGGCCAATTGTCAACGGGCCCTGGGCGCTAGCGGGCCTCCGCTTCGCGCAGCAGCCGCCGCTCCAGGCTACGGATAGCGCCGCTGGCGTATTCCATGCAGCCTTTGCTGTCGATAAAGGCATCCCCGCCCTGCGCATATTTCTCCTGCATGCGGAACAGGAACGGATGCGGCGCGAGCAGGATGTCGCAGTCGAGACTCGCGACCGCCGCGGCGCTGGCCCGGATTGCCTCTGCCGCGCCGTCGCCGAAACGGTACCCGTCGATGGCAACAGGCCCAAGGCTGTCCGCATAGACAAGCTGACGGCAGTCGTCGGCCTCGCAGGAGCGCCAGGTCCAGCTGACGCCGCCCGGCGTGTGCCCGGGGGTGTAGACCGCGGTCAACGTGACGTCACCGATTCGGATGCCGCTGCCGTCCTCGACGATCTCCACGTTCTCCACCGCGGGAAAGGCCGTGACGTCGCCGCCGTATTGCGGATCATCCTCGAGCAGGTCGCCGCGCGCCAGCGTGCGCGCGGCATGGCGGCTCGTGACGACCCGTGCACCGCTCAGGCGCTGCAGCGCAGCGATACCGCCGGCATGATCGTAGTGCGCGTGTGACAGCGCGATCAATCGAAGGTCCCCGGGCGAGAAGCCGAGCGTTTCGAGGTTCTCGAGGACCAGCGGCACGGACTGCGGCAGCGCCCCGTCCAGCAGGATGAGGCCATCACCCGTGTCTATGAGGATGACGGACAGCCCGGCGGTGCCGACGTACCAGGTGTTGCCGAAGACACGAAACGGCTCCTGCGGCTCATTCCACGTCGGGCAGGAGCGGCATTCGATCGGGGGATCGAGGTAGTCCTCGGCGCCGCTCGTCGCGGCAAAAAAAAACGGCACCGCCAGCCAGGCGGTGCCGCTGATTTGCTTCGAACGCTTCAATCGGAGGCTTTGGCCTGGGCCCGCAGGCTCATCTGGCCGCAGTCGTTCTCCAGGAAGTCGATCATAGCCGTGTAGAGATCGTGCTGATGATTGTAGAACAGCGTGCTGGAGAAATGGTCCGCGCCCTTCAGCTCGAGGTACTTGTAGTTCTTGTTGTACTTGTCGAGCAGCTTGCGGTACTTCTTCGCGTGATCCGGCGGCACGCGCTGGTCCACGTCGCCATGGATCAGCAGCATCGGCACGTTGACCTTCTCGGCCTCCTTGAGCGGATTTACCGCGCCGTCCCAGGTGCGAATCTGTTCGATCGCGGGCCAGCCCTCGATCTCGAAGCGGTAGTAGTTGACCTGCATGATCGGGTCGGAAACGGCCGCGCCCGCGATCACGCACTGGTAGATCTGCGGCGTCCGCGAGGCCGCGACGAGCGCTGCATAGCCGCCGTAAGACCAGCCGAACATCGCCATGCGATTCGGGTCCGCGAGACCCTCTTCGACGAGATACTGTGCGCCGTCGTCCTTGTCGTCCTGCATCGCATAGCCGGCCTCGCTGCCGTTGATAAACGCGATCTTGTAGAACTCCTCGCCGTAGCCCTGGGAACCGCGGTACTGCGGCTGCAGTACCAGGTAGCCGTTATTGGCAAGCATTTGCGCCCATTCGTCGTAGACGACCGTCTCCTGCACGAACGGACCGCCGTGCGGCAGCACGATCAACGGGAACGGCGGCTCGCCGTTCGGCACGGTCAGGAACGCCGGGATCTTCAGGCCGTCACGCGACTTGTAGTTGATGTAGCGCATGTCGGCGAGCTTCTGGCTCTCGAGCAGCGGCTGGCGGCTGCCAGCTGCAGTGATCTTGCCGTCCTTGAGGAGATAGTAGGTACCAGGATCGCGCGGCCCCGTGTTGAGCACGGTCATGGTGTTCCCGTCGCGCGATCGGCTCGGAATACTGATTATGTGGGCGTTCGGAATAATGCTTTCAAGCTGCTGGTAAATCGCCCCTTCCTCTTCGTCAAAATACTCTACGTGGAGCTTGTCCTTGAAATAACTGACGCCGGTAACGCGGTCCGGGTAGGTCCACGTGTTGCTGTGATACCGGATGCCGTAAACATCCACGTCCGACCGCCGGTAGATCAACTCGTCGAACTGACCGGTATTGACGTTGTAAGACCAGAGGCCCAGCTTGTCGTCGCCGTTGTCGGACTGAACCAGGATGTGGTCCGGCTTCGTGTCATCGAGCTCGAGTACCTCGAAGGTGTCGAACTTGTTGAAGTCCTGGCGCCGGAATTCCTTCCAGTCCGACTTCTCGCCGGGACGGCGCCAGTACCAGACGAGTTCGTCATCGGCGTTGTCATAGCCGCGAGCGAGCCAGGGGTTGCCGTTGCCGTCGAACTCCACCTGGCCGAGCGCGATCTTGCCGCGCACCAGGAGTTCCTTGGTGCCCCTTTCAAGGTCGAATTTCCAGTAGGCGCGCGGCCGGAATGCCTCCGACAGCCTCCTGCCGGGGTCGTCCGGATCCGCACTGCCTTCCTGGAAGGAGATGATGATCTTGTTCGGATCGTGCGGCAGGATGTTTTCGATGAGCGGATCGGTCTCGTCGAACTGCTCCATCTTCTTCTTCTCGACATCGACGATGGCCAGCTTGGTCTCGTAGACGCCGCGGTTGAAGCCCTCGATGCGATCCCGGACTTTCTGCCGCAGGTAGAAGATGATGTCGTTGTCGCTCGCCCAGAAGAAATTCGTGATCTCCATCGGGTCGGCGTTGAGCGAGAAAATCGGCTCTTTCTTGTCCAGATCCGAGGTCTCGTAGACCTCGATGATCGGATTCGCGTCCTTCGCCGGGATCTTCATGATGCCGAGGTACTTGCCGTCTGGCGACACCTGCGCGGCATTGATCACGGGGCGCAGCGCCCAGTAGTCGAGCGGATACGGTTCGTTGGCCAGCGCGGCGGCATTTGCTGCCGGCAGGCTCGTGATTGACAGGACCAATGTGATTAGAACAGACGCAAATCGCTTCATTTGTAAAACCCTGGTGCGTCGCCCGGGCCGGGGCGATTGAACATAAAAAAAGCCCACGGGACAGTGTCCCGTGGGCTCTATTTTACTCAA
>JAAUYE010096915.1_pt1 | contig 17383 bp, 19 predicted proteins | sample 7278081 | NCBI WGS metagenome assembly JAAUYE01 (sample SAMN14350131, study PRJNA611818) | marine sediment metagenome | isolation source: surface marine sediment (0.6m) | place: French Polynesia: Moorea | collected 2018-08
CGGACGTAAACCCTCAATTTTACTTGGCATTTAGGGGCCGGGCAACGCCGTCGGGCTAGTGTCCGTTACGGCGGACAGGACACTATACGTTGAAGCTTTCTCCGCAGCCGCATTCCCCGCTGACATTGGGGTTTTTGAACTTGAACGCCTCGTTCAGGCCGCTCTTGACGAAATCGACCTCGGTACCGTCGATCAACGGCAGGGCGTCGGCGTCGACGACGACCTTGACGCCCTTGTCCTCGAACACGATGTCCGCATCCGAGATGTCTTCCGCGTAGTTAATGACGTAGGAGTAGCCGGAACAGCCGGTCTTGGTCACCCCCAGGCGCAGACCGACGCCCGCACCGCGGGATTCGAGGTAATTGCGTACCCGGCTTGCTGCCGAATCTGTTAATGAAATTGCCATATTCAATCCGTGTCCTTACCCCGATCAGGGGCTCACGCGGCGCTTTGCCCAAGCGACCGCACTGCATCTTCGAGCACTAGTATACGGCCCAGTTTCTCTCGCGGTACAGGCAGAGTTTGCATAATTTCCGCCGCGCCGAATTCTGCCAGCGCCGCGACAGGCCTGCCCTCGAAATCCCGGCAGAACGCCTCCGCCGCCGCAAGCAGGTGCGGACAGCCCCACGCGCGAAACCGCAGGGAAACGATGGTATCGCCGTCGATATCCGCGGCAAGAGCGATCCGCACGCCCTGGTCGACGACCTGCGCCCGGGCGGCCGGGTTTTCAAGGTCGCCCGCGTGATCGGGGTAGGCGAAGAGCTCGCGCACCCGCTCACCGTAGGGATCGGAAATCACGCCGCGAGCCCCGCGGCCGTCTCGCGCAGGCGCCCGACTGCATCACGGTAGCGCGCGATCGCCAAATCGACCTCCGCGGTGGTCGTGGGGCGTCCGAAACTGAAGCGTATCGCGCTTTGCGCCAGCAGGTCGCTGCGACCGAGCGCGCGCAGTACGGGCGACGGCTCCTGGCTCTTCGAATTGCAGGCCGACCCGGTCGCCACGCACAGCGGCTCGAGCAAGAGCAACAGGCTCTCGCCTTCAATGTCCTCGACGCTGACGTTCAGGATGCCGGGAAACGTGCGCTCCGCGCCACCGTTGCGTACGACGCCGTCGATGTCGCAGATGCCCTGCCAGAGACGGTCGTTCAGCGACCGCAGGTGCTCGAAATCCTGCTGCATCTCCGCGCGCGCGATACTCGCGGCGGCGCCGAAGCCGGCGATCAGCGGTACGGCCAGCGTGCCCGGGCGGCGGCCGCCCTGCTGCCCGCCACCGAAGACAAGCGGCTCCACGTGGCAGCCCGATCGATCGGCAACGAACAGTGCGCCGACACCCTTGGGGCCATAGACCTTGTGTGCCGTCGTCGACAGCAGGTCAACCGGCATCGACGCCATGTCGAGCGGCAGCTTGCCGACGGACTGCGCGGCATCGACGTGGAACAGCACGTCCCGCGCCCGGCAGACGGCGCCGAGGGCTTCAATGTCCTGGATTACACCGGTCTCGTTGTTGACGTGCATGATCGACACGAGCTGCGTATCGGCCCGGATCGCCGCTTCGAGTTCGGCCGGGTCGAGGACGCCCGCCTCGTTCGGGTACAGCCAGCTCACCTCGAAGCCCTGTTTCTCGAGCATGCCGAAACAGTCGGACACGGCTTTGTGTTCCGTGACCATCGTGATCAGGTGGCGGCCGCGGTCTTCGCGATAGCGCGCGGCACCCGCGATCGCGAGGTTGTCCGACTCCGTGGCGCCGGAGGTCCAGACCAGCTCTTCCGGCCTGCAGCCCAGGAGGCCGGCCAGTTGCTCGGTAGCACGTTCGACGTGCGCCATGCTGCGGCGGCCTGCAACGTGACCCGACGAGGGATTGCCGAAATCCCCCTCCGGCCCGAACAGCGGCGTCATCACGTCGACGACCCGCGGGTCGACCGGCGTCGTCGCCGCGTAATCCAGATACACAATCTCGCTCTTGGCGCTCACGTGTCCTGCTCCCTGTCGCTTTCCACCGCCGCGAGGATACCGCGCAGGATATTGACCTCGTTCTGGTCCGGCCGGGCGCGGATGAAAAGCCGCCGCAGGCGCCGCATCAGGTGGCGCGGGTTGTCGGGGTCGAGGAATTCCACGTCCCGCAGCACGCGCTCCAGGTGCTCGTAGAAGCGCTCCATTTCACCGCTTGTTGCGAGCGGCGCGTCGGCTTCGTACTCGGGTCGTCTGGTCGCCTGCGCGGCACGGATCTCGTAGGTGACGACCTGCACCGCCATCGCGAGATTCAGGGAGCTGAAGTCCGGGTTCGTCGGGATCGTCAGCAGCGTATCGCAGTGGTCGAGATCAGCGTTGGACAGCCCGGACTTCTCCGGCCCGAATACCGCCGCCACCGGCCCCTTTCGGCTTTCGTCCAGCAGCCGGGCTGCGCAGTCGCGCGCATCGAGGCAAGGCCAGTTGATCGCGCGAGAACGCGCACTCGCGCCGGCGACGAACACGCAGTCGCCGATCGCTTCGGGCAGCGTCTCGACCACCGTCGCGTTCTCGAGCAGGTCCTCCGCCCCGGACGCCCGCGCCGTGGCCTCCTTATCCGGGAAGTAACGCGGGTCGACCAGCGCGAGGTCCGTGAGCCCCATGTTCTTCATCGCACGGGCAACCGCGCCGATGTTGCCCGGATGCGTGGTACCGACGAGGACGATGCGTATCGACATGACAATGTTCTGGCGGGTGGCCGGCAAAGTCCGGTATTCTACCGCCCCGGCCGGGCCCCGGCAGATGCAATTCGGCGGGCCTGCCCCGAAGCTCTTTGACATCGACGGAATCGTTACATGCACGCTCTATTGAATGTGGCCGTGATGGCCGCGCGGCGCGCCGGCAACTCGCTGATGAGGAACCTCGTCAAGCTCGACAAGCTGGCCGTCGAGGTGAAAGGCCGCAACGATTACGTCAGCCAGGCTGATCGCGACGCCGAACAGGAAGTCGTCGATACGATCCACAAGCACTATCCCGACCATGCCATCCTCGCCGAAGAGTCGGGCGCGAGCGGCGATTCCGATACCGTCTGGGTCATCGACCCGCTCGACGGTACCACGAATTTCCTGCACGGCTTCCCCGTCTTCGCCGTTTCGATCGGCGTGCAGGTCAAGGGCCGGATGGAGCACGGCGTGGTCTACGACCCGGTACGCCAGGAACTCTTCACCGCGACGCGCGGCGCCGGCGCCCAGCTCGACGGCCGCCGCATCCGCGTCAGCGGGCAGAAGAACCTCGAGCGCGCCCTGATCGGCACCGGCTTCCCATTCCGCCAGGCCAACTACGAGATGGAGCCGTACCTGGCGATGCTCGGCAGGATCCTGAAGAACACCTCCGGCGTACGACGGCCCGGCGCCGCCGCACTCGATCTTTGCTACGTCGCCGCCGGGCGCCTCGATGGATTCTGGGAAACCGGCCTAGCCGCCTGGGACCTGGCTGCGGGCGGCCTGATCATCCGCGAGGCGGGCGGCATCGTCAGCGGCCTCGACGGCAGTGAGGATTACCTGGAAACCGGCCACGTCCTCGCCGGCACGCCAAAAATCTACGCCGCGCTCGCCAAACTCTGCGCGTCGGATATCAAAGCTGTTCTACCCTGACGATTCCCGAGCATCGAGGCTCTGCCAACCGTCGGTGCAGGCCGGTGGGGAATTTCTCTCCCTCATGGCTCGGCTCGCTACGCTCGCCTGCGCTTTACTTCGGTCGAGAAACACCCCGCCCGGCCTGCTGCTGTCGCACTGATTGACGACGGGGGCGGCCTGAGAGCCGGGCGTTTGTTCGAGCGTCGTGCGAAGCGCAGCGACGCAGGACGCCAAAGCAAGCGGAGAACGATCCGAGCGAGCCAGGGATGGCGAGCGAGGTTAAGTGAGAACAAATGCCCGGCGCGAAGGCCGCTTTCAATGAGAAAGTGGATTCAGGTCAGGGCAAATCGTCGATCAGTTCGGGGTCCTTGACCGGCTCGATCAGGTCCTGCGCCGTCACGCCCAGCAGCAGCGCGGTGGCGCTGGCGGTGTAGATCGACGAGTAGGTTCCGACGATGATGCCGACGATCAACGCGATCGAGAACGGCGCGATCGACTCGCCGCCCAGCGTCAGCAGGGCGAAGAGCACGAGCAACGTCGTCAGTCCGGTGATGATCGTGCGTGCCAGCATCTCGTTGATGGAGGTATTCATCGATTCCTCCGCAGACACGCCGCGCAGCTTGAAGAAGTTCTCGCGAATCCTGTCGAACGCGACGACCGTGTCGTTCAGCGAGTAACCGATCACCGCGAGGACGGCGGCGACGACCGTCAGGTCGAACGGCAGACTGAAGATCGAGAAGAACCCGATCGTGATGACAACGTCATGGGCCAGCGCTGCGACCGCGCCGGCGGCGAACTTCCACTGGAAGCGGAACATCACGTACGCAAAGATCAGCAACAGCGCGATGATCATCGCGAGGCCGCCCTGCTCGGCGAGTTCGCTACCGACCTGGGGGCTGACCGTCTCGACGCGGCGCAGATCGACCTGCTTGCCGCCCGCCGTGAGCGTGTCCTGCAGCCGCTGGCGGATCGCGCCCTGGTCCGTTCCCTCCTGCGGCGGCAGGCGCACCAGCACGTCGTTCGCGGCGCCGAACAGCTGCACCTGGGCGTCCTCGAAGCCGGCCGCGACGAGCTCGTTACGAATACCCTGTACATCCGCGTCTTCCGTATAACCGAGCTCGAGCAGGATGCCGCCCGTGAAGTCGATGCCGAAATCCAGGCCGCGCGTCGCCAGCGAGGCGATGGAGGCGATGATGACGACCACGGATATGGCCAACGCGATGCGGCGCCGCGACTGGCTCAGGAAATCGATGGTGGTTTTCTTTTTCAGGAATCGCATGGCTGTTCCCTACACCGGTACGCTCTGGATCTTGCGGCCGCCGAAGGCCAGGTTCACGATCGAGCGAGTACCGACGATCGCGGTGAACATCGAGGTCAGGATGCCGATCATCAGCGTGATGGCGAAGCCCTTGATCGGGCCGGTGCCGAAGCCGAGCAGCACGATCGCGGCGATCAGGGTCGTGATGTTGGCATCAGCGATCGATGAAAGCGCCTTGTCGTAACCCGAATGGATGGCCTGCTGCGGCGAGGATCCCGCCGCGAGTTCCTCGCGTATTCGTTCGAATATGAGCACGTTGGCGTCCACGGCCATGCCGACCGTGAGTACGATGCCGGCGATACCGGGCAGCGTCAGCGACGCGCCGAGCAGCGACAGCACGGCGACGATGAATACCAGGTTCGACAACAGCGCGACATTGGCGATGAGCCCGAATACGCGATAGTAGACGACCATGAAGATGATCACGGCGAGGAAGCCGATCTGGATCGCGCGGAAACCGCGATCGATGTTGTCCTGGCCCAGCGTCGGGCCTATGGTGCGATCGTCGACCTTGTAAACCGGCGCCGCCAGGGCGCCTGCGCGCAGCAGCTTCGCGAGATCGCTGGCCTCGAGCGGGTTCAGGCCGGTGATCTGGAAGTTGTTCTTGAACACGCCGCGGATCGTCGCCGTATTGATGATTTCTTCCGACTTCACGCGGCGCGTCTCGGTCCTGCCGCCGCGGATCACCTCTTCCTCGCGCCACTCGATGAACACGGTGGACATCGGCTTGTTGAGGTTGTCGCGGGTCGTGGCCAGCATGCGCTCGCCCCCCGCTGCGTCCAGCGTGATATTGACGGCGGGCTGGCCCTCGCCGCTGAAACCGGCCGACGCGTTGACGATCTCGTCGCCGGACGCGATGACCTCGCGCTTTAATATCTGCGCCGGCTCTGTGCCGCGGCCGATGTATCGACGCGAGCCTGGGGCGTTGCCCGACTGGTCGACGAGCCTGAACTCGACGGTCGCCGTCGCGGTCAGGATCTTGTCCAGCTCGGTCGGGTCCTGCACGCCTGGCAGCTGCACGACGATGCGATCCACGCCCTGCCGCTGCACGAGCGGCTCGGCGACACCCAGTTCATCGACACGATTGCGCAGCGTCGTGATGTTCTGCTCGATGGCGAAATCCTGGCGGGCACGGACCTGCGCTTCGGACATGCGCACCCGGAAGGACCTGTCGTCGTCGCCATCGTCGATCAGCACTTCCGAATCGGCGTCGCGCACGATGGCCATCGCGGCGTCGTAGTCAGCATTGTCCGCGACGCGGACCGTGATGACGTTGCCGTCGAGATCGACCCGATGGCGTATCCGCGCCTGTCGCAGCCGGTCGTTGAAATCCTGCTCATAGGACTCGAGCCGCTTCTGTATAGCCGACGCCATGTCGACTTCAAGAAGGACGTAAACGCCGCCGCGCAGATCCAGCCCGAGGCTCATCGGGTTCAGCCCGAGCCCGCGCACCCAGGCCGGCAGTTTCGGCGCCAGCGTAAGTGCGATATTGAGATCGCGACCGTAGCGCTCGCGCAGGCGCTCGCCAGCTTCGGCCTGCTCGGCCGGGGTATCGAAGCGCAGCACGGCACGCTCGTCCTTGAGGTAGGACGCTTCCGGCTCGATGTCCGCAGCCGCGAGCGTGTCGACGAACGTGCCGAGCTGCGACTCGGTGACCGGCTCGCCGAGACGATCGGCGAGCTGCAGGGCCGGCACGCTGCCGTAGATGTTCGGCAACGCCAGCAGCAGGCCCGTCAGCAAGACGACGAGCACCAGGACGTTGAGCCAGGCGGGATACTTGTTCATTGGAACGATGCGTCGACGATCAGGCTTCTTCGAAGGTGCCCTTGGGCACGACCTGCGCGACGCTGTTCTTCTGGATCTTGATCTCGGTGTTGTCGCTGATCTGCACGACCGCGTAGTGGTCGCTGACGCCGGTGATACGCCCGAGGATTCCGCCGGCCGTCATGATCTCGTCGCCGACCTGTAGCGCGGTGACCATCTCGTTGTGCGCCTTCTGCTTTTTTTGCTGCGGCCGGATCAGGAGGAAATAGAACGCAATGAAAATAATAACGAGCGGCCACAGGTCGAAAAGACTTCCCTGCGGTGCCGCCTGTTGCGCGTAAGCGTTGCTGATTAAAAAGTCCATGGTCGATTCTTCTCGTTGCAGGGCGAGCCGGGTGCCCCGAAAAAACAGCGCGGTATTATGGCACAGAGCGTCAGACGTGGGGACGTGATTGCGAAAGCCAAGCGGAAATCGCCGTCAGGCGTACGCAGCGCGCAGCGCAAGCACGTATTCCGGCAGTGTCCCCGCCCCGATGGCGGCCCGCAGTTCCTTCATAAGTCTCTGATAGTAAGAAAGATTGTGCATGGTCGCCAGGCGCGGGCCGAGGATTTCCCCGCATTTGACCAGGTGCCTGAGGTACGCGAGGCTGTAGTTGCGGCAGGTGTAGCAGCCGCAATCGGGGTCGGGCGGCGAGGTGTCCTCGGCGTAGGTAGCATGGCGGAACTTGACGACGCCACGCGACGTGAACAGTTGGCCGTTGCGCGCGTGCCGCGTCGGGATCACGCAGTCGAACATGTCGACGCCGCGCAGCACGGCTTCCGCAATGTCCACCGGCGTGCCGACGCCCATCAGGTAGCGCGGGCTCTCCCCGGGCATGCGCGGCACCAGCCCGTCCAGAACCGCGAGTCTCTCGGCCTCCGGTTCGCCCACCGCGAGCCCGCCGATTGCGTAGCCGTCGAAGCCGATCGCGCGCAGTCCGGCCATCGACTCCGCGCGCAGTGACTCGTAAACGCCGCCCTGGACGATGCCGAATAGCGCCTCGCCCCGCCCGGGCTCCGCGTCCTTGAGTTCGTCGAAGCGCCGCCGGCAGCGCTCCGCCCAGCGCAGCGAGAGCTCCATCGATTCGCGCGCTTCGGTCTCGCTTGCGGGGTACGGCGTGCAGTCGTCGAAGATCATCGTGACGTCCGCGTTGAGGTCGTGCTGCACCTCCACCGACCGCTCCGGCGTCAGGAACACCGTGTCGCCGTTCACCGGCGACTGGAACTTCACGCCCTCTTCGGAGAGCTTGCGCATGTTCGCGAGCGAGAACACCTGGAAGCCACCCGAATCCGTAAGAATCGGGCCGGGCCAGTTCATGAACTCGTGCAGTCCGCCATGCTTGCGAACGATGTCGGTGCCCGGCCGCAGCATCAGATGAAAGGTGTTGCCGAGGATGATCTCCGCACCATCGGCGGCGACTTCTTCGGGCGTAACGCTCTTGACCGTGCCGTAGGTCCCGACAGGCATGAACGCAGGCGTCTTCACCGTACCGCGCCGGAACGTCAGGCAGCCGGTGCGCGCGGCGCCGCTCTGTTCCAGAATCTCGAACTTCATCCGTCGGCCCCGGGCGTGAGAAACATCGAATCGCCGTAACTGAAGAAGCGGTACTCCGACCTCACCGCATGCCGGTAGGCCTCGAGTACGCGTTCGCGGCCGGCGAACGCCGCCACCAGCATCAGGAGCGACGATTTCGGCAGGTGGAAGTTCGTGATCATCGCGTCCACGCTGCGGAAATCGTAGCCGGGCAGGATGAAGAGATCGGTCTCACCGTCGAACGGGCGGATCTCGCCGCTGCGCGACGCGCACTCCAGCGCACGCACGGCCGTCGTGCCGACCGCGATGACGCGGCCGCCGGCATCACGGGTCTCGCGGACCGCCTGGCAGCAGGCCTCGGTTACGCGCACGCGCTCCGTGTGCAGGCGATTCTGCTCGATGTGCTCGCGCCGCAGCGCCTGGAACGTGCCGGCGCCGACGTGCAGCGTGACGAAGGCATGCCGCACGCCGGCTGCCAGCGTGTCCTCCATCATCTGCAGGTCGAAATGCAGTCCGGCGGTCGGCGCCGCAACGGCGCCGGGGTCCTGCGCGTACACCGTCTGGTAGCGCTCGGTATCCGCGGGCTCCGCCTCCCTGCCGAGATACGGCGGCAACGGCACTTCACCGATCGATTCGAGTATCTCCAGCACCGGGCGAGGGAAATCGAGGATGAAGAACTCGTCGTCCCGGCCGGCGACGACGACCTCCTCACCGGAGGCCAGCCGCAGGCGGCCGCCGCTTTTCGGTGACTTGCTCGCCCGCACCTGCGCCAGCGCGCAGCGATCACTCTCTATACGCTCGATGAGGATCTCGGCGCGGCCACCGGTGTCTTTCACCGCGTCGAGGCGCGCCGGTATGACCCGCGTGTCGTTGAACACCAGCAGGTCGCCTGCGCGCAGCAGTTCGGGCAGCTCGGCGAACGGGCGGTCGGCGAGCTCTGCGTTCACCTCGAGCAGGCGGCTTTCACGCCGCTCGGCCGCCGGATAGCGGGCGATCAGGTCGTCGGGCAGGTGGTAATCGAAGTCGGAGAATTGCATGGGCGCGCATGGTAGCAGAGCCATGCGCGCCCACGGGGATGGAAATGTCGCGTCAGGTACGCTGGTCCGGGCGCGGCGCGCGCAGCACGCGGAAGTCGACGGCCGCAGGCTTGACCGGCAGCGGCGGGCGCGGCGCAAGCATGCTCCTGCGATCGTCCGGCATCGTGATGTCCAGTTTCCGCGAACGCTTGTCGCGCATGATCCCGAGCTCGAGCTGCTCGCCCGCCTGGTAGGAGGCGAGGATGCGCATCGCGTGGCCCACCGACGTCGGCTCGCGGCCGTCGATGCTCTGGATTACGTCGCCGGCCTGCAGCTGCAACGCATCCGACTTCGGCGCGCTCACGACCAGCAGGCCCGCATCGGTGCCGAAGTAACGACCCAGGTCCTCGTTGAGCTCCACGAGTTCGAGGTCGCCCCAGCTGCTGCCGATGAAGGGCGACACGAAGCGGTACTTGTGCATCGCTTCCGGCGCTACGTGGATCGGCGGTACCTTGAACTCGAAGTCCTTGCCATCACCGGCCCAGGCAAAAACCTGCGTCCCCATGGTGCGGGGTTCGACCTCGACCTTGCCGACGTTGCCGTCGCGCAGGTACTCGACCGACAGCCTGTCGCCCTCCTCGACGCCCTCCATGAGGTCGAGCAGGCGACGGTTCGACTGGGCACCGTCGTCGGCGCTCATTGACTCGCCGTTAACCGCGGTAATCACGTCGCCGGCGCGCAGGCCGGCGTCGTCCGCGGCGCTGCCCGGCGATACGCCGAGGATATTGACGCCCTCGACCGGGCCCTTGCCTTCGTTACCTCCGACCGTCACGCCGAGCCGCGGCCGGCCCATCAGGTCCACGACCTTGCTCTCGACCTCCACGATCCTCGGCAGGTTCTGCTCGCTCAGTTCCGCGATGCGTCGCGCCGCTTCCTCGAGCTGGCGCTCGGCCTCACGCATCTGGCGTTGCACCTCTTCCTTTTCGAGCTGCGCCTGCGCCCGGCGTTCTTCTGCCGCACGGCGGGCCTCTTCGGCCTCCGTGCCTTGCGCAACGGCTTGCCCCGCGAGCAGCAAAGCCGCCGCGGCAGGGATAAGAATCTTCATTGTCTTCATCGAAACACTACTCCTGAAACGGTCAAAATGCGGTTCGCTGCGCCTGCGCATAGCGCATGCCAACCAGCAACTTCATCAACCTGACGCGTTCGCGCCAGAAAATCTCCTCGTCTTCCGGGCTGAGCCGGGATTCGGGGTCGTTCAGCTGATAATCAATCGATGCGATGCGGTCCTCGAGGTTCGCAATCGTGGCCGCGGTGCCCGCCCGCATCACGCGCGGCTGCGTGGGAAGGTCGCGCAGGCTGTCTTCGAGCTCGCGCGACTCGGTCATCAGCGTCTGCAGCGTGTTGAGCCGGATCGGCGAGCTGCTGCCGACGTTTTCCGGCGTCGTCGGATAGACGACGGGTTCGTCCCCGAGCATGCCCGGCACGACCAGTACCGCGAGCAGGATCGCGGCCGCGATGCTGCCGCCGAGGTACCAGGTCGTCGGCCGCGTCGCGACCGACTTCGCAATCAGTCCGTCCGCTTCCGCCTGCTCGCGGATGCGATGCCACACGGCGCGGGGCGGCATCGTCTCCGGCAGGCCCAGCAGGCCTTGCCGAAGTGCGTCCCGTTCGTCCGCCGTCAAACCGCAAATCATCTCTTCGTCCTTTACGTCTTTCGTCATGTTCAGTAACTCCTCGCCGCAGCGCCGTCGACCCCGAGTTCCCCGCCGTCGACTTCGAGCATCGGCCGCAGGCGTTGATAGGCCCTCGACAGCTGCGACTTGGAAAAGCTCTCGGTCTTGCCCATCGCTGCCGCGATCTCCTTGTGCGTGAACCCTTCGACGTCGTGCAGCCACACGACTACGCGGCTGACCGTCGGCAGGTTCGCGAGTGCTGCATCGAGATCGAGCGCGTCGTCGGGATGCCGCGAGACGCCGTGGCTCGCCGCATCGCCTGGCGTCATGTCGTCCCAGTCGTCCGCCAGTGACTGGCTGCGCGCCGTCCACGCGGACCGCAGGAACATCAGCGACTTGGTCACCGCGATCCGGCGGATCCAGCTGCCGATCGCCGCCTCGCCGCGGAACTGCCTGATCGATCGCATGATCTCGATAAAGGTCTCCTGGACGAGGTCTTCCGCGTGCGCCGGCACCCGGGTGAAGCGGAGGCACAGCGAGTACACCGGTGTCGCGAAGGCGCGATACAGGATCTCGTGCGCCCGCGCGTCACCGCGCGCGGCCCGCTGGATGATCGCTGGATCGATCTGGATATCGGCAAACTTGCTCATGTCTCGCAAACTAGATGCCCGGTGCCCGGGAATGGTCGCAGAAGCGCGAAATATTCGTATACTGTGCGGCTTCCGGCCGGGGCCAACCTGATTCTACCCCGGCCCTGCAAGCCGGGATGGCGGAACTGGTAGACGCGCCGGATTCAAAATCCGGTTCTGGAAACAGAGTGAGGGTTCGACCCCCTCTCCCGGCACCAGGCCTCTGATAGTGCGATGAAGTATTGCTCCACATGTGGCGCGGGCGTCGCTCGCAGGATTCCGGCTGACGACAATCGTGAGCGCTGGGTCTGCGAGCAGTGCGAGACCGTGCATTACCAGAACCCGCTGATCGTCGTCGGCTGCATCGCCGAACGCGACGGCAAGGTCCTGCTGTGCAAACGCTCGATCGAGCCTCGCTACGGCTACTGGACGGTGCCCGCCGGTTTCATGGAGCTGGGTGAGACGCTCGCCGGCGGGGCTGCTCGCGAGACGCTGGAGGAAGCCTGCGCGACCGTGGAGATCGGTCGCCTGTTCGCCTCCGTGGACGTGGTCGACGCCGGCCAGGTGCATTTCTTTTTCACCGGCAAGCTCGTCGGCGACTACGCCGCGGGCCACGAGAGCCTCGAGGCCCGGCTGTTCGCCGAGGAAGAGATCCCGTGGGACGAGATTGCATTCCGCAGCGGCACCTACGCGCTGCAGAAGTACTTCGAAGACGGTGGCGAGGACAACGGCGTTCACATCCACGAGCTACGCCGGATGCGGCACCAGAAGAAGGGTTGATTGCGGGCGAGAGAACGCAGCTACGAGTTCGTTCGTGCTGTAGGAGCGCGCCTTGGCGCGCGATCGGCTGCAAACCATTCGCGCTTCGAGAAGCGCTCCTACAGAAGCGCCGGCAGCGCGGTTACTGGCTTGCCGCGACCTTCGCGTTTTCGGCCGCTTTCTGTTCGAGCCGCATCTTAAGCGCATCGGGCGGCAGGTAGCCGGCAATCAGCTCACCGTCGTCCAGCAGGATCGCGGGCGTGCCCGACAAACCGACCTCCTGTCCAAGCACGTAGTGATCCTGGACGATCGAGGCATCGCAGCTCGAGGATTCGAATTCCCGATCGAGCTTTGCGAGCGTCAGCGCTTCGCCGCGGTCCGACGCGCACCAGACCTGCTCCGACGTGTTCCACGCCGCCGAGGCCGGCCCGCCGCGCGGGTACAGCAGGTAACGGACTTCGATGCCGTTGTCCATGTACTGCTGGATCTGGTTGTGCAGGCGCCGGCAATAAGTGCAATCGACGTCGGTGAAAATCGCGACCGAGTACTTGGCTTCGTCCGGCGAGAACAGGATCACCTGGTCGTCGCCGACCTGTGACATCAGCTCGCGGCGGCCGGTCGAGCGGCTTTCCTCGCTCAGGTTGACCTTGCTGTCGAGATCGATGAGATCGCCCTGCAACAGGTAACGGCCGTCGGTCGAAATATAAGCGACCACGGAACCCTTCTGGATCATGTGCCAGCCGTCGATGGGGCTCGCCTTGACGTTCTCCGGCGCGATGCTCTCGAACATGCCGGCCAGCCGCTCACGGTCCTCCGCCGGAATGTCGGCGCCGTCCGCGGACCAGGCTGCCGCAGCGAAGCAGGTGATCAACAAGGCGGCAGCTGTCTTGAAATACGTATTTGTCATAAAACTCTATCCAGGGCTGGGAGCGGACCGGGCTTCGCCGCGGTGACCTGCAAACTTCGACAGGATTGCGCGCCGCCGGTTCCGGCGCGGCAAGTGTATTAGAAATGACTGTCCTGAACCACCAGACCCCGCGCGGTGGCGGAATATTTCATCAGCCGCGGGGGTGATGCTCGCCGTGCAGGTCTTTCAGGCGCTCGCGGGCGACGTGGGTGTAGATCTGTGTCGTCGAGAGATCGCTGTGGCCGAGCAGCAGCTGCACGACGCGCAGGTCCGCGCCGCGATTCAGCAGATGCGTCGCGAACGCGTGGCGCAGGCTGTGCGGCGACAGCTTCTTGCGGATGCTGGCCTTCTCGGCGTAACGCTTGATGATGTGCCAGAACGCCTGCCGCGTCATGCGATCGCCGCGGCGCGTCGGGAACAGGTAGTCGGTCTGGCGCTCGAGCAGGATCTCCATGCGCGAGCCCTCGATGAAGTCCTTCAGCCAGCGCTGGGATTCCTCGCCGAGGGGGATCAGCCGCTCGCGGTCGCCCTTGCCGACGATGCGCAGTACGCCCTGGTTGAAATTGACCTGCGACTGCTTGAGGTTGATGAGCTCGGAAACGCGCAGTCCCGTTGCGTACAGCAGCTCGAGCATCGCGCGGTCGCGATGACCGAGCGGCTCGTCCGTGTTCGGGGCATTGAGCAGCGAATCGACTTCGTCCTCGCTGAGCGTCTTCGGCAAGGAGCGCCCGATTCGCGGCATCTCGATCTCCGCCGTCGGGTCCTCATTGCGCATGCCCTCCCGCATGATGTAGCGGAAGAAGCGGCGGAAGCTGGAGAGCTGGCGTGCCGTCGAGCGCGGCTTGGCGCCACTCTCGACGCGGCCGGCGATGAAGTCGAGCAGATCGGATGTCTCGGCTTCTTCGATCGTCTTGCCGGACTTGGAGAGTTCGCGGCACAGCGTCATCAGGTCGGCCCGGTAGGCGCCGAGCGTATTCTGCGACAAACCGCGTTCCATCCAGATGGCATCGAGAAAACGATCCACGAGCTCTTCGGAGCGCGCGACGAGTTGAGCCTGTTCCTGCGTCAGTTCACTGCTAGCCATAGTGTCCATCGAGTCGTCCAGCAATCCATTGCCCGGTTCTGTCGCTACTTTTCAGTTCGCGTTGCCAGCGAACATCCCGACGGACCAACTGGTAGCATACGCCGGTTGCAGAATCCGGCGTCGTGTCCAGGCCCGCCTGGCGCTTTCGGTGGCGTATCGCCAAGCGACGGATTTTTCAAGGTTTTGAGTATGATAACGATGGCCGCCAGCCGGCGTGACCGGCTTCACAGATTCCCAAAGGCATTAACATAAGTGATCTGCGTCACACTGCAACGCGTGCGCCGGTTCCGCATCGGGATTGAGCATTGAGACGCCTGCTGCATGCTCTGTTCGGAATTTACGCGATTTTCGTGTTCGCGTTGTGTGTCCTGTTCTCACTTCTGGTCGCGATCCTGGTGCCCGGACTCGAGCGCCGGCGGCGCCTGGTCGCCGGAGCGGCGCGCGCTTCCTTCCTGTTGTCCGGCGTGCGCCCGGATATCACCGGCCTCAATAACCTGTCGGACCAGGCCTGCGTCGTGGTCGCGAACCACGCCAGCTACCTCGACGGCATACTGCTGAAAGGCTTCCTGCCGGCGCGCTTCTCGTTCGTCATCAAGGGCGAGATGCGGGATGTGCCGATCGCGCACTTCCTGATGCGGCGCTCCGGGGCGCGCTTCGTCGAGCGCTTCAAGTCGTCCGAGAGCGCCCGCGACGCGCGCCAGATCGTCAAGGCGGCGCGCGGCGGCGAATCGCTGGGCTTCTTCCCGGAGGGGACCTTCGTCGAGGAGCCCGGCGTCGGCCGCTTCCGCGCCGGCGCCTTCATGGCGGCGATCAAGGGCGGCATGCCAGTCGTGCCCGTCGCCATCTCCGGGACTCGCGACATGCTGGGTGCCGGCCGCGCCCTGCCCCGTCCGGCGCCGATCCGGGTCGACGTACTGGCGCCGATCTTGCCTGACGACCCCGCTTACGGTAATCATCACACGCTCGCGGAGACGGCGCGCCAGCGCATACTCGCGGCGCTCGATGAGCCTGATCTGCTTGCGACTTTAGACTAATCGGGGGCTTTTCTTGTTGCGCTGCACCAAGGATTGCACCAAAGTAGGGAGCCCCCAGAAAAAATGCCCGGAGAAAAGCAATGAGCACGGATCCTGTCGTCATCGTCGCCGCACGGCGTACCCCCATCGGCGCCTTCCAGGGCGTCTTTTCTGACGTAAGCGCCACCGACCTCGGTGCGACGGCCGTCGCCGCCGCCGTGTCCGACTCGGGCGTCGATCCGGGCGACGTGGGCCGCGTCCTGATGGGCTGCGTGCTGCCGGCCGGCCTCGGCCAGGCGCCCGCGCGCCAGGCAGCACTGGGCGGTGGCCTGCCGAAAGGCGTGCCCTGCTCGACGGTTAACAAGATGTGCGGCTCGGGCATGGAGGCGCTGATATTGGGTCACGACCAGATCGCCTCTGGAAGCGCCTCGATCGTCGTCGCCGGCGGGCTCGAGTCCATGACCAATGCACCCTACCTGATGCCCAAGGCGCGCAGGGGCTACCGCATGGGGCACCAGGAAGTGCTCGACCACATGTTTTACGACGGCCTGCAGGACATCTACGAAGGCCACATGATGGGACATTTCGCCGAGCAGACCTCGCAGAAATACGGCTTCTCCCGCGAAGACCAGGACGCGTTCGCCATCGAGTCGGTCACACGCGCTACTCGCGCTGCTGGCGACGGCTCCTTCGATGCCGAGATCACGCCGGTAACGGTCAAGACCCGCAAGGGCGAGCACACGGTGAGTGTCGACGAGGTGCCGGGCACCCTAAGCGTCGACAAGATCCCGAAGCTGCGCCCGGCATTCGCCAAGGACGGTACCGTGACCGCTGCCAGTTCCTCGTCGATTTCCGACGGCGCGGCGGCGCTGGTCATCATGAGCGCGTCGGAAGCCGAGAAGCGCGGCCTCGAGCCGCTGGCGCGCATCGTCGGGCACTCGGCCTTCGCGCACGAGCCGGCCTGGTTCACCACGGCGCCGGTCGACGCCCTGAAACTGCTGCAGGAAAACCTCGGCTGGACGCCGGACAATGTGGATATTTACGAGATCAACGAGGCGTTCGCCTGCGTCACGATGGCGGCCATGAAGGACGTCGGAATCGATCACGCCAGGGTAAATGTCAACGGCGGCGCCTGCGCACTGGGCCACCCGATCGGTGCGACCGGCGCGCGTATCACGACGACGTTGCTGCACGCGATGCGAGCGCGTAACCTGAAGCGCGGTATAGCAACGCAGTGCATCGGCGGCGGCGAAGCGACCGCCGTAGCGCTCGAAATCGACTAGGAGCAAACGTGGATCTATCGACTGCCAGGGCCGTCGTTTCCGGCGGGGCCTCGGGGCTCGGCTATGCGTCGGCCAAACGCGTCATCGATGCCGGCGGGCACGCCGTGCTGCTCGATGTCAACGGCGACCAGGGCGAAACCAGCGCCGCCTCTCTCGGTGAGCGCGCGATGTTCATCCAGACCGACGTCTCGAACGAGGCCGCGGTTCGCGCCGCGATGGAAGCCGCCAGCGAGTTCATGGGCGGCATCACGCTCGCCGTGAACTGCGCCGGGGTCGCAACGGCCGGCCGCACGCTCGGGCGCGAGGGACCCTGGCCCACCGAGAACTTCAACCGGGTCATCCAGATCAACCTCGTGGGTACCTACAACGTCACCAAGGAAGCGGCCGCGTTCATGCAGCGCAACGAGCCTTCTGAACAGGGCGAACGCGGCGTCGTCATCGGCACCGCCTCCATCGCCGCTTTCGAGGGCCAGATCGGCCAGGCGGCCTACTCCGCATCCAAGGGCGGCGTGGTCGGCATGATGCTGCCGCTCGCGCGCGAGTTCGCGCAATTCGGCATCCGCGTCAACACGATCGCCCCCGGCATCTTCAAGACGCCGATGATGGCCGGCATGCCGGAGGAGGTGCAGGAGTCGCTCGGCAAGCAGGTACCGTTTCCGCCGCGCCTCGGCGCGCCCGAGGAGTACGCGGACGCGGTCGCGTTCATCTACGGCAACACGATGGTGAACGGCGAGACGATCCGCGTCGACGGCGCGATCCGGATGCAGCCGAAGTAGGACCTGCA